>Ga0105107_10000048_pt1 | contig 58879 bp, 49 predicted proteins | sample PPLLaktember2015_6_FD_79335 | JGI IMG/M metagenome (GOLD analysis project Ga0105107, IMG submission 79335) | Freshwater sediment microbial communities from Prairie Pothole Lake near Jamestown, North Dakota, USA - PPLs Lake P8 Core (1) Depth... | ecosystem: Environmental > Aquatic > Freshwater >...
GGCGACATGCGGCACTACGTAGACGCCAAGGTCGCCCTGTTCCGCGACCACCTGCGCCCGGGCGCCGCGGCGGTCGTGAACGTGGACGACGCCAACGCCGCGCCCTTCCTGGCCGCCGCCCGCGCCGCCGGGGCGCGCACCCTGCGCGTCTCGCGCAGGGAGACCGGCGCCGAGGTGTTCGTGGAGCGCGCCGAGGTGCGCCTCGACGGCACCGACGCGAGCGTGCGCCTGCCGAGCGGCCGCCTCGCGCTGTCGATTCCGCTGGTCGGCGAGTTCAACGTCGAGAACGTCGCCGTCGCCGTCGGCGTGGCGGCCGGGCTCGGCGTGGCGCCCGAGGCGATCGCTCGCGGCGTCGCCGCCTGCCCGCAGGTGCCCGGTCGGGTGGAGCGCGTCGGCGCCGAGCTGGCCGGCGCGCCCACGGTGCTGGTCGACTACGCCCACACCCCGGACGCCGTCGACAAGCTGCTGCGCACCCTGCGCCCGCTCGCCCGCGGGCGGCTCGTCACCGTGTTCGGCTGCGGCGGAGACCGCGATCGCGGCAAGCGGCCGCTGATGGCGCGCGCGGTGGCGGCGTGGACCGACCTCGCGATCGCCACCAGCGACAACCCGCGCACCGAGGACCCCGAGCGGATCCTCGACGACGTCGAGGCCGGTCTCGACAAGCTGACGCGCGTGGCGCCCGAGGCGCTGGGCGCGACCCGCCACGCCTACGCGCGCGTGACGGACCGGCGGCGCGCCATCGAGCTCGCGCTCGCCGTCGCGGGGCCCGACGACACGGTGGTGGTGGCCGGCAAGGGCCACGAGGACTACCAGATCATCGGCCGCGAGAAGCTCCCCTTCGACGACCGCGAAGAGGCGCGCCGCGCCCTGCGCCGGCGCGGAGCCCGCGCGTGAAGATCCCCTTCTCCGCGGCGGACGCCGTAGCCTGGACGGGAGGCGCGCTGCGCCAGGGCTCGCCGGACGCGCGCTTCGAGGGCGTCTCGATCGACACGCGCAGCTTGCGCGCGGGGCTGCTGTTCGTCGCGATCCGCGGCCCGCGCCACGACGCCCACGCCTACCTGGCCGACGCGCTGGCCGCCGGCGCCGCGGGCCTCGTGGTGGAGCGCGGGCGCGAGCTGCCCGACGCGGCGAAGGGCGTGCCGGTGATCGAGGTGGACGACACCACCGGCGCCCTCGGCGCCCTGGCGAGCGGCCACCGCGCCGGCTTCGCGGGCCCGGTGATCGCGATCACCGGCAGCAACGGCAAGACGACGACCAAGGAGATGTGCGCGGCGATCCTCGGCTCGCTGGCGCCCTGTCTCTCGACGAAGGGCAACCTGAACAACGAGTACGGCCTGCCGCTGACGCTGCTCGAGCGCGAGGCGGACCAGCGCAGCGTGGTGGTGGAGCTCGGCATGAACCACCGCGGGGAGATCGCGCGGCTGACGGCCATCGCGCATCCCACGATCGGGGTGCTGACCAACGTGGGGACCGCCCACATCGAGTTCCTCGGCTCCCGCGACGAGATCGCCCGCGAGAAGGGCGACCTGCTGGCCGCCCTGCCGGCGGAGGGCGTCGCGGTGGTGAACGCCGACGACCCGCGCGCGCGAGCCCAGGCGGAGCGCAGCCGCGCGCGGGCGTTCCGCTTCGGCCTCGCCGAGGACGCCGACGTGCGCGCGGAGCGCGTCACCGCCCTCGGCGAGCGCGGCTACGCCTTCGACCTCGTCGCCGGCGGCGAGCGCCAGGCGGTCCACGTGGCCGGGATCGGCGAGGCGACCGTGAGCAACGCGCTGGCGGCCGCGGCCGCGGCGCTCGCCGCGGGCTGCAGCCTCGCCGAGGCCGCCATCGGCCTGGCGGCCTACCGGCCGGTGGGGGGCCGCATGGAGCCGCTCTCGCTGCCGCGCAACATCATCGTCATCAACGACACCTACAACGCCAACCCCCAGTCGATGGAGCTGGCGCTGCGCAGCCTGGCCAGCCTGCGCGGCGCCTCGCGCGGCGTGGCGGTGCTCGGCGACATGGGCGAGCTCGGCGAGACGGCCGCCGAGGCGCACCGCGCCGCCGGCCGGCTGGTGGCGGAGCTCGGCCTCGACTTCCTGTTCACCCTCGGCCCGCGCGCCGAAGAGACCGCGCGCGGCGCCCTCGACGCCGGCATGGAGCCGGCGCGCGTCCGGGTGGGCAAGGACCACGACGAGCTCGGCAGCGCCCTGCGCGCCATGCTGCGCGGCAACGACTGGGTGCTGGTGAAGGGCTCGCGCTCGATGCGCATGGAGCGCGTCGTGCAGGCGCTGGCGCGAGAGGACGGGTAGATGCTCTACCACCTCCTCTACCCCCTCTCGGACGAGCACGGCCTCTTCAACGTCGTCCGCTACATCACCTTCCGCACCGCGGCGGCGACCCTCACCGCGCTCTTCCTGGCGTTCCTGCTGGGCCCGCCGCTGATCCGCTTCCTCGATCGGCTGCGGGTCGGCCAGCCGATCCGTGAGATCGGCCCGGACCACCAGGCCAAGGCCGGCACCCCGACGATGGGGGGCCTGCTGATCCTGATCGCGCTCTCGGTCTCGGTGCTGCTGTGGAGCGACTTCTCGTCGCGCCCGATCTGGATCGTGCTCGGCCTGACCATCGGCTACGGCGTGCTCGGCTTCGTCGACGACTTCGCCAAGGTGCGCCGCCACCACTCGGACGGCATCAGCGCCCGCGCGAAGCTCGTCTGGCAGTTCCTGCTCGCCTTCGGCGTGGCGGCGCTGATCTACACCGACCCGGGCTTCGACAAGGAGCTGGCGGTGCCCTTCTTCAAGGAGTTCACGCCGCACCTCGGCCCGTTCTACGTGCCGCTGGCGGCGCTGGTGATCGTGTTCTTCAGCAACGCCGTGAACCTGACCGACGGCCTCGACGGCCTCGCCATCGGCCCGGTGATGATCGCCGCCGGCACCTTCACGATCCTCGCCTATGCGGCGGGCCACGTCGGCATCTCCGAGTACCTCGCCATCAAGCACGTCCCGGGCGCGGGCCAGCTCGCGATCTTCTGCGGCGCCCTGGTCGGGGGCGGCATGGGCTTCCTCTGGTTCAACACCTACCCCGCTCAGCTCTTCATGGGCGACGTCGGCTCGCTCGCCCTCGGCGGCGCGCTCGGCGCGATCGCCGTGGTGATCCGCCAGGAGATCCTGCTCTGCGTGGTGGGCGGGATCTTCGTGGTCGAGGCGCTCTCGGTGATGCTGCAGGTGGCCTACTTCAAGTGGAGCGGCGGCAAGCGCATCTTCCTGATGGCGCCGCTGCACCACCATTTCGAGAAGCTCGGCTGGGCGGAGCAGAAGATCGTGGTGCGCTTCTGGATCGTGGCGGCGATCCTGGCGCTCGTCGCGCTCTCCTCGCTGAAGCTGCGGTGAATCCGATGGAGCTATCCGGCGCGCGCGTCCTGGTGCTGGGCCTCGGCATGTCCGGGGTGTCGGCCGCGCGCTTCTGCGCCGAGCGGGGAGCGCGCGTGGTCGCCGCGGACGAAGGAGCGGCGGCGCTCGACCCGGCGGCGCTGCCGGCCGGCGTGGAGCTGCGCCGCGGCGCGCCCTTCCCGGATCCCGCCGACTTCGACCTGGTGGTGCCGAGCCCCGGCGTGCCGCGGGAGCGCTGGGCGCCGCGCGCGCGGCGCGCGCTCGGCGACGTCGAGCTCGCCTGGCGGGCGCTGCGCGTCCCGATCGTCGCGGTGACGGGCACCAACGGGAAGTCCACCACCGTGCGCCTCGCCGAGGCGATGCTGCGCGCGGCGGGGCTGCGCGCGGAGGCCGCGGGCAACGTCGGCGTGCCGGCGCTCGACCTGGTCGGCAAGCCCCTCGACGTGGCGGTGCTCGAGGTGTCGAGCTTCCAGCTCGAGGCGGTGGAAGGCTTCCGCCCGCACGTGGGGGTGGTGCTCAACGTGACCGAGGACCACCTCGACCGCCACGGAAGCCTCGCCGAGTACGCCGCGCTGAAGGGCCGGCTGTTCACCCAGCAGGGGCCCGAAGACTTCGCGATCGGCAACGCCGACGACGCGTGGGCCCGCAAGCTCGTGGCCGCGAGCCGCGCGCGCACGCTGCTCTTCCGCGGCGGCGCGCCGGTCGAGGACGGCGCGTTCTGCGAGGCCGGCGCCGTCGTGATCGCCCGCGGCGGGGAGCTGCAGCGGCTCCCCCTCGACGATTTCACCGGCCGTCCGCTCCCGCCCCGCGAGAACCTGCTCGCCGCGCTGCTCGCCGCCTGCGCCGCCGGCGCCGAGCCGCGCCGGGCGCTCGGAGCCCTCGCCGACTTTCGCAGCCTCCCGCACCGGCTCGAGACCGTGGCCGTGGTGAACGGCGTCGCCTTCGTGGACGACTCCAAGGCCACCAACCCGGGCGCCGCGGAGTTCGCGCTCGCCGCGCAGACCGCCCCGGTGATCTGGATCGCCGGCGGCCGCGACAAGGGCCTCGCCTTCGAGGAGCTCGCCGAGCGCGCGCGCGGTCGCGTGCGCCGGGCGCTGCTCATCGGCGAGGCGACCGAGAAGATCGCGCGCGCGCTCGAGGGCCGCGTGGACTTCGAGCGGGCCGGCACCCTCGAGGCGGCGGTGGCGCGGGCCGCCGCGATCGCGGGCCCCGGCGAGGTCGTCTTGCTCGCGCCCGGCTGCGCGAGCTTCGACCAGTTCAAGAGCTACGCCGAGCGCGGCGAGCGCTTCCACGCCGTCGTGCTCGCGATCTCGGGGGGGAAGAGCTGATGGCGTTCGGCATCCGGCGGCGCGAGGGCCGCCGCAAGGGCGATCGGCCGGCGCGCGAGGCCGCGCCCGTGCGCGACGCCGGCCTCGACGGCGGCGTGCTCTCCGCGGCGCTGATGCTGCTCGCGCTCGGCGCCGTGATGATCTACAGCACCACGGCGCCGAAGGTGGAGCCGGGCAGCCTGCCGCCGTTCTTCGTGAAGCAGGTGCAGGCGATCCTCGGCGGGGCCGTGCTCGCGGCGCTGGCCGCCTGGGTGCCGCTGCGCACCTGGCACGCCCTGGCGCTGCCGCTCTGGGGGCTGACGGTGGTCGCGCTGGCGGCCACCGCCGTGGTGGGCATCGAGACCAACGGCGCGCGGCGCTGGCTCGGCGTCGAGTCGGCAGGCCTCGTGATCCAGCCGGCCGAGTTCGCGAAGTTCGCCGCGGTCCTGGCGGTGGCCGCGGTGCTCTCGCGCCGCGACGTGCGCGACGGCGTGTCGCTGCGGCGCGTCGCAGCGGTGGCGGGGCTCGGCGCCCTGCCCGCCGGCCTGCTGCTGCTGCAGCCGGACCTCGGCAACGCCGTGCTGCTGCTCGGCCTCGCCGCGCTGCTGCTCTTCGTCGCGGGCATGAACCTGCGCCTGCTCGCAGCGCCCGCGGCGGCCGGCGCGCTGCTCGTGGGCCTCTACATCCTGAAGAACCCCTACGCCCTCAATCGGGTGGTGGGCTTCCTCAGCCCCTGGGCGACGGCCCACAGCCAGGGCTACCAGCTGGTGCAGTCCTTCGTCGCCTTCGGCCGCGGCGGGCTGCTCGGAGAGGGCATCGGGAACGGCCTGCAGAAGCTCCACTACCTGCCCGAGGCGCACACCGACTTCATCCTGGCGGTGATCGCCGAGGAGCTCGGCCTGGCGGGCGTGCTCGGGGTGCTCGGCGCCTTCACGGCGCTGCTCGTCGCGGGCGTGCGCATCGCGCTCCGCACCCGCCAGCGCTTCGCCATGCTGCTGGCCTTCGGCATGACCGCCCTGGTCGCCGTGCCGGCGCTGCTCAACGGGATGGTGGTGATGGGCCTCGTCCCGACCAAGGGGCTGACCCTGCCGCTGCTGTCCTACGGGCGCTCGTCGGTGCTCGCCTCGTGCCTGGCTCTCGGCGTGCTGCTCGGAATCGGACGGCGCGAGGCGCGCGCCCTGCCCGCGCCGATCGGCAAGGCCTCGCCGCGGGGGGTTCTCTCGTGAGCGCGGTCTCCGTCACGCCGCTCCGCTGGGCGATCGCCGGCGGCGGGAGCGGCGGCCACGTGACGCCGGCGCTGGCGCTCGGTCAGGCGGCGCGCGCCGCCGGCGAGCCGTGCCTCTTCCTCGGCGCTCGGCGCGGCATGGAGACGCGGCTGGTGCCGGAAGCGGGCTTCGAGCTGGTCGCGCTGCCGGCGCAGCCGGTGATCGGCCGCGGGCTCCTCGCGCGCGCCGGCGCACTGGCGGCCCTCGCGGCGAGCACGCTGCTCGCGGTGCGCGCCCTCCACCGCTTCGGCGCCGACGTCGTGCTGTCGGTCGGGGGCTACGCGGCGGTGCCGGCGAGCCTGGCCGCGGTGCTGCTGCGGCGCCCCTTGGCGCTGGTCGAGGCCAACGCCCGCCCCGGCGCCGCCAACCGCGCCCTCGCCCGCTTCGCGCGGCGCATCTTCGTCGAGTTCGAGGCGGCGGGCCGCGGCCTCACCGGGGCCAGCGGCGACCCGCGCGTGCGCGTCACGGGCCTGCCGCTGCGGCGCGAGCTGGTCGAAGCCTTTCGGGGCGCGCCGCCGCCGCGCGCGCTCGCCCCGCCCCACCACGTCTTCGTGTGCGGCGGCAGCCAGGGCGCGCGGCAGATCAACGACGCCGTCGTCGGCCTGCTGCCGCGCCTCGAGCCGGCCCGCTTCGAGTGGGTGCACCAGACGGGCGAGAGCGATCGCGAGCGCGTGGCGGCGGCCTACGCGCAGGCGGGCCACCGCGCGGAGGTCGTCGCCTTCGAGCGCGACATGGCTTCGCGCTACGCCTGGGCCGACCTCGTGGTGTGCCGGGCCGGCGCGATGACCCTCGCCGAGCTGGCCCTCGCCGGCCGCCCCGCGCTGCTGGTCCCGCTCACGCACGTCGGGGGCGGCGAGCAGCTCGAGAACGCGCGCGAGCGCGAGCGCCTCGGCGCCGCGCGCGTCGTCGACCCGCAGCGCGACACCGCGGAGGCCCTCGGCGAGGCCCTGCACGAGCTGCTGGGGGACCCCGCGCGCCTCGCGGCGATGGCCGGGGCAGCAAGCCGTCTGGCGCGGCCGGACGCCGCCGAGCGGATCCTCGCCGAGTGCCGCGCTCTGCATCGGGAGGTCGCATGACCCGCTTCTTCGGCCGCGTGCGCCGCGTCCACTTCGTCGGCATCGGCGGCGTCGGCATGTGCGGCCTCGCCGAGATCCTCCAGAACCTCGGCTGCCGCGTGAGCGGCTCGGACCTCCACGAGGGGCCGGCCCTCGAGCGGCTGCGGGAGCTCGGCGTCGAGATCTCGCTCGGCCACGACGCGGGCCACCTGCGCGACGCCGACGTGGTGGTGGTCTCCTCGGCCGTCCGCGCCGGCAACCCCGAGGTGCAGGAGGCCGAGCGGCGCCACGTCCCGGTGATCCCGCGCGCCGAGATGCTCGCCGAGATCATGCGCATGAAGGAGGGCATCGCGGTTGCCGGGAGCCACGGCAAGACCACGACGACCTCGCTGATCGCCCACGTGCTCGACGCCGCCGGACTCGATCCGACCGCGGTGATCGGCGGCCGGGTGCGCGGGAGCGGCGGCGACCCGCAGGCGGCGGGGAGCGGGGCGCGACTCGGGCGCGGCGACCTGCTGGTGGCGGAGGCCGACGAGAGCGACGGCTCGTTCCTGCGTCTCGCGCCGGTGATCGCCGTGGTGACCAACGTCGAGCCCGAGCACCTCGACCACTGGGGCTCCTACGAGGCGCTGCTCGAGGGCTTCGCCGCGTTCGCCAACCGCGTGCCGTTCTTCGGGGCCGCGGTGGTCGGCCTCGACGATCCCGGCGTGCGCCAGCTCCTGCCCCGGCTGAGCCGGCGCACCGTCACCTACGGCTTCTCGGTGCAGGCGGACTTCGTGGCGAGCGAAGTGGAGGCCCAGGGCTCGGCGATGCGCTTCCACGTGCGGCGCGGCAGCGAGCGGCTGGGCGAGGTGTACCTGCCGATTCCGGGCCGCCACAACGTGCAGAACGCCCTCGCCTGCCTGGCTGTGGCCTGCGAGGCGGACGTGCCGTTCCGGGCCGCCGCCGACGCCCTCGAGAGCTTCCGGGGCGTCGAGCGCCGCTTCGAGACGAAGGGCAGCGTGGCGGGCATCCGGGTGGTCGACGACTACGGCCACCACCCGACCGAGATCCGCGCCACGCTGGCCGCCGCGCGCGGGCTCCACTCGGGGCGCATCGTGGTGGTGTTCCAGCCCCACCGCTACACGCGCACCCAGGACCTCTTCGACGCGTTCACCGACGCCTTCCACGACGCCGATCGCCTGATCGTGACCGGCATCTATGGGGCCGGCGAGGAGAAGATCCTCGGCGTCGAGTCCGCCAGCCTCGTCGAGGCGATCCGCGCGCGCGGCCACCGCCACGCGGACCTGGTGGCGGACCTCGAGCAGGTTCCCGAGGTGCTCGCGCCCGAGCTGCGCCGCGGCGACCTCGTGATCACCCTCGGCGCCGGCAGCATCACCCGCCTCGGTCCGAAGCTGCTGGCCGCCCTCGAGGAGCGCGCCTCGTGATGGCCCCCGAAGCCCGCGCGGCGCTCTCGGAGGCGCTCGGCGAGGCCGTGCGCTTCGACGTGCCGCTCTCGCGCTTCACCTCGCTGCGCGTGGGCGGCGCCGCCGACGCGCTGGCGTCGCCGCCGAACCGCGAGGCTCTGGCGCGCGCGCTGCGCGTCTGCGCCGCGCACCGCCTGCCGGTCACGCTGCTCGGCAACGGCTTCAACACGCTGGTGCGGGACGGCGGCGTCGAGGGCGTGGTGCTGCGCCTCGCGGCGCTGCGCGAGATCCGCCGCGAGGGCGCGGAGCTGGTCGCCGAGGCGGGCGTCAGCCACGCGAGCCTCACCCGCCACTGCACGCAGCACGGCCTCTCGGGGCTCGAGTTCGCCGCCGGCATCCCGGGCACGGTGGGAGGCTGGATCGCGATGAACGCGGGCGTGCCGGACCGCGAGGTGAAGGACGTGGTGCGCGCCGTCGAAGTGATGGAAGGCGACGGCGCGCGCCGCTGCCTGCCCGCCGACGCGCTGCGTTTCGAGTATCGCCGCGCGCCGGGCCTGCCGGCGGGAGCGGTGGTGGTGGCGGCCGCGTTCCGGGTGCGCGAGAGCAGCCGCGCCGAGGTGCAGGGCGAGGTCGACCGCCACCTCGCGAAGCGCGCGCGCAGCCAGCCCCTCGACGTCCCCTCGTGCGGGTCGGTATTCAAGAACCCGCCGGGCGACTTCGCCGGGCGGCTGATCGAAGCCGCCGGTCTCAAGGGGGCGCGCAGCGGGGGCGCGGAGATCTCGCAGGTCCACGCGAACTTCATCGTGAACCGCGGCGGCGCGACCGCCGGCGACGTGCTGGCGCTGATCGAGCGCGCGCGCCGCGAGGTGCGCGTGCGCAGCGGGGTCGAGCTGGAGCCCGAGGTGCGAATCGTCGGGAGGGAGGCGGCATGAGAGCCGGGACCTGGAGCGCGCAGGACGAGCTGGACCGCCCCGAGCCCCTGTCCCGACGGCGGCGCCGGAGCCGGCGCACGCGGCGCCGGCGCTCCGCCCGGCAGCGCGCGCTGCTGCTCGCGATCTGGGCGGCGGCCGGGGCGCTCGGCGTCGCGGCGGGCCTGCGCGCCTCGGAGCCGGTGCTGGCCCGGCTGCGTCCCGAGGTGCTGGCGGTGCGCAGCGTGGCCGTGGTGGGCGCGCAGCGCGCGAGCGCGGCCGAGCTGGTGGAGGCCCTCAGCCTCGCCGCCGGAACCCCGGTGCTCTCCGTGGATGCGCCGGAGCTGAAGCGCCGCATCGAGTCCCATCCCTGGGTGGCCGCCGCGCGCGTTACCCTGCTGCGCCCCGGGCGCGTGCTGGTGGCGGTCGAGGAGCGCGAGCCGGCCGCGGTGGCGGTGCTCGGCAACCCGCCCACCCGCTTCTGGCTCGACGCCGCGGGGGTGCCGTTCCTGCCGGTGGGCGGCGCCGACGTGGGCGAACGGATCGCGGTGCTGGGCCCGGAGGACGCGCGCCCCGGCGAGGCCGACCCGCGCTTCGCGGTGGGCGCGCGGCTGGCCGAGGACGTCGCCCGTCACGGCATTCGCGGGGTGCGCGAGGTGCAGGTTGCGCGCAGCGATCCGGCCGCGCTGCCCGCCCTGCTGCTCGAGGGCGGCGCGCGCGTCTCGCTCGGCCCCGGCGACCACGACGCCAAGCTGGCGCGCCTCGCGGCGCTGCTCGCGGCGCGGCTGCCCGAGGTGGCGGCAGCGCGGGAGATCGATTTGCGCTTCGGAGACCGGATGGTGCTCCGGGGCGGCCCGGCCTCGTTCGGCGAGGCGGGCGTAGCGGGGGCGAGCGGAGGCGCGCCCCCGCCCAACCCAGGGCCGCACGGCTAGACCGGCGGCCCGTCTCCATCGGGGGGTGAGAGACCATGGCACGCAAGGAAGACCTGATCGTCGGACTCGACATTGGAACCACCAAGATCTGTGCGCTGGTCGCTGCGCAGCGCGGCGACGAGGTCGACGTCGTCGGAATCGGGACGCATCCGTCCCGGGGCTTGCGCAAGGGGGTGGTCGTCGACATCGACGCCACCGTCGACTCCATCAAACGGGCGGTCGAAGAGGCCGAGCTGATGGCCGACTGCGAGATCACCTCGGTCTACGCGGGGATCGCGGGCGGGCACATCAGCGGCATGAACTCCCACGGCATCGTGGCCGTGAAGGAGCAGGACGTGCGGCCGAGCGACGTGCGGCGGGTGATCGACGCCGCCAAGGCCGTGGCGATCCCGATGGACCGCGAGGTCATCCACGTGATCCCGCAGGAGTTCATCATCGACGGCCAGGACGGCATCCGCGAGCCGCTCGGGATGAGCGGCGTGCGGCTCGAGGCCAAGGTCCACATCGTGACGGCGGCCGTCACCAGCGCCCAGAACATCGTGAAATGCGCCAACCAGGCCGGCCTAAACGTCGTGGACATCGTGCTCGAGCCGCTGGCCTCGGCGGAGGCCGTGCTGACGGACGACGAGCGCGAGCTCGGCGTCTGCCTGATCGACATCGGGGGCGGCACCACGGACATCGCCGTCTTCGGCGACGGCTCGATCAAGCACACCTCGGTGCTCGGGCTCGGCGGCTATCACCTGACCAACGACGTCGCGGTCGGGCTGCGCACGCCCTTCGAGGACGCGGAGCGCATCAAGATCCGCTTCGGGATGGCCTCGGCGCGCTACCTGTCCAGCGACGACGTGATCACGGTGCCGAGCGTCGGGGGGCGCCGGCCCCGCGAGATGTCCCGCAAGCTGCTCTGCGAGATCATCGAGCCGCGCATGGACGAGATCCTGACGCTGGTGCGCCAGGAGCTGGCCAAGGCGGGCATCGGCGGCCACATCCCGTCCGGGGTGGTGCTGACCGGCGGCTGCGCGGCGCTCGAGGGGCTCCAGGAGCTGGCGGAGGAGATCTTCGAGGTGCCGGTGCGGATCGGCGTCCCGAGCCGGGTCGGCGGGCTCCAGGACGTGGTGCGCAGCCCCATGTACGCGACCGCGGTGGGGCTGGTCCGCTTCGGGTTCTCCCAGAGCCAGGGCCGGGGAGGCAGCCGCTTTCGGATCCGCGACGAATCCATCTTCAAGCGGGTCAAGCAGCGCATGCGCGACTGGTTCTATGCGGATTTCGAGTAGATTGGAACTGCACAATCTCAGGGGAAACGTGTAACATTCGGTAGCGATTCGAATCGACGCGTCGCACCGGGGGGGTGAGAGATGGCGTCTCATACGCGCGGCGATGGCCGCGGCGGACGAGAGTCCCAGCAGTCCATGCTTACGGCCGACGGCGGCCGCGGGCGCAGCGGTCCGGGTGGCCTCGACCTGCTCGAGATCGGCCCGGAGCCCGAGGGCGAGCTTCTCGAGATCGAGGAGTCCGGGCACCTCGCGGCCCGCATCAAGGTCGTCGGGGTCGGCGGCGGGGGTGGCAACGCCCTCAATACGATGATCCGGATGGGCCTCGCAGGGGTCGAGTTCTGCGCGGCCAACACCGACAGCCAGGCCCTCGAGCACAGCCTGGCTCCGCTGCGCATCCAGCTCGGCACCGGGATCACCCGGGGCCTCGGCTGCGGCGCCAACCCGGACCGCGGGCGCGACGCCGCGCTCGAGGACCGCGACCGGATCCGGGACCTGCTGACCGGGGCGGACATGGTGTTCATCACCGCCGGGCTCGGGGGCGGGACGGGCACCGGCGCGGCGCCCGTGATCGCCGAGGTCGCCCGCGAGGTGGGCGCCCTCACCGTGGGCGTGGTCACCAAGCCCTTCGGCTTCGAGGGGAAGGTGCGGATGCGCTACGCGGAGCGCGGTCTCGAGGAGCTGCACCGGGTGGTGGACACGCTGATCACCATCCCGAACCACCGGCTGCTGGCCCTCGCCGGCAAGAACACGGCGCTCGGCTCGGCCTTCAAGCTGGCCGACGACGTGCTGCTGAACGCGGTGAAGGGCATCTCGGACCTGATCACGGTGCACGGCCTCATCAACCTCGACTTCAACGACGTGCGCACGATCATGAACGAGATGGGCCAGGCGCTGATGGGCACCGGCATCGGGCGGGGCGAGAGCCGCGCCCGCGAGGCCGCCCAGGCGGCGATCTCGAGCCCGCTGCTCGAGGACCTCTCGATCGAGGGGGCGCGGGGCGTCCTGATCAACATCACCGGCGGCGCCGACATGACGCTCTACGAGGTGAACGAGGCCTCGACCCTCATCCAGGAGGCCGCCCACGAGGAAGCCAACATCATCTTCGGCGCCGTGATCGACGAGTCGCTGAAGGAGGGCGAGCTGCGCGTGACGGTGATCGCCACGGGCCTCGACGGCGGGCGCGACCAGCGCACGCCGCGCTGGGAGGGCGGCGGCGACTCGCCGTTCCGCGCGCCGCGCTACGAGCGCGAGGCGCCCTCCCCGTCCGCGGCCCCCGCGGCCTCGGCGCCGGCTCCCGCCTACGCGGCGGAGCCCCAGCTGCTGCGCGAGACGCCGCCGCAGCCCGAGGAGCCCGTGGCCGACTTCCTCTCGCCCTTCGAGGACGAGCTCGACGTCCCGGCCTTCCTCCGCCGCCGCGCCGCGCAGGACTGAACGGAGGGGGACGGAGTCAACTAATCAACTAAGTCCCCCCGCGGGTCGAGTTAGTTGATTAGTTGACTCCGTCCCCTACGCTCCGCCGGCCATGGCGGAGCTGCTTCGGATCGAGCGCGAGGGCGCGCTCGCGGTGCTGACGTTCCAGGATCCCGAGCGCCTGAACGCGATGACCGAGGCGATGGGGCACGCGCTGCGCGCGGCCGTGGACGAGCTGGGCGGCGACGCCGGGCTGCGGGCGGCGGTGCTGACCGGGGCCGGCCGCGCCTTCTCCGCGGGCGGCGACCTCGACCTCATCGAGGGGATGGCCCGCGCCGGCGCCGCCAGCCCGGGCGGAGAGGTCCGCGAGCGGAACCGCTCCTTCATGGAGGGCTTCTACCGCCTGTACCTGAGCGTGCGGGAGCTGCCCTTCCCCACCGTGGCCGCGATCCACGGCCCGGCCATCGGTGCGGGCCTCTGCGTGGCGCTCGGCTGCGACATCCGGGTGGCGGCGCGCGAGGCGAAGCTCGGCCTCAACTTCGCGCGGCTCGGCATCCACCCGGGCATGGGCGCGAGCTGGACCCTGCCGCGGCTGGTCGGCCCGGCGCGGGCGGCGGAGCTCCTCTACACCGGGCGCACCCTCGACGGGGCGGAGGCCGAGCGGATCGGGCTCGTGAACCGCGCCGTGGCGCGCGAGGAGGTGCTGCCGACCGCCCTGGCGATCGCGCGGGAGATTGCCGAGAGCGCGCCGCTTCCGGTGCGGGGCGCGAAGCAGGCGCTGGCGCGCTCGCTCGACTCCACCCTCGACGCGCAGCTTCGCTTCGAGGCGGAGCAGCAGTCGCGCAACTACGAAACCCGCGACCTCCAGGAAGGGATCGCCGCCGCCCGCGGCAAGCGCAGCCCGCGCTTCGAGGGCCGCTGACCTCAAGATCTCCGTCGCAGCGCACGAAACGGAAGGTCGGAGGGGGTCCCTGCCGTGGCGCGCGCCGTCCGCACGCTGAAGAGCCGCCGCTTCTGGCTGACGGTCGGCTACCTGGGCCTGCTGCTGCTGATGGCCCAGGGGCAGCACTGAGCGCCGCTAGGCGAGCGCCTCGACCGGCCCCGCGATCTCCGTCGCGTTGAAGAAGTAGGAGATCTCGACGCGCGCCGTGGCCGGGGCGTCCGAGCCGTGGGACGCATTGCGCTCGACGTCGGTGCCGAAGTCGCCGCGCACGGTGCCCTTCGGCGCCTTGGTGGAGTCGGTCGGACCCATCAGCTCGCGCCAGCGGGCGATGGCGTTCTCGCCCTCGAGGGCGGCGATCACCACCGGCCCGGAGGTCATGAACTTCACGAGGTCGCCGTAGAACGGACGCGCCTTGTGCACCGCGTAGAAGCCGCGCGCCTGCTCCTCGCTGAGACGCAGCAGCTTCAGCCCGACGATGCGGAGGCCGGCGGCCTCGACGCGGCGCAGGATCTCGCCGACGGAGCCGGGCCGCGCCACCGCGTCGGGCTTCACGATGCAGAGGGTCCGCTCGACCGCCATGGGGCACGTCCTCCTTCGGGGGGCGGGACCTTAGCGGAGGCCTACGCGACGCGCAGCACGATCTTGCCGAAGTGCTCGCTGGCCTTCATCGCGCGGTGGGCTTCGCCCGCCTGCTCGAGGGGCAGCACGCGGTCCACCACCGGATCGAGGGCTCCCGCCTCGAGGGCCTTGCCGAAGCGCGCCAGGAACCCCGATACGATGGACGCCTTCTCCGCGGCCGGGCGCGCGCGCAGGGTGGAGCCCAGCACGGAGAGGCGCTTCGCCACCAGCGGACCGAGGTTGAGCTCCGCTTTCGCGCCGCCCATCAGGCCGATCAGCACGAGCCGCCCGCCGAGGGCGAGGCTCTCGAGGTTGCGCGTCAGGTAGGGCGCGCCGATCGAATCGAGCACGACGTCGGCGCCGCGGCCGCCGCTCTCTTCCCGCACCGCCGCCACGAAGTCGCCGTCGCGGTAGTTCACGGCGCGGTCGGCTCCGAGCGCGAGGCAGCGGCGGCACTTCTCCTCGCTGCCGGCGGTGACCACGATGCGCGCCCCGCCCTGCTTCACCATGCGGATGGCCGCCGTGCCAATGCCGCTGCCTCCGCCGTGCACCAGGGCGAGGCCGCCTTCGGACAGCGCCCCGAGCTGGAACACGTTGAGGAAGACGGTGAGCAGCACCTCGGGCAGCGCCGCGGCCTGCTCGTCCGACAGGTGCGCCGGCACGGGCAGCGCGCTGCCGGCGTCCACCGCGACCTGCTCCGCGTACCCGCCGCCGGCGAGCAGCGCCATGGCGCGCTGGCCCACCGCCCAGCCCCTCACCTCGGCGCCCACCTCGGCGACGGTGCCCGCGCACTCGAGGCCGAGGATCGGCGAGGCGCCGGGGGGCGGGGGGTAGAGCCCCTGGCGCTGCATCAGGTCCGCGCGGTTCACGCCCGCCGCGCGGACCTGGAGCCGCAGGTCCCGGGGCCCGCAGGCCGGAGCGTCCCACTCGCCCACGCGGAGCACCGCTTCGTCGCCCGGCCGATCGAAGACCACCGCCCGCACGCGCTGCACGGTACCAGAGCCGCGCGCGGGAGCCCGACACTATGCTCTGGGCATGCACCCGTTGGTGGTCCTCGGCGCGCTCGCCCCGGTGGTGGCCCTCGCCTTCTTCTACCTGCGCCACATCGCGGACGAGCACGACGCTGCGCGCTGGGCCTGGGCCTGGACCGCGCTCTGGACGTCGGGCGCCCTGATCGGCATCGGCGGCGCCCCCGCCACCGCCCTCGCCAACGCCTGCGGAGCGATGTTCATGGCCTTCATCCTGGCTGGGGCCATCGAGTTCGGCGGGGCGCGGGTGCCGCGCTGGCTGCTCCCGAGCTGCGCCGGCTTCGGCCTGCTGCGCGCGGCGGTCGTGCTCGCGGGCTCGCCACAGCTCTCCTACGCGATCGCCGCGCCCTACGAGCTGCTGCTCGGGGTCGCCGCCTTCCGGGCGGTGAGGGGCGCCGACGAGGACCTGCAGCCCTCCCAGCAACTGCTCCCCCCCGCCCTGCTCGGCCTCGCGGGCCTGCGCGTGGTGGACGTCACCATGCGAGGGCTCGAGTACACGATCGAGTGGCTGGTGCCGCTCTGGATCGCCTGCTCCTTCGCCGGGCTGCTGATCCAGAGCGTCGCCGTGGTGGACCGGCTGCGCCTGCGCGAGCGGCGCGGCCACGAGGAGCGGGAGCGCCTCGCGGAAGCGATCCGAGACGAGCAGCGCTCGCTGCGCGCCGTGCTCGACGCGGCGCCCGTCGGCATCTTCCTGATGGATCCGAGCTGGCGCGTGATCATGGCCAACCGGCTGGGCGGCGCCCAGTTCGGGCTCGGGCCGCCCGAGGAGTGGCTCGGCCGCACCGCCCAGGAGATCTGGGGGAAGCACGTGCTGACGCTCGGGGACCCGGGGCGCTTCGAGGCCACGATCCGCGCCCTCGCGAGAGATCCGCGCGCCGAGCTCGAGCCGTTCGAGGTGCGCGTGCTGCCTCCCGACGAGCGCGTGCTCTGGCTGCACTCGAGCCCGGTGCTCTCCGACCAGGGCGAGCTGATCGGCCGCGTCTTCGCCTCGCGCGACGTCAGCGCCGAGCGCCGCCTCGAGGAGGAGCTGCGCCAGGCGCAGAAGATGGAGACCCTCGGCACGCTCGCCGGCGGCATCGCCCACGACTTCAACAACCAGCTGACGGCGATCCTCGGCAACTGCCGCTTCGCCGAGGGCGTGCTGCCGGAAGACCACGAGGCCGCCCCCGCCCTCGCCGACCTCGCCCGCGCCGCCGAGCACTGCGCCGACCTGACGCGCAGTCTGCTGGCCTTCGCGCGCCGGGCGCCCTCGGAGCCCCGCGCCAGCGACGTCGCCCAGGTGGCCGCCGAGGTCGAGCGGGTGCTGCGGGCGACGCTGCCGAGCCGGATCCGCTTCGAATTCGACGTCGAGCCCGGGCTACGCCCCGCCCACGTCGACCCGACCCAGCTCCAGCAGATCCTGCTGAACCTGTGCGTCAACGCGCGCGACGCCATCCCGGGCGAGGGGACCGTCGGACTCGGGGTCCGGAACCGTTCGCTGTCGGAGGGCGACGCGCGCGAGCTGGGCGTCGAAGCCGGGGCCTACGTCGAAGTCCTGGTGCGGGACGACGGCGTCGGGATGGACGCCGCCACGCGCGGGCGCGTCTTCGACCCGTTCTTCACCACGAAGCCCCTCGGCGCGGGCACCGGGCTCGGCCTGGCCGTGGTCTACGGGCTGGTGCGCAGCCACGGTGGCGCGATCGGCGTCGACTCCGAGCCCGGCCGGGGATCGACCTTCCGCGTGCTGCTGCCCGCCGCCGCGCAGGCGGCGCCCGCGCCGGCCGCGCGCGACAGCGCGGAGGCAGCCGGCGAGGCCCGCGGCGAGCTGGTGCTGCTCGCCGAGGACGAGCCGGCGGTGCGGCGCGTGGCCGCCTCGGCCCTGGAGCGCGCTGGCTACCGCGTCATCGAGGCGGCCGACGGCGCCGAGGCCATCGAGCGGATGGAGGCCGGCGGCGGCGAGATCCGGCTCGCGATCCTCGACCTCGCGATGCCGGGCCTCGACGGCCTCGCCACCCTCGACGCCCTGCGCCGCCGGCAGCCCGCCCTGCGGGCGCTCCTGATGAGCGGGCGCTTCCCGCCCGAGCTGGCGGCGCCCGCGGGCGCCGAGCTGCTCGCCAAGCCCTTCGAGCCCGGCGAGCTCACCGCCCGCGTGCGCGCCCTGCTGGATCGCTAGCTAGCGCAGCTCCTCGCGCCCGTAGCCGAGGATCTGGCGCGCGATGATGAGGTGCTGGATCTGCCCCGTGCCCTCGTAGATGTCGGTGATGCGCACGTCGCGGAACCACTTCTCGAGCAGGTGTTCGCGCGAGACGGCGAGCGGCCCGAGCAGCTCGATGCAGCCCTGCGTGATCTCGCGCACCGCGGCGCCGCCCTTGGCCTTGGCGATCGAGGCCTCCAGGTTGTTCGGCTTGCGCTGATCGCCGAGCCAGGACGCGCGCAGCACCGTCAGCAGCGCCGCGTCGTGCAGCGCCTCGAGGCGCTGGAACTTCGCGACCACCGCGCTCAGGGTGCGCGGCCCGGCGCCGTAGGCGTCGACGTCGAAGCCGGCCTCGCGGAGCTGGTCCCGGGTGAAGTCGAGCGCCGCTTCGGCCATGCCGAGGCCGAGCGCCGCCACCGCCGGGCGGGTCATGTTGAAGGTGGCCATCACGCCGCGGAAGCCGCCCGAGGTCGCCTTCGGGATGGACTCGTCGCCGCCCAGCAGGTTGCCGCGCGGGATGCGGCAGTTCTGGAACACGTAGGCGGCGGTGTCGTCGGCGCGGATGCCGAGCTTCTTCTCCTTGTGCGCGACGATGAAGCCCGGCGCGCCCTTCTCCACCAGGAACGACTTGATGCCCGCGCGACCCGCGGACTTGTCGAGCGTCGCCCACACGACGACGCCCTCCGCGCGGCAGCCGGTGGTGACGAAGATCTTCTCGCCGTTCAGCACCCACTCGTCGCCGTCGAGCACGGCGCTGGTCTGCACCTGGGAGGGATCGGAGCCGCAGCCCGGCTCGGTGATCGCCATCGCGAGGGTCAGGTGTCCCCACTTCTGCTTCTGCTCGGGCGTGCCCGCCGCCTGGAGCGCGGCGTTGCCCAGGCCGCCCTTGCTGCGGCGCATGCGCACCGAGTAGTCGCCCCAGGTCTGCCCCGCGGAGAGCAGCATGCTCATCGTGCCGAGCGGGGTGTCGTTCGGCCCGCGCTGCATCATCAGTCCGAAGGTCGGGGGGAAGTCCTTCGCCTCGGCCAGCTCGTCGGGCGGGAACTCGTGCTCGTTCTCGTCGAAGTGCCGGGCGTACTTGCGGGCCACGAGACCCTCCTGGCGCACGGCGTCCAGCACCTTCTTGTCGTTCTCGGTCAGCGTGAAGTCGATCATGGTTCGGTGTCCTCGGTTGCCTTCTGGGGGGTGCCTAGAGGGTGGCCGCGCCTTCGAGCACGGAGAGCGTGCGGGCGCCGCGGTACCAGAGCTCGACGGGGTGCTCGCGGATGAAGCCGTGGCCGCCCAGCACCTGCAGGCCGTCGTCCGCGATCTTCATGGCGTGCTCGGCGGCGTAGGCGTGCGCGAACTGCGCCGCGCGCGTGGCCACCTGGCCCTGCTCGATCTGGCTGGCGGCCTTCCAGGCCAGCCAGCGCATGGCGTCGGTCTCGACGCGCATGTCCGACAGCATGAACGCGATCGCCTGCTTCTGGGCGATGAACTCGCCGAAGGCCCGTCGCTCCTTGGCGTAGGGGAGAGCGTAGTCCATCACCGCGCAGGAGAGCCCGACCATCAGCGAGGCGCTCGCCGCGCGCGAGGAGTCGAGCAGGCGGCGCAGGTCCGCACCGCGCTCGCCGCCCAGGCGGTCGGCGGCGCTCACCTCCACGCGCTCCAGCGTGAGGCGCCCGGTCGGGAGCCCGCGCAGGCCGAGGTTCTTCTCGCGCTCGATGGCGAGGCCCGCGGCGTCGCGCGCCACCACGAAGGCGTCGAGCGAGCCGTTGCCGTCGGCGCCCTGGGCGACCACCAGGAAGTGGCTGGCGCGGTCCGCCAGCGGCACGCTGCTCTTGGCGCCCGACAGCACGAAGGCGTCGCCCTTGGGCTCGGCGCGGGTGCGCAGTGCGCGAACGTCGAAGGCCGGCGTCGGCTCGGCGAGGGCCAGCGACGCCGCGTGGTAGCGCTCGCCGGTGAAGAGCGGCAGGTAACGCTTCTTCTGCTCCTCGCTGCCCTGGTCGAGCACCGCGAAGGCGAAGGCCGCCGGGTGCGTCACGGCGAGGGCCAGCGCGGCGTCGCCGTAGGCGAGCGCCTCGAGCACCAGGGCGCTCGTCACGGGCGAGCGCGCCTCGCCCGCGCCGCCGTAGGCCTCGGGGATCTGCGTGGCCACGAAGCCGAGCTCCCAGGCCTGCTGCAGCGCGTCTTCGGGCAGCGTCTCCGTTTCGTCCGCGGCGCGCGCCGCGGGGCGCAGCACCTCCGTGGCGAAGCTGCGTACCGCCTCGACGACGAGGTCCTGCTCTTCGGTGGGTCCGAACGAGATCACGAGCGACTCCTTTCGGGCGTGGCCTCTTCCGCGCTCGCCGCCTCGCTGGCGGCGACCTGGAGCTTGGCCACCTGGTGGAAGTAATGGTCCATGGCGTCGCGGCCGCCGTCCTTCGTCATCAGGCCGCGCTTGATCGCGTCGCGCCCGTCGACGAAGCCGAGGGCCACGCCGCACCAGACGCGCGCGTCGGCCGTGTAGCGGACGTCGGCGCGCTCGGCGAAGCCGTCCTCGACGCGGCAGCTTCCGTCTTCGATGCGCACCGTCCAAACGCCGCCCCCGGCGCCGGTGAGGCGGATCTCGAAGGTGAGCGTCACGCCGGCGGCGCGTTCCTCGCGCAGCAGCCAGGGCAGCGCCTCGAGGATCGACTGCGCCGACGTCTCGGTGAAGCGCTCGGTGTCGAGGCCGAGGTCCTGCACCGCGTGGCGCACGTACCAGCGCGCGATCGCGGAGATCAGGGGCTCGAGGGAGCGGCCGCGCGCGGTGACGGCGTAGAGAGAGCGGCCGCGCTCGGACACCGTCTCGACGAAGCCCTGGGCGACGAGCTGGCGGAGCCGGGCGGACAGCACCCGCGGAGCGATGCCCGTGCGCACCCGGAGATCCTGGAACCCCTTGGGCCCCGAGAAGAGCTGGCGCACCAGCACGAGGGTCCAGCGCTCGCCGATCAGGTCGAGGGCGCGCGCGACCGGATCGAAGATGCCGCCCGGCCGCGGGATCGCGGAGACGCTCTCCGACCGGGTATCGGATACCCCTTGGGTCACGGGAATAGTATCTAACAGATACTGAACGCCGAGGCAAGGCGGTACGCGAACGGCGTTTCATCCTGGACGGCCCTGCCCCCGTCCGCCCCCGCCCGCTAGCCTACCGGCGCCGGAGGTGGGCGGAGGGCCGCCGGCGGGCAATCACCGCCCGCGGGAGGAAAGTCCGGGCTCCACAGGGCAGGGAGGTCGCTAACGGCGACCCGGGGCGACCCGAGGGAAAGTGCCACAGAAACCACACCGCCGATGGCCCGCGAGGGCACAGGCAAGGGTGAAATCGTGGGGTAAGAGCCCACGCGCGACCGCCGGGCGACCGGCGGCGGGGCAAACCCCTCCCGGAGCAAGCTCGAATAGGGGCGCCGCCGAGGGCGGCCCGCCCGAGGGCCGCGAGGCCCCGGCGCCCGGGTGAGAGCGCTCGAGCGGCGCAGCAATGCGCTGCCTAGACGAATGGTCCTCGCCTGCCGCGGGGCAACCCGCAGCGGGAACAGAACCCGGCTTACAGCCCACCTCCGGCGCTCGCCGCGGCGCCCGCGCGCTCCTCCTGGAGCGCGCGGGCCGCGAGCAGCAGGGCGCCGATCACGATCGCGCTGGCGAGCAGGTGGGTCGCCGTCCCCAGCCCTTCCGCCCAGGGCAGCAGCCCCCAGCGCCCCAGCAGCCAATGCCAGTCGTGGATGCCGTCGTTGATGAGCGGGAGCTCGCGGCGGTTCGCATCGGCCACGTAGACCCCGGCGTACATCAGGCTCTCGCCCAGCCAGAGCACGCAGATCGAGGCGTCGAACCAGCGCTCCTGGCGCGCGAAGTGAACGGCGGTGGCGACCGGAAACACCAGCTGTCCGAGGGTGCCGCCCAGGAAGTGGAAGGTGCGCCCCAGGATGCCGAAGAAGACGTGGCCCGCCTCGTGGAACAGCAGGTTCGCGCCGTCGACGAAGTGGTACTCGTAGGCGAACACCAGCCAGACGGCGTAGGGAACCAGGGCGAGGAAGAGCAGACTGCGCGCCAGCACGCCCTCTTCTTCGGCCGGGCTTCGCGGGAGCGTGAGTCGCCCCCGGCGCGCCGCCGCGCCTATACTGCTCCCTTCCGCAGCGGAGGGAGACAGCGATGCGTGTCGAGACCACGGTGCCCCTGGACGACTGGCGCAAGGTGCCGGAGGTCGCGAAGCGCGCCGAGGAAGCGGGCTTCGACGGCATCGTCTCCGCGGAGATCCAGAACGACCCCTTCGTGCCGCTGGCCTTCGCGGCGCTCGCCACCGAGCGCATCCAGATCGGCACGGCGATCGCCGTGGCGTTCCCGCGCAGCCCGATGGTCGTGGCGAACGTCGCCTGGGACCTCCACGTGCACTCGAAGGGCCGCTTCGTGCTGGGCCTCGGCACCCAGGTGAAGGGCCACAACGAGCGCCGCTTCAGCGTACCCTGGAGCGCCCCCGTGCCGCGGCTGCGCGAGTACGTCGAGTCGCTCCGCGCGATCTGGCGCACCTGGCAGACCGGCGAGCCGCTGGCCTACGCGGGCCAGCACTACCGCTTCACGCTGATGACGCCGGAGTTCTCGCCGCCGAAGAACGAGCTGCCGCCGATCCCGGTGACGATCGCCGCGGTGGGCCCCGCGATGCTGAAGCTGGCCGGCCGCGTCTGCGACGGCGTGCGCCTGCACGGCTTCGCGACCCGCAAGTACCTGGAGGAGATCGCGCTCCCCCAGGTGTACGAGGGCCTCGAGCGGGCCCGGCGCCCGCGCGAGAGCTTCGAGCTCTGGGGCGGCGGCTTCATCGCGACCGGACCCGACGAGGCCGCGGTGCAGAAGGCGATCGACGAGGTCCGCTATCGCGTGGCGTTCTACGGCTCGACGCGCAGCTACCACGTCGTGTTCGCGGCCCATGGCTGGGAGGAGCTCGGCATGAAGCTCCACCAGCTCTCGAAGCAGGGGCGCTGGAGCGAGATGGCGAAGGAGGTGCCCGACGAGGTAGTGCGCACCTTCGCCGCCACCGGCACCTACGCGGAGATCGCCTCCGCGATCGAGGCCCGCTTCGGCGGCGTCACCGACAGCGTGGCGCTCGGCTTCCCGGGGTCGACCTCCGCGGGCCTGGTGCGCGAGATCGTGCAGGACGTGCGGCGCATCCCCTGCGCGTTCCGCGGCTTCCCGAAGAGCTGGAGCTAGCGGGGCGCGAGGTCGCAGCGGTAGCAGCGCACCCGCGCGCGGCGCTCGTCGTCGTAGCCGGCCCACTTCGAGACCGGCACCTCGCCCTGCTCCACCGGGCTGAAGCCGTTGCGCTCGAAGAACGTGCCGACCCGCTCCTGCGTCGTGCAGGCGAAGACGTAGCTCTTGCCGAGCTCGCGGGCGCGCTCCAGCGCGAACGCCACCAGGTGGCCGCCCACGCCTTCGCCCAGGAACCGCGTCAGCGCGTAGAGGGAGGCGAGCTCCGCGGCGCCCTCCGCGTAGCTCGTCAGCAGCGCCGCGATGCCCGCCAGGTGGCGGGTCTCCACGAAGGCGCCGAAGCCGCCGGCCAGGATCTCGTCGACGTCCTCCTGGCTGCGCGGAGCCAGATAGCCCTCGGCGGCGCCGCGGCGCACCAGGTCCTGGGCGGCGTCGAAGTCGTCGATGCCGAGATCGCGCACCTGCACGTAGCGCTCGGCGGTGAAGAGCGTCCCCGAGCCCGCGTAGCTGAAGAGCTCGTCGTCGAGGGCCTCGAGGCTGCAGACGTTCACGGCCGGTACGCCGGCGCGCAGCGTGCCCTCGACCTCGCGCCAGAAGCGCGCGCGGGGGTCGTCGGCGGCGGCGGGCGACGCCGCCAGCAGCTCCGAGAGCTCGCCCAGGTGGATGAAGGAGTGCCGGGCGCCGGTCGAGTCGACGAAGCCGCCGGCGCGATCGAGCCACACCAGCTTGAAGACGCCGAGGCGCACCGCGACGTCGCGGCAGCCCTCCGGAAAGCGCGCGAAGGGGCCGAGCGTCACCACCACCCGCCCCCGCGCCACCAGGCGCCGCCAGACCTCCGCCTCCAGCCGGGGCGTCGACTCGGCGAGGGCGTCGGCCCCGAGGAGCTCCGCTGCGGGGCTCGCGCGGTGCGCGATGACGACCACCCGGGCGCCGGCATCACAGAGCTCCTGGACCACCGGCACCAGGCGCTGGGCGTCTCCCTCGTAGGTGCGCGGGAGCGTGATGGCGAGGGTTCGCCCGCGGAACTCGCGGCGGTAGAACTCGCGCTCGGAGAAGCCGTCCTCGTCGCGGGGCGCGGGAGGCGGCGGAGGCGGGGCGGCAGTCATCGGGCGCGAGTGTTGCGGATCGAAGCCGGCCGCCAAGAGGTCACCGACCCTGGGTTGGAAACCACTCATCCCGGACCCTCGAGCGTCCGAAGAAGACCCGAGGGCCCCCCGGAGGATGCCCCGAGGGGGGCTCGCATATCGGGCGGAAGCGAAGAAAATGCTGGAAAACCGCGCGCCGAGGAGAGAAGATAGCCTTGTAAGTGGCTCCCCCCGAAGTCGACGAATCGCCGGGCGGCGAGCCGCGTCTTCCAGGGACTCCCGCCCGCTCCAGCGTGAGCCCCTAATAGAGAGGACAGCGCAACTTTCTCCCCGCGGGCGGCGTCAATGCATTGTGACGCCCAGTCCGCTTCCGAATGTCCAAGGGCCCGAGAGGTAGTTTGGTGAAGTTCGACGAGCAGATCGAAGTCGCGACGCGAGAAGAGCCCCGGCGCCGTGCGTCCGGCGGGCAGGCCGCGCTCCCCGCTGAGGAGTTCGAGGTTGCCCGGGAGCGGCGCCCGCTCGAGTCGTACTTCCAGGAGATCGGCGGCACCCGCACGCTGAAGCGCGAGGAGGAGGTCCAGCTCGCCAAGGAGCTCGAGGCCGCCACCGCTGCGCTGCGCGGCGCGCTCTACGGCATCCCGCTGTGCGCGCGCCACGTGGTGACGCGCTGGGACGCCCTGCGCGCGCTCTCCCACACGGGCGCGAAGCTGTCGGAGTCCGCCGGCGACGAGGAGACGGGCGAGATCGCGATGCGCGTCGAGCGTGCGGTGCAGCGCCTGCGCCGACACCTGAAGACGCGCGACCTGCTCGCCGAGGGCGACGCCAAGGCCCCCGCCCTGAAGCGCGTGGACGCGTCGATCATCCGCGATCTCGAGGCGGCGCAGCTCTCGCTCGCGCTGCTCGCCGAGCTGCGCCTGCGCGTGGCGCGCCAGGCGAAGGAGTTCCGCGCCGCCCGCAAGAGCACGCGGCGCCTGCGCGAGCTCGAGATCGAGTCGGGCATCGGCCGCGAGCCGTTCCTGACGCTGGCGGTGCAGGTCGAAGAGGCGCAGGACTGGATGACGCGGGTGAAGAACCGCTTCATCGAGCACAACCTGAAGCTGGTGGTCGCGATCGCCAAGGACTACCGGAACCTGGGCCTCTCCTTCCCGGACCTGATCCAGGAGGGCAACCTCGGCCTGATCCGCGCGGTGGAGAAGTTCGACCACCGGCGCGGCTTCAAGTTCTCGACCTACGCCGTCTGGTGGATCCGCCAGGCGCTGGTGCGGGCGATCCAGAATCACTCCCGGACGATCCGGCTGCCCTCGCACGTGCACGACCGGCTGCAGCGCAGCCAGCGCGTGAAGGCGGAGCTCACGGGCAAGCTCGGCCGCGAGCCGACGGCCGCCGAGCTGGCGCCGGCGCTGGAGACCGACCAGCTCTCCCTCGAGGCGCTCGATCGGCTCTCGCGCGAGGCGATCTCCCTGGAGTCCTCGGTGGCCGGCACGGAGAAGCGCCTCGAGGACTTCGTGGCGGACCCGAAGTCGCTGATCCCGGACGCGGGCATCGACGACGACCGCATGCGCCAGGGCGTCGGCAACCTGATCGGCAGCCTGTCGGACCGCGAGCAGCTCATCCTGCGCCTGCGCTACGGCCTGGGCGGGAACGAGGAGCACACCCTCGAGCAGATCGGGCAGAGCCTCGGCCTGTCGCGCGAGCGCGTGCGGCAGCTCGAAGCGCGCGCGCTGAAGAAGCTGCGCGAGACGGCGCCGGCCCAGCGGCTGTACCCGATCCTGGAGCCCTGAGCCCGGCCTACGCCGCGCGGAGCGCGAGCCAGGTCAGGAACGCGGCGCCCGCCACCCAGGTGTACCACGCGAAGTAGTGGAAGGTGCCGGCGCGCAGCACGCGCACGAAGAGCGCGAGCGCTCCGATCCCCGAGACGCAGGCCACCGCTCCGCCGATCCCGAGCGCGCGCCAGAGCTCGGCGGTCGGCGGGGCGGCCTTCAGCGCCTGGAGCAGCGCCGCGCCGACGATCGCCGGGATCGCCATCAGGAACGAGAACTCGGCGGCCGCGAGCGGCGCCACGCCGAGGGCCAGCGCCGTCGCGACGGTGGTTCCGCTGCGCGAGATCCCGGGCGCGATGGCCAGCACCTGCGCGCAGCCGATCAGCAGCGCCTGGAGCCAGGTCGGCTCCGCCGCGCGCGCGGTGGGCTGGGTGCGGCGGGTCGTCCAGAGGCAGGCCCCCGTGAACAGGAGACCGGCGCCCGCGGTCCACGGCATCTCGAACAACCCCTCGACGAAGTCGAGGGCGGTGAGGCCCACCACGACGGCGGGCAGGGTGGCGAGCGCGAGCTTCGCGGCGTAGGCCCAGGCGTCGGCGCTCCCCGCCAGCGCCCCGCGCAGCAGCGCGAGGATGCGGCCGCGGAAGAAGATCAGCACCGAGAGCAGCGTGGCGACGTGCACCGCCACCTCGAAGACGATGCCCTCCTGGTGCACACCGAGCAGCTCCTCGGCGATCACCAGGTGCCCGTCGCTCGAGATCGGCAGGAACTCGGTGATCCCCTGCACCAGCCCGAGCAGCGCCGCGATCCAGTCGCTCAAAGGCCGCCGCCCGGCGACGACGCCGCCACCGCCCGCGGCGCGCGCTGCGCCCGCCGCTCGGCGAGCCGCTCGCGCAGCCGCTCCACCGCCAGGTAGGTGGCGGGCACCACGAAGAAGGTGAGCGCCGTCGAGAACAGCATGCCGCCGACCACCGCCACGCCGAGCGGAGCGCGCGCCTCGCCCCCCGCGCCGCTGCCGAGGGCGATCGGCAGGATGCCCATGATCGTCGCGAGCGCGGTCATCAGGATCGGGCGGAAGCGCGTGCGGCAGGCCTCGAAGGTCGCCTCCGCCAGCGCCATCCCCCGCTCGCGCAGCTGGTTCGCGAACTCGACGATCAGGATCGAGTTCTTGGCCACCAGTCCGACCAGCATGACCAGGCCGATCTTGCTGTAGAGGTTCAGGGTGTGGCCGACCAGCGACAGCGCGACGAGCGCTCCGGTGAAGGACAGCGCCACGCCGACCAGGATGGTGAGCGGGTGGACGAAGCTCTCGAACTGCCCGGCCAGCACCAGGTAGACCACCAGAACCGCCAGCAGGTAGGCGGAGATCAGCGCGTTGCCGGACTCGAAGAACTTCTCCGACTCGCCCGAGAAGACATAGCGGTAGCCGGGCGCGCCCGCGAGCACCTCGTCGGCGGTCTCGGCGGCCAGGCCGAGCGCCGCGCCCTGGGTCATGCCCTGCCCGAGATTCGCCTTCACCGCGACCGAGCGCTGGCGGTCGAAGTGGTTCAGCGAGCGCGGCGCCACCGTCTCGCGGGCCGTCACCACCGAGCGCAGCGACACGAGCTGGCCGTTCCTGCCGCGCACGTACAGGCCGAAGAGATCCGCCGGCCGCGCGCGCTCGCCGCGCGGGAGCTGGGCCATCACGTTGTAGGTCTCGCCCTCGAGCTTGAAGGTGGAGATGTCGAGGCCGCCGAGCAGGATCTGGAGCGTGGTCGCGATCTCGCGCACCGAGACCCCGAGGTCGCTGGCGCGGTCGCGGTCGATCAGCACCTCGAGCTGCGGCTTGTCGAGGTAGAGGTCGGTCTGCACGTCCTCGAAGCCCGGCAGCGCGCGCAGGCGGTCGGCGACCTCCTCCGCGTGGGCCTTGAGATCCGCGATGTCGGGCCCCTGGAGGGTCAGCTCGACCGGCGTGGCGAGGAAGCCCGCCAGCGGCCGCGGCTCGAAGGCCCAGGACTGGATGCCCGCCAGCTCGCCGAGCGGCTCGCGCAGGGCGTGCACGACCTCGCTCTGGCTGCGCTCGCGCTCCTCGCGCGGGACGAGGCTCACCCACAGGAAGCCCTGGTTCACGAGCCCCGGAGTGCCGAGGCCGAGCGACACCACCGAGAACGCGCGCGCCACCTCGGGCTGGCTCGCCACCACGCGCTCGGCGCCGCGCTGGTAGCGGTCGGTGAACTCGAGCGTCGCGCCCTCGGGCGCGGTGTTCAGCACGAGCACCGTGTCGCGGTCGTCGCCCGGCATCAGCTCCTCGGGCATGCGCGTGAACCACACCACGCCGAGCGCCACCCAGGCCGCGCCGAGCGCGAGCCAGGGAGCCGGACGCCGCAGCACCGGGCGGACCGCGGCCGCGTACCCGCTCCCGAGCCGGCTCACCGCGCCGGCCAGCCAGGCCTTTACGCCGCGCTCCTCGCCGCCGTGCCGCAGCACCAGCGCGCAGAGCGCCGGCGAGAGCGTGAGCGCCACGAAGCCGGAGATCAGGATCGCCGCGGCCACCGTCACCGCGAACTCGCCGAACAGGCGTCCGGTCGTGTCGCGCAGGAAGGTCAGCGGCAGGAACACCGCCACCGAAGAGACGGTGGTGGCGATCACGGCGAAGGAGATCTCGCGCATCCCGAGCACCGCCGCCTCGCGCGGGGGACGGCCCTGCTCGATCCAGCGCACCACGTTCTCGAGCACCACGATCGCATCGTCGACCACCAGCCCGATCGCCAGCGTGACGCCCATCAGCGTGAGGGTATTGATGGTGTAGCCGAGGAAGTAAAGCACTCCGAAGGCGCCGACGATCGAGACCGGGATGGCCACCGCCGGGATCACCGTCGCGCGCAGGCTGCGCAGGAACAGGTAGATCACGAGCACGACCAGGGCGATCGCCTCGAAGATCGTGCGGCGCACGTCGCGCACGGACTCGCGGATGAAGCGGGCACCGTCGTAGGCGATCTCGAGCTGCACGCCGGGGGGCAGCTCCGCGCGCACCTGGGGCAGCACGGCGTGGACGGCGTCGGCGACGTCCAGCGTATTCGCCTTGCTCTGCTTGATGATGCCGAGCCCGATCGCCGCCTTCGCGTTGTAGCGGACGAGCTTGCGGTCGTCCTCGGGACCCACCTCGACGGACGCGACGTCGCGCAAGCGGATCGGCTCGCCCTTCACCGTCGCGACGATCAGGTTCTCGTAGCCCGCCACCGTGCGCAGCTCGCCGAGGCTCCGCACCGTGTACTCGCGGTCGGTTCCTTCGACGCGGCCCGAGGGGATGTCGACGTTCTCGCGGCGCAGGGCTTCGCTGACGTCGCCGATCGTGAGGCCGTGGGCAACCAGCCGGTCGCCGTGCAGCCAGATGCGCATCGCGTAGCGGCGCTCGCCGGCCACCAGCACGTCGGAGACGCCGGTGAGCTTGCTGAAGCGATCCTTGAGCTGCGTCTCCACGAGCTGCGAGATCTGGATCTGGGTGTAGTTCTCACCGGAGACGGCCAGCCACATCACCGCCTGGGCGTCGCTGTCGCGCTTGGCGACGATCGGGTCCTCGACCTCGTCGGGGAGCTGCCGGCGCGAGCGCGCCACGCGGTCGCGCACGTCGTTGGCGGCCGCCTCGATGTCGCGGTCGAGATCGAACTCCACGGTGATGGTCGAGGCCTGCTCGCGGCTCTGGGAGGTGAGGTGGCGCACGCCCTCGATGCCGATCAGCTGATCCTCGAGGGGCTGGGTGACCGACGTCTCGACCACCTCGGGCGCGGCGCCCGGATAGACCGTCGTCACCGAGACGACGGGCTCATCGACGTCCGGCAGCTCGCGGTTCGAGATCTGCGAGAGCGCGATGCCGCCGAACAGCACGATCACGAGCGACATCACGCTCGCGAGCACGGGCCGGTCGATGCAGACCTCGGAGATCTTCAAGACGAGCCGCCCTGCCCGCCGTCGCCACCCTCGGGCGCATCTTCCGCCGCCACGGGGTGGGTGCCGTCGTTCGCCGCGCGCACGCGCTGGCCTTCCTTCACCTTGTGGATGCCGGCGGCCACCACCACGTCGCCCGGAGCCAGGCCCTTCGAGATCTCGACCCGGCCTTCCTGGCGCAGGCCGACCTCGATCGGGGTGCGGTGCGCGCGCGACTCGGCGTCGACTTTCCAGAGGAAGGTGCCCTCGAGGTCGTAGACCAGGGCGGAGTCGGGCACCAGCAGCGCGTCGTCGCGGCGGGCGATCTCGGCCTCGATCTCGGCGAACAGGCCCGGGCGCAGCCGACGCTCGGAGTTCGGGATCCAGGCCTTCACCAGGATGCGCCGGCCTTCGGCCTCGAGCGTCGGCGAGACGAAGTAGACCTCGCCCGCGAAGCGCTCCTCCGGGTAGGGCGCCACCTTGATCTTCACCGGGATGCCGGGCGTCACCACCGACACCGCCTGCTCCGGCAGGTAGAAGAGGAGCTGGAGGCGCGTGATCGCGTCCGCCTGGGTGAGCACCGTCTCGCGCGTCACCCGATCGCCGGGCGAGACGAGCAGCGCGCCCATCAGCCCGTCGAAGGGAGCGCGGATCTGCATGCGCGCGAGCCCCACGCGCGACACCTCGACGCGCGCCTTCGCCACCGCCAGCTCGGCCTGGGCGCGCTCGAGCTGCGCCGCGGAGGAGACGTCCTGGCGCTGCAGCGTGGCCGTGCGCCGGAAGGTCGCCTCGGCGAGGGCCAACGAAGCCTCGGCCTGGGCCAGCTCCGCGCGCTGCTGCTCGTCGCGCAGCTGGAAGAGCAGCGCGCCCTTCTCCACGTGGTCGCCCTCGGCGAAGTGGATGGTGTCGAGGATGCCCTCGATCTCCGGCCGCACCTTGGCCGTGAACTCGGAGGCGAGCTGGCCGGGGATGTTCACCAGGTTGCGCAGCACCTGGGGCTCGACCTTGACGAGCTCCACCACCGGCTCGGGGGGCCCGCCGGCGGGGCCGCCGCCCTCGTCGCCGCCGCAGGCGGCCACGGCGAGCGCCGCCAGGGCGGCACCCAGCGCGCGCCGCGCCCTGGACCCCGGCCGGGAGCCGAGCCTGGGGCCGAGCCTGGAGCCGGGCTCCACCCGGGAGCCGGACCCCGGCCGGGAGCCGGACTGTCGGGGAAGCATCCGAGAATGCTATCGAAACGGGCCTCCCGGGGGTAGCGCGGAGCGGCCCCGTTGTATGATCGCGCCATGCAGAACAACCTGGGCCTGTTCCTCGCCAAGCGCGCGCGGCTCTCGCCGCGCCTCGAGGCGCTCGTGGAGGTCGAACGCGGCCGCCGCTTCACCTACGCGGAGCTCGACGCGCGCGCGAACCGCGTGGCCAACGCGCTGCGCGCCCAGGGAGTGCGCCCCGGGGACCGGGTGGCGCTGCTGATGATGAACGGCGTCGAGTATCTCGAGACCTACTTCGCGCTGGCGAAGCTCGGAGCCGTCATGGTGCCGCTCAACTGGCGCCTGGTGCCGGACGAGCTGGCCTTCATCCTGCGCGACGCCGGCGCCGGGACGCTGGTCTACGACGCCGAGTTCGACGCGCCCATGGCCGCGCTGCGGGGCCTCGAGACGCCGCTCCGCACGTTCGTGCGCACGGGCGACGGCGCGCCGCCGGGCGGCGCGCTCTCCTACGAGGCGCTGCGCAGCGCCGCTTCGCCGGAGGCGCCGCCCTGCCCTGCCGGCGCCGACGACGTGCTCTTCATCATGTACACCTCGGGCACCACCGGCCTGCCGAAGGGCGCGGTCCACACCCACGGCACCATGGTCGCGGCCTCCATCACCATCAACCTCACCTCCGACCAGCGCTACGGCGACCGCTACCTGCAGATGCTGCCGCTGTTCCACGTCGGCGCGCTGACCCCCGCCACCGCCGCCGTCCACCGCGGAGCCACGCTGGTGCTGATGCGCGCCTTCGACCCGAAGCGGGTGTTCCCGCTGATCGAGGCCGAGCGGGTCACCACCGGCCTCGCCGTGCCCGCGATGCTGAACTTCATGCTGGCGGCCGGCGACCCGCGCGCCCACGACCTCTCCTCGCTGCGCTGGCTGATGAGCGGCGCCGCGCCGGTGCCGCCCGCGCTGATCGAGCGCTACGCGGAGCTCGGCATCGAGATCCACCAGGTCTACGGCCTGACCGAGTCCTGCGGGCCCGCGTGTCTGATCTCGCCCGACGAAGCGCTGGCGAAGGTGGGCTCGACGGGGCCGGCGTTCTTCCACACGGACGTGCGCGTGGTCGACGAGCAGGGCGCCGACGTCGCGCCCGGCGAGGTGGGCGAGGTGATCGTGAGCGGGGCGCACGTCATGAAGGGCTACTGGAACCGCCCCGACGCCACGGCGGAGACGATCCGCGAGGGCTGGCTCCACACCGGAGACCTCGCGACCGTCGACAAGGACGGCTTCGTGTTCATCCAGGACCGCAAGAAGGACATGATCATCACGGGCGGCGAGAACGTGTACCCGGCCGAGATCGAGGGCGTGCTGGCGCGCCATCCCGACGTGCTCGAGGTCGCGGTGATCGGCATGCCCTCGGCGCGCTGGGGCGAATCGGCGGCGGCGATGGTGGTGCCGAAGGCGGGTTGCTCGCCGAGCGCCGCGGAGCTGGTCACCTTCTGCGACGGCAAGCTGGCCCGCTACAAGATCCCGCGCGTGGTGGAGCTCGTCGACGAGATCCCGCGCAATCCCACCGGAAAGGTGCTGAAGCGCCTGCTGCGCGAGCGCTTCCCCGGGCCGGCGCCGGAGTAGCGGGATGGAGGTGGCCTGCCTCGACCTCGAGGGCGTGCTCGTGCCCGAGATCTGGATCGCGGTCGCCGAACGCACCGGCGTGCCGGAGCTGCGCCGCACCACCCGCGACGAGCCCGACTACGACAAGCTGATGCGCTGGCGTCTCGCCCTGCTGGAGGAGCGCGGCCTCGGCCTGCCGGACATCCAGGCCGCCATCGACTCCCTCGGCCCGCTACCCGGCGCCCGCGAGTTCCTCGACTGGCTGCGGGAGCGCATGTCGGTGGTGATCCTCTCCGACACCTTCGCCGAGTTCGCCGCTCCGCTGATGCGCCAGCTCGGCTGGCCCACGCTGTTCTGCCACTCGCTCGAGGTGGCGCCCGCCGGCCGCATCACGGGCTACCGCCTGCGCATGCCGGACCAGAAGCGCGCGGCCGTGCGCGCCTTCAAGACGCTGAACCTGCGCGTCCTCGCCGCCGGCGACTCCTACAACGACACCGCCATGCTCGCCGAAGCCGACGCCGGCATCCTGTTCCGCCCCCCCGACAACGTGATCGCCGAGTTCCCGCAGTTCCCGGTCACGCGCGACTACACGCAGCTCCGCGAGGCGTTCGCGAAGGCTTCGGAGCGCGGCTAGCCCCGAAGGTCGCCGCTTCTAGGCTGCGCCCGCCTCGCGCACCTTCGGCACCTTGAACATCGCGTGGCCCGCCGGCTGGTAGGTGATGACGAGCGCGCGGCGCTGGGTGTCGGAGGCGTTCGGCCCGGAGCCGTGGACGGTGTGGGGGCTGAAGAAGACGAGGCTGCCGGCGGGCGCCTCCGCCGGGACCTGGTCGGCGAGGTCGAAGGCGCGCGGGTCGGTGAAGAGCGGGCCGAGGCGGCCCTCGCCCTCGCAGCCGGGCAGCAGACCGCGGCGGTGGCTGCCGCGGATCACGCGGAAGCAGCCATTCGCGACGCTGGCGTCGTCGAGGGTCACCATCACGTTCGGGAGCTGGTCCAGGTGGCCGCAGGCGTGGGCCCAGTAGGGCGAGTCCTGGTGCCAGCGGAACGTCGAGCCCTCGCGCGGGCGCTTCAGGTTCAGCTTGTCGGTCCAGAGGGCGACGCCCTCGCAGCCGACCAGCTCGCGCATCGGCTCGACGAGTCGCGGGTCGTCGATCAGCCGATCGAGGCGCGCGTCGAGGTGGTGGAACGGCTCGACCACGCGCAGGGTGTCCGAGCCGGGCGTGTGCTCGAACTGGAGCGTCGACCCGGCGGCCTCGACATAGACGTTGCCGTCCACCGCATAGCGCTCGCCGCCCTGGCGGGCGGCCTGCTCGGCCCCGGCGGCGACGCGCTCGGCCGCGAGCTGCAGCTGCGCAACCTCTTGCGGGGTGAACGCGGCGCGGCGCACGAAGAAGCCGTCGTCGCGCCACGCGCGGCGCTCGTCGTCGCTCAGCCCGAAGCGTGCGTGGGGCATGGGGCAGGAAGTGTGGCGGCTGGCCGCGGCGTCGCAACCCCTCGCCTGGGCAGGCGAATCGCGCCTCCGGCGGCCCCGGGCCGGTTTACACAGAAGTTTCACACGCCGGAGCCTTCGGACGGCCGATGCACTGCCTAGACTGCGAAGGCCCTCGAGGAGGTCCCGATCCGCATGGCCAGCGCCACCGAAACCCCGGAAACCGTCCTGCATCCGTTCCAGGAGAACGACGGCTGGCTGACGCGCACGGAGTACCTCTCCCGGACCATCTACTGGGGTATCCACGCCGCCTGCCTGCTCGTCTTCGTGACCGGCGCGCCGCGCGGCGCGCTGATTCTCTGCGCCGCCACCTACGCGCTGCGCGTCTTCGGCATCACCGGCGGCTACCACCGCTACTTCGCGCACAAGACCTACAAGACCAGCCGCGCGTTCCAGTTCGTGCTCGCCCTGCTCGGCTGCGCCGCGACGCAGAAGGGACCGCTCTGGTGGAGCGGCACCCACCGCCGCCACCACAGCTACACCGACGTCCCCGGCGACCCGCACTCGCCGCGCGAGGGCTTCTGGTACGCGCACCAGGGCTGGATCTTCGATCCCCACTGGGGCGGCACCCCCGTCGAGCTGATCCCCGACTTCGCCCGCTACCCGGAGCTGCGCTGGCTGAACCAATGGCACGTGCTGCCGCCGCTGGCGCTCGCCGGCCTGTGCTGGGCGATCGGCGGCTTCGCCGGTCTCGTCTGGGGCTACGCGGTCTCGACGGTGCTGCTCTGGCACGCCACCTACTGCGTCAACTCGCTCGCCCACATCTGGGGCTCGCGCCGCTACGACACGGACGACACCAGCCGCAACAACCCGCTGATCGCGCTGCTCACCTTCGGCGAGGGCTGGCACAACAACCATCACTACTACCAGGCCTCGGCGCGCAACGGCTTCCGCTGGTGGGAGCTCGACGTCACCTACTACGTGCTGCGTGCGCTCGCGGCCGTCGGCCTGGTGTGGGACCTGCGCGAGCCGCCGGCCTCGGTCCTGAACGGCACGCGCGGCCGCCCCGCCGAGCTCCGCGAGGCCGCCTAGCCGCGGCGCTTCGCCGGGGCCGCCTTCGCGTGTGCGGGAGGGGCCGCTGCGACGAGCACGCGCATGCGGGATCCGCTGCGACCCGGGCGGGCTTCCGCGGTGCCGCCGTCGGCGCGGAGCGCGGCGGCGGCGAGGCGCACAGCCAGCGCGCGGCCGCGGGGCAGCGTGCGCGGGGGCGCCGGCTCGAAGGGGCGGCCCGTGTCGGCGATCTCGAAGCACACGCGGCGCCCGCTGCGCCCGGCGCGCAGCACCACCTTGCCGCCATCGGCCGCCGCCTCGAAGGCGCCGCGCACGAGCGTCAGCAGCGCGTTGTGCAGGGCGTCGGGGTCGACGCGCACGTCGGGCAGGCCGCGCGGGGCGGGCTTCACCACCAGCCGCTCGACGCCCGGCGCATCGGCGAGCGCGCGGCGTACGCCCTCCAGCACTTCCATCGGAGGGATCGCCGCGCCGACCCGCGACTCGGAGAGCAGCGGCCGCACCTGCGCCAGCAGCTCGCCCGCCTGCGCGGCGAGCTGCTCGATCTGCCGCGCGCCGCGGGCGCGCTCGCGCGTCTCGGCCGCGGGTAGCAGGTAGGCCGAGAGCCGCATCGCGGCGAGCAGATTGCCGACCTCGTGGGCCACGGCGACCTGGAGAGCGCTGCGGGCGTCGCGACGGGCGGCCATCGGGCTGGAGGATACCTCGGCGCGGTCTTCGATCTAGGGCGATCTACGCGCTGGGGGCTCCTGCCTACAGCGGACGCCCCGGATCCCGCACCTCGCGCTCGAAGGCCGCCAGCTCGACGACCGCGCCGGTCTCCCTCGCGCGCTCCGCAGCGAAGCCTAGCAGGTGGCTCTCGAGGGCGACGCGCCCCGAAGTGCGCACCTCGTCGCGCGCCCCGCGCGCGACCACGTCGGCGAAGTGGGCGATCAGCCCCTCGTCGCCCCCGAAGTGCCCGAGCGGGCCCGGGCTCTGGACGTCCAGACGCTCGCTGCCGAGCCGTCCGTGGCGGGTCAGCTCGATCACGCCGTCGTGCAGCACCCCGCGCAGCTCGCCGCGGGTGCCGCTGACGCGGATCGTGCGCTTCTCGTCGGTGGCGCTGCCGTGCACCGTGAAGGTCGCGGTCAGCCCGCCGTCGAACTCCACGGCGAGCACCTGGTGGTCGACGACGTCGTTGTCGCAGCGGTAGACGCAGCGCCCGTAGCGGCCGGTCTCGAGGGCGCGCCGGCGCGCCTCCGCGCAAGGATCGGGCGAGACGTCGCTCCAGGGCCAGTGGCGCGCGACGCGCTCGCCAGGGCCGAGGTAGAAGCGTACGGCGTCGTGGGGGCAGCTCTCCTGGGCGGGGCAGCCGTCCGTGCAGCGCTCGGGCGCACCGGGCGGCGCGCCCTCGGGCCGGAAGTGCAGCAGCGAACCGAAGGACGCCACCCGCGCCGGCGCGCGCCCGGCGAACCACACCAGCAGGTCGAGATCGTGGCAGGCCTTGGCGAGCAGCAGCGGCGCGGCCACGGCGCGGCTGCGAAATTTCCCGCGCACGAAGGAGTGGGTCATGTGCCAGGTGGCGACGTGCTCCTTCATGTCGATCGTCACCAGCTCGCCGAGCACGCCGCTCTGCAGGATCTCGTGGACGCGCTCGTAGAAGGGCGTGTAGCGCAGCACGTGTCCGATCTGGAGCAGCCGCCCGCTGGTCTCCGCGGCCTCGACGACGCGCAGGCACTCCGCGGGGCTCGGCGCGATCGGCTTCTCGAGCAGCAGGTCGTGGCCGCGCGCCAGCGCCGCCAGCGCCGGCTCGACGTGCAGCGTGTCCGAGGTCGCGACGATCGCCGCCGGCGCGAGCGCGGGGCGCTCCAGCAGCTCGCGCCAGTCCGCGAAGCGGCGCTCCGGCGCGATGCCGTGCTCGGCGGCGAACGCCTCGCGGCGCGCCGCATCCGGCTCCGCCACCGCCACCATGCGGAGCCGCTCGGGATGGCGCAGGGCCCAGGCGCCGAAGACGCTGCGACCGCGGTTGCCCGCGCCGATCAGGACCGCTTCGACCGCCGCCATCGTCCGCTCTCCCGGGCCGGTATACTAGCCGCCCCCATGTCCGAATCCGCGCCGCCGGACGCCGCACGCCTCGCCAAGGCGCTGAAGATCGGCGGCTACGTCCGGCACATCTTCCTCTGCACCCACGGCGACTGCGCGCCGGCCGCGGAGGCGCTCGAGAGCTGGAGCTTCCTCAAGCGCCGGCTGCGCGAGCTCGGCCTCTCCGAGGCGCTGGGCGGCGTCTACCGCAGCCAGGCGAGCTGCCTGCGCATCTGCCGGGAGGGCCCGATCGTGGTGGTCTATCCGGAGGGCGTCTGGTACCGGCGCTGCACGCCCGAGGCGCTGGAGCGCATCATCCAGGAGCACCTGATCGGCGGCCGGCCGGTCGAGGCGCTCTGCTTCGCGCGCAACCCGCTGCCGGCGGACGCGCGGACGTGAGGCTCGCGCTGCTGCGCGGCCGCGAGCACGTCGAGCTCGGCGCCATCGACGTGGTCGCGGAGGGCTCCGCGGCGATCGCCATCAGCCTCGGCGGCGCGCGCAAGCGCTACCACCACGTCGACCCGAACGAGGACGCGGCGCTGCTCGCCCTCGGCCCGGCGGGCTCGCTGGTGGCGGTGGCCGACGGTCACCACGGCTTCGAGGCGGCCGAGGTGGCCCTCGAGTACCTGGCCACCCACCCGGCGCCCCACTGGACCGAGCCGGGCACCGTCCGCGCGGACACCTGGCGGCGCCAGGCGAGCGCCGTGCTCGAGGACGTGAATCGCGCCATCCGCGCCGAGCACGAGGGCTTCGAGGACGGCTCCTGCACCACCCTCGCCTTCGCGCTGGTGCTGCCTGCGGAGGGCGCGCTGCTCTACGCCGGTATCGGAGACAGCCACCTCTACCGAGTGGGCGAAGACGGCGCGGTGCGCGACCTCGTCGCGCACCGCGACGGCAAGCCCTGCTTCCTGGGTCAGATCGAAGCGGAGGCCGCCGCCCTCGCCGCCCGCGCGGCGATCGGCTCCGCGCCCCTCGCCGGGACGCGCGCGCTGGTGCTCGCGACCGACGGCCTGACCGAGCGCGGCATCGGCGTGGACGAGCCGGAGAGCGCGGTCCGCGAAGCGATCGAGGAGGCGGCCGGCGCGCCCCCCGAGCGCCGCGCCCTCGAGGCCGCGCGCGGCCTGCTGGAGCGCGCCTGCAGCGCCCACCGCCGCCGCATAGCAGGAGACAACGCCGCCTGCGCCGTGCTCTGGCTCTAGCCCCCCGAACCGGGGACGGAGTCAACTAATCAACTAACGTCACCCCCGGGTGGAGTTAGTTGATTAGTTGACTCCGTCCCCTCCGTGCTACGCGCCGAGCAGGGCGGCCACCCGCTCCGCGATCGCCGGCGCCGCGGTGAGGCCGGGCGACTCGATGCCGACGAGGCTCACCAGGCCGGGCAGGCCGCGCGCGCTCTCCTCCGCGATCACGAAGTCGCGGAAGGCGACGCCGGGGCCGGCGAGCTTCGGGCGCACGCCGGCGTAGTCGGGGGCGAGCCACTCGGCGCGCAACTCCGGCAGGTAGCGCCCCGCCGCCTCCGCGAAGCGCGCGGCCTTGGCGGGGTCGATGTCGAAGCGCGGTGCGTCCACGTACTCGGTGTCCGGGCCGAAGCGCACGCGGCCGCCGAGGTCCAGGGTGACGTGCACGCCGAGGCCCGCCTGGCCGTGGAGCGGATAGACGAGGCCCTGGAAGCGGAGCGGCGCGCCCGGGGCGAGGGAGAAGTAGTCGCCCTTGCACGGGTGGAGCCGATAGCCGGCGGCGTCGACGTCGATGCCCGCCCGCGCGGCGACGCGGTCGGAGGCGAGCCCCGCGGCGTTCACCACCACCGCCGCGCTGATCTCCGCGCGCTCGCCGTCGGCGCCGCGCGCCGCGGCGCGCCAGCCGCCGCTCACCGGCTCGAGGGTCTCCAGCTCCGTCTTCAGCGCGAGCTGCATGCCGTGGGCCTCGCCCTCGGCGGCGTAGGACAGCGACAGCGCGTGGGCGTCGACGATGCCCGTGCGCGGCGACAGGAAGCCCGCCACCGCCCGCACGTGGGGCTCGCGGGCGCGGATCTCGTCCACCGAAAGCCAGCGCAACGTCACGCCGTTCCGCTCCGCCTGCGCCGCGAGCGCCTCCAGCCGCGGCAGCTCCTCCGCCGCCGTGGCCACCACGATCTTGCCGAGCGCGCGGTGCGGGATGCGCAGCCGCTGACAGCGGGCGTAGACGGCCTCGCGGCCCTCGACGCAGCAGAGCGCCTTCAGCGAGCCCTCGGGGTAGTAGAGGCCCGCGTGGATCACCTCGCTGTTGCGGCTGGTGGTCTCGCGCGCGATGCCGTCGTGGCGCTCGATCACCAGCACGCTGCGCCCGCGGCGCGCCAGCGCCGCCCCCGCCGCGAGGCCGACGATGCCGGCCCCCACCACGAGGACGTCGACCTCGGGCGTCACCCGGCTCCCGGGCCCCTCGGGTGGATGCGCATCAGGTCTAGGAACGCCTCGCGGCGCGCGGGCGCCAGGGCGATGGCCAGCGCGAAGATCACGAGGTAGAGGCCGCAGAAGGCCAGCCGTACCGACGGATCGGTGAACACGAGCTGGACGACGAAGAGCGCCGCCAGCAGCACCGCTTCCGCGCGCGAGAAGGCGAACTCCGCGATCAGCAGCGTCGCCAGCAGCGACTGCGCGGAGGTGAGCACCAGCTCCTCGGTCTGGCGCCCGTCGAGGGGCAGACCGTGCCAGCCTCCGCCCGCCGCCACGAAGGCGATCGGCAGCGCGCCCACCAGCAGCGTCCACTGGTTGACCTTCGACGAGATCAGCGCGCCGAGGCCCACGCTGCCGCGCCCGCGCAGCGCGAACAGGATGGCGATCGCGAACTCCGGCGACTCCGAGGCCAGCGGCGCCACCCACTGCACCAGCAGGAACTCGTCGATGTCGTAGTTGCTGCCGACGTGGATCAGGCTGTCGGCGAAGGGCTCGGCGGAGACCCAGATCGCCCAGCCCGCGAAGACGAACATCACCGCCGCCCAGACGCGCCGCCCGACGTCGCCGAACTCGGACGAGAGGATCAGGGCCGGGCCGAGCAGCTCCGCCTCGTGGGTCTCGCCGCGCATCGCGGCGCGCACGTAGAGCACGAAGATGCCGAGGAGCACGGCGGCGTCGACCAGCCCGACGTAGCCGTTCAGCGGGATCACGAAGGCGTAGACCGTCGCCAGCAGCAGCGCGCGCATCTCGATGCGGTGGTGCGGCTCGATGCGGATCGACGACACGCCGTCCTTATGGCAGGCGATCAGCACCACCGCCGCCCAGCCGAGCCCGATCAGCAGCCGGTTGGCGCCGGTCATGTTGGCGATGGCGTAATGGGCGTACTCCGGCTTCTCCGCCGCGGTGATCGCGAAGTGGAGGTCGACGGCGTACTCCGGCAGCACGGAGACGAGCGCCAGCACCAGCAGCGCCAGGTTCTGCGGGATGTCGCGCTCGGCGAGCTCCATCGACCACGACAGCAGGAAGGCCGCGCCGAGGATCGCGAGGCCCGCCAGCATCGCGACGCCCTCGGGCGGGAGGCCGAGGCCACCGAGCTGATAGGCGGCCACCCACGGCACCGGCAGGGAGGCCGCGATCAGGAACCAGCCGAGGTCCCGGCGTCGCAGCCGCGGTGCGCTCGCGCGCTCGGGCTCTTCCATCAGAGCGGCGCGCCGAACTCCCGCTCGAAGCGGGCGCGGAAGCCGGCGAGGTCGAAGCGGAGGTTCTGGGTGCCCGGGTGCGCCACCTGGAGTGCGCCGAGCAGGCTGCCGATGCGCGCGGCGCGCTCGAGGGGCATGCCGCGCACCAGGCCGTAGAGCAGGCCCGCGCGGTAGGCGTCGCCGGCGCCGGTCGGATCGACGACGCTCTCGGCGGCCACCGCCGGCACCTCCTCGACCTCGCGCCCGCGCCTCACCAGCGAGCCGCGCTCGCCCTGGGTCACGATCACGGCGCCCGCCCGCGCGGCGACGGCGTCGCTGTCGAGACCGCTGCGCTCGAGGGTGAGCGACCACTCGTAGTCGTTCACGATGTAGACGCTGGCGCCCTCGATCATCTCCACCAGCTCGTCGCGCTCGAGGATCGGCAGACCCTGGCCGGGATCCACCACCGTCGGCACGCCGCGCGCCTTCAGAGCCCGCGCGTGCTCGACCATGGCGCGCTTGCCGTTCGGCGAGACGATGCCGAAGTCATAGGGTACGGAGACGTCCTCGATCCGCACCTCGTGGGCGCGCTCCATCGCGCCGGGGTGGAAGCCGGTGATCTGGTTGTCGTCGAGATCCGTGGTGATGTAGGCGCCGGCGGTGGCCTCGCCCGGCAGCGGGCGGATCCAATCGCGGCGAATGCCGTGGCGGTCGAGCCAGGCGGCGTAGGCGTCGAAGTCGCCCCCCACCGTCGCGACCACCAGCGGCTCCTCGCCGAGCAGGCGGAGGTGATAGGCGATGTTCGCCGCGCAGCCGCCCCAGGTGCGGCGCAGCTCCGGCACGTGGAAGGCGACGTTCAGCGCGTGGACGTGCTGGGGCAGGATCAGGTCCTTGAAGCGGCCGCGGAAGACCATGATGTGGTCGATCGCCACCGACCCCGACACGAGTACGGGCATGGAGCGCCTCCGGCGCGGCAGTCTCGCCGGCCGGCACCGTGCGGTCAACCGCCCGCCCCCGGGGCGCCGTCTCCGGGCTCCAGGGTAATATCCCGCGCGATGCGGATCTCGGAGCTACAGGCGCGGGGCGCGGCCGTCTTCTCGTTCGAGTTCTTCCCGCCGAAGACGGACGAGGGCTACCAGAGCCTCTACGCCGCGATCGCCGAGCTGAAGCGCCTCGACCCGGGCTTCGTCTCGGTCACCTGCGGCGCGGCCGGCAGCACGCGGCGGAAGACGGCCGAGCTGGTGGTGCGGATCCAGCGGGACCTCGGGCTCACTGCGATGGCCCACGTGGTGTGCACCGGGACGACGACCGACGAGCTCGCCGAGAGCCTCGGCTGGATGCGCAGCCAGGGCATCGAGAACGTGCTCGCGCTGCGCGGCGACCCGCCCCGGGACCAGCCTTCCTGGCGGCCGGTGCCCGGCGGCTTCGCCCACGCGAACGAGCTCGCCGCGTTCATCCGCGAGCGCTTCGACTTCTGCATCGGCGGCGCCTGCTACCCGGAGAAGCACCCCGAGGCGCCGAGCCCGGAGGAGGACCTGCGCAACCTGAAGCGCAAGGTCGACGCGGGTGTCGACTTCCTGGTGACGCAGCTCTTCTTCGACAACGCCGACTACTGGCGCTTCGTGGAGCGGGCGCGCGCGGCGGGCATCGCCGTGCCGATCGTGCCGGGCATCATGCCGATCGTGAGCGCCGCCAACCTGCGCCGCATGGCCAGCCTCTCGCCCGGCACGAAGATCCCCGCCGAGCTCCAGGGCGAGCTCGACCACGCCGGCGGCGAGAGCGACGCGGCCCTCGACGTGGGGGTGCGCTGGGCCACGCGGCAGTGTCAGGAGCTGCTGGAGCGCGGCGCGCCCGGCATCCACTTCTACACCCTGAACCGCTCGCCCGCGACGCGCCGCGTCCACGAGGCGCTCTCCCGGCGATGAGCGAGCCGCTGCGGGTCGCCGTGCTGCTCTCGGGCGAGGGCACGAGCCTCGAGAACCTCTTCGAGAAGATCGAGGCCGGCGAGGTGCCGGCGCGCGTCGTGCTGGTGATCTCCTCGAAGACGGACGCCGGGGGCCTGGCGCGCGCGCGGCGGCGCGGGGTGCCGGCGATCGCCGTGCCGCGCAAGCAGTTCCCGGACGTGAAGGCCTTCAACGACCGCCTGCACGAGGTGCTGGCGCAGCATCCCGTCGACCTGGTGGCGCTGCTCGGCTTTCTCTCGCCCTTCGAGAGCCGCGGCCGCTACGACGGACGCGTGATCAACACCCACCCCGCGCTGGTCCCGGCCTTCTCGGGCAAGGGCTTCTACGGCCGCCGCGTGCACGAGGCCGTGCTGGCGCGCGGCTGCAAGGTGAGCGGCGCGACGGTGCACCTCTGCGACGACGAGTACGACCACGGCCCGATCCTGCTCCAGGAAGCGGTGCCCGTGCTCGAGGACGACACCCCCGACACCCTCGCCGCCCGCGTCCAGGCCGCCGAGCGCCGCCTCGTCCCCGCCGCCATCCGCCTGCTCGCGGAGAGAAGAGGGGACGGGGTCAAACTAACCAACTAACTCGCCCCGCGGGTGGAGTTAATTGGTTAGTTTAAGACCGTCCCCGTTCGATCAGCTCGATCTTGTAGCCGCTGGGGTCCTCGACGAAGGCGATCACGGTGCTGCCGTGCTTCATCGGACCCGGCTCGCGGGTGATCGGAACGCCCGCGGCGCGCAGGCGCTCGCAGGTGGCGTAGATGTCGTCGACGCCGATCGCGAGGTGGCCGAAGGCGTCGCCGAGCACGTAGTCGCTGCGGCCCCAGTTGTAGGTGAGCTCGACGACGCTGTGGTCTTTCTCGTCGCCGTAGCCGACGAAGGCGAGGGTGAACTCACCGCCGGGATAGTCGCTGCGGCGCAGCAGCTTCATGCCGAGCTGCTCGGTGTAGAAGCGCAGCGAGGCGTCGAGGTCCTTCACGCGGATCATGGTGTGGAGGAGGCGCACGGGGCCGAACGTAGCAGTTGACAGAAGGGCGAATAAAAGGCGAAAATGACCGACATGGCCCCTACCCCCCTCGGCGGCGCCCGCGACCCGCGCCTCGCCGCCCTGCTGCGCGACCTCGGCGCCCGAGTGCGACAGGGGGCTGCGCCCGAGGCGCCGGCGTCCCGCTGCCCGACGGGCCTGACCGCCGTCGACCGGCTCCTCGGCGGGGGCTTTCCGCGCGGCGGCGTCAGCGAGATCGCGGGGCCGCCCTCCTCGGGCCGCACCTCGCTGGTGCTCGAGTTGCTCGCACGGGCCACCGAGCGCGGCGAGGTGGCCGCCGTGGTGGACGTCGCCGACGCCTTCGATCCGCCCTCCGCGGCCGCGGCGGGCGTCGATCTCGCGCGCCTTCTCTGGGTACGCCCGCCGGACGTCCCGGCGGCGCTCCGCGGCACCTCCCATCTGCTGACGGCCGGTGGCTTCGCGGCGGTCGTCCTCGACCTCGCGGGCCTCGGGCGCCGCGCGGAGCTCGGCGCGCGCCTCTGGCCGCGGCTCCGCCGCGAGACGGCGGCCACCGCCACCGCCCTCGTGATCCTCGGCGACCAGCGCGTGGCCCGGGGCTTCGCCGATCTGGCCCTGGATCTCGCGCCGGCCGTGCCGCACTTCGAGGGCGCCTTCTTCGCGGCCCTCGAGAGCGAGGTGCTGCTGGTGCGCGATCGCCGCGGCAGCGAGCCTCGACGCGCGCCGCTGCGCTGGCCGGCGGAGAAGGCGGATGCAGCCTGAGGCCGGGCCGTGTCCGCGGGACGCATCGCCTGTCTGCTCGTCCCGGATCTCCCCTGGGTGGCGCTGGTGCGCGCACACCCCGAGCTGGCCGGCAGGCCCCTCGCGGTCGCCGGCGGGGCCGGCCCGCGGGCGGATGCCGTCGCGCTCTCCCCCGAGGCCGCGCGCCGCGGAGTTCGCCTGCCCTGCACGGTGGCCCAGGCCCGCGCCGCCTGCTCCGCCCTCGAGGTGCGCGTCGCCTCGCCCTCCCTCGAAGAAGCGGCGCGCTGCGCCCTGCTCGACGCCGCGCTCTCCGCCTCGCCCCGCGCCGAGCGGGCCGCGCCGCTGGCGGGCCTGCGCGCCGGCGAGGCCGCCGTCTTCCTCGACGCCTCGGGCATCGGCCGCTGCTTCGGCTCCGAGGCGGGCTTCGCGAGCGCCCTCGCCGCGCGCGCGCATCGCGTCGGGCTGCCGGCCATCGCCGCCGTCGCCGGGTCGCGGAGCGTGGCGCGCATCGCTGCCCGCCGTCAGCTCGCCGGCTGGCTCGCGCGGCCGCCGGGCGAGCCGGGCCCGGCGGAGGTCGTGCCCGCCGGCGGCGACGCCGCCTTCCTGGCGCCGCTGCCCCTCGAGCTGCTCGACCCGCCCGACGCCCTCGCCGAGGCGCTCGGACGCTTCGGGATCCGGCGCGTTGGAGAGCTGCTGCGCCTGCCGCGGCGCGCCCTCGTCGCGCGCCTCGGAGGGGACGCCGCGCGGCTCGTCGCTCTCGCCCTCGGCGAGGGGCAGGAGCCGCCGCCCCCGGCGAGCCCCGAGGCGCGCCTCGAGGAGGCGGCGGACCTCGAGCTCGGCGTCGATCGCCTCGAGCCGCTGCTGTTCGTGCTCCAGGCGCTGCTCTCGCGGCTCGCGGCGCGGCTCGCCTGTCGCGGCCTCGCCTGCCCCGAGCTCGAGCTCCAGCTTCGCCTCGCGGGCGGCGGGCGCGACGCGCGCCGGGTCGGCATCGCCGCGCCGACCCTCGACGTGCGCGTCCTGCTGCGGCTCGCGGCCCTCTCCCTCGAGGCGCGGCCGCCGAGCGCGGAGGTGGAGGCCGTCGCGGTCGCCTGCGAGGGGCGCCCGCTGCGCGGCGACCAGCTCGACTTCTTCCGCCCGGCGGGCCCCGCTCCGGCGCTGCTCTCCCGCACGCTCGCGGAGCTCGAGGCGCTCTGCGGCCCCGGCCGCGTGGGGGCCCCGGTCGTCGTCGACACGCATCGCCCCGACGCCTTCGCGCTGGCGCCCTTCGCGCCGCCGCGCGCCGCCGCCGGCGCGGTGCGCGAGAGCGCGCCTCCGTACGCCCCCGCCCGGACGGTGCGCGCGCTCCGCCCGCCCGTCGCCGCCCGGGTGGAGCTGCGCGGCGGACGCCCCGCCGCGCTGCGCAGCGCCGTCGCGAGCGGCCGCATCCTCCAGCTCGCCGGCCCCTGGCGCACCAGCGGCAACTGGTGGAGCGAAGCCGAGCGCTTCGCCTTCGAGCACTACGACGTGGTGACGGGCGACGGCACCGCCGCCCGCCTGCGCTTCGACCCGCTGCGCCGCTGCTGGGAGATCGACGCGATCTACGACTGAGCGCCCGCCGTCCCGCCGAAGCGCCGCCGCAGGTCCGACGCCGACATCGCCGCCGCCAGCACGAAGGCGATCGCCGCCAGCACCAGCCAGGTGAGCGCGCGCGCCCCGAGACCCGCGCCGAGGGAAGCCAGCGCCCACCAGAGCGCGGTCGCCACCAGCGCGCCGAGCAGGCCGGTGCCGATCACGCCGAGCGAGCGCCAGGCGGAGGTGAACACGAACACCCAGCCGATCGTCAGCACGACGCCGCTGAAGGCCTTGGCCGGCGTGAAGGCCCAGCCGCCCTCGGGCACCCAGTGGCTGAAGGAGTGACCCGACGGGTTGTAGGTGGCGAGGACGATCACGAGCGCGATCGCCAGACGAGCCAGGAAGCGATTCATGCAACCTCCGTCGCCGAGCACGGCGCGTGCCCGCGATTGCGTGCGGGGCCGCTGCTGGCTCCACGACCCGCCGAACTCAAGCCTCGCCCTCCTCGTCCACGCCCCGCTTCCGCTGCAGCGAGAGCCCCGCGCGCTCGGGCGTAGCCACCGCGCCGCGCAGCACGGCGCCGGCGCCGAAGCGCTCGGCGAGCTGGTCGAGGGCGCGGTTCAGGCGGCGGCCGCGCGCGGCGGCCGGGGCGTCGAAGAGGGCGAGCTGGCCACGCGCCGCCGGCACCAGGTTGGTGGCGCCGACGCCGAGCAGGCGCACCGGCGGCAGGCGCCGCTCGCGCGACAGCAGCTCGCGCGCCGCGCGCGAGAGCACCGCGCCGTCGTCCGTCGGCTCGCCGAGCGTCACGCGGCGCGTGAGCAGCGGGTAGCCCCGCGGCCCCGCGCGCACGCGGCCGCCGAGCTTCAGCTTCAGCACCACGCTGCGCGCGCGCCAGCCGCTCCGCCGCAGCCGCCGCGCCACCGCCTCCGCGTGGGCGAGGATCGCCTGCTCGAGCCGCGCGCGCTCGGCGACGTCGCGCTCGAAGGTGTTCTCCTCGCTCATCGACACCGGCTCGCGCCAGGGCGCGACCTCGCGGAAGTCCTCGCCGCGCGCGAGGCGCGCCACCGCCAGCCCCCAGTCGCCCAGCAGGCGCTCGATGCGCCGGGAGTCGGCGCGCGCCAGGTCGCCGATCGCCGCGAAGCCCGCGCGCCGCAGGCGCGCCTCGGCGACCGGGCCGACGCCCCAGATCCGCCCGACCGGCAGCGGATCGAGGAACGCGCGCACGCCCTCCGGCGCGACGGCCAGGAGGCCGTCGGGCTTGGCGAGGTCGCTCGCGATCTTCGCCACCATCTTGAGCGGGGCGATCCCCACCGACACGGCGAGGCCCGTCTCGCGGCGCACCTCGGCGCGCAGCCGCTCGCCCACGGCGCGCGGCGGACCGAGCAGCCGCTCGCTGCCCGTGAGGTCGAGGAAGGCCTCGTCGAGGGAGAGCCCTTCCACGAGGGGCGTGAAGCGCTCGAAGATCGCGAACAGCTTCTTCGACTCGGCGGCGTACTTCGCCATCGAGCCGGGCACGAAGACGCCGTCCGGGCAGAGGCGCCGCGCCGCCGCGCTCGGCATCGCCGAGTGGACGCCGAAGCGGCGCGCCTCGTAGCTGGCCGCCGACACCACCCCGCGCGGCCCGCTGCCGCCGACGATCACCGGGCGGCCGCGCAGCTCCGGCCGGTCGCGCTGCTCGATGGACGCGTAGAAGGCGTCCATGTCGGCGTGCAGGATCACCCGCGGCCGGTCCATGGGGAGAGGCTAGGAGTCTCGTGGCGGAAGCGCCGCCTCGCTGCGCGCGCGCAGCGACGTCGCAGCCGCCCTCTGTGGTCGGGGGACTGCCGTCCCGGCGGCCTCTCTCCCCGAGCCGAGCTTGGACGCGTTCCGAGAACGTGGTACCCGTGGTCCCAGAGGCCGCGGCGGCGGCGCCCCTCCGCGCCGCGAGAGAGAAGCCGTTGACCGCGTCCCCTCCCGAAGCTCCGGCTCGCCGGCACCCGCCCGCTCCCGCGCCCTCCGCCTTCGTCGCCTTCTTCATCGACCGCCCGATCTTCGCCACCGTGGTGGCGATCCTGGTCGCGCTCGCGGGGGCGATCTCCCTGCCGCTGCTCCCGGTCGCGCAGTTCCCGCCGATCTCGCCGCCGACGGTCCAGGTGTCCGCCACCTACACGGGGGCGAGCGCCGATGTGGTCGAGCGCACGCTCGCGCTCCCGATCGAGGAGCAGGTGAACGGCACCGAGGGCATGCTGTACATGTCCTCGACCAGCGCGAACGACGGCCAGATGAGCCTGACGGTCACCTTCGACCTCGGGCGCGACCCGGACATCGCGGCCGTCAACGTCAACAACCGCGTGGCGGTGGCCGAGCCGCGCCTGCCGGAGGAGGTGCGCCGCTTCGGGATCTCCGTGCGCAAGCAGTCGCCGGACCTCACCCTGGTGGTGAACCTGCTGTCCCGGGAGGGCTCCCGGGACGCGCTGTTCCTGTCGAACTACGCCCTCATCAACGTGCTCGACGCCCTGAAGCGCGTACCGGGCGTCGGCGAGATCGGCATCTTCGGCGAGCGCCGCTACGCGATGCGCATCTGGCTCGACCCCGAGCGGCTCGCGAAGCTCGGGCTCACCGCCGGCGACGTGGTCGCCGCGGTGCGCGACCAGAACGCGCAGATCGCCTCGGGCCGCGCCGGCGCGCCGCCCGTCCCGCGCGGGCAGCAGCTCGAGCTGCCGCTGATCACCGCCGGCCGCCTCTCCAGCCAGCAGCAGTTCGAGGAGATCGTGGTGCGCGCCGAGCCGGACGGCGAGCTGCTACGGCTCGGCGACGTGGCGCGGGTCGAGCTCGGCGCCCAGAGCTACAACGGCTTCACGCGGCTCTCGGGGCAGCCGACGGTGACGATGGGCGTCTTCCAGCTTCCCGAAGCCAACGCCCTCGACGTGTCGGCGGCCGTGCGCGCCGAGATGGCGCGCCTCGCGGAGCGTTTCCCCACCGGCGTCGACTGGATGGTGCGCTACGACCCGACGCGCTTCGTGGCCGAGTCGATCGACGAGGTGCTCTGGACCCTCGGGGCGGCGATGCTGCTGGTCTTCCTGGTGGTCTTCGTCTTCCTCCAGGACTGGCGCACCACGCTGATTCCCGCGGTCACCATCCCCGTCTCGCTGGTCGGCACCTTCGCGGTGATGAACGCGCTCGGCATGTCGATCAACACCATCACGCTGTTCGCGCTGGTGCTGGCGATCGGCCTGGTGGTCGACGACGCGATCGTGGTCGTCGAGAACGTGGCGCGGCTGCTGGCGGCCGGCCTGCCGCGCCGCGAGGCGGTGCGCCGCTCGATGGGCGAGGTGACGAGCGCGATCGTGGCCGCCACGCTCGTGCTCGGCGCGGTGTTCGTGCCGGTGGCGTTCCTGCCCGGCACCACCGGGCTGCTGCTGCGGCACTTCGGCCTGGCGATCTCGAGCGCGGTGATGATCTCGCTGCTCAACGCCCTGACGCTCTCCCCGGCCCTCTGCGCGCTGTGGATGCGCGCCGAGCGCGAGCACAAGCCGAGCGCGTTCCGCGCCTTCGACGTCGGCTTCGCCCGGCTGGCGGGGGCGTACGACCGCGGCGTGCGCGGCCTGCTGCCGCGCCGGCTGCTCGTGCTCGGGGCGTTCGCCGGGCTCGGGATCGCCACGGCCCTGCTGTTCCGGGCCGTCCCGACGGGCTTCGTGCCCGACGAGGACCAGGGCTACTTCATCACCAGCTTCCAGCTCCCCGACGGCGCCTCCCTCGAGCGCACCGACGAGGTGGCGCGCGAGGTGGAGCGTATCCTGCTGGGAACGCCGGGGATCATCGGCTCCAATCTGTTCGGCGGCTTCGACGCGCTCACCGGCACCTTCCCGCCGAACGTCGGCTCCGCCTTCGTGACGCTCGCCCCCTGGGACGAGCGCGGCGCCGAGGGCCAATCGCTCGACTCGATCTTCGCGGCGGTGCGCCCCCAGCTCGCCGGGATTCCCGGCGCGCGGGCGCTCGCGCTGAACCCGGCGCCGATCCGAGGCCTCTCGCGAACCGGCGGATTCGAGTTCCTGCTCCAGGATCGCGCGGGGGGCGACCTCGCGCAGCTCGCGGCCACGGCCCAGCGGATCGTCGACGCGGGAACCCGCTCCCCCGAGCTGCAGAATCTCTTCACCACCTTCCAGCCGAACGCGCCGCTCGTCTTCGTCGACCTCGATCGGTCGAAGGCGAAGGCCCTCGGCGTCCCCGTGAGCGACGTGTTCGAGACGCTCCAGGTGTTCATGGGCGGGCTCTACGTGAACGACTTCGACCGCTACGGCCGGCTGTTCCGCGTCTACGCCCAGGCGGAGGGCGAGCTGCGCGCGCGGCCCGACGACGTGCGTCGCCTCTGGGTGCGCTCGGAGCGCGGCGAGATGGTGCCGCTCTCGACCCTGCTGCGCCTCGAGCGCATCGCGGGGCCCCGCGACATCTCCCACTACAACGTCTACCGCTCGGCGCGCATCCAGGGCCAGGCGGCGCCCGGCTTCAGCTCGGGCCAGGCGCTGGCGCGCATGGAGGAGATCGCGCGCCAGGAGCTGCCCGATACCATGTCCTTCGAGTGGACGGGAACCGCGTACCAGGAGAAGCAAGCGGGGGCCGAGGCCACCTTGATCCTCGGCCTCTCGCTGCTGGTCGTGTTCCTGTTCCTCGCCGCGCAGTACGAGAGCTGGGCGCTGCCGCTGGTGATCCTGCTGGCGGTTCCCCTCGCCTTCCTCGGGGCCCTCGGGGCCCAGTCGCTGCGCGGGCTGGCCAACGATCTCTACTGCCAGATCGGCCTGGTGACGCTGATCGGCCTCGCCAGCAAGAACTCGATCCTGATCGTCGAGTTCGCCAAGCGGCGGCGGCAGGAGGGAGCCAGCCTGGTCGACGCCGCGCGCGAGGCCGCGGAGGTCCGCTTCCGCCCGGTGCTGATGACCGCGCTGGCCTTCATCCTCGGCGTGGTGCCGCTGGTGGTCGCGAGCGGGGCCGGCGCCGCGGCGCGTCGCTCGCTCGGCACGGCGGTGTTCGGCGGCATGCTGCTGGCGACGGGGCTCACGCTGGTGCTGGTGCCGGGCCTCTACGTGATCGTCGAAGGCGCTGCGGAGGCGCTCGGCCGGCGGTTCGGGCGCGGGGAGCGGGAGGAGGCGCGATGACACGGCGGCGGAAGGGCGCGCGACTGCGGCGCCTGGGCGGCGCATGCCTGGCGGCAAGCCTGCTGGCCTGCGGGCGCGGCGAGCCCCCGGCCCCGCCGCCGCCCGAGGTGGTCGTCGCGGAGGCGCGCCTCGGCAACGTGCCGGACCGCCGCGAGTACGTCGGCAACGTGCGCGCCGTGAACGACGTCGAGGTGCGCGCGCGGGTGCGCGGCTACCTGCTCGAGCGGACCTTCACCGAGGGGCAGCAGGTCGCGGCGGGCGAGGTGCTCTTCCGCATCGACCCCAGCCCGTACCAGGCGGCGCTGGCCGAGGCGAAGGGTCGCCTGGCGCAGGCCCGCGCGGCGCAGCAGCTGGCGAAGACCGAGTTCGAGCGCGCGCGCGTGCTGCGCGAGCAGAACGTTCTGAGCGCCTCCGACTTCGACGCGCGCCGCGAGCAGCAGCTGGCGGCCGACGCCGGGCTGGAGAGCGCCCGCGCGGCCGTCGAGGCTGCGCAGCTCGACCTCTCCTGGTGCACGGTGGGCGCCCCGATCGCCGGGCAGATCGGCCTGGCGTTGGTCGACGTCGGGAATCTCGTCGGCGCTTCGGGCCAGGACGCCGTACTCGCGCGCATCGTGCAGATCGACCCGATCCACGTCTACTTCGCTCCGACCGAGCGCGAGCGTCTCGACGTGCTGCAGGGCGCGCGCGAGGGTCGCATTCCCCAGGAGCGCGTCGGCAACATCCCGATCGAGCTCCTGCTCGGCGACGGAACCCCCTATGACCACCGCGGCGTCGTGGATTTCGTCGACCCTACCGTCGACCCCAACCGCGGCACCGTGACGGTGCGCGCGCTGGTAGCGAACCCGGACGGCGTGCTGAAGCCCGGCGAGTTCGTGCGGGCGATCGCGGTGTTCCCCGACTACACCGACGCCGTGCTGGTCCCGGAGCGCGCCGTGCTCGACGAGCAGGGCGGCAGCTACGTGCTCGTCGTGAACGCCGAGTCCGTCGCGGAGTACCGGCGTGTCCGGGCGGGGATCACCCACGACGGCATGCGCCAGATCGCCGAGGGCCTCGCCGCGGGCGAGCGCGTGATCGTCGACGGCGTGCAGAAGGCGCGGCCGGGGACGAAGGTGGCGCTGCGCGAGGCGGACGCCAAGCCGAACGCGGCCGCGGGCCCCGCCGATCCGGTTCGCTAGGGTCCCGGCCCATGTCGGAAGCCACCCGAAGCGAAGCTCCGTCCTTCGACCCCGGCCCCGCGCGCGGCGTGCAGTGGGATCTCTCCGACCTCTACGCCAGCCCCGACGACCCGCGCCTCGAGCGGGACCTCGCCGAGGCCGCGGAGCGCGCCGCGCGCTTCGCCTCCAGCTACCGTGGACGCGTCGCCGGGCTCTCGGCCGGGGAGCTCGCCGCCGCGCTCGACGAGTACGAGGCGATGCAGGAGCCCGTGGCCCGGGCCGGCTCCTACGCCGGCCTGCTGTTCGCCGCCGACACCAGCGTGCCGCGCCACGGGGCGCTGCTCCAGCACGTCCAGGAGCGCGGCTCCGCGATCCGCAGCGAGCTGCTCTTCTTCGAGCTCGAGTGGGTGGCCCTGGCCGATGCGAGCGCGGAAGCGCTGCTCGCGGACCCCCGCTTGGCGCGCCGCCGTCACGTGCTCGCCGCCCTGCGCCGCTACCGGCCGCACCTGCGCAGCGAGGCCGAGGAGCGCGTGCTCGAGGAGACGGCCAACACCGGCCGCCGCGCCTTCGGCCGCCTGTTCGACGAGGTGCTCGCCGACGCGCGCTTCTCCGTCGAGTTCGAAGGTCGCGTGCAGACGCTCGGCGAGGAGGAGACCCTGGCGCTGCTGCACGAGCCCGACCGCGCGCTGCGTCGCGCCGCGGCGGCGGCGCTCACGGCGGGGCTGCGCGAGCGCTCCCGCACCCTGGGCCTCGTGCTCAACACCCTGACCCAGGACAAGGCCTACCAGGACCGGCTGCGCGCCTACGCCGACCCGATGGACGACCGCAACCTCGCCAACGAGATCGACGGCGACTCGGTGCGCGCCCTGCTCGCGGCCTGCGAGGCGCGCTATCCGCTGGTGCAGCGCTACTACCGGCTCAAGGCGCGGCTGCTGGGGCTGCCCGCGCTGGCGGACTATGACCGCTACGCGCCGCTTCCCGAGGCCGCCGGCGCGCGGAGCTTCGAGGCGGCGCGCGACCTCGTCCTCGAAGCCTACGCCGACTTCGCGCCGCCGATGGCCGAGATCGCCGAGCGCTTCTTCAGTCGGCGCTGGATCGACGCCGAGCTGCGGCCCGGCAAGCGCGGCGGCGCCTTCAGCGCCTCGACCGTGCCGAGCGCGCATCCCTACGTGATGCTGAACTACACGGGCAACCTGCGCGACGTCATGACCGTGGCCCACGAGCTCGGCCACGGCGTCCACCAGTGGCTCTCCCGCGAGCGCGGGCTGTTCGAGCAGGACGCCCCGCTCACCACCGCCGAGACCGCGAGCGTGTTCGGCGAGATGCTGGTGTTCCGCCGCCTGATGCGCGAGGAGGGCGATCCGGCCACGCGCCTGGCGCTGCTGTGCGGAAAGCTCGAGGACGCCTTCGCCACGGTCTTCCGCCAGGTGGCGATGACGCGCTTCGAGCAGTCGCTGCACGCCGCGCGGCGCGCCGAGGGTGAGCTGGCGGTGGATCGGGTGAGCGCGCTCTGGCTCGAGGCGAACCGCGCGATGTTCGGCGACTCCGTCGAGCTGACTCCCGATTACGGCCTCTGGTGGCTCTACATCCCCCATTTCGTCCACACCCCGTTCTACTGCTACGCCTACGCCTTCGGCGAGCTGCTGGTGCTGGCGCTGATCCGCCGCTTCGACGAGGAGGGCGCGGGCTTCGTGCCGCGCTACCTCGAGCTGCTGGCGGCGGGCGGCTCGGCGCCGCCGCCCGAGCTGCTGGCCCGCGTGGGCCTCGACATCCAGGACCCGCGCTTCTGGGACGGCGGGCTGGCGCTGCTCGAAGGCATGGTCGACGAGGCGGAGCGGCTGGCGGCGTCGCTGCGGAGCTGACGGGCCCGAGGGGAGCTCAGCGCGCGCGGGTCCACGCCTCCGACAGCTCCCAGAGGCGCGCAGCGCCCGCGTCGTCGAAGGCCCAGGGCGCGCAGCCGGCGCCGCCCGGGCAGGGCTCGATGCCCGAGACCTGACAATCCTCGAGGTAGAGGCCGCCCTTCCCGTCCAGCTCGGGGGCCGTCGCCGCGTAGAGCTGCGTGGCGGCGCCTTCGGGGACGCCCTTGAAGGAGGTGCGGCCCGTCGACTCGCGCTGCCGGGCGCGCTCCCGCAGCAAGGTGATGTCGTCGGCCGTGAGATGGCGCCCGAGCTCGGTGGCGATCATCCCGGGGTGGATCGCGAAGGCGCGCACGCGGTCGTCCCCGAGGCGCCGGTCGAGCTCGCGGGCGAACCAGATGTTCGCAGTCTTCGACTGGCCGTAGGCGGTCCACTTGTCGTAGGGGCGGCGCTCGAAGTGCGGGTCCTCGAGGTCGACGCTCGCGAACTGGTGGCCGGCGGAGCTGACCGCCACCACGCGGGACGGCGCGCCGGCGCGCAGCGCCGGAGCGAGAAGCGAGGCCAGCAGGAAGTGGCCCAGGTGGTTGGTGGCGAGCTGCAGCTCCCAGCCCTCGGCCGTGCGCGCGAGCGGGCACGCCATCACTCCGGCGTTCGCCAGCAGGAGCTGCAGCGCGCCGTGGCGGGCCAGGAACGCGCGCGCGAACGAGCGCACGCTCTCCGGGACCTCGAGGTGCAGCGCCTGGACCTCGACTGCCGCGTTGCCGGTCTGCTCGCGGATGGCGGCCGCGACGCGCTCGGTCTTCGCGACGTCGCGCCCGGTCATCACGACGGCGGCGCCGCGCGCGGCGAGCGCCCGCGCGCTCTCGGCGCCGAGGCCGCTCGAGGCGCCCGTGACCAGCGCGAGGCGACCGCGCAGGTCGAGCCCGTCGAGCACCTGCTGGGAGGTGGACGTCCGATCGAAGCTCCGGGAGGTCAATGGCAGGCTCCTTCCTCGAGCTCGCGGGAAAGCCGGGTGGCGGCGCGCAGGCCGCTGGTGAGGGCCGCTTCGGTGTAGGGGCCCACCAGGTAGTCGCCTGCGAAGGCGAGGCGCGGCGAGCGGTCGTGGCGCCCCAGGAATGCGGCGAGGCGCGGCAGGTAGCCGGCGCGGAACTGCGGGAGCATCGGGTCCCAGCGGTGCACGAAGGCGTCGCGCGGGGCGAGCCGGCCGATCGGGGTGCGCGCCAGGCTCTCGAGCACGCAGTCGACGATGGCGGCGTCGCTCGCGCCCGCGAGCCGCGCGGCGGCGCTCTCGGTCAGCGCGGCGTTCACGAGGCCGGCGCCGGGCGGCGCGACGCCCGGCTTCCAGTGGTCGACGGCGAGGCCGTAGAGGTCGAGGCCCTCGCGGCGCGGGAAGGCGACCCCGTAGTAGGGCAGCGTGGCGGGCGCCTCGTCGAAGAGCAGGAAGGCGATGGCGCCGCGCGCGTAGTGCACCGACTCGAAGAACGCGCGCTCGGCGGGGGTGAGCTTGGGACAGAGCGCGGGCACCAGGACGCCCGGCACCGCCACCACCGCGGCGTCGGCGTCCCAGCTGCGCTCGCCGCTCGGCGCCACGAAGCGCACGCGCGCGCCGCCGCCGTCGGTCTCGACGCTCGTCGCGGCCCAGCCGACGCGCACCGAGAGGCGCTCCGCGAGGCTGCGCGTCAGCAGACCGATGCCACCCTCGAAGCACTGCAGCCGGAAGCCCGAGGCGACGAAGCGCAGCGCGAGCAGGGCGAAGGCGCCGGAGAGGTGCTCGGGGTCGCTGTCGAAGGTGGACGAGAGCGCCGGACCCAGCAGGTACTCGAGCACCTCTTCGCCCACGGTGCGCCGCGCCCAGGCGGCGAGGTCCTCGCCGTCGAGCGCCGCGGCGGCCTCGGGGCGCAGCGGGTCGAGCGCGCGGCGCGCGCGCCAGAGCTCGTAGGGAAGCCGCGCCAGGCGCAGCTTCGCGCGCGCCGAGAGCAGGCGCGAGGAGAGGAACGCCGCGGGCGAGCCCCACTCGCCGGGCTCCAGGCGCCCGTCGCGCAGGATCGCATTCGAGGCGCGCGCCACCGGGCGCACGGCGCCGTCGATGCCGAGCTCGCGCGCCAGCGCGTGCAGGTTGTGGTAGCCGCTGGCGATGAACTGCGCGCCGCGGTCGATCACGAAGTCGCCGCGCCGCTCGCTGCGCATGCGGCCGCCGGGGGTTCCCTCGCGCTCGAAGACCTCGACCTCGTGGCCGGCGCGCTGCAGGCGCCAGGCGCAGGCCAGGCCCGCGATGCCGGCGCCGATCACGACGATGCGCGCCACTCAGCGCACCTGGTCGAGGGCCCGCGCGAGGTCGGCCGGAGCGAAGGGCTTGGCGACGAAGGCGCTGCGCCCGCCGCGCAGCTCCGCGCGCACCGGCTCGTCGGGGCCGCTGCCGCTCATCAGCACGGCGCCGAGATCGGGCCGCAGGGCGCGCAGCGCGCGCAGCGCATTCAGCGCGCCGCGCGGTGGGACGCCGAGGTCGAGGATCGCGACGTCGAAGCGGCTCGGGTCGGCCTTGAACAGGCGCTGCGCCTCGTCGGCGTCGCGCGCGCACGTCACCCGGCAGCCGGAGCGCTCGAGCAGGCGCGTGAGCAGGCTCAGCAGGATCTCTTCGTCGTCGACGACCAGCACGCTCGGCGCCGTTGCCACCATGCCGGCGAGGATGGCAGGCGGCCCCCTTGACGTCATGGCGAACAAAAGGCGAAAATCCATTCCTCGTGGACGAATCGGACTACGTCGAGCTCCGCTGCCGGAGCGCCTTCTCGTTCCTCGCGGGGGCCTCGAACCCCGAGGAGCTGGCGGAGCGCGCCGCCGCCCTCGGTCATCCGGCCCTCGCCCTCGCCGACCGGGGCGGCCTCTACGGCATCCCGCGCTTCCACCAGGCGGCGCGCGCCGCGGGCGTGCGCGCCATCGTGGGGGCCGAGCTCCCCGTCGAAGGGCGGGAGCTGCTGCTGCTGGTGGAGTCTCGCGCGGGCTACCGCAACCTGTGTCGGCTGCTCACGCTCGGCCAGGCGCGCGCGCCGAAGGGCGAGTCCCTGGCGCTCTGGGACGAGCTCGAGGCCCATGCCACCGGGCTCGTCGCCCTGGCGCGCGGCGACGGCCGCCTCTCCCGCGCCTTCCTGGATCGCGCCCGCGCGGCCTTCGGAGAGCGCCTCTTCGTCGACGTGTCGCGCAGCGCGGAGCGGCTCGGCGAGGCGGAGGGGCGCTTCGCCGCGGCGCTGGCGGAAGCGGCGCGCGTGCCGATCGTGGCCAGCGGCGACGTGCTCCACGCGCGGCCCGCAGAGCGCGACGTGCTCGACGCCCTCACCTGCCTGCGCGCGAAGACGAGCCTCGACCGCGCGGGCCGGCTGCTCTCGGCCAACGCCGAGCGCCACCTGCGCCCGCACCGCGAGATGCTGCGCCGCTTCGCCGATCGGCCCGCCTGGCTGCTCGCCAGCCGCGCCATCGCCGAGCGCTGCGTCTTCGAGCTCTCGGATCTCGGCTATCGCTTCCCCACCTTCCCCGTGCCGCCCGGCGAGAGCCAGGATTCCTGGCTGCGCCGCCTCACGCTGGCCGGCGCGCGCGAGCGCTACGGCGAGCCGCTGCCGCCGCGCGCGCGCGCCCAGCTCGAGCACGAGCTGGCGGTGATCGCGAAGCTCGAGCTCGCCGGCTACTTCCTGATCGTCCACGACGTCGCCCGCTTCGCCCGCGAGCGCGGCATGCTCTGCCAGGGTCGCGGCTCCGCCGCCAACAGCGCGGTCTGCTACGCGCTGGCCGTCACCGCCGTCGACCCGGTCGGCATGGAGCTGCTCTTCGAGCGCTTCCTGTCCGAAGAGCGCGGCGAGTGGCCGGACATCGACCTCGACCTTCCTTCCGGCGACCAGCGCGAGGAGGTGATCCAGTACGTCTACCGCAAGTACGGGCCCCACGGCGCCGGCATGACGGCGGTGGTGTCCACCTGGCGCACGCGCTCGGCGCTGCGCGAGATGGGCAAGGTGCTGGGCTTCGCGCCCGAGGCGGTCGACCGCATCGCGAAGGGGCTGGCGAGCTTCGACTACCGCGAAGACGAGGACGGACTGCGCCAGACGCTGCGCCAGGCCGGCGTCGACCCGGCGGCCCCGCGCGTGGCGAAGCTCCTGGAGCTGGCAGAGCGCGTGAAGGGGCTGCCGCGCCACCTCGGCCAGCACACCGGCGGGCTGGTGATCGCGGCCGGCCGCCTCGACGAGGTGGTGCCCCTCGAGCCGGCCGCCATGCCGGGGCGCACGGTGATCCAGTGGGACAAGGACGACTGCGCCGACCTCGGCATCATCAAGATCGACCTGCTCGGCCTCGGCATGCTGGCGGCGCTCGAGCGCGCGCTGCCGCTGATCGAGCGACACGAGGGCGTGTCGGTCGACCTGGCGCACCTGCCGCCCGACGACCCCGAGACCTACGCCATGATCCAGCGCGCCGACACGGTGGGCGTGTTCCAGATCGAGAGCCGCGCCCAGATGGCGACCTTGCCGCGCATGCGGCCGCGCTGCTTCTACGACCTCGTGGTCGAGATCGCGATCATCCGTCCCGGCCCCATCGTCGGCCAGATGGTGCACCCGTACCTGAACCGGCGCGCCGGGCGCGAGCCGGTCGGCTACCCGCACCCGAGCCTGGAGCCCATCCTGCGGCGCACCCTCGGCGTGCCGCTCTTCCAGGAGCAGCTGCTGCGCATCGCGATGGTGGCCGCGGGCTTCAGCGGCGGCGAGGCCGAGGAGCTGCGCCGCGCGATGGGCTTCAAGCGCTCGGCGGAGCGCATGCAGCGCATCGAGGCGCGGCTGCGCAGTGGCATGGCCGAGCGCGGCATCACGGGAGCGGCGCAGGAGGAGATCGTGCGCGGCATCCAGTCCTTCGCGCTGTACGGCTTTCCGGAGTCGCA
>Ga0105107_10000049_pt1 | contig 58532 bp, 62 predicted proteins | sample PPLLaktember2015_6_FD_79335 | JGI IMG/M metagenome (GOLD analysis project Ga0105107, IMG submission 79335) | Freshwater sediment microbial communities from Prairie Pothole Lake near Jamestown, North Dakota, USA - PPLs Lake P8 Core (1) Depth... | ecosystem: Environmental > Aquatic > Freshwater >...
CGGGTCTCCGCCGCGCACGCGGCAGGCGCTGCCGAGCGGGGTGGCGCCGAGCACCTGCACGTCGGGGTCGTCGGCGACGAAGGGCGCGGCGGTGAGGTGCAGCACGAGCTCGGCCGCCTGCTCGGAGGGGGCGCGCTCGAAGCGCACCAGGCCCTCGAGGCCCTGCTCCCAGAGCCGCAGGGCGCGCCAGGCGGCGTCCACGTAGTCGGGCGGCTGGCGCCCGGGGTAGTCGAGGGTCAGCTCCTGGGGAATCTCGGGCGCGACGACGTGGACCGCGAGCGGAAGGCGCGCCTCTTCCCAGCGGCAGAACACCAGCAGCTCCGGCGCGGGGCGGAGCGGCAGCCCGAGCCAGCGCGCGAGGCGCGCCGGCGTCGACTCGAGCCGCACGCGCGTCGCCATGAACGGCAGGTAGTTGGGCTCGAGCAGGTCCGGGTGGTCGGCGCGGAAGGTGGCGTAGTCCATCCGGTTCGGCTGGTAGGCGACGCCCGCTCCGCCGCTCGCGACGCATCCCGGTAGGAGCGCCAGCAGCGCGAGCGCCGCCTTCACTCGTCCGCCCCCCGCCGCACCTTGCGCACCGCGCGCTGCACCTCGCGCTGCTCCTCGCGGCGGCGGATCGCCTCGCGCTTGTCGCCCTTCTTGCGCCCGCGCACCAGGCCGAGCTCGACTTTGCAGCGGCCGTCCTTCCAGTAGAGGGAGAGCGGGACGAGGGTGGTGCCGGGGTCGCCGAGCTCCCCCGAGAGGCGCGCGATCTCGCGCCGGTGGAGCAGCAGGCGCCGGTCGCGCCGCGGCTCGGGATTCTCACGCCCGGCCTGGGGATAGGGGCTGATGTGGAGGTGATGGAGGAAGGCCTGGCCCCCGCGCACCGTGGCGTAGGCGTCGACCAGGTTGGCGAGGCCCGCGCGCAGCGACTTCACCTCGGGCCCCAGCAGCGCGATGCCCGCCTCGACGCTGTCGAGCAGCTCGTAGTCGAAGCGCGCGCGCCGATTGCGCACGATCGTCTTGCGGCCCTCGTCCTCGCCCTTCCCCCTCGCCGCCATTGCCGGACTCTAAGGGGGACGGAGTCAACTAATCAACTAACGTCCCCCACGGGTGGACTTAGTTGATTAGTTGACTCCGTCCCCGGGCTCTCCGGGCTCTACCCGCCTACTCGCGGATGCGGTTCTGGGGGTCGACGAAGACGCGGCGGGCGTGGTGGCGGCGGGCTTCGGTTTCGTCCATCTGGGCGAAGGCGGCAATGATGACGACGTCGCCGGGCTTCACCAGGTGGGCGGCGGCGCCGTTCACGCAGACCTCGCCGGAGCCGGCCTCGGCCTCGATCGCGTATGTGCGCAGGCGCGCGCCGTTGGTGCAGTCCCAGACGTCGACGGCCTCGTAGGGCAGGATGTCCGCCGCGCGCAGCAGGTCGGCGTCGATCGAGATGCTGCCCTCGTACTCGACGTTCGCCATCGTCACCGTGGCGCGGTGGATCTTTCCCTTCAGCAGCGTGAGGATCACGGCAGGTCCTCCAGCGGCGCTGCGGGGCGCAGCACCGTGTTGTCGATCAAGCGGACTCCGCGCGGGCCCGAAGGCGCGGGGAAGCGGACGGCCAGCGCGAGCAGCGCGGGGCCGGCGAGGCGGGGCGGAGCGGGCTCGAGGGTGTCGGGATCGCGGAGCTCCGCGTAGTCGAGCTCCGCGAGCGGCGCCTTGTCGAGCTCGCGGCGCACCAGCGCGAGCAGCGCCGCGGTGTCGCGCTCGCCCGCGGCGACGGCGGCCTCGGCGGCCAGCAGGGCGCGGCGCAGCACCACCGCCTGGGGCCGCGTCTCGGGGCCGAGGAAGGCGTTGCGGCTCGAGAGCGCCAGGCCATCCGCATCGCGGAGGGTCGGCACGCCCACGATCTCGACGCCCAGCAGCAGGTCGCGGGCGAGGCGGCGGATCAGCGCGAGCTGCTGGTAGTCCTTCTCGCCGAACACGGCGACGTCGGGGCGGGCCGCGTTCAGCAGCTTGGTCACCACCGTCGCCACGCCGCGGAAGTGCCCGGGCCGCGAGGCGCCGCAGAGCGGCCGCGCGAGGCGCTCGACCTCGACGTGGGTCTCCGCGCCGGCCGGGTATAGCTCCTCCACGGGCGGCGCGAACACCACGTCGACGCCGGCCCCGCGGCAGCGCGCGAGGTCGTCCTCGAAGGGCCGCGGGTAGGCGGCGAAGTCCTCGCCGGGGCCGAACTGGGTCGGGTTCACGAAGATCGAGACGACGACCGTATCGGCGCGGCGCCGGGCCTCGGCCACCAGCGCCAGGTGGCCGGCGTGGAGGGCGCCCATCGTGGGCACGAGGGCAACGCGCCGCCCGCCGGCGCGCTCGGCGCCGGCGAGCTGCTGGAGCTCGCGCACGCTGCGGACGACGCGCATCGCCATCCCTAGCGGTAGCAGTGCTCGTCGCCCGGGAACTTGCGGTGGGCGACGTCGTCCGCGAAGGCGCGCGCCGCCTGGGAGGCGAGCGCGCCGAGGTTCGCGTACTGCTTCACGAAGCTCGGCGTCCAGTCGTTGAGACCGAGCAGGTCGTGCATCACCAGCACCTGGCCGTCGCACTCCGCGCCGGCGCCGATGCCGATCGTCGGGATGCGCAGCGCCGCGCTGATCTCCCGCGCAAGGTCGCGCGGCATGCCCTCGAGCACTACCGCGAACGCGCCCGCCTCCTCGACGGCACGCGCGTCGGCCAGCACGCGTTCGCGGCCGGCCTCGCCGCGTCCCTGGACGCGGAAGCCGCCCATCGCGTGCACCGACTGCGGCGTCAGCCCGACGTGGCCCATCACCGGCACCTGGGCGGCGACGATCGCCTCGATCGCCGCCCGGGAGGTGGCGCCGCCCTCGAGCTTCACGGCGTGGGCCCCGCCCTCCTTCATCAGCCGGATCGCGCTCCGCACGGCGTCCTCGGGCGACACCTGGTAGGAGCCGAAGGGCATGTCGCCCACCACGAGCGCGCGGCGCGCCGCGCGGGCCACGAGGCGCGTGTGGTAGACGACCTCGTCGAGGGTCACCGGCAGGGTCGTCTCGAGGCCCTGCACCACGTTGCCGAGGGAGTCGCCGACCAGCAGCACCTCGATGCCCGCCTGGTCGAAGATGCGGGCGAAGGCGTGGTCGTAGGCGGTGAGCATCGCGAAGGGGCGCCCTTCGCGCTTCGCGCGCGCCAGGCTGTTCACGGTGATGCGATGCTCGCGGGCCGCGGACTGGGTGACCGTCGACATGGGGGGTCTCCGGCCCCCGGATTCACCTGTCCCGGAAAACGAGAAACGCGCCCGACCGGTCCCCCCAATTGGGGTTCCGGAGGCGCGTCGATGCGCGGGGGACGGGGCACTCGCCCGTCGTCCCGTCCGATCGCCTCGTCGGCCTCCGTCTCGGTCCCGGCGGGATCCGAGCGTTGGCTCAGGCGTCGTTCCTGTGTTCCGGGCCGATGCCCGGGGAGTTGGGGGTCGATGAGGATCGCAACTTGCGATTCCCCTCTGCGAACGAGGGTATGGGACCCCGGCGCGGGATGTCAATACGCCGCCGTCCCCCGGAGGCGGACCCGAGTTTCCAAAGTTCCAGGCCAGACCCCTTTCTAAAGCGCCTCGTCGAGGAGGGTGCGGAGGGCGGGGGGGAGCCAGCGGGATTCGAGGAAGGTGGGGGCGTAGGTGCGGAGGGCGTCGGCGACGACGCGGATGCGGTGGTCGAGGGGCTCGGCGGGGACGAGGATCAGCCAGAGCTCGCCGCGCACCCGGCAGACGCCGCTCTCCAGGGTGCCCGCGGGCTGGGCGGCGCGCACGCGGATGCCGGCCTCGGTCGCCAGCTCGACCAGGCGGTCGAGCACCTCAGGCGGCTCCACGGGCGGCCTCCCGCGCGGCCTCGGCGAGGGCCAGCCAGCCCTCCGGCGGCACCGCCTCGGCCCGCGCGCCCGCCTCGATTCCCGCGGCCGCCAGCAGCGCCTCGAGCTCGCCGGGGCCGCCGGCCTCCGGCAGCGCTTCGCGGAGCGAGTTCAGCACCGTCTTGCGGCGGTGGGCGAACCCCGCCCGCGCGAGCCGCTCCACCTCCGCGAGCTGGGCCGCGTCCGGCGAGGCGGCCAGCGGCTCGATGCGCAGGAACGTGGAGGTCACCTGGGGCACGGGCCAGAAGCAGCGCGGGTTCACGTCGAGCACGCGCTCGACGCGCACCGTCAGCTGGTGCAGCACGCCGAGGGAGCTGTAGTCGCGACTGCCGGGAGCGGCGAGCAGCCGCACGGCGACCTCCTTCTGGAGCATCACCGACCAGCCCGCCAGCAGGTCGCGCAGGTCGAGCAGGCGCCGCAGCAGCGGCGACGACACGACGTAGGGAAGATTCGCCACGACGCGACGGGGCGCGGGCTCGGCGGCGAGCAGGCCGCGCAGGTCGGCCTCGAGGGCGTCAGCGTGGAGCAGCCGCACCGAGTCCGGCAGCAGGCCCTCCGCGCGCACGGCGCGCACCAGGCCGGCGTCGACCTCGAGGCCGATCACGAGACGCGCGCGCGCGGCGAGCGCGCGCGTCAGCACGCCGAGGCCGCAGCCGATCTCGAGCACCGTGTCGGCCGGCGAGACGCCCGCGGCCGCGGCGAGCTTCTCCGCCAGGCGCTCGTCGGCGAGGAAGTTCTGGCCGAGCGACTGGCTGGCGCGGAGGCCGTGGCGCGCCAGCACGCCGCGGATCTCCGCCGGCGTCATGCCGGCGAGACCCGCGCCCAGGGCAGCTCCGCGAGCGGGACCCGCGAGAACGCGGTGAGGTCCAGACCGTGGCGCTCGCCGCGCTCCAGCATGCGCGCGCCGGCGGCCGCCACCATCGCGGCGTTGTCGGTGCAGAGCTCGGCCGGCGGGAAGTGCACCGTGAAGCCGTCCTCGCGCCCCGCCCGCTCCATCTCCCGGCGCAGCCGGCGGTTGGCGGCCACGCCGCCCACCACGGCCACGCGGCCGAGCCCTTCGCCCCGGAGCGCGCGGCGGGCGCGCTGCACCAGCGGATCCGTCGCCGCCGCCTGGAACGAGGCGGCGAGGTCCGCGGCCTCGCCCTCGCCGAGGCCGCCGGCGGCGCGGCGGCGCTCGATCTCGAGGGTCACCGCAGTCTTGAGGCCGCTGTAGGAGAAGTCGAGGCCGGGGTCGTCGGCGAGCGGGCGCGGGAGCGCGATCGCGCCTTCGTCGCCCTGCTCGGCGAGCCGCGCGAGCGCGGGGCCGCCGGGATACGGCAGGCCGAGCCGCTTGGCGACCTTGTCGAAGGCCTCGCCGACCGCGTCGTCGAGCGTCGCGCCGAGCAGCGCGGGGGGCGCGGCGTTCTCGATGCGGTAGAGCGCGGTATGGCCGCCGGAGACGACGAGCCCGAGATACGGCGGCCGCAGCGACGGGTCGGCGAGCTCGGCCGCCGCGAGGTGCCCCGCCAGGTGGTGCACGCCCACGCACGGCACGCCCGCGCGGTAGGCCAGCGCCTTCGCGAAGGAGAGGCCGACCAGCAGCGAGCCGAGCAGGCCGGGGCCCGCCGTCACCGCCACGCCGGTCAGCTCCGAGAGCGCGACGCCCGCGCGCTCGAGCGCGGCGGCGACGACGCGTTCCAGAGCACCCAGGTGGTCGCGCGAGGCGAGCTCCGGAACCACGCCGCCGTAGGGCCCGTGCAGCGCGTCCTGGCCGCGCACCACGCTCGCCAGCACCCGGCAGCCGTCCGCCAGCACGGCGGCCGCGGTCTCGTCGCAGGAGGTCTCGATGCCGAGCACGCGCTCGGGGGGCATCATCGGACGGCCCGCGCGCCTGGCGTCATCCGCCCATGCCGCGTTCGAGCTTCTCCTGCTCCGCCTTGCAGTCGATGCAGAGCTCTGCGACGGGCCGCGCCTCGAGGCGCTTCACGTCGATCTCCTCCTCGCACATCTCGCACTGGCCGTAGACGCCGTCCTCGATCTTCTGCAGGGCGCCGTCGATCTTCGCCAGCAGGCCGCGCTCGCGCTCGCGCAAGCGGCCCGTGAACGCGAGGTTCGCCTCGGAGGAGGCGGTGTCGAGCTCGTCGGGAAAGTCGTCGGGATCGAGATGCACGTCACCCGCCAGCGCGCGCTCGGCATTGCGCCGCAACTGGTCGCGCATGTCGGTCAGGATCTTCTTGAATCGCTGCTGGTCGCGCTTGCGCACGTTCTCAACCCTCGTTCCCGGCGCCTCCGCCCTCGGCCGGCCCGAGCAGCTCGAGCTGGCGCTTGGCTTCGGCGACGCGGGGGGAATCGGGATACTCGTTGATGAGCCGCTCGAAGGCCGTCTCGGCGGCGCTGCCGTACTTCGGGCCGAGCCGGAGCAGCGCCTCGCCTTGCCGATACAGGGCGTCCGGCGCCTTGTCGGCCGCCGGGTAGCGTTGCACCACGTCGGCGAATCGCAGCACGGCTGCCTTGTAGTCCCCTTCTCGGTAGTGGCAGTCCGCCATCCAGTAGGCGGCGTCGTCGGCGTGATCCGAAGCCGGGTAAGTTTGGAGGAAACCCCGGAAGCGGTCAATGCAGGCCTCGAGGTCCCCCCCGCGCCAGGCCGCGCGCGCGTCCCGGTAGGCCTGGACCTCCTCGGGGCTGCCCGCGAACTGCTCGTCTCCCTCGCTGCCGCCGCTGCGCGGCGTCGCCCCGCCGCCCGCGCCGCCGCCGGAGCCGGGCGTCGCGCGCGAGGCCTCGAGGGCCTCCGCCGCCTGGTGCTCCACCACCTCGATGCGCCCTTCGAGCCGCGCGAGCTGGTCGCGCAGCTCCTGGAGCTCGGCCGCGGTGTCGGCGAGCTGCGTGCCGCCGCCGGCGCCGCGCCCGCCGCCCTTCAGGCGGTTCACGTCGTACTCGAGCTTGCGGAACTCGGCGGTGGTGACGCACGCCGACGCGAGGCCCGCGCAGAAAAGCGCCGCGGCGATGGCCGGCGCGCGGCGCCAACGGTTCCCGGTGCCCATGCTGCCCTCCTCCCGCGCCGGCTAGCGGCGGCGCGGCCCCCAGGCCGGGTTCGTGTTGTTGCCCGGCCCATGCGTGATCTGCCTCAGGTTCTCGCCGTTCAGGTCGACGATGAAGAGCTCCATGCGGCCGCGCCGGCCCGAGGTGAATGCGAGCATGCGGCTGTCCGGCGACCAGCTCGGCGCCTCGTCGCTGCGCGGATGCTCGATCAGCGGCAGGTTGACGCCGCCCTCCGGGTCGATCAGCCAGATGTCCATCTGGCCGCCCACCCGCGACTCGTAGGCGATCCACTTGCCGTCCGGCGACCAGGCCGGGTTGGCGTTGTAGGAGCCGTTGAAGGTGATGCGCTTCTGGTCGCTCCCGTCGGCGTTCATCAGGTAGATCTGCGGCGCCCCCGCGCGGTCGGAGGTGAAGGCGATGCGGCGCCCGTCGGGCGACCAGCTCGGACCGACGTCGATCGCGCCGTTGCGCGTGAGGCGGGTGTTGCCGCCGCCGCCCTTGCGCACGCTGTAGATCTCCGAGGAGCCCTCTGCGTCGCGCACCACCGCCAGCTTGTCGCCGCTCGGGTCGAAGACGCCGCGGTAGATCTGGGTGCCGTTCAGCTCGCGCAGGATGCGGCCCGGCGAGCGCGTGCCGCGGGTCAGCAGGAAGAGCTGCGGGCGGTTCGCGTAGCGGTAGGACGTGTAGACGATGCTAGTGGCGTCCGGCGACCAGTGCGGGAAGGTGTTGATGGTCTTGTGGGCCGTCGCCTGGCGGACGTTGGCGCCGTCCGCCTCCATCACGAAGATCTCCTTGTTCTTCGTGCGGTCGGAGACGAAGGCGAGCTCGGTGTCGGAGACGCCGGGCACGCCGGTGAAGGCGCCGATCACGTCGTCGGCGATCGCCTTGCCGAGCCGGCGCCGCTCGCGGGCGTCGACGCGATAGGCCTTGCGCAGCATCTTCACGCAGCCGCGCGCGACGTCGAGCACGCGGATCTCGGCGCGCAGCGAGGTGGCCTGCGCGTCCAGCTCGCCCTGCACCAGGGCGTCGGCGCCGATCTGCCGCCAGTTCGGGCAGGTGACGGGCGGCTCGGGATCGAGCCGCGGGCTCGACGGCGAGTCGAGGAACGCCTGCTCGGAGATCGCGGCGAAGATGCCCGAGAACTCGAGACCGCCCTGGATCGTCTCGCGCAGCTCGTCCACGATGCCCTGCGAGGAGGGCGTCACCGGCGCGAAGCGCAGCACCGCGGCGCGGTAGCGCTTGCCGCCGCCTTCGGTGATCTGGATCGGCGCGCGGTCCTGGGCCGCGGTGGGCGCAGGCGCCAGCGCCGCGAGCGCGAGGAGCACGAGGGCCAGGAAGGCCGGGAGATGCATCAGATCTGATCCTGGGGCGAGAAGAGGAAGGGCCAATCGCCGCTCTCGGGCGGCGGCGGCAGCGGGCTGGCCTTCTCGATGGCACGCACCACGCTCTGGTCGTAGAAGGGATTGCCGGAGCCGCGGCTCACGTCGACGCCGAGCACGTTGCCCGTGGCGTCGAGGGTGACCTCGACCTCCGCCTGGATCACCTGGCGCTTGAAGCCCGGCGGCAGCACCCACGCCTTCGTCACGTGGATCTTCACGCGCCGCATCCAGGCGGCGACCTCCGGGTCCACCGGATCGCCGCCGCCTCCGCCGCCGCCCGGCGGGCCGCTGCGCTCGGTCGGCCGCACGCTCGCCATCAGCTCCGGATCGGGCGCCTCGCCCGCCTCTTCGCCGAGCTCGTCGCGCAGCGAGTCGAGGGCGTCGGCGTAGTCGAGGGGCTCCTCCTTCGGCTTCGGCTCCGGGGGCGCCACGGCGGGCTTCGGCTTCGGCTTGGCGGGCTCGGGCTTCCGCATCGCCTCCTTCGGCAGCAGCTTCTTGTCGGCCTTCACCTCGGGTTTCGGCGGCGGCGGCGGCGCCACGGGCTTGGCCTCGGGCGGCTTGGGCTTCGCCGCGGGGGGCTTGGGCTTGGCCGGGGCCGGGCGGCCCGCCGAGGCGGAGGGCACCGCCGCGACCAGGTTCACGCTCATCGGTCCCGGGAGCCGTGCCGAGCGGCTGCGCGGGAACGGCGAGACCACCGCCATCAGCAGCAGCAGGACGTGGGCGGCCGCGGAGATCGCCAGCGCGCGCCGGAACAGGCGCTCGCGCTCCTCGGCCTCTGTGAGCACGGCCTGGGCCACGGGTCCCTCATTCGGGCTCGGTCACGATCCCCACGGTCTTGGCGCCGGCGAGGCGCGCGGCCGCCATCGCCTTCACCACGGTGCCGTAGGGAGCGTCCTTGTCGGCCCGCAGGTAGATCTCCTTCTCGTCGGCGCCCTCGAAGATGGCCTTCAGCTTCGGCTCGAGCTCTGCCAGCGGAACCTCCTGCCGCGCCAGGTGATAGCTGCCGTCCTTCTTCACCGAGAGGACGAGCGGCTCCTCGCGCATCTGGAGCGGCTGGGTGGTGGTCTCGGGCAGGTCGACGTCGATGCCCTGCTCGAGCATCGGCGCCGTCACCATGAAGATGATCAGCAGCACGAGCATGACGTCGACGAAGGGCGTCACGTTGATCTCGGAGAACGCGCGGTGCTCGCGCGAGGTGCGTCCCGCCACCGCTTAGACCCCGGCCGCCCGCACGGCGGGCGCGCTGCGCTCCCCCTCGCGGCGGAGGTCCTCCTCGAGCTCCTGGGAGAAGAGATCGATCGAGGCCTGGGCCTCGCGCAGCTGGTTCACGAAGACGTTGTAGAAGATCGTGGCCGGGATCGCGGCGAACAGGCCGACGGCGGTCGCGATCAGCGCCTCCGCGATGCCGGGCGCCACCACCGCGAGGCTCGCGCTACCCGCGAGCCCGATGTTCGTGAAGGCGTCGATGATGCCGATCACCGTGCCGAACAGGCCGATGAAGGGCGTGGAGCTGCCGGTGGTGGCGAGGAAGCCGAGCCGGCTCTCGAGGCGGCGGGCCTCTTCGGACGCCGCCCAGTGGATGCGCCGCGCCACGCGCTCGAGCGACGGGCCGTCGAGCGGCGCATCGGCCCGCTTGCCGCCGTACTTCGCGATGCGCAGCCGCTCCGCGTGCGCGGCCAGGAAGATCGCGGGCACCGGCCCCTGATCGCACTCGTGGGCGGCCTTGAAGGCCTCCTCGTAGGTGCCCTCGTGATACACGTCGACGAATGCCTCGTCGTCCTCCTCGGCGGCGCGAAGCTCGCGCCACTTGAAGACGATCACGGCCCACGACAAGATCGAGAATCCGGCGAGCAGGAGGAGGACGAGCTGGACGACCCACGACGCCTGCCAGATCAGCGCCAGCGGGTCCAAGCTCGCGAAGCGACCCCCCCAGACCGCCCCGACGACTAGCTGTCCCATGTTCCTTCTTACGAGCCCTCGAGCGGCTCGGCGGGGGAGTCTAGGAAAGCGGCCCCGCCTGGGCAACACACTGCCGACACTGCGAAACTCGCCGCCTCGAGGAGGTTCCGATGCAGCTTCACGTCACCCACCGCCCGGCCGCCGAGCTGCGCGCCGACCTGCTGGCCGTGCCGCTCGGCCTGGTCGATCCGAAGCGCCGCGCCCTGCCGCCGCGCCTCGCCGGCCTCGACGCCCTCCTCGAGGGCCGGCTCGGGGAGCTGATCCGCGCCGGCGACTTCAAGGGCAAGCGGGGGGAGACGCAGCTCCTCTGGGCGGGCGGAGGCGCGCTTTCGCCGCGGATCCTGCTGGTGGGGCTCGGCGACGAGGCGCAGCTCGAGGCCCAGGGGGCGCGCGAGGCCGGCGGCGCCGCCGTCGCGGCCGCGCTCGGCCGCGGGGCGAAGGAGGTGGCGCTGCTCGCCCCGGCTACGCGCCGCCTGCGCCTGCCGGCGCTGGTGCAGGCGCTGGTCGAGGGCGCCGTGCTGGCCGGCTACCGCTTCGACCGCCACCGCACCGCGAACGAGGACGGCCGGCGCCAGGTCGACGCCCTCCACGTCGCCATCGACCGCGCCGCCGACGCGCGCGCCGCGCGCGCCGCGGCCGCGACCGGCGCGGTGGTGGCGGAGTCGCAGAACGTGGCGCGCGACCTCTCCAACGAGCCGCCCAACGTGCTGCCGCCGCGCGCCCTCGCGCGCGCCGCCGAGAAGCTCGCGAAGGAGGTGGGCCTGCGCTGCCGGATCCTCGACGTCGCGGAGCTGAAGCGGCGCAAGATGGGGGCGCTGCTCGCGGTCGCGGGCGGGAGCGCGAATCCGCCGCAGGTGATCGTGCTCGAGCACGGCGGCCCGCGCGCGGCGTCGCGCGGGGCGAAGCGCGCGCCGGTGTGCCTCGTGGGCAAGGGTGTCACCTTCGACTCGGGCGGCCTCTCGATCAAGCCCACCGCGAGCATGGTGACGATGAAGCACGACATGTCGGGCGGCGCCGCGGTGATCGGCGCGCTGCGCGCCTGCGCGCTGCTGAAGCTGCCGGTGCACGTGGTCGGCATCGTGGGCGCCGTCGAGAACATGCCGAGCGGCACCGCCTACCGGCCGGACGACATCCTGACCAGCATGTCGGGCAAGACGATCGAGGTCGGCAACACCGACGCCGAGGGCCGGCTGGTGCTCGCCGACGTGCTGCACTTCGCGAAGACCGAGTACCAGCCCGCGGCGATCATCGACGTCGCGACCCTGACCGGCGCGTGCTCCGTCGCGCTCGGCCCCTGGGCCGCCGCGGTGCTCTCGAACCACGAGCGGCTCTCGGACCTGGTGCGCCGCGCGGGCGAGCTGGCGGGCGAGCGCTTCTGGCCGCTGCCGCTCTGGGACGTGCATCGCGAGCACATGCGCAGCCAGGTGGCGGACGTCCGGCAGGTCGCCGGCCGCGACGCCGGCACCATCACGGCGGCCGCGTTCCTCTGGCACTTCGCGGGCGACGACGTGCCCTGGGCGCACCTCGACATCGCGCCCACCGCGAACACCGACCGCAGCAACGTGCTCCAGCAGCCGGGCGCAACCGGCTTCGCAGTGCGCACGCTGGTCGAGTTCCTGCGGGGATGGCGCGACCAGCGCCTCTCGGCGCGCTGACCGGGAGTCCGCCGAGGCATTGCACGGGGCGATGAATCGACTACCTACATGCCGCGTCCACTCCAGGGACCAAGGAGATGCCAGCGATGATTCGCCAGCTCGGTTCGTTCCTCGCGGCGGCGGCCCTCGTCACGCTCCCGGCCTTCGCGGCCCAGGCGGCGGGCGACGCGGCGGCCGGCAAGGCCAAGTACGACATGTTCTGCGCCACCTGCCACGGGCCGGCCGGCAAGGGCGACGGACCGGCGGCTCCGAAGGATCCGGTGCCGCGCGACTTCTCGAAGGGCGAGTTCAAGTACGACGCCGACAAGGACGGCAAGTCCGGCAGCGATGCGGACCTGACCCTGATCATCAAGAACGGCGCGGCGGCCTACGGCGGCAGCCCGCTGATGGTCGGCTGGGGCGCGGCGCTCCAGGAAGCCGACGTCACGAACATCATCGCGTTCGTGCGCTCCCTGAAGAAGTAGCCGCCGCCCCGCGGGCTCGCTCTGCTACGTTGGGGCTCCTGTGAGGAGCCCCGCGTGAACGACAGCAGGGCGAAGCCCGACCGGGCGCCGAAGGAGCGCGGGGCGGCCCCGGCCGCCCCGCCGCCCCTGCCCGTTCCGACGTCGCCGAAGAGCGTGGCGCCTCCGAAGAGCGTGGTGCCGTCGAGGAGCCTCGAGGGCGGCGACACCCTCGGCCGCTACATGGCGGAGCTGCGCCACCACGCGCCGATCTCGCGCGAGGAGGAGCACGGCCTCGCCGTGCGCTGGCGCGAGGACGGCGACGTCGAGGCCGCGCGCCAGCTGGTGCTCTCGAACCTGCGCCTCGTCGTGAAGATCGCGATGGAGTACCGGCGCTCCTGGACGAACGTGCTCGACCTCGTCCAGGAGGGGAACCTGGGCCTGCTCCAGGCGGTGCAGCGCTTCGACCCCGAGCAGGGCGTGAAGCTCGCCTCCTACGCGGCCTACTGGATCCGCGCCTACATCCTCAAGTACCTGATCGACAACATCCGCATGGTGCGGCTCGGCTCGAGCCGCGCCGAGCGCAAGCTGTTCTTCCGCCTGAACCGCGAGAAGCGCGAGCTCGAGCGGCAGGGCTTCGAGGTGGGGCCGAAGCTGCTGGCCGAGCGCCTCGACGTCTCGGAGGAGGACGTGCTCCACATGGAGCAGCGCCTGGCGGAGAGCGACCTCTCCTTCGACGCGCCCCTCGTCTCCGGCGAGCCGGACCGCAGCTTCGGCGACCTGATCGCCGGCGGCGGCGAGACCGCCGAGCAGCAGGTGGGCGACGAGGAGCTGCGCAGGGTGTTCCTCGCCAAGGTGCAGGAGTTCGCGGCGGGGCTCGACGAGCGCGAGCAGCGCATCGTCGAGGCGCGCATCCTCGCCGAGGAGCCGCTCACCCTCCAGGAGCTGGGCGACGAGTTCGGCGTGACGCGCGAGCGCGTGCGCCAGCTCGAGGCGCGCCTCGTGGCGCGGCTGCGCGAGTACCTGAAGCAGAACGTCGTCGACTTCGAGTACTACGCGCCCGAGGACTGAAGCGCCGCGCGGCGCGCGGCCTCGATCCAGCCGCGCAGCTCGGCGAAGCGCCGGCTCCGCTCCCAGCCGGCGAGCAGCGCGCGGCGCCGCTCGCGCGGCAGCCAGGAGAAGCCGCGCCGCTCCTGGAAGCTCGCGACGGGCTGCCACTCGATCATCATCAGCAGCAGCCACAGGCGCCGCGCCGCGCCGACGCCGCGGTGGCGGATCTCCCGCTCCACCGCGGGCGCCACGTCGACGGGCTGCGCGCCTTCTCCTGCCAGCGCGTCCGCCACGTTGTAGAGCACGCGCGCGGCGCGCGGCGAGAGCGGGCCGTTCAATGCGACGCCAGCCAGCGCATCGCCACCGCCGCGTGGAGCGCGACGCCCTCGGCCAGCGGCGCCTCGTCGATCTTCATACGGTTCGAGTGGAGGGGCGCGACGTCGCCCGCCGCAGGGCGCGCGCCGAGGAACACCATCGCGCCGGGGACGCGCTGGAGCACGTAGGAGAAGTCCTCCGCGCCCATGATCGGCGCATCGAGCGGCACCAGGCGCTCCTTGCCGAGCAGCTCGCCCGCCACCTGCTGCGCGAAGGCCGTGAAGTCCGCGTGGTTCACCGTCACCGGGTAGCCCGGAAGCAGGTGCACCTTCACCTCGAGGCCGTGGGCCGCGGCGATGCCCCGCGCCGTGCGCTCGACGCGCTCGTGCATGCTGCGCCGCGCGCGCTCGGAGACGCTGCGGATCGTGCCCAGCACCTGGGCGCGCTCGGGGATGATGTTGGCGGCGCTCCCCGCCTGGATCTTCGTCACCGAGAGGATGACGGGGTCGAAGGCGTACATCTCGCGCGTCACCACGCTCTGCAGCGCCGTCACCAGCGCGCAAGCCGCGGGGATCGGGTCGCGCGCCAGGTGGGGCTGGGCCGCGTGGCCGCCCTTCCCGGTGAGGTCGATCGAGAACACGTCGCCCGCCGCGAGCAGCGGCCCGGGCCGGGTGGCGACGCAGCCCGCCGGGAGGCTCGAGTCGACGTGGATCGCGAAGGCGGCGTCGACGCGCGGCTCCCCGTCGAGGAGGCCCTCCTCGATCAGCACGCGCGCGCCGGCGTAGCCCTCCTCGCCCGGCTGGAACAGCAGCTTCAGCGTGCCGCGCAGCTCGGCGCGCTTGCCCGCCAGGAGGCGCGCCGCGCCCGCCAGCATCGCCACGTGGGCGTCGTGGCCGCAGGCGTGCATGGCGCCGTCGCGCTCCGAGCGGAACGGAACGTCGGTGTCCTCCTGGAGCGGCAGCGCGTCCATGTCCGCGCGCAGCAGCAGCGTGGAGCCCGGCTGCGCGCCGCGCAGCACCGCCAGCACCGCGCTCGTGGCGCCGCCGGTGTGGATCTCGAGATCGAGGTCGGCGAGGGCCTCGAGCACCGCCTTCTGGGTCTCGGGCAGCACCAGGCCGAGCTCCGGGTGGCGATGGATGCGGCGCCGCAGCTCGACGACGCCGGGCAGCAGGGCGCGGGCTTCGTCGCGGAGGCGGGCGGCGTCCATCGGGGCTCCTTCACTGCGGCCCGGCATTGTAGGCTAGGCCCGATGCTGCGGCGGCGCGTCGTCGTCCACGGCCGGGTCCAGGGCGTCTGGTTCCGGGGCTCGACCGAGATCGAGGCCCGGGCGGCTGGCCTCTCGGGCTGGGTGCGAAACCGGCCGGACGGCACCGTGGAGGCGGTCTTCGAGGGCCCCCCGGAGGCCGTGGCCCGCCTCGTCGCCTACTGCCGGCAGGGGCCGCGCTCGGCGCGCGTCGACCGGATCGAGGAGTTCGAGGAGGCGCCCGAGGGGCTGACGGGCTTCCGGGTGCGCTGAGGGCGTGGGGGGCCTCCGGGGGCCTTCCGCCCCGGTCAAGCGGCGGCCCGGGACTGCCGACTTTTGCTCCATGCCCGAGCCGGCTCCCGCGATCCTGTTCGCGCCGCCGCTCCCGCCGGTCCGCCTGCGGGAGGACCGCGAGGCGGTGCTCGGCCGGGGCGAGGAATGCGAGCTGCGCGTCGACTCGGGCCAGGTCTCGCGCCGCCATGCGGCCGTGCGCTTCTCGGCCGGCGAGTACCGCGTGCGCGACCTCGGCAGCACCAACGGCACCCTCGTGAACGGCGAGCGCGTGGAGGGCGAACGCGCCCTCCGGCCCGGCGACGAGATCGACGTCGGCGGCGTGCGCGTCGCCTTCTACCGCATGGACCCCGCTGCCGCGCAGGCCGCCGCGAGCCGCGCCGGAGACCGAACCATGATCATCCAGGCGACCCCCTCCCCCGCCGCCGCCCTGCGCGGCCGCCTCGAGGAGATCCCCGCCTACGCCGTCCTCCAGATGCTCGAGATGGGCGGCAAGTCGGGCCTGCTCACCTTCGATGGCGACGAGGGCCCGGTGCGCATCTGGATCGTCGCCGGCCGCCCCGTCCACGCCGAGACCGAGAAGACCTGCGGCGAAGAGGCCGCCTTCGCCGGCCTGCGCCGCCAGCGCGGCAGCTTCCGCTTCGAGAACGGCCCCCCGCCGGCGGAGACAACGCTCGCGGCGTCGCTCACCGAGCTGCTGCTGGAGGCAGCGCGGCTGGGGGACGAGGAAGCGAGCGGGCGGGGGTAGCGGAAGCTCGGTATCGGAGCGGGCTCATTCCCAGGCTTCCGCTCGACATGCGACCTCGGCCTTCCGCTTGCTATCGACCCTCCTTGCTCGCGGCATCGTACTACGCTCCGAAAAGAATCCACCAGAATGGGGCAACTCCAGTTGCCGTTCGCGTCGTAGAGCGAGTTAAATCATCACTTCTGATGGCGATAGCGTGTGACCTCGTGTCGGCCCGTCATGGGGTCGAGGATGACGGTAAGGTCGAACTTTTCCCCCTCGAACCTGCAGGTCCATCGGTCCCCGTCTTGGACGGGCGCGGAGGGCCTCAACCTCTCGACCTCCTCGATGGACTCTTGCCCGGACTGCTCCCCGTGAGACCTGAGCGCCTTGGCGCATTCAGCGCCTACCCTTTCCGGCGCGATTTTGGGCGGTGAGCCACCTACGTCACACGCAGAGAGAAGTAGAGCACCAGCAGTGACGCTCCAGATCAGAGACAGCTGCATGTCGGCTCGCCGCCTACAGTTGTTCCTGGGGTGGACGCGGGGACGGAGTCAACTAATCAACTAACTCCACCCAGGGGGTGGATGATCTGCACCACGGGGAGAGAGTTAGTTGATTAGTTGACTCCGTCCCCTTCCGCCCGGGTGGGTTCGGCGAGCGGGCGTCCGTTCCGACTGGCGCGCCGGACCAAACGCTCTCGACCCACGCTCGAATCGACCCACCACTAGAGCGCGAGCCTAAATGCGTTGGCACGCAGCTTGCTCCATAGAGACAGAGAAAGGAGGGCTCATGGAGTTCCTCTGGATGATCCTCGTAGGTCTGATCGCGGGTGCGCTGGCGAAGCTGATCATGCCGGGAGACGACCCCGGGGGCATGATCATCACGATCCTGCTCGGAATCGCCGGCGCGCTCGTCGCTGGCTGGCTCGGGAGGACGATCGGCTGGTACACGCCGGGAGAGACCGGTCCCGGCATCATCGCGTCCATCTTCGGGGCGATCCTGCTGCTGGGCCTCTACCGCGTGTTCGTGGGCCGGCGGGCGCACCCTTCGGTGTGAGAGTCCGCCCACTCCGGGAACCCACGGTGTGTAGTTTGAACAATCGCCTGGCGATCGCGGGCGTAGTACACCCGGCGGGTCACGACGAGAACTCCGCCGCCAGCGCCCGCTGGAGGGCCGCGTCGACGGCGTCGGTGTCGCGGCCGAGCACCGCGCGCAGCGCCTCGTCGTCGGTCTTGCCGGCGCCGAGGAGCTGGAGGAGGCGGGCGCGGCCGGCGCGGTCGGTCTGCGTCTCGATCCACTCGGCGGCGGCGGTGGCGGCGAGGTAGGCGATGCGCGCCTGCTCGTTGCCGAGGCCGGCGAAGCTCGGGGCCAGGCGGCGCAGCGGGATCCAGCTGCCGCCTTCGAGGCTCGAGCGCAGGCGCATGCGCTCGCTGCGCGAGAGGGCGGGCATGCTGCGCGAGCGGCGTTCGGCGAGCTCGGCGAGGCCCTCGTTCAGCCAGAAGGGGCGGTCGCCGCCGGTGGCCTCGCGGAACAGCGCGTGGGTGTACTCGTGGAACAGCAGCGAGCGGAGCTCGCCGGCGGGGTGGGCGGCGGAGACGACGTGGATGCGGCCGTCGAAGAAGCCGACGGTCTGGAACGAGAAGCGGGAGCTGTGGGCCTGCACGTAGGCGGCGCGGCCGTAGAGCACGACGCCGGTGGGCTCGACGGGCGTCACGCCGAGGCGCTCGGCGCCGGAGCGGCGCGCCTCCTCGAGGTAGCCGAGCACCTGGGCCGGGAAGCCCGGCGCGCCCGCCTGCTGGAGCGCGGCGTCGAGCTGCACGCGGAAGTGGTGGCTGTCGTGCGCGACGAAGCGCAGCGCGCCGCCCGCCGGCTTCAGCAGCCGGCGCTCGTCGGTGAGCCGCGCCAGGCGCTGCTCCGCCGCCGGGCGCCAGCCCTCGAAGCGATCGCCCGCCGACGCCAGGAAGGCGCGCAGGTGGGCCTCGGAGGCGTCGATACGACCGCGCTGCCAGTCGAGGAGCGCGAGGTACCAGTGCGCCTCGGCGCGGTCGGGCTCGGCGCGCAGCACCTCGGCGAGCACCGCGGACGCGCGCGCGGTCTCGCCGCGCGCGAGGTCGTCGAGCGCGCCCTGCAAGAGGCGCACGGTGCGGTCCTCGTCGCTTCCAGAGGCGCCGGGCGGCGTCACCACCGGCGGCCCGGCGACGCCGTCGTCCCACAGACCGCGAAGCTCGATGACGTCGCTCGACGCGCTGCCCCGTTGCTTCGGCGGAATCGTCGACGGGTCGTCGGTGACGTGGGTCTGACCCTGCTCGTCCACCCAGACGTGCAGATCCGCCGCCGCCGCGGGGCCGGCGAGGAGGGAGAGCGCGAGCGCGCCTGCGACGAGAACGCGGGGCGGGCTCAACGCGTCTTCACCGCCTCGCCCGCCAGGTGGCCGAGCTCGGGGAGGATCAGCTTCTCGAGGGCCAGGCGCAGCGCGCCGCGCGAGCCCGGCAGCACGAAGACGACGCGCCCGGCGCGCAGACCCGCGAGCGCGCGCGAGAGCAGCGCCGCGGAGCCGATCTCCTGCCAGGAGAGCATGCGGAACAGCTCGCCGAAGCCCGGCAGGGTGCGCTCGAGCAGCGGCTCGAGGGCGTCGGGCGTCACGTCGCGCGGCGCGACGCCCGTGCCGCCGGTCACGATCAGCGCGCGCACGTCGGGCCGTTCGAGCGCCTCGAGGGCCGCGCGCCGGATCGCCTCGGCGTCGTCGGGCACGATCGCGCGCGACACCACCGGGTGTCCGGCTCCGGCCAGCAGCTCGGCCGCCAGGGCGCCGCCCGTGTCGGTCTCCAGGGTGCGCGTGTCGCTCACGGTGAGCACGGCGCAGGGCACGCGCTCGGGCGCGGCGCGCCGGTGGCCGTGGAGGCCGCCTTCCGCCGCCGAGCTCACGCGTGGTCCTCCACCCAGTACTCGCCGTCCGTGGCCACCTCCTTCTTCCAGATCGGCACGCGCTGCTTCAGCACGTCGATGGCGTAGCGGGCGGCGGCGAAGGCGGCGTCCCGGTGCGGCGCGGCCGCGGCCACCACCACGGCCAGCTCGCCGATCGCGAGGCGGCCGATGCGGTGGGCGATCGCGACGCGCGCGCCGGGCCACTGGGCGGCGGCCTCGCCGCAGATCTTCTCCATCTCCGCCTCGGCCATGCCCGGGTAGGCCTCGTACTCGAGGTGGCGGATCGAGTGGCCGCGCGAGTGGTCGCGCACGGCGCCCTGGAAGGTCACGAGGCCGCCGCAGTCCGGGCCGGAAACGAGGGCCGTCACGGCCTCCGGGTCCAGCGGCTGGTCCGAGATGCGGCAGCTCCCGCCGCCGCCCGAGACCGGCGGCAGGTAGGCGACCTCGTCGCCGTCCTGAAGCGTGCGGGCGGAGTCCACCACCTCGTAGTTCACCGAGACGCGCACGCGCCCCGGGAGCTGCGCGAAGACGGAGTGATCGCGCGCCAGCAGCGCCGAGAGATCGGCGACGCTCGCGCCCTCCGGGAGCGCGACGTCGAGCTCCTTGGCGCCGGTGGCCTCGCGGAGCGAGCCGAAGAGCAGGACGGAGACGTGCATCGCCGGAGGATACCGCGGCTCACGGGGCCGCCGCGGCCGGCCGATCCGCCGGGCATGAGCTTCGCCGTGCTGCGCCGCCTCGCCTGCCCGTCCTGCGAGCGGCCCCACGACCTGCTCGTGCTGCTCGACCGCGTGCGCGAGGCGGAGCGCGGCGGCCCCTGGCTGACCCTCGGCTGCCCGGGCTGCGGCGCCGAGGCGCACCTCGAGCTCGCCGGCGAGCAGGTGGCGATCGGCCGCCTGCGGCGCGAGCGCGGCGAGCGCTTCGAGCCCCACATGCGCGCGCAGCAGCCGGGCCTGCGCGTGCAGGGCCGGCCGGACTGCGTGGAGGTGCAGCTCCTGCACCGGAGCTGGGTGTTCCCGCGCGGGCGCTGAGGCTACTTGGAGCCGCCGTCGACGGCCTTGAGCGAAGCCTCGCGCTCGCGCGCGAGCTGCTCGGGCCGCGACATCTTGATCTGCCCGTTGAACACGGCGCCGTCCTCGATGGCGAGGCACGGCGTCTCGATGTTCCCCTGCATGCGGGCCGACTTGTGCAGCACCACCTTCTGGCTGGCGTTGATGTCGCCCACCACGGTGCCGCTGACGAGCACGCACTTCGACTGGATCGACGCCTGGATCTCGCCGGTCTCGCCCACGATCAGGGTGTTCTCGCTGCGGATCTCGCCGGTGAAGCAGCCGTCGATCCGCACCGTGTCCTTGAAGGCGAGCTTGCCCTCGAACTCGGAGCCCTGGTCGATGAAGGCGGTGAGGCCGCCTCCGTGAACCCCGGCGGCGGGCGCGCCGCTCTCTTCCCTGGACCGGCCGAAAGCCATGGAAACATCCCCCCCTGCGGGCACGAGCTGCGCCGCACCTGCCTGGATCGGCCTGCCCGGCGCGGGACTTGAGGGGAGCCCCCGAGTCCACGAGACTGCCGCCGATGGAGGGCGCCGACGCGATCCGGGCACAGCTCGCCCGCCAGCTCGCGAGCGGCCGCGTGCACTCGAGCTACCTGCTCTCCGGCCCCGGGCCGGCGCCCCGCGAGGCCGCCCTGTGGCTGGCCCGCGCCCTCGTCTGCGAGGGCGAGGGCGAGCGGCCCTGCGAGGCCTGTCGGAGCTGCAAGAGGAGTGGCGGCCGGGACGAGCTGCCCCTCGACGGCACCGGCAAGAGCGGGCCGCTGCTGCGGCACGTCGGCGACCATCCGGACCTCTTCTGGGTGGAGCGCGGCGCCGACGACACGCGCGTGCGCATCGGGCAGGTGCGCGCGCTCCAGGCGGCGCTGCGCCTGCGCACCAGCGAGGGCGGCGGGCGCGCGGCGGTGATCGCCGACGCCGAGTGGCTGAACCTCGAGGCGCAGAACGCCCTGCTCCGCCTGCTCGAGGAGCCGCCGCCGCGCACCACGCTGGTGCTGGTGACGGCGAGCCCGGCGGGCCTGCTCGCGACGGTGCGCTCGCGCTGCCAGCGCTACGCGTTCCCGGCGGCCGCCGACCTCGACCCGCGCGCGCCCGAGGCGCCGGAGGAGCTGCGCGCCCTCGCCGAGCGCCTCGACGCCCTGCCCCGCGCCGGCCTCGTCGACATCCTCGACTGGGCCGAGGAGTACCGCGGCGGGCGGGCGGAGGCGGCGGAGGCGGTCGGGCGCCTGCTCGGCACCGCCGCGGCGTGGCTGCGCCACGACGTGCGCGCGCGCGCCGCGAGCGCCGACGTGCGCGCTCTCGAGCTGCGCGTCGACGCCTTCCGCGAGCTCCAGGCCTGCCGCAAGGCGCTGGCCCAGCGCAACCCCAACCCCCAGCTCGTGGCCGAGCGCGCGCTGATGGCGCTGCGGGAGGCCCTCGGGTGAGCCGCGCCTACTACGTCACGACGCCGATCTATTACGCCAACGCCGAGCCCCACATCGGCCACACCTACACCAACATCCTCGCGGACACGCTGGTGCGCTGGCACCGCTCGCAGGGTGCCGACGCCTTCTCGGTGACGGGCACCGACGAGCACGGCGAGAAGATGGTCGAGGCCGCGGCGAAGCTCGGCCTCTCCCCGGCGGCCTTCGTGGAGCGCATCTCCTCCACCCACCGCGCCACCTTCACCGAGCTCGGCGTGCTCGCCGACCGCTTCGTGCGCACCACCGAGCCGGGCCACGCGGCCAACGTCTCGCGCATCCTGCAGCAGGTGTACGACGCCGGCTGGATCGAGCTGCGCCAGTACGAGGGCCTCTACTGCGTCGGCTGCGAGCGCTTCCTCACCGAGCGCGACCTCGTCGACGGGAAGTGCCGGGACCACGAGCGCGTACCGGAGCCGCGCCGGGAGACCAACTACTTCTTCCTGATGAGCCGCGAGTTCGGCTGGCTGCGCGAGCACATCGAGCGGAACCCCGACTTCATCCGCCCCGAGCGCTTCCGCAACGAGGCCCTCGCCATGCTGCGCGACGAGAGCGGCCTCGGCGACCTCTCCATCTCCCGGCCGAAGGCGCGGCTCGACTGGGGCATCGAGCTGCCCTTCGACCGCGACCACGTCTGCTACGTGTGGTTCGACGCGCTGATCAGCTACCTGACCGGCGCCGGCTACCCGGACGACCCGCGCTTCGACGAGCGCTGGGCCAGCGTCGAGCACCTGATCGGCAAGGACATCCTGAAGCCCCACGCGATCTTCTGGCCGATCATGCTGAAGGCGATCGGCCTCGCGCCGTACCGGCACCTCTCGGTGCACGGCTACTGGAACGTCGACGAACGCAAGGTGTCGAAGAGCCTCGGCAACATGATCTCGCCGCTGGCGATGCGCGAGCGCTACGGCTTCGAGGCGTTCCGCTACTTCCTGCTGCGCGAGATGAGCTTCGGTCTCGACGCGAACTTCTCGGAGGAGCTGCTGGTCGAGCGCGTGAACGCCGACCTCGCCAACAACCTCGGCAACCTGGTGAGCCGGACGCTGAACCTGGTGGAGAAGCTGTGTGGCGGCGTGGTGCCGGAGCCGGGGAAGCTCGGGGAGGCCGAGCGGGAGGTGGAGGCTGCGGCCGCGCGCGCCCGCCAGGAGGTGGCGGACGCGATGGGGGAGCTGCGCTTCCACGAGGCGCTCGCCGCGGCGATCCGCTTCTCCAGCGAGGTGAACCGCTACGTCGACGCCGAGGCGCCCTGGAAGGCGGCCAAGCAGCCGGACGGCGCGCCCCGGGTGGCGCGCTGCCTGGCGACGGCGTGCGGGGCGATCGGCGCGCTCGCCGCGCTGCTCGGGCCGTTCCTGCCCGTCGCGGCGCAGCGCATCGCCGAGCGCGTGGGGCCGCCGGGGAGCCGCGTCGAGAAGGGCGAGGCGCTGTTCCCGCGCCTCGAGCTGCGCGCGGACCGCAGCTGATGTGGATCGACAGCCACTGCCACGTCTCTGCGGACGAGTTCGCCGCCGACCGCGCCGAGGTGCTGGCGCGCACCTGGGCGGCGGGCGTCGACGCGCTGGTGGCGATCGGCGCGGGCTACGGCGTCGAGGCGAACGCCGGCGCGGTGGCGCTGGCGGCCGCGGATCCGCGCGTGTTCGCCACGGTCGGCGTGCACCCCCACGACGCGCGCCTGCTCGACGACGACGGGCGCCGCAAGCTGCGCGAGTGGCTCGCCGCGCCGCGCGTGGTGGCGGTGGGCGAGTGCGGCCTCGACTACTGGTACGAGCACTCGCCGCGCGCGGAGCAGCGCGCGGTCTTCGCGGAGCACGTGGCCCTCGCCCGCGAGCTCGATCTCCCGGTCAGCATCCACGTGCGGGACCGCGGCGCCGACGCCTACGAGGAGCTGCTCGACATCTGGAAGAGCGAAGGCGGCGGCGCCACCAGCGGCGTGCTCCACTGCTACACCCACGACCTCCCCTTCGCGAAGCGCGCGCTCGACGCCGGGCTCGACGTCTCCTTCTCGGGGATCCTCACCTTCAAGAGCGCGGAGGCGCTGCGCGAGGTCGCCGCCGCCCTGCCGCTGGATCGCCTGCTGGTCGAGACCGACGCGCCGCTGCTGGCGCCCCAGGGCCACCGGGGCGAGCGCAACGAGCCCGCCCGGGTGGCGCTCGTCGGGGAGTGCCTGGCGCGGGTTCGCCAGCGGCCCCTCGAAGAGATCGCCGCCGTCACCTCGGCCAACGCGCGCCGCGTGTTCCGGCTGCCGGAGGCGCGGTGAGCGAGCAGGAGTCGCTGCTCTCCCTGGCGATCGAGCTCGCGCGCCGCGCCGGCGCGCTGCAGCGAGAGCGCTACGAGACCGCCTTCGAGATCGGCACCAAGAGCGCGCCCGTCGACCTGGTGACGGAGGTCGACAAGGCCTGCGAGGCGATGATCGTGGCCGCGCTCGAGGCCCGGCGCCCGGACGACGCGATCCTCGCCGAGGAGGGCGGCGGCCTGGACCGCGCCGGCGCGACCTGGCGCTGGGTGATCGACCCCCTCGACGGCACCACCAACTACGCCCACGGCTACCCGCGCTTCTGCGTCTCGATCGGCGTCGAGCGGGAGGGCGAGCGGACGCTGGGCGCAGTCTACGACCCGCTGATGGACGAGCTCTACCACGCCGCGCGCGGCGAGGGAGCCTTCCGCAACGGGCGACCCGTCCGCGTGTCGCCCGAGACGGAGCTGGGGCGCTCGCTGCTCGCGACGGGCTTCGCCTACGACCGCCGCGAGAGCGAGGTCGACAACCTCGACCACTTCGGCGCCTTCCTGAAGCGCGCCCGCGCCCTCCGCCGCGACGGCAGCGCGGCCCTCGACCTCTGCTACGTCGCCAGCGGGCGCCTGGACGGCTACTGGGAGCTGAAGCTCCAGCCCTGGGACGTCGCCGCGGGCGCGCTGATCCTCGAGGAGGCCGGCGGGCGCTTCAGCGACTTCGGCGGCGGCGCGGGGGCGCGCTCGGGGCGCGAGGTCGTGGCCTCGAACGGCCGCATCCACGACGCCATGCTCGCGGTGCTGCGGGGCGAGCGATGAGCGAGCCCTTCGTCTTCGTCCCGGATCTCCTGGCCGGCAAAACGGCTCTCGTCACCGGAGGGGGCACCGGGCTCGGCCGCGAGATCGCGCGGGTGCTCGCCGCCGCGGGCGCCGACCTGCTGCTCGCGGCGCGCCGCCGCGAGGTGCTGGACGAGGCGGCCGCGGCGATCGCCGCCGAGAGCGGGCGGCGGGTCGAAGTGGCGACGGTCAACATCCGCGAGCGCGACTCGGTGGAGGCGCTCGCCGCCCACGCGGCGGAGCGCTGCGGCCCGATCGACGTGCTGGTGAACAACGCCGGCGGACAGTTCCCGGTGCGCGCGCGCGACCTGAAGCCGAAGGGCTGGCACGCCGTCGTCGACACCAACCTGAACGGCACCTGGAACGTCACGCAGGTGTTCGGCAACCGCATGCTCGCGGGGCGCGGCGGGAGCATCGTCTCGATCGTCGCCGTCGTCGGCCGCGGCTTCCCCGGCCTCGCGCACTCCGCGGCCGCCCGGGCCGGCGTGGTCGAGCTCTCGCGCAGCCTCGCCTACGAGTGGGGCCCGCGCGTGCGCGTCAACTGCGTGGCGCCGGGCCCCGTCGTGACGGGCGCCTTCCAGAAGACCTACGAGCAGGAGATCCTGAAGGGCATCCGCGACATCCCGATCCCGCGCGTCGGGACGCCGCGCGAGGTGGCGAACGCCGTCGCCTTCCTCGCCTCGCCCGCCGCGAGCTGGATCACCGGCGAGGTGCTCTACGTGGCCGGCGGGCAGCAGATCTACGGGCCCAACCAGGCGCTGTTCCCGCAGGCCTTCCCGGAGCGCGGCGAGTGAAGCGCCGAGGGGCGGCGGCGCGCGCGGCGTGCGCCGGGCTGCTGCTGGCGGCGGGAGCGGCGCGCGGCCAGGACGCCACGCCGCTGCTCGGCCCCACGCCGGCGGCCGGGCAGACCACCTCCCTCCAGAGCTATCTCGAGCAGCCGGGCCGGCTGCTCGTCGAGCGCCGCCACGCGCTGCCGGGGATCGCCCTCGAAGGCGGGACGCGGCTGCACCTCGAGGCGATCGTCGCCTACGAGCCCGCCCGCGAGCAGGAGCGCGTGCTCGGGGTGCGCGCGCGGCTCCGCGGGGCGGGCGAGGTGCGCACGGCCTACCTCGACCTCCACGAGGTCGAGGATCTCGAGCGCAGCATCGCGGCCCTCCCGGGCGTGATCGTCCCGGAGCGCGCCCAGCAGGCGGAGGTCGAGATCCGTTTCACCACCCGCGACGGGCTCGGGATCGCCGTCGCGACGGGCGGCGCGCCGGCGCGCCGCCTGCTGCGCTTCGCGGGCCCGCCGGTCGTCGAGCTCGACCTCTCCGAGGCCGCGCTCGAGGAGCTGCGCGTCCAGCTCGACGCCTGCCGGCGCTATCTTTTCGAGAAGTAAGCAGGCCGGGCGAGGTTTCTTCGAGGAGGCTCGTGGGATGCCCGCCTCCCTCAACCACACGATCGTCCACAGCCGCGACCCGAAGGCCTCCGCAGCGTTCCTGGCGGAGCTGCTCGACCTGCCGGCGCCGCGCCGGTTCGGGCCCTTCCAGGTAGTCGATCTGGCCAACGGCGTCTCGCTCGACTTCATCGAAGCGGGCGCGGGGTCGCTCACGATCGAGCACTACGCCTTCCTGGTCTCCGAGGCGGAGTTCGACGTCGTCTTCGCGCGCATCCGCGCGCGCGGCCTCTCCTACTGGGCCGACCCGCACAAGCAGCTCCCCGGCCAGATCAACCGCCACGACGGCGGCCGCGGCGTCTACTTCGAGGACCCCGACGGCCACGTCCTCGAGGCGATCACGCGCCCGTACGGAAGCGGCGGCTGAAGTGCGCGCGGCGCCCCCTCCGGCGGAGGTCCGCGCCGGCCCGCTTCGGATCCGCTAGGGCCCCGGAGCGGCCGGCTTCGCCCCCTCCCCCGCGCCCTCGCCCGGAGCCGCAGCGCCCTCCTCGACCGGCGCCGCGGCCTCCGGCTCGGGCGGAGGCGCCAGGAAGCGCTCGCGCAGCGCCTCGGCGCTGACGGGAATCTGCTCGGCGCGCTCGGCGGGGAGCCAGAAGGCGGTGGCGCGATCGGACCGCTTGGCGGCGATGCCGCGCTTCGCGTCGAGGTTGCCGAGGTGCAGCTCGGCGAGCAGCGCGTCGGCGCCCTCCTCCGGGCCGCCGAACACGCGAACGACGGCGCGCGGCGGGTCGAGGCCGAGCGCCGCGCTCTCCTTCTCGCCGAGGGACTCGGCGATCACCTTCGACCCGTCGAGCCCGGAGAGCTCGCGCACCAGCGCCTCGGCGGCGCCGTCCTTCAGCGCCTCGGGCTCGGTCGTCCAGGCGCCGTCGGCGAGCCGCCCGCTCACGAGCTGCGTCGCGCCCTCGCCTTCCGCGTGGAACGCCAGCTCGAAGCGCCGCGCCTCGCCCGGATCGAAGCGCGTGAGCTGCTTGTCGCGGAACGCGTCGACGCTGCGCGGGAAGTCCGCGAGGCTCCCGGCGGGCATCCGGTAGACGCTGTCCGTCGCGCTGCCGCGGGCCAGCCGCTCGCCGTCCTTCCCGGCGGCGCCGAGGGCGAGGCGCGCGGTGCCTTCCTTGCCGTCGGCGCGCGTCAGGATCTCGATCGCCAGCTCGGGGCGCTCGAGGCTCTCGAGCGCCGCCTTCGCGGGCTCGTCGTCGAAGCCGCTGGCGCGCACGAACTCGAGGTCGCCGAGGGCCTTCGACACGGCCCGCCCGTCAGCGGCGGCCTCCAGCGGCTCGACCAGCCGCCACGCCTCGGGGTCCTGCTCGTCGCGCACCAGCCGCGCCGCGCCGTCCTTCCAGCGCACCCGCAGCTCGACCGCAGCCTCGCGGTCGAAGCGCAGCGGCCGCTTGTCGCGCAGCTCGTCGAGGCTCTTCTCGAAGGCCGTGAGGCGATAGCTCGCCACCACGCGCACCGGCCGGTCCTCCGCGCTGGCGACGTAGGTGTTCGAGCCGACCGGCGAGCGGCCGCCGACGCGGAGCGCGAGCTCGCGGTCGCCGGCGCGGAAGCGGACCTTCGGCGGCCCGTCGAGGCCGTACTCCGCGAGGGGCACCGAGGCGTCGTCGAGGGTCGCCTCCGCCTGCAGGCTGGCGAGGGCGTCCGCCAGGCCGTCGGCGGCCCCGCCGTCGGCCGGGAACGAGAGCGGCGCGAGCAGCTTCCAGGCGCCCTCGACGCGCTCGAGGCGCGCCTCCTTGCCGTCCTTCGTGCGCAGCGCGATCAGCGCGATCTGGTCCGCCGAGACGTCCTGGAAGACGCGCTTCTCGGCCTCGGCGACCGCGCCGCGCTGCTCGGCGCCGCGGATCTCGTAGAGCCAGACGAACGCCCCGAGGGCGGCGACGACCAGGGCCAGCAGCGCGGTGCTGCGCGGGTTCATCGCACCTGGGCGCGCCGGCGCCGCCACCACACCAGCACGCCGGCCACCGCGATGGCCTCGGGCAGCACGAACAGCGACAGGTAGCGGAGCTGGGCGAAGATCTGCGGGGTGAGCTGCAGGCGGCTGGCGCGCGCGTCGCCGGGCCGGATCGAGATGGCCTCGACGTCCCCGAGCAGCCAGTTCACGGAGTTGACGAAGAAGTCGCGGTTGCGGAACTGGGAGAGCAGCCCGTTGGTGGCGAAGTCCGCGTCGCCGACCACCACGAGGCGCGCCTTCTCCGGCTCGGCGGCCTCGGCCTCGGCCCCCTCGGCGGGCTTCGCCGCGCCGAGCTCGAGCTGCCCCGCCACCGCGATCGGCACCGGGCCCTTCAGGTCCTTGTCGTCGAGGGCCGCCTGACCGTCGCGGAACAGGCCGTCGACGTCGCGCTCGGCCCAGGACTCCTCGCTGGTGCGCACCAGGACGGAGAGGGCCGCCGCGGCCTCGGGCTTCGGCTGCACGCTGCGCGCCACGTGGAAGAGCGTGGGCTCGCGCATCCCTTCGGTGATCGGATGCTCGGGGTACTCCGCCGCGAAGGGCGACACCGGCCGGCCGAACAGGCCCTGCACGCGGTCCACCACCACGTCGTCGCCCACCTCGACGCCCCATTCGCCCAGCAGGTCGTAGAGATCCGTCGCGGCGCGCGGGTCGACCATGACGAGCAGCGCGCCGCCGCGCTCGAGGTAGCGCTTCAACGCGTCCTTCTCGGTGGGATGGAAGGGGCGCGTGGGCCCCGCCACCACCACGGCGTCGGCGTCCTCGGGCACCTCGCCCTTGGCGGCGAGCAGCAGCGATTCGACGCTGTAGTTCTCGTTGGCGAGCGCGTCGCGGGCGAACTGGAAGCCCTGCTCCTTGCCCGCCTCCTCGCCCTCGATCGGCCGCTCGTTGTGGCCGGTCAGGAAGTAGACCTTCTTCGACTCGCGGCGCGTGAGCTTCACCAGCGCGTTGGTCAGCGCCTGCTCGGTGAGCTCGCCGACCTCGGTCTTCTCCTCGCCGAGCTTCAGCACCAGCAGGCCGCTCCCGAGCTTGCTCTCGTCGACGCCGAGCTCCTTCACGAGGCCCGGCCGCGCCTGGGGGTCGACGAAGCTGACCTTGAAGCGCGGGCTCGCGTACTGGTAGCGGTCGAGGAGGTCGCGGGCGGGCGCTGCGGCCACCGGCTGGTAGAAGGCCGTCACCTGCACGTCCTGCTGCAGGCCGCCCAGCAGCTTCGTGGTCTGCTCGGTCAGCGAGTGGCTGCCCGTCTCGGTCCAGTCCCAGCGCACGTGGTAGCGGGTCGAGAGGAACGCCAGCAGCGCGAGCAGCACCACCGAGAGCAGCGCCGCGAGCACCGCGCTGGTGCCGTACTTCCCGGCGCGCCGCGCGCCGCCCGAGCGCAGCCGCTCGCGCAGCGAGTCGAGGTTCGACACCACCGCCGCCCCGAGCAGCAGCAGCCCGATCACGAAGTTGGCCCAGATCCAGGGCAGGTCGAAGCTCAGGAAGGTGAAGCCCGAGAAGAGCTGCAGGATCAGGCTCAGCAGCCCGAACAGCAGCGCGACGGCGCCCAGCCAGCCGAGCAGTCCGGAGTCCACGGTTTAGCGCCACCTCACGGATTCGACCGAGGTCTTGGCGAGCACCAGGAACGCGGCGATCAGGAAGCCGAAGTAGGCGAGGTCGCGGGTGTCCACCAGGCCCTTCACGAGCTGCTCGAAGCGGTCCGCCGACGAGAGCCAGCGCATCAGGTTGGTGACGCCGGACTCGCTTCCCATCGCGCCTCCCGCCGCCCCGAGGTCCGCCACGATCGAGAGCAGCCAGAGGATGAAGAGCAGCACCAGCGCCAGGAAGAACGCGATCAGCTGGTTGCGGGTGACCGAGGAGGCGAAGGCGCCGATCGCGGCGTAGGCCAGGCCGACCAGCAGCAGCCCGAGCAGCCCCGACAGGCTCTTCCAGAGCTCCGGGTCGCCGTACAGGAACAGCACCCCCGTGTAGATGCCGACGATGCCGATCAGCAGGCTCACGAAGATCGCCGCGGCCAGGTACTTGCCGAGCACCAGCTCCCACATCGTGATCGGGCTGGTGAAGAGCAGCTCCTGGGTGCCCTGGGCCTTCTCGTTGGCGAAGAGGCCCATCGTCACGCCCGGGATCAGGAACAGCATCACCACCCAGATCACGCTGTAGAAGGGGCCGAGCAGGTGGTCGTTGAGGTTGATCTTCGCGAGGTAGTCGAACAGCTGGAGCTGCTGGACCTCGACGATCTGGGCGTCGAAGGCGAGCACCGAGGTGAAGAACAGGAAGCCGCTGATCACCGCGAACAGCGTCAGCACCACGTAAGCGACGGGCGAGACGAACATCGAGCGCAGCTCGCGCCCTGCGATCGTGCCGAGGTGCCTCACGCCTGCGCCTCCGCCGGGCCGCGCTCGGCGCCGAGGGTGACCCGCGTGAACACCTCCTCGAGACGCTGGCCGCCCTGGGTCAGCTCCGCGAGCGAGCCGTCCAGCACCTTCTTCCCCGCGTGGATCAGGATCACGCGCCGACAGATGGCCTCCACCTCCGCCAGGATGTGGGTCGAGAGCACCACGGTCTGCCGCTCGTCCCCGGTGCCGGCGGTGAGCGATGCGATCAGCCCGCGGATCTCGCGGATCTGGATCGGGTCGAGGCCGACGGTCGGCTCGTCGAGGATCAGCACCGGCGGCTCGTGGACGATCGCCTGGGCGATGCCCACGCGCTGGCGGTAGCCCTTCGAGAGCGTGCCGATCACGCGGCGGTGCACCTGGCCGAGCCCGCAGCGCTCGACGGCGCGGTCGACCGCCTCGCGCACCCGCGCGCGCGGCACGTCCTTGAGGCGCGCCACGAAGCGCAGGTAGGACGCGACGTCCATCTCGGGGTAGAGGGGCGGCGTCTCGGGCAGGTAGCCGACGGCGCGGCGCGCGGCGAGGCCGTCCTCGAAGATGTCGTGCCCGGCGATCAGGGCGGTGCCGTCGGAGGCCGGCAGGAAGCCGGTGAGGATGCGCATGATGGTGGTCTTGCCGGCGCCGTTCGGGCCGAGGAAGCCGACCACCTCGCCGCGCCCCACCGTGAAGGACACGTCCTCCACCGCCAGGAGCTCGCCGTAGCGCTTGCTGAGCCCGCGGGCTTCGATCACGGGTCGCGCCGCTCCATGCCCCGCAGGAACACGTCGACCACCGCGTCGGCCGCCATGTCGTGGTAGCGGCGCTCCTGGACGTCGCCGCCGTCGATGCGGGTGATGCCGAGGACCATGCTGGTGATCACGAGGTCGAGGGCTCCCACGAACACGAAGCAGGCCACCTGCGGGTCGACGTCCCCCCGCAGCTCCCCCGCCTCCTGGCCCGCCCGCACGATGCGCGCGACCTGCTCGAAGAGACGCCCCACGGCCCGGATCTGTTCCGGGGCGGCGAAGCGCGAGGAGCGCTGGATCTCGAGGACCAGCACCTTGACCCAGTCCGGGTGCCGGCGGAAGGCGTTCAGGATCAGGGCCGCCACCGAGACCAGCTTCTGGCGCGCCGGCTGCCCGCCCTGGGCGATGGCGTCCACGACCGCGAGAAAGTCCCCCCAGCGCTCCTCGAAGGCGCTGGCGAGGATCTCCTCCTTGTTGCGGAAGTAGTGGTAGACGAGGCCGTAGGCGATGCCGGCCTCCCGGGCGATGTCCGAGACCCGGGCCCCGTGGTAGCCGCTGCGGGCGAACACCGTGATGGCGGCATCCAGGATGCGGGCGCGCTTGTCCGAGCGGGTCTTCCCCCACTCGCGGTCGGTCGTCTCTTGAGAGGCCATTGCGCCCGTCACCGCCCCTCCTCGGGGGCCGCAATATAGGTTCTGGCCACCGCTTCGATCAACCCCGCCGGAAGCGACCCCGGGGGCCCCCTGATACTCTCCGCCCGTGCGCGGCGGGAGCATGCGGATCGCCCTCGTCGTCGAGCGCTTCGAGCCTCGCGGCGGCGGCGTCGAAGGCGTGGCCTGGAACGTGGCCCACGGGCTCGCCGCCGCGGGCGACGACGTGCTGGTGCTGGCCCGACGCGCCGAAGCCCCGCTGGGCCCGGGGGTCCGGGTGCAGGCGATCCCCGTCTCGGACGCCTGGCAGCCGGCCCGGGTGCTGCTGTTCTCGCGGCGCGCCGGCCGGGCCGCGCGCGCCGCGCGCTGCGACGTGGTGCACTCCTTCTCCCGCACCCGACACCAGGACGTGTACCGCGCCGGCGGCGGCAGCCACGCCTCGTACATGGAGCGCGCCTACGGGCCGGCGGGCGCGCGGCTGCGGCGGCTGACGCCGCGCCACGCGGTGCTGCTCGGCATCGAGTCGCGCGTCTTCGCCGATCCGCGCCAGACCATCCAGTGCAACTCCGAGATGGTGCAGGACGAGCTGCGCGCGCGGCACGGCGTGCCGGCCTCGCGCCTGGCGCTGATCTGGAACGGCGTCGACCTCGAGCGCTTCCACCCCTCCCGCCGCGCCGCGGAGCGCGAGCGGGTGCGGGCCGAGCTCGGCGCGGCGCCCGAGCGGGTGGTGTGGCTGCTGGTCGGCTCGGAGCTGCGGCGCAAGGGCTTCGACACCGCGCTGCGCGCCCTCGCCGCGGGCGGCCCCCGCGACGCCGAGCTCTGGGTGTGCGGGCGCGACCGGCCCGAGGCCTGGCGCGGCGCGGCCGAGCGGCTCGGCGTGGGCGCGCGCGTGCGCTTCCTCGGCCCGCGCGCCGACCTCGAGCGCATCTACGCCGCCGCCGACGCGCTGCTGCTGCCGACGCGCTACGACGCCTTCGCCAACGTCTGCCTCGAGGCCGCGGCCGCCGGCCTGCCGGTGGTGACGAGCGGCGCCAACGGCGCGGCCCGCTTCCTCGGCGCCGCGGCGCGCGTGGTGGAGGACCCCGAGGACGCCGTCGGCTTCGCCAAGGCGCTCGACGCCCTCGCCGAGCCCGCGGAGCGCGCGCGGCTCGGCGCCGCGGCGCGCGCCCGCGCCGAGGAGCGGAGCTGGGCCCGCCACGTCGCGGAGCTGCGCGCCCTCTACTCGCGGCTCCGATGACGACCCTGGCCTGGCGGAGCGGGGACGCCGCGCTGCGCGGCGCGCTGGAGCGCTGGCGGATCGGCGCGCTGCCGGAGCACGTGCTGAGCGACAACCCGCGGCGGCGCCTGGTGCGGCTCTCGGATCCGGCGGCCGGCGCCCTGCTGGTGAAACAGTTCCGTGTCGGCAGCGGCCGCCACCGGCTGCGCGAGCGCACCAAGCGTTGGCTGGGCCGGGGCCAGGCGGAGCGCGAGGAGCGCGCGCTGCGCGCCCTGCACGCCGCGGGCGTGCCCGTGCCCGAGCCCCTCGGCTTCGCCCTGCGGGAGGACGGCGACGCCCTGCTCGTGCTGCGCTTCGTGCCGGGCGTCGCGCTCGAGACGGCGCTCGCGGCCGCGCCGGCGGAGCGTCGCCTGCTGCTGGCGCGGCTGGGCGAGGTCGTCGCGGCGCTACACGGCGCGGGCTGGGTGCACGGCGACCTGCATCGCGGGAACGTCCTGGTCGCCGGCGGCGCGCCGCTGCTGCTCGACGTGCAGCGCGCGCGCCGCACGCGCTCCGCGGGCGCGCGCCGCGCCGACCTCGGCCAGCTCGACTACTCGCTCTGGGAGCGCGCCAGCCTGCCCGACCGCATCCGGCTGCGCGCCGCCGCCCTCGGCGTGCGGCGTCCCTTCGGCGACGCGGCGCGCAGCGCCCTGCGGGCGGTCGGCGGCGCGGCCGAGGCGCGCGCCGCCGCCCACGCGCGCAGCCGCACCCGGCGCGCGCTGCGCAGCGGACGCGCCCAGGCGGCGGCGCGGGTGGGCTCGCTGCGCGGGCTGCGCGTCCGCGAGCTGGCCGCCGAGGATCTGGCCGCGCTGGTCGCGGCGCACGCGGCCGCCCACGCGGCCGGGGACGCACGCGCGCTGCAGTCGGACGCGCGCGCGCGGCTCAGCCGGCTCGAGATCGGGGAGCTCCGCGTGGTCGTGAAGGAGAGCCGCTACCGCGGCGTCGGGCGGGGCCTCGCCGACGCGCTGCGCGGCTCCGCGGGGCAGCGCGCCTGGCGGGCGGGCCACGGGCTCCGCGCGCGCAACGTCGGGGCGGCGCGTCCCCTCGCGTTCCTCGAGGAGCGCCGGCTCGGCGTTCCCGTGCGCTCGCTGGTGGTGCTCGAGGACCTGCGCCCCGCGCCGGACGCGCTCGAGGCGAGCGGCCGCGAGCCCGAGGCGGTGGCCCTCGCGCTCGCCGAGCTCGCGCTGCGCCTGCACCGCCGCGGCGTCGACCACGGCGACCTCAAGTGCACCAACGTGCACCTCGCCGGCCCGCCACCGTTCGAGGCGCGCCTCGTCGACCTCGAGGGCGTGCGCTTCCGGCGCCGGCTCTCGGACGCGTCGCGCATCGAGGCCCTCGCGCAGCTCAACGCTTCGCTGCCGGACCACGTGCCGCCGGAGGCGCGCCGCCGCGCCTTCGCGCGCTACTGCGCGGGGCTTCCCTTCGCGCGCGCACGCGGCGCGGTGCTGGCGGAGATCGTCTCGCGCAGCCTGGCCCGGCGCCACCGCTGGAGCGGCGCGGGCTGCGCCGAGGGCGCCGCTACTTCGCCGCCTTCTCCACGATGAGCCACTGGAAATAGGACGACGAGCCCGGCACCGAGCCGCCCTTGCCCTCGCGGTAGGAGATCGCGCGCTTCGACTCGGCGCTGTCGATGATGCGCTTGAAGGCCTCGATCTTGCGGCCCGGATCGTCGGGGTTCAGCCCGTGGAACACCAGCTCGACGCGGGGCTTCGAGTCGATCACGTTCAGCACGAGCGTCGCGAGGGTGAAGACCTTGCCGATGCCCTCGACCGCCTCGACGGCGAAGCGGGGAACCTCGACCTCGTCGAGCTCGAACTTGTACTCGAGTCGCATGCGGAGTCCTGTCTCTGGCGGCGGGGTAGCTGCAGGGTGGCGGCGGGGCGTGGGGGTGTCAAGCGCCCTTCGGCGGCTCGCCCGCGTCGCGCAGCGAACGCACCGCGGCCAGCAGCTCGGCGCGCGAGAAGATCTCCTTCTCGAGCAGGAGCTGGGTGACGGCGCGCAGGATGTCGCGGGTGGGGACGTCGCGCGGCTTCTCCCCGGGCTCGTCGGCGGGCTCGCTTTCGGACTCCGCGTCGTCGGCTTCGGCGAGCACCGGCTCGGTGTCGCGCGACGCGAGCGGCTGCTCCGCCAGCCGCGGCGCCGGCTCGGGACGCGGCACGGGGGCCTCGCCGTGGGCGGCGCGCAGCGCCCGGCGCAGCTCCAGCGGGCCGACGACGACGGGCAGCACGCGCAGGCCGACCCGGAAGCTCACGTCGTCGGCGACGGCCTGGTCGGTGGGATCCTCGACGCCGAGGTACAGCACCCGGCTGCCGGCGTCGTCCTTCACGAAGAGCGGAAGGCAGCCGTAGCGCTCGGCGAGGTCGGACGGGACGAGGCGCAGCACCTCCGGGTCGACGCGCTTGCCGCGCAGGCTCACCGTCGGCATGCGCAGCGTGCGCCCGAGCACGCGGACCAGCTCGGCCTCGTCGACGCCGCCCTCCGCGAGCTGGAGCAGCAGCGACCCGCCCCGCTCCTCCGCCCGCTGGCGCGCCGCGCGGAGGTCCTCCTCCTTCGCGAGACCGGACTGCAGCAGGATCTCGGCGAGCCTCGGCCCCCGGCGCATCGGCAAACCCCTCCCCGCCCGCGTCATCGGCGAACCGGCGGCCCGCGTTGAGCCGCCTCAGCCGGCGCTGGCCTCGCCCGCGCGGTGGCAGGCCACCGCGTGCCCCGGGGCGCGCGCCATGCGCGTGGGGATCTCCTCGGCGCAGCGCGCCACGGCCAGCGGGCAGCGGCTCCGGTAGGCGCAGCCCCCCTGCGCCGGCGGCGCCTCGCCGGCCGCCGCGGGCACGCTGGCAGGCAGCCGCCCGGGCTCCGCCCGCGGCGCCGCCGCCAGCAGCGCCCGGGTGTAGGGATGGAGCGGCGCCGCGAACAGGCGCTCGGCGGGCGCCTCTTCCACCAGCCGGCCCGCGAACAGCACGGCCACCCGATCCGCGAGCTGCCGCACCACGCCGAGGTGGTGCGCGATCAGCAGGTACGCGAGCCCCTTCCGCTCGCGCAGCTCGGCCAGCAGGTTCAAGATCTGCGCCTGCACCGACACGTCGAGCGACGAGACGGGCTCGTCGAGCAGCAGCAGCTCGGGCTCGGTGGCCAGTGCGCGCGCGATGCCCACGCGCTGGCGCTCGCCGCCCGAGAGCTGGTGGGGCCAGCGCTCGGCGAAGGCCGGCACGAGGCCCACCTGGCCGAGCAGCTCGGCCACCCGCGCGCTCCGCGCGGCGCGCGGCAGCATGCGGTGGATGGCGAGCGGCTCCGCGACGATGGCGCCGACCCGCAGCCGCGGGTCGAGGCTCGCCGCCGGGTCCTGGAACACGAGCTGGATGCGCCGCCGCAGCGGCCGCCAGGCGCGCGCGCGCAGCCGGAGCAGCGGAACGCCGTCGAAGCGCACCGAGCCGCCGCGGGCGGGCAGCAGGCCCGCGAGGGTGCGGGCGAGGGTCGACTTGCCCGAGCCCGACTCGCCCACCAGCGCCAGCGTCTCGCCGCGCGCCAGCTCGAACGCTACGCCCGCGAGCGCGCGCACCTCCCCATAGCGCACGTCGAGATCGCGCACCTCGAGGAGCGGCGGGGAGCGGCGCGGGAGGGCTTCAGCCATCGGCCTCTCCGGAGGCGCGGGGGAACTCCGCCTCGGGCGCGACGCAGCGCCGGCGGCGACCGCCATCCGCCGCGAGCGGCGGCTCGCCCGCGTGGCACGCCGCGCGCACCCGCGCGCAGCGCGGCGCGAAGGTGCACGCCTCGGCCGGAGCCACCAGCCGCGGCGGAAAGCCTTCGATGGTGGCGAGCCGCGCGCGGCGCGGGGCATCGACCCGCGGCGAGCAGGCCCACAGCGCCTCGGTGTAGGGATGCGTCGGGCGCGCGAACAGCGCCGCCGTCGGCGCCTCCTCCACCAGCCGACCCGCATACATCACCGCCACGCGGTCGCAGAGCCCCGCGGCCACGGCGAGGTCGTGGGTGATGAAGAGCACCGCCAGCCCCCGCTCGCGCTGGAGCTCGCGGAGCAGCCCCAGGATCTGCGCCTGGGTGGTGACGTCGAGGGCGGTGGTCGGCTCGTCGGCCACCAGCAGCGCGGGCTCGCCGAGCAGCGCCATCGCGAGCATCGCGCGCTGGCGCTGGCCGCCCGAGAGCTGGTGGGGGTAGGCGGCGAGGCGCCGCTCCGGATCGTCGAGCCCCACGCGCTCCAGCAGCTCCGCGGAGCGCGCGCGGGCCTCGCGCCGCGAGGCGCCGCGCAGGCGCGCGCTCTCGGCGAGCTGCTCGCCGATGCGCAGGTAGGGGTCGAGGCTCGTCATCGGATCCTGGAACACCATCGCGATGCGCCGGCCGCGCAGCCGCCGGAAGCCCGCGGGCCCCGCCGCGGCGGCATCCACGCCGTCCACCACGATGCGACCGCCGGCGCGGCGCCCGGGCGGCGGCAGCAGATCGAGGAGCGCGAGGGCGACGGTGCTCTTGCCGCAGCCCGACTCGCCCACCAGGCCGAGCGCCTCGCCCGGCTCGATGCGGAAGGAGACGCCGTCGACCGCGCGGAGCTCCCCCGCCGGGGTCGGGAAGCGCACCGCGAGGTCCTCGACCTCGAGCAGCGCGGCGCTCACGGCAGCGACCGCGGGTCGAGGGCGTCGCGCAGCCCGTCGCCGAGGAAGTTCAGCGCCAGCAGCGTGGCGGCCAGGAACCCGCTCGGGAACGCCAGCAGCCACCAGTACGAGCGGATCGGGTTCAGCACCGACACGCCCTCCGCCACCAGCTCACCCCAGGAGAGCGCCACACCGAGACCGAGAAAGGACAGGAAGCTCTCCAGCAGGATCACCGCCGGCACCGTGAGGGTCGCGTACACCACCACCGGCCCGAGGGCGTTCGGCAGCAGGTGGCGCCAGAGGATGCGCGCGTCGCTGGCTCCCGCGACGCGCGCCGCGAGCACGAACTCGCGCTCGCGCAGCGAAAGCACCTGCGCGCGCACGATGCGCGCCATGGTGAGCCACTGCACCAGGCCGAGCGCCAGGAACACGGGCAGCGGATCGCCGCGACGCGTGTCCTCGAAGAGCAGCATGATCAGGATGACGAGGAACATGTACGGAACGCCGTACAGGAAGTCGACGATCCGCATCAGCAGCTCGTCCAGGCGGCCGCCGTAGAAGCCCGCCAGCGCGCCGTAGAGCGTGCCGATCCCCACCGAAACCGCCGTCGCCGCGATTCCCACCAGCAGCGACGTGCGGCCGCCGACGAGCACGCGCGCGAGCAGATCGCGCCCCAGGGCGTCGGTGCCGAACCAGTGGGAGGCGGAGGGCGGCTGGTGGCGCAGCACCGGCTCCGTCGCGTGCGGGTCGAGCCCCAGAAGCCAGGGGACGAGGGCGCAGAGCGCGGCGATCGCCGCCAGCAGCGCCGCGCCGAAGAGCGCCGCGCGGTCGCGGCGCAGGCGCGCGAACGCCTCGCTCCAGGGGCCGCCGCCGCTCACCGCTCGTCCCGCACGCGCGGATCGAGCCACGCGGTCAGCAGATCCGACGCCAGGTTCAGCGTGGCCACGAGCACGGCGTAGACGAGCGCGGTGCCGAGCACCAACGAGTAGTCGCGGTTGACGGCGCCCTTCACGAACCACTGCCCCATGCCCGGCACCGCGAACATCGTCTCGACGACGAAGGAGCCGGTGAGGATGCCCGCGGCCGCGGGGCCGAGGAAGGCCACCACCGGCAGCAGCGCGCCGCGCAGCGCGTGGTCCAGCACCACCGCGCGCTCGGACAGCCCCTTGGCCCGGGCGGTGCGGACGAAGTCCTGCTGCAGCACCTCGAGCAGGCCGGCGCGCACCAGCCGCGCCACGTAGGCCGCGTAGGGCGCGGCGAGGGTCAGCGCGGGCAGCACCAGGTGGCGCGGCCCCGCGAAGCCCGCCACCGGCAGCCAGCCGAGCTGGAGGGCGAACAGCACCATCAGCGCGGCGCCGATCACGAAGTTCGGCAGCGAGATGCCGAGCAGCGCCGCGCCCATCGCCGCGTGGTCGACGGCGCTGCGCGGCCGCAGGGCCGCGGCCGTCCCGAGGGCGAGCCCGACCGCGACGGCGAGCGCCAGCGCCAGCAGACCGAGGCCGAGGCTCACGGGAATCGCCGGCGCCAGCAGCTCGCCCACGCTGCGTCCCTGCACCTTGAGCGAAGGCCCGAGGCTGCCGTCGGCGAGCAGGCGCTCGATGTATGCGCCGAAGAAGGCGAGCGCGCTCTCGGGCACGCCGTACTGGGCGCGCAGCGCCGCCTCCACCTGGGGCGCCGCGACGCGCTCGCCGCGGAACGGGCTGCCGGGGGCGCGGTACATGAGGCCCGTGGTGACGAAGACCAGCAGCACCAGCGAGGGCAGCAGCCAGGTGCTGCGCCGCAGCACGCGCAGCGGGAGCCAGCGCCCCGCCGCCGCCGCGACCAGCGCGGCCGCGGCGAAGCCGGCCGCGCGGCGCTCGCCGGCGAGCACGACGAGGGGCGCCGCGAGGAAGACGCCGCCCAGCGCGCGGATCGCGGCGGCCGGCAGGAACGGCGCGGCGGCGAGCGTCGCGAGGGCGAAGCCGACCGCCAGCGCGCCCGTCACCGCCGCACCCGGAGCCCGCGCAGCGGGTGGAGATCCTGGAGGTTCGGCCGGCGCGTGCCGTCCGCCGCCACGAGCTCGGCGTAGAAGCCGCCGACGCTCGGCTTCACCAGCCCGCTCACCACGTAGAAGTAGACCGGCAGGATCGGGAAGGCCTCCTGCACGAGCAGCGCCTCCGCCTCGCGGAAGAGCTGCATGCGCAGCGCGCCGAGCGCCTCCCGCCGCGAGGCGGGCGAGCCCGCGGCCGCGCTGCGCCCCAGCAGCGCGCGCATCGCCTCCGGCTCGCGCAGCCCGCGCAGCGCCTCGCCCGGGGCGCGGGCGAAGCCGTCGGGGTCGGCCGCCGCGCGGATCCAGGCGTCGTAGCGCGCGTCGCCCCAGCCGGTCTGGTTGTTGCCCCCGCCGCTCACCCAGAGGTCGAGGAAGGTGTTCGGGTCGAGGTAGTCGCCGATCCAGCCGGCGCGCGCGAGGTCGTAGTCGCCCGCCAGCATGCTGGCCTGGTACGCCTGCCACTCCTGGTTGTAGGCGCGCGCCTCGATGCCGAGATGGCGGCGGAGCTGGTCGGCCACAACCTCGGCGAGCTGCTTGTGGATCTCGGCGGTGTTGTAGAGCAGGCCGAAGGCGGGGAGCGGCCGCTCTGGGCCGTAGCCCGCCTCCGCGAGCAGCGCGCGCGCGCGCTCCGGATCGAAGCGCAGCGCCGAGGGCGGCGGGGCGTAGCCGGGCAGCCCGGGCGGCACGACGTGGTACGCCGGGATCTGGCCCAGGCGCAGCACGTCCCGCACGATGGCCTCGCGGTCCACGGCGAGCGCCAGCGCCTGGCGCACGCGCGGGTCGTCGAAGGGCGGGCGCGCGCAGTTGAAGCGGTAGTAGTAGATCACCATGCCCGCGCTCGAGTAGAAGTCGGGGCGGAGCCGCAGGTCGTCGACGAGGTCGACGGGGTAGCTGGGGCTCGGCAGCCAGTCGACGTCGCCGGCCAGGTAGAGGTTCAGCGCGGTGGTGGCGTTCTCGATCGGGAGCGCGTCGACGCTCGCCAGCCGGACGGCGTCGCGGCCCCAGTAGCTGTCGCTGCGCACCAGCCGCACCCGCTCGCCGACCCGCCACTCCGCCAGGCGGAACGGCCCGTTGGAGACGAGGCGCCCGGGCAGGAACCAGTCCGGGCGCGCGCCCGCCTCGAGCAGGTGCCGCGGCACCGGGTAGCTGGGATAGAAGGAGGTGAGCTCCAGGAAGTACGGGGTCGGAGCGCGCAGCTCCACCACCAGCGTGCGGTCGCTTCGCGCGAAGACGCCCTCGTCGACGCCGAAGTGACGCCGCGCCGTGTCCGCGGAGCGGCGCAGCCGCGCGGCGGCCGCAGCCAGCTCGGCTTCGGCGCGCGCCAGCTCCTGCGCGCCCAGCGCGCCGCCGCGCCGGGAGAGCAGTGCGGCCAGGAAGTCGCCGCCCGCTCCGTGCAGCCGCTCGCCGAGCCGCTGCTCGGCGGCGAAGCGCTGCCAGTCCGCGGCCGGAAGGGGCGCGCGCCGGCGCAGCGACGCGAGCGCTTCGCGCACCGGACCGGCGAGCGCCTCCGCCGAGGCGGCGTGGGTGTTGAAGGCCTCCGCGTGGCGCACCGCATGCAGGATGTAGGCGTACTCGGCGCCGAGGGCTGGATCCTGCAGGCGCCGCCACGCGAACACGAAGTCGTGGGCGGTGACCGGGCGGCCGTCGCTCCAGCGCGCCTCGGGGCGCAGCTCGAACTCGTAGCGCAGGCCGTCGTCGGAGATCCGCCAGGCGCGCGCCACGCCCGGCGCCGGCTGGAGGGTGCTCGGCTCGCGCGTGGTCAGCCCCTCGAAGAGCGCGTCCGCCAGTCGGCCCTCGGGCGCGCCGGTGAGCAGCGCCGGGTCGAGGCTGCGCGGCTCGCTGCCGTTCACGAACACCAGCTCGGCGCGCCCCTGCACCCCGGCGCGCAGCGCCCAGCCCGCCGCCGCGAAGGCCGCGCACAGCACCAGCGCCAGGGCGACGAGCGGGCGCGACAAGCTACTGCGCTCCGGCCTCCGGATAGAGATGGCAGACCACTTCGCGGCCCTCCCCCACCCGCACCGCCGAGGGCTCGAGGGAGCTGCACGGCCCGAACGCCCGGGGGCAGCGCGGGTGGAAAGGACAGCCCGCCGGCGGCGCCAACGGCGAGGGCACCTCGCCCTCCAGGACGACCGGCTCGCGCCGAGCCTCCGGGTCCGGAACCGGGTTCGCCGCGAGCAGCGCCCGGGTGTAGGGGTGCTTCGGGTCCGCGAACAGCTCGGCCGCCGGGGCGTTCTCGACGATGCGGCCGAGGTACATCACCGCCACGCGATCCGCGAGGTGCTCGACCACGTTGAGGTCGTGGGAGATGAAGAGGTAGGTGAGGCCGAACTCGGCCTGCAGGTCGCGCAGCAGGTTCAGGATCTGCGCCTGGATGGAGACGTCGAGCGCCGACACCGCCTCGTCGCACACCACGAAGCGCGGCTGGAGCGCCAGGGCGCGCGCGATGCCGATGCGCTGGCGCTGCCCGCCGGAGAACTCGTGGGGGTAGCGCGAGCGGTAGCTCGCGGGCAGCCCCACCCGCTCGAGGAGCGCGGCCACGCGCGCCTCTCGCTCGCGCCCGCGGGCGATGCCGTGGGCCTCGAGGGCCTCGCCGACGATCTCCCCCACGTCGAGCCGAGGGTTCAGCGACGCGTAGGGATCCTGGAAGACGAGCTGCATGTTCCGCCGCAGCCGGCGCAGCTCGCCGCGGCCGAGGGCCAGCACGTCGCGCCCGGCGAAGCGGACCTCGCCGGAGGTCGGCTCCACCAGCCGCAGCACCGAGCGGCCGACCGTGGTCTTGCCGCAGCCCGACTCGCCGACCAGGGCGAAGGTCTCGCCCTCGCGGATCTCGAAGCTCACGCCGTCGACGGCGCGCAGCCAGGCGCTCGGGCGGCCGAACAGCCCCGCGCCCACCGGGAACCAGACGCGCAGGTCGCGCACCTCGAGGAGCGTTCCGCTCACCGGCCCCCCTCCGACGCGACGCTCGCCGGCCCGCGACCCGCCTCCGCGTGCAGCCAGCAGCGGACGGGCCGCCCGCCCACCGACGCCACGGGGGGCGCCTCGCCCGGGCAGCGGGGCAGCGCCTCCGGGCAGCGGCCCGCGAAGGCGCAGCCCGGCGGCAGCTCCGCCGGGGACGGCACGCTGCCCTCGATCGCCGCGAGCCGGCCGCGCTGGCCCGGCCGCGGCAGGGCGCGCAGCAGCGCGCGCGTATAGGGATGGAGCGGCGCGCGGAACAGCTCGCGCACCGGCGCCTCTTCCACCACCTCGCCGGCGTACATCACGGCCACCCGCTCCGCGAACTGGGCGACCACGCCGAGGTCGTGGGTGATCAGCAGGATCGCCATGCCGAGCTCGCGCTGGAGCGTGCGCAGCAGCTCGAGGATCTGGGCCTGGATGGTGACGTCGAGAGCGGTGGTCGGCTCGTCGGCGATCAGCAGCGCGGGATCGCAGGCCAGCGCCATCGCGATCATCACGCGCTGCTTCATGCCGCCGGAGAGCTCGTGGGGGTACTGCTGGGCGCGGCGCGCCGGGTCGGCGATGCGCACGCGGCGCAGCAGCTCCACCGCGGCGCCGCGCGCGGCCTCGCGCGGCAGCTCGCGATGCTGCTCCAGCACCTCGGCGATCTGCTCGCCGATGCGGAACACCGGGTTCAGCGAGGTCATCGGCTCCTGGAAGATCATGCCGATCTCGCGGCCGCGCAGGCCCCGGATCGCATCGGCGCCGAGCGTCGAGAGCTCCCGGCCCCGGAAGCGCAGCTCCGCCGCCGTCACCCGGGCGTTCTCTCCCAGCAGCCGCATCAGCGCCAGGGCGGTGACGGACTTGCCGCAGCCCGACTCGCCGACCAGCGCCAGGGTCTCGCCCTTCGCCATGCGCAGCGAGACGCCGCGCACCGCCGGCAGCTCGCCCGCGTCGCCCGCGAAGGAGACGCGCAGGTCGCGCACCTCGAGCAGCGGCTCGCCGCTCAACGCCGCCTCCGCAGGCGGGGGTTCAGCGCCTCGCGCAGCCCTTCGCCGACCAGGTTGAACGCCAGCACCACCCCGAAGATCGCCGCGCCCGGCACGAAGAACAGCCAGGGGGCGTCGAACAGGTAGCCGCGCCCGTCGGCCAGCACGTTTCCCCAGGTGGCGAAGGGCGGCTGCACGCCGAAGCCGAGGAAGCTGAGCGCGGACTCGGTGAGGATCGCGCCCGCCACGCCGATGGTGGCCGAGACCAGCACGGGTGCGACCGCGTTCGGCACCATGTGGCGGAAGATGATGCGCCGCTCGGGAAGGCCCAGAGCCACCGCCGCCACCACGAAATCCTGCTCGCGCAGCGAGAGGAACTCGGCCCGCGCGAAGCGCGCGGTGCCCATCCAGCTCGTCACCCCGATCACCACCATGATGTTGTAGATGCTGGGCGGCAGCAGGGCGACGACGGTGAGGATCAGGAACATGGTCGGGAAGCACAGCATCACGTCGGTGGCGCGCATCAGCACCGCGTCGACCGCGCCGCGGTAGTAGCCCGCCAGCCCCCCCACGGCGATGCCGATCGCGACCGAGATCCCGACGGCGACGAAGCCGATCGAGAGCGACACGAAGGAGCCCTGGAGCATGCGCGCGAACACGTCGCGCCCGAGCTCGTCGGTGCCGAGCAGGTAGACGCCGAAGGCCGGCAGGTCCGCCGCGGCGATGCGGTCCGCCCGCGCCACCGAGAGCGGCGGGAGCAGCTTGTCCGGGAGGCGCACCACGGAGGGGTCGAAGACCACCCACCATTCCGTGAGCAGCTTCCCGGCGACGGCCGCGACCACCAGCGCGGCCAGCACGAACAGCGCGGCGAACGCGAGCCGGTCGCGCCGGAACGCGCGCCAGGCCTCGCCGCGCGCTCCGGCGAGGGGCGGCAGCTCGGGCGTCGGTGTGGCGACCGCCACGCTCAGCGCACCCGGATGCGGGGGTCGACCGCCGCATACAGCAGATCCGAGAGGAACGTGCCCGCCAGGGTGAGCGCCGCGGCGAACAGGTTGAGCGTCAGGATCACCGGGAAGTCCCGGCTCAGGATCGCGTCGTAGCCGAGCCGCCCGAGGCCCGGCCAGGCGAAGATCTGCTCGATGATCACCGAGCCGCCGATCAGGCCCGGGAGCATCAGGCCGAACATGGTGACGAACGGCAGCAGGGCGTTGCGCAGCGCGTGCCGGTAGATCACCTGGTCTTCGGGCAGCCCCTTCGCCCGCGCGGTGCGCACGTAGTCCTGCGCCACCACCTCGAGCATCTGGGAGCGCACGTAGCGCGACATCACGGCGATGCCGGTCAGCGCGGCCAGCAGCGAGGGGATCGCGAGGTGCCAGACGCGGTCCATGGCCCGGTACCAGAGCTCGGCGCTCTCCATGCCGAAGGTGCGCATGCCGATCACCGGCACGTCGAACGCCTCCACCAGGCCGACGATCACGAGGTAGGCGAGGAAGAAGCTCGGGAAGGAGATCAGGGCGTAGGAGAGCAGCGTGCTGCCGCGGTCGAAGGGCGAGCCGCGCCGCACCGCGGCGCGGATGCCGGTGGGGAAGGCCAGGCACCACTCGATCAGCGTCGCCAGCAGGAAGATCGGCACCGAGTTGAGGAAGCGCTCCCAGATCTTGGGCAGCACCGGCTGCCCGTCCTTGAAGGAGCGCAGCTCGCCGCTCAGCAGGTCTCGCATCCAGTAGGCGTATTGGAGGTGGAGGGGCGCGTCCAGGTGGAAGGCGGCGCGGATGCGCGCCACGTCCTCGGGCTTGAGCCGGGGGTTCATCGGGTCGACCTCGCTCGGCTCGCCTGGGGCGAGCAGGATCACGGCGTGCGCCACCACCGAGATCACCGCGAGCAGCGCCAGCCGCTGCCCGAGTGCGCGCGCCAGAAAGCCCCCCATCCCCTCGCTCTCCTCCTCAGAAATCCGGCGTGTGGTCGAGCTTCTTCCAGCGCGTGAACCAGTAGTCGAGCTGCCCGGTCGGCGACGGCCGCAGCGGCACCAGTCGCTCCCGGCCCTCCGCGTCCCGCTCGACCATCACGATCTTGCGGTCGACCACCTGGGTGCCGCGCTGGGCGAACAGGAAGGTATACGGCTGATCCGCCGCGATCAGCCGGTGCAGGCGGTGGGCGAGCTCGCGCTGGCGCCCGCGGTCGTACTCGAGCCGGATCGCCTCGATCAGCCGATCCGCCTCGGGATTCACGTAGCCGGTGAAGTTCAGCTGCCCCGGCCCGGTCTGGCTCGAGTGGAAGATCTGGTAGAGGTCCGGGTCGATGCCGGTGCTCCAGCCGAGCACCACCGCGTCGAACTTCCCCGTGTTCACGAAGTCCTTCAGGAACACGGCCCACTCGAAGAGCTGCACGCGGCAGTCGATGCCGAGCCGGCGCCAGGCGTGCTGGGCGATGGTGGCGATGGCCTTGCGCTGGGGGTTGCCGTTGTTCGTGATCAGCGTGAACTCGAAACGTTTGCCGCCCTTCTCGAGGATGCCGTCGGGCCCCGGGCGCCAGCCCTTCGCCGCGAGCAGCGCGCGGGCGGCCTCCGGGTCGTAGGGAAGCGGCGCCACTGTGCGGTCGTACCACTCGGTGGTGACGGCGAAGGGCCCGCTCACGCGCTCGCCCTCGCCGTAGAGCACGTACCGGATGATCTCGTCGACGTCGACGGCCATGCCGAGCGCGCGGCGCACCTCGGGGTCGGCGAGCAGCTCGCTCCGCGCGTTGTAGCCGAGGTAGCTGTAGCCGAACTGCGTCGAGGAGAACGACTGGTAGCGAGGGTCGTCGCGGTAGCGCGCCGCCTGGTGGGGCTGCGCGGGGTAGAGGTCGAGGGCGCCCGCCCGGAACTCGAGCTCCTGGGTCACGAGGTCCGGGATGACGCGCATGGTGTACTGGCGGTACTGAGCGGGGCCGGCGAAGTAGTCGCCCCAGCGCTCGAGCTGGATCATGTCGTCGCTCTCCCAGCGCGCGAAGCGGAAGGGTCCGGTGCCGACCGGGCTGCGTGTGAACTCCGCCTCGCGCAGGCCGAAGCGCTCGCGCGCCTCGGCCGCGATTCCCCGCCGGTCCATCTCGCGCGCCAGGGCCTCGGCGTTCAGCAGGTGCTCCGGCAGGATGCCGTAGCTCGCCCAGACGTAGACCGCGGGCGAGAACAGCCGCTTGTAGACCACTCGCACGGTGTGGGAGTCCACGCCTTCGACGGCCTTCACCGGCTCGAAGTCCGAGCTGCGCGGCGAGACGTTGCGAGGGTCCATGAAGGCTTCGTAGGTGAAGCGCACGTCGCCCGCGTCGAGCTCGTGGCCGTCATGGAAGCGGACGCCGCGGCGCAGGTGGAAGGTGAGGACCGGGTTGTGCTCGAGGGCGGGCAGCAGCGCCGGGATCTCGGGCCGCAGCGCCTCCCCCGCCGGGCCGTCGGGGAGCTCGACGAGGGGCGCCGGATCGAAGTCCGCGAGGTAGCCCGGCCCGAGCAGGGGGGCGAGGCGCTCGGCGAGATCGGGCATCACCTCGCCCAGCTCGAGGGCGATCCGCTCCGGGACGCGCACGCGGAGCTCCGCCGCGACCGGCGGAGCCGCCTCCCCTTCCGCGCCGGGCAACGGCAGCTCTCGCCGCTCGCTGCGCCGCTCCGCGGGCAGCACGCGGATCGAGGCGGCCTCGCTGCCGAGCGCCGCCGCGAGCCGCTCGCGCAGCGCGGCGGCGGTCACCGGGCTCCCGTCCGGGAAACGCGCCTCGGGCCTCACGACCAGGTAGGCGCGCTCGGTCACCTCCCAGCGCTCGGCGAGCTTGCCGCGCAGCGCCAGGTTCTCGTCCAGGTCGAGCAGCGGGTCGAAGACCAGCGACAGGATCGAGCTCGCCGCCGAGTCGGCCGAGAGCACCGGGTTCAGGAAGTGGGCGTCGCCGATGCTGCCCTCGACGAACTTCTCGAGGCGCCCGGGGTTGCCGCGCGTCTGGTGCTCGTAGCTCGGCACCCAGAGCCAGGACTGGAGCAGGAAGGCCACCAGCACGAGCGGCGCCAGGATCAGGACGCGCTTCGTGGCCATGGTCCCCTCGACGCCGGGCTTCGCTTCGGCAGGCGGAACAGGTCGTCGGCGAGCTCGGGGTTCAGCTCCACCCACTGGAAACGGATCTCGGCGCGGCTCGCGGCCGCGGGCAGCTCGACCTCGATCTGGTGGGCGAAGCGGCTGCCGCCGACGTCGCGGTAGTCGCCGTAGCGCGCCTCGAGCAGCAGCGTGCCCTCGGGGTCGAAGGCCGCGTAGCGGCGCAGGTCCGCAGCGGCGTCGAACTCGAGGGTGCGCCGCACCTCCCCGGCGCGATAGCCGAGCTCGACGCGCACGCCTCCAGCCGGCAGCTCCGCGCTCCCGGCGACGCTCGGCTCCTCGCCCGGCGCGAGGGGCGCGCCGAGGGCGAGCTGGACGGCCTCCTCCGGCGTGAGGGCGAGGCCCGCCACCTCCCACAGGATGCCCGGATGCACCTCGCCCGTCTCGATGCCCGGCCGCTCCGCGCGGAAGAGGTCGTACTGGGATCCGTCGGTCGCGAGCACCGCCACGCGCTGGCCGAGCACCCCCATCACCTCGAGGCGCAGCCGCGCGGGGCGCTCGAGCAGCAGCAGCTGGCGCGCGAAGGAGGCGCGCCGCTCGCCCTCGATCGAGACGCGCGCGGCGGCGCGCAGCGAGCCGCGCTCGGCGGCGAGCAGGCGGAGCCCCTGCAGCAGGGCGGCGGGGCGCGCGTCGTCCGCGGGCAGCGGCCGCACGGCCGGAGCCAGGGTGCGGCAGCCGGCGCAGGCGAGCAGCGCGGCGAGCGCCAGCGCGGCGCGTCCGCCCGCGGCGCGCCTCAAGGGCGCCCGAGCTCGCGGCGGAGCCGGTCGAACTTCTCGCGGAGCTTCGGCTGCTCGTCCTGGCGCGGCTCGAGGCCGAGCGCCTCCTCGTAGTGCTCGAGCGCGCGCTCCTTCAGCCCCATCGAGAGGTACACGTCGCCCATGTGCTCGGAGATCACGGAGTCGCCGCCCGTCAGCTGGTCGGCGCGCTCGAGCTCGCGGATGGCGCGCTCCATCAGCTCGCGGCCGTCGCGCGAGCGGCCGCTCTCGACGAGCGCGCGCGCGCGCATGTAGTAGACCCAGGCCAGGCTGTCCGCGATGTAGCCGTCGTCGGGGCGGATCTGGAGCGCGCGGTTGATGTACTGCTCGGCCTGGTCGAGGTTGGTTCCGCTCTCGGCCCAGGTGTAGCCGATGTAGTTCAGCGCGCCGGCGTGGTCGGGCTGCTTCTCGAGGGCCTTCTCCATCCACGAGAGCGCCTCCGTGGTGCGCTTCGCCTCGCCGTGGATCACGCCGATGTTGTAGAGCAGCTCCGCGTCGTCGGGGGAGGCCGCCAGCAGAGCCTGGAGGAAGGCGAGCGCGCCGTCGAAGTCGCCCGCCCGCGAGCGCAGGCTGGCGACGTAGAGGTCGAGGGGCCGCGCCTCGCCGTGGGAGCGCGCCCGCTCGACCTCCGCGATCGCGCGCGCGTAGTCGCCGCGCTTCTCGTAGATGCCGGCGATCTGGGTGCGCGCCTCGGGGAAGCGCTCGTGGGTGTCCGGCACGCGCTCGAAGGCCTCGATCGCCGCGTCGGGCTGGTTCAGCCGGCGCAGCGTCACGCCCAGGAAGTAGTCGACCTCGTGCTGCTCGGGGTTCAGCTCGAGGGCGCGAGCGAAGCGCCGGCGCGCGTTCTCGTAGTCGCCGCTCTCGAACTCGAGGAAGGCGAGCCGCAGCACCGTGCGCAGGTCGTCGGGGTGCGCCCGCTCCACCTCCTCGAGCACCGGGATCGCCTCCTCCAGGCGCTCGGCCTGGATCAGCGCCTCGGCGAGGGCGATGCGCGACGCCTGGTGATCGGGCTCGAGGGCCAGGATCTCGCGGTACACGGCGATCTCGCCGTCGCGGTCGCCGCGGTCGCGGCGGCCGCGCGCGATCGCGCCGTAGAGCGAGAGCTCGCCCGGGTTCTGCTCCAGCGCCTGGCGCAGCGCCGTCTCGGCGGCCGCGGGATCGCCGAGCTTCTCGTGGGCGTCGGCCAGCGCGAACCAGCCGCGCAGCCCGTCGGGCTCGTGGGCGATCAGCCAGCGAGCCGTCTCGAGGGCCTCGGGGTAGCGCTGCGCCTCGCTGAGCGTGCCGTAGAGGAGCAGCGCCGCGTCGGCGTCGAAGGGCTGGCCGTTCGGCTCGCGCAGCACCTGCTCGACGCGCACGGGATCGCGCAGGAAGCGGTAGAGGGTGCCGAGGAAGAGGCGCGTGCTGCGGTCGCTCGGATCGAGGGCGTAGGCGCGCTCGGCGTGGGCGACGGCGTCCTCGAGGCGGCTGGCCCGGGCCGACAGCTCGGCCACCTTGCGCAGCAGCTCCGGCGAGTCGGGGTCCTTGGCCAGCGCCCGCTGGTAGGCGGCCAGGGCGTCCTCCAGCTCGCCGTCGAGCTCGAGGTCCCGCGCGACGAGGTAATCCAGCTCGGGGGGGGCGTCGCCCGGAATCGCGGCGCCGCCGGCGCCGCCGAACAGGCGCGACCCGGAGGCGCAGCCTGCGGACACCCACAGCGCCAGCGCTGCGATCGCGAAGCGGCCCAGCGTCGAGCGGCCCATCGCACTCCCCATCGGCCCGCTCCGGGCCGGGGCTGAACGTCCCGCGAGCCGGCGCGCGGAGCAGCCCCCGCCTCCGGCCCCCGCGCTGCCTACGCGGCGAGGTATCCCTTGCCCTCCAGGTAGCGGATCAGGGTGGCCACGCTCTCCTCCACGGAGAGGACGCCCGTGTCGAGCACGAGCTCGGGCCGCTCGGGGGCTTCGTAGGGCGCCGAAATGCCCGTGAACTCCGGGATCTGGCCGGCGCGGGCCTTCTGGTAGAGCCCCTTGGGGTCGCGCGCCTCGCAGGTCTCGAGCGCGGTCGAGACGAAGACCTCGATGAAGTCGCCCTCGCCGAAGATCGCCCGGGCGGCATCGCGGTCCGCGCGGTAGGGCGAGATGAAGGAGGTGAGCACGAGCGCGCCGCAGTCCGTGAACAGCTTCGCCACCTCCGCGATGCGGCGGATGTTCTCGGTGCGGTCCTCGGGGGAGAAGCCGAGGTTCTTGTTGAGGCCGTGGCGGACGTTGTCGCCGTCGAGCACGTAGGCCAGGTGGCCGCGCTCGAGGAGGGCCGCCTCGGCCGCCACCGCCACGGTGGACTTCCCCGAGCCCGAGAGCCCGGTGAGCCACAGGGTGGCGCCCCGCTGGCCGAGCAGGCTCTCGCGATCCTTGCGGGTCACGTGCCCCGCGTGCCAGGTGATGTTGGTGCTCTTCGCCTCAGCCACGTCTACTCCCGGATTCGTGAGGCAGGGAGACTAGCGGGCGGGCCTGCGGGGGGCGAGGCGGCTCGCTCCGCGCGCAGCCGCTCGGCGGTCGCCGCCAGCAGCTCGGCGGCGACGTCCACGTCCGCCTCTCGCGTGCCCCGTCCGAGCCCGATCCGGAACGCCTCGCGCACCCGCTCCGCCGGCAGGCCCAGGGCGCGAAGCACCGGGCTCGGCTCGGGCCGCGCCGAGGCGCAGGCGGAGCCGGTCGAGAGCGCCAGCCCGGCGCAGCCCGCGACGAGCGCATCGCCGTGCACCCCCTCGATCGAGAGGTTCAGGTTCCCCGGCAGCCTTCGCTCGAGGTCGCCGTTCACGCGAACCCCCGGCAGCCGCGCCCGGAGCCGGCCGAGCAGACGCTGACGCAGGGCGAGCAGCCGCGCCGCCTCGGCGTCGCGCTCCGCCTCGGCGATGCGCAGCGCGGCGGCGAAGCCGACGATCAGCGGGACCGGCAGCGAGCCGGAGCGGAGCCCCCACTCGTGGCCGCCCCCGTGCAGCAGCGGCTCGAGCCGCAGCAGCGGGCGCCCGCGTCGCACGTAGAGCGCGCCGACGCCCTTCGGGCCGTAGACCTTGTGCGCGGAGAACGAGAGCAGGTCGATGCCCTCGCGCTCGACGTGGACGGGCAGCTTGCCGACGGCCTGGGCCGCGTCGCTGTGGAACGGAACGCCGCGCTCGCGGCAGCGCTTGGCAAGCTCCGCGACCGGCTGCACCACGCCGATCTCGCTCTGGGCCCAGATCACCGACACCAGGCCGGTGGCCTCTCCGAGGAGCTCGGGCAGCGCCTCCGGGTCCACGAGCCCGCTCTCGGCGACCGGCAGCACGCGGGTCTCGAAGCCCTCCGCTGCGAGCGCGGCTGCGCTGTCGGCCACGGCCGGGTGCTCGACGGCGGAGATCACCAGCTCCCGCGCGCGGCCGCTCCGCGCCCGCAGCAGCCCCTTCAGCGCCAGGTTGTCGCTCTCGGTGGCGCCGCTGGTGAAGACGATCTCGCGCGGCTCGCGCGCGCCGATCGCGGCGGCGATCTCCTCGCGCGCCTGCTCGACGGCCGCCTCGGCGCGCCAGCCGTAGACGTGGGTGCGGCTGGCGGCGTTGCCGAACTCGTCGCGCAGCCAGGGGAGCATCGCCTCGAGCACGCGCGGGTCGAGCGGCGTCGTCGCGTGGTGGTCGAGGTAGATCGGATCGGGCATCCGCCTGGATCCGGGCGGGCGCTGGCGTCAGGCCCCGAACGACTGTCCGCAGCCGCAGGTGGACTTCGCGTTCGGGTTCTGGATCTTGAACCCCGACTCCATCAGCGTGTCGACGTAGTCGAGGGTGGTGCCGACCAGATAGAGCGCGCTCTTCTCGTCGACCACGAGGCGCACGCCGCTGGCCTCGATCTCGGCGTCGTTCTCGCGCACCTGGTCGTCGAAGGCGAGCTGGTACTGGAGGCCCGAGCAGCCTCCGCCCACCACCTTCATGCGCAGGGCATGGGTTCCGAGCTTGCCTTCCTGGTCGAGCAGGCGCTTGATCTGCTGGGCCGCGGACTCGGTGACGTTTAGGACCGACATGGCGGGGAGTCTAGCTCAACACGGAATCCGTACCAGTACGGTCCCGTTTGGGGAGGAGACGCACGAACACCTCCCGGTTGCCCTTGGGGCCCGCCAGCCGGCTCTCCGCCTCTCCGGCCGCCTCGTAGCCGAGCGCCCGCGCCGCCGCGCGGACCCGCTCGACGGCCTCGGCCCGCAGCGCGTCGTCCCGCACCACCCCGCCCTTTCCGACGCGCTCGGGTCCGACCTCGAACTGCGGCTTCACCAGCACCAGCAGCTCCGCCCGGGGCGCCAGCTCGGCGAGCCGCGGCAGCAGCAGGGTCGCGGAGATGAAGGAGACGTCCATCACCACCAGCTCGATCTCCGCCGCCGCCGCGTCGCGCACGCGGTCGGGGTCGAGGGTCCGGAAGTTGCTGCGCTCGAGCACGGCGACGCGCGGGTCCGCGCGCAGCCGCGGGTGGAGCTGCCCGTACCCCACGTCGACGGCGACGACGCGCCGGGCGCCGGCCTGGAGCAGGCAGTCGGTGAAGCCTCCCGTCGAGGCCCCGACGTCGAGGCAGACGCGGCCGGCGGGGTCGACGCCGAGGTCGGCGAGCGCACCCGCGAGCTTCTCGCCGCCCCGCGACGCGAAGCGGCGCTCCTCGCCGCGGATGCGGAGCGCCGCGCTGCGGCGCACGCGCGTGCCGGGCTTCTCGACGGGGACGTCGTCCACGAGCACGCGGCCGCTGCGGATCAAAGCCTGCGCCCGCGTGCGACTCTCGGCGAGCCCCGCCTCGACCAGCAGCTCGTCGAGGCGCTCCGCCTTCGCCGGGCGGGCCGGCGCGTCCCGTTCAGGCATCCGGCGGGAGGCGGCTCGGCTTCCCAGTCAGGTCCGGAGTCCCCATGTGCGTCATGCGGCTCATCGTATGCGATCCGCTGGCGGCGAGGCACCTCCGGACCTGGGGACCGGGCGGGCCGCGCCCGCGACAGCGAGGGGCTACGCCGGCCTCCCGCGCCGCATCGCGAGGCCCCACATCACGGAGGCGGCGGTCATCAGCATCAGCGGCCCGGACGGCTCGGGGGCGTCGACGAAGGCGCAGCGGGTGAGGCGCACGTCGTTCAGGTTCAGCTTGTCTCCGATCACCTGGGTGCAGCCCTGCACGTTGTTGAAGGCGACCTCGCCGGAGGCGTCGCCGAGGTCCCAGAAAGCCACGCCGTTCACCACGGCATTGCTGAAGCTGAAGTGCGCGTCGTTGTCGGGCTTGTCCGTGTAGAAGAGCACGCTGCCGGGCTCGACGCCGCCGTCCCCGAGCAGGATTGCAGCCTGCGAGACCAGGAAGTTCGCCGCGTCCGGGATGCGGAAGATCGCGCGTGCGCCCGCGGGGCCGTCGATCACGAGGTTCCGGTTCTGGAGCAGAAGGTCGTTGCCGCCGGTGTCGAAGTCGAACACCGTGAGCCCGGGAGCGAGATCGATGCGCAGCATCGTATCCCAGTCGCCGCCGTCGAACTGGAGCAGCTCGTCGCCGGGGAGCGCGGGGATCGCGCTCCGCTCCGCGCTCAGCCCGGCGCGCAGGGCGGCGAAGTCGACGTCCCCGGTGAGGCCGCTCCCGGGGAAGCTCGACCCGTTGAAGGTGGTGTTCGACGTGCCGTCGTTGCAGCTCGAGGCCGAGCCCGCGCAGCGGACGCCGAGGTCGCCGCGGATGTCGAGGTTCGAGAAGTTGAACGTGCTCGCCGGATCCGTGAGGGCCATGTTGCCGTCGCCGGTCACGCCGGTCGGCACCGGGATCGTGTCCGAAGGGATCGGCTCCACGAGGCTGAGCCCCGGCATGGGCACGGACGCTTCGTTCGCGCCGATCTGGAAGTTGCTGATGGCGATCGTGGTCCCCGAGACGTCGGCATCACCGGTGCCGACGAGGACGAACTCCGACGCCGCCGGGAGCCCGACGACCGGTACGCAGAGAAAGGGTGAGAAGAGGAGGAGGCCGAGGAGCGCACGACGCATGACGACCCTCTCAGCGCCTGCGCGTCGAGCGCAGGTCCTGGAAGCCGACCGCTCACCCCCCGGCCTCCAACCTTTAATCCTCGGAGCGAGGCCGTGTCAATGCGGCGTCCGGCCCCGCCGATTGTGAAGCGCTCCACAGTCCGGGGACGCGAGCACGGCCATGCTTCCGTCGGATTCGGGAGAAAGGCGGCCTCGAGGGCGAGCGCCGCCGCTCCGCTGGGCGAAAGGACCGACATGCTTCGCAACTCCCTGGCTGCGCTGGTCGCCTCCCTCCTGCTCCTCGGCGCGCTCGGCGCGGAGGCCCAGCCCGCCATCGGCGACGGGAGCTCGAACACCATCGTGTTCCCCGAGATCCCGGTCGAGCCGGAGCCGCCGGCGCCGCTCTTCACCCACGAGTTCGGCGAGTTGGCCCGGCTGAAGGGCGAGGGCTTCAAGACGACCCAGCCCTACACGCTGCGGATGCACTTCGACACCGCGGCGCTGATCTTCCTGGCGATGGATGGCGAGGGCACGCTCTACAGCGGCCACCTCGTGCCCAGGGGAACCCAGGGCACCCGCTTCCGGCTCTTCCTCGACAGCGCCTCCGAGGACGCCTTCGCCGCGGACGTGGCTTCGCGAGGCGCCGCGGCCGCCGGTCGCAGCGCGGGGAGCGCGCTGGGCGAGAGCTCGAAGCTCACGCTGAAGCAGAACCCCGACGGCTCGACCTCGCTCAAGATCAAGAGCGAGGTGCTGGTGAACGGGGTGGGCGAGGTAGGCTTCAAGGCGAGCCTCTCTGCCGCCCCCTTGCTCTAGGGCTCGGACCGCCGGGCGCCCCGGCCGGCCGCAGTGCGGCGGTATGCTCCCGGCACCATGCCGGCGAGCCGCGACCTCGATCCCCCCCACGACCCGCAGCGCCTGGTCTCGGCGCCCTTCCCGGAGCGCGTGCGGCTGGTCTGCCTCGGCTGGGCGTCGCAGGCGAATCCGACCCCCCTGGTCGTGCTGGCGATGTACTGGGCGAAGTACCTGCTGCTCTTCGCCGGCGGCTGGGCGTTCTTCGTGTCGTTCTCCGCGGGGTACACGGGCTTCGCGTCGCCGGGCGCGTGGGCGTTCACGGAGGTCGCGTTCCAGAAGGCGCTGCTGTGGGCGGTCTTCTACGAGCTCGCGGGCTTCGGCTGCGGAATGGGGCCGATGAACGGGCGCTTCGTCCCGCCGCTCGGCGGGTTCCTCCACTTCCTGCGGCCCGGCACGACGAAGCTGCCGCTCTTCCCGGGTTTCCCCGTCATCGGCGGGATCCGGCGCGGCTGGCTCGACGTCGCGCTCTACGCAGCCAACCAGGTCCTGCTGCTGCGCGCGCTCGTCGCGCCCGAGGTGACGCCCGCGCTGCTGCTGCCGAGCGTGGTGCTGATCCCGCTGCTCGGCGCCAGCGACAAAACGCTCTTCCTGGCCGCGCGCGCCGAGCACTACTGGGTGGCGCTCGTCTGCCTGTTCGCGGCGAGCGACGGCGCGCTCTGGATCTCCGCCTGCAAGGCGGTCTGGGCGGCGATCTGGTTCTGGGCCGCGACCTCGAAGCTCAACGACCACTTCCCGTCCGTGACCATGGTGATGATGAACAACGGGCCGTTCGTCCCGAAGGCGCTCAAGCGGCGCCTCTTCGTCGCGTACCCCGACGACCTGCGCCCCTCGCGCCTGGCGACCGCAGCGGCGCGCATCGGAACCCTCACCGAGTACCTGATTCCGCTGGTGCTCCTGACCAGCCAGAGCCCGGCGCTCACCGCGGCGATGCTCGTCGTGATGTTCGGCTTCCACGGCTTCATCGCCCTCAACAACCCGAGCGGCATGCCGATCGAGTGGAACATCCTGATGGTCTACGGCGGGGTCTTCCTGTTCGGCTTCCACCCCGAGGCCAGCGTGCTGGCGCTCGGCCAGACGCCGTGGCTCGCGCTGTTCCTGCTGGTCTGCCTCTTCGTCGTGCCCTGCTACGGCAACTTCGTGCCCGCGCGCGTCTCCTTCCTGCTGTCGATGCGCTACTACGCCGGCAATTGGGCGTACAACATCTGGCTGCTGCGCCGGGGCAGCGAGCGCAAGCTCGCGAAGCTCACCAAGGCCGCCGGCACGATGCGCGAGCAGCTCGAGAAGCTGCTCCCCGACGCCACCGCCGTGGAGGCGGCGCTCGCGGCCTCGCTGGCGCACCGCTTCATGCACCTCGAGGGCCGCCCGCTGCTCGAGGCGCTGCCGCGCGCGGTGGACGACATCGAAGCCTACGAGTGGATCGACGGCGAGGTGCTCGGCGGGATGGTGCTGGGCTGGAACTTCGGCGACGGGCACCTGAACGGCCTTCAGCTCCTGCGGGCGGTGCAGGAGCAGTGCGGCTTCGAGCCGGGCGAGCTGCGCGTGGTGATGGTCGAATCGCAGCCGCTCTTCGGCCGCACGATGCAGTGGAAGGTCGTCGACGCGGCCGACGGCGTGCTGGAGCAGGGAGAGACCGAGATCGCGCCGATGCGCGGGCTCCAGCCCTGGCCGGCCGGCGAGCACGCCGCGGCGCTGCTGCGCGGCCGGGCGCGCGCGAGCGCCTGAGGCGCGCGCAGGGTGGCGGAGCCGGCGCTGGACGCCGTCGTGATCGGCTCGGGCCCCAACGGGCTCGCCGCGGCGATCGCGCTGGCGCAGGCGGGCGCCTCGGTGCGCGTCGTCGAGGCCGCGGACGAGGTGGGCGGCGGCGCGCGCAGCGCCGAGCTCACGCTTCCCGGCTTCGTCCACGACGTCTGCTCCGCGGTCCACCCGATGGGGATCCTGTCGCCGTTCTTCCGGCAGCTCCCGCTCGCCGAGCACGGCCTCGTGTGGCTGCGGCCGCGCGCCTCCGTCGCCCATCCGATGGACGACGGTCCCGCGGTGATGCTCTACCGCTCGCTCGAGCGCACGGCGGAGGGGCTCGGCCGCGACGGACGCGCCTGGACGCGGCTGGTGCGCCCCTTCCTCGACGACCCCCACGCGCTGCTCGCGGACGCGATGGCACCGCTGCGCCTCCCGGCGCACCCGCTGGCGATGCTGCGCTTCGGCCTGCGTTCTGCCTTCTCGGCGAATCGCCTGGCTCGCCTGTGCTTCCGCGGCGAGCGGGCGCGGGCCCTCTTTGCCGGCTGCGCGGCGCACTCGGTGCTGCCCCTCACGCGGCCGCTCAGCGCCGCCCTCGGCGTGATGTTCGCGCTCACGGCCCACGTGGAGGACTGGCCCGTGGCGCAGGGCGGCTCCGGTGCGATCTCGCGGGCGCTCGCCTCGCTGCTGCGCAGCCTCGGCGGTGAGATCGAGACGGGCCGCCGCATCGAGCGCCTGGACGAGCTCCCCGAGGCGCGCGTCGTGCTCTTCGACACCTCGCCCGAGCAGCTCGCGCGGATCGCCGGCGACGCGCTGCCGGCGGGCTACCGCCGCCGTCTCGGGCGCTACCGCTACGGACCGGGCGCGTTCAAGCTCGACTGGGCGCTCGACGGGCCGATCCCCTGGCGCGATCCGGCGTGCCGCGAGGCGTCCACCGTCCACGTGGGCGGCACGCTCGAGGAGGTGTGCGCCGCCGAGGGCGATGCGTACCGCGGCCGCCCTCCCGCGCCGCCCTTCCTGATCCTCTGCCAGCAGAGCGAGGTCGACGCGAGCCGCGCACCCGAGGGGCGGCACACGGGCTACGCCTACTGCCACGTCCCCCACGCTTCGACCGTCGACATGACCGATGCGATCGAGAACCAGGTCGAGCGCTTCGCGCCGGGGTTCCGGGACCGCATCCTCGCGCGACACGCGATGGGCCCTGCCGACTTCGAGCGCTACAACCCGAACTACCGCGGCGGCGTCATCACCGGCGGCGTCGCCGACCTGCTCCAGCTCTGGAACCGCCCGGTCACCCGGCTCGATCCCTACGCGACGCCGAACCCGCGCCTGTTCCTCTGCTCCGCGGCCACGCCGCCCGGCGGCGGCGTGCACGGCATGTGCGGCTACTGGGCGGCGCGCTCGGCCTCGAAGCGGCTCGGAATGCGGCCCCGGGCCGAAGCGGCTCCCAGGCAACCCTAGTCGAGCAGGCGGCCCGGGCGCTCGAGCCAGCCGCGGAGCTGCGCGTAGACCGCGGGGTGGTTCAGCAGTCGCAGGTGGTGCATCGCCCCGACGTGGTGGCCGTGCTCGTCCCGGAACGGGATCCGGCGCGCGACGGGTGCGCCGCGCCCCGTCGCGCTCGAGTAGCGGACCAGCGTGTCGCCGAGCAGATGCGAGAGCGGGTGGTGCGGGCTGCGCGTCAGCGTCGCGGCCACGAAGTAGTGCGTGGCGGTGTCGAGGAACGGGACGTCCTGGCGGTTGTCCTCGAG
>Ga0105107_10000050_pt1 | contig 58529 bp, 51 predicted proteins | sample PPLLaktember2015_6_FD_79335 | JGI IMG/M metagenome (GOLD analysis project Ga0105107, IMG submission 79335) | Freshwater sediment microbial communities from Prairie Pothole Lake near Jamestown, North Dakota, USA - PPLs Lake P8 Core (1) Depth... | ecosystem: Environmental > Aquatic > Freshwater >...
CTCGAGCCCGACGAGAGCTTCCACTGGAGCCTGCTCGCGAGCGAGATGGACCTGGCGCAGACCCGGGTGCGCACCGCGCTCCTGGAAGGCCTCGGTCGCGAGGTCGACTTCTTCGGCGACTTCGGGTCCCAGGAGCCCGCGGGTCGCGTGCGGCTGCGGGCGGAGCGCTTCCACTTCGGGGCCGAGCTCGCGCGCGCCTACGCGGCGACGCGGATCGTGGTCGATGTCGTGAACCCGGGCTTCGTCCACGGCTACGGCTGCAAGGTCGTGAGCTGCTTCGCCGCCGGCGGCTTCCTGCTCCAGGACCGGAAGCGCGACTTCGTCGAGCGCTTCGGAGAGCTCGGCGAGGCGGTCAGCTACGCGAGCCCCGCCGAGCTCGAGGCGAAGCTCGATCGCTTCCTGTCGCACGAGCGTGAGCGCGCGGAGATCTCGGAGACGCTGGGCGAGCGCATGCGGAAGGAGCACTCGCTCGCGGATGCGCTCCGCCGTCTCGTCGTGCGCGCCCTCGAGCTCCGGGCCTGAGCCCTAGCGGCGCGCGGCCGCGCGCTCGAGTTCCTCGCGCGCGGCCTCGAGCGCGTCCCGGCCGCAGGCACTCCAGCGGTCGAGCTCAGCCCGACACCGTTCGATGCCGGCGCGGAGGTCCTCTGCGCGCAGGCCGGCGGCGCCGAACCTCCGCGCCACGAAGGCGCCGCTCGCGCCGAGCCTCGGGTACTGCGCATGGACCAGGCCCGGCGGCACCGGCAGCGCCCCGTTCGCCGGGTCCGCGAGGCCGCCGAAGCCGAAGGGCAGGCCGACCTCGTGGACCTCCGCTGCCACGCGCCCCATCGTCGGCGACGCGAGCAGCGCGAAGGCGTTCCGGAAGCCGAGCTCGCGATGGAGATCGTTCAGGCCGACCATGATCTCGTCGACGCCGGGAATGCGCGCGATCTCGCCGACGGCGGCCGCCGCGGCCGCGGTCTCGACCAGGAGGCTCACGACCGCCCGGCCGCCCACCAGCTTCACGAACTGCTCGACCTCGGCCGCGCCGTGGAAGAACGGCAGCATGAGGATCTCGCCGCCGAAGGCGAGCGCCTGCTCGATCTCGCCGGCCGATCCCGCGTGGAGCGGGTTGCAGCGCAGGAACGTGCGCGCGCGCGTGAGGCAGGCGCGCAGCGGCGGAAGCTGCTCGATCCGGTGATCGGAGATTCGCACGTTCGGCAGGTGTCCCTGTCGTGCGAGCTTGCCGACGCGCTCGAGGTCGAGGCCGATCCGCTCGACGCCGGCCGCGTCGGCCGCGGCGGCGAGCGTGGGCTCGTCGGTCATCAGCGTGAAGCGGAAGCTCGGGCCGTAGCGCGTGGGTGTCACAGGCGGCACGGGATCTCGGGCGAGTCGTGGGGGAGCCGCCAGTTGTCGGGGTCGTCGTGCCGGTACGGCGCGGCGAAGTAGTTGACGTAGCCCGCCGGCGTGCTCGTCTCGTTGCGGAAGCCGTGCCAGACACCGGGCGGCACCACCACGAGCAGCGGACGCAGCTCGCCGATCCGGAGCACGTTGGAGACGCCGCGCGTCGGTGAGCCCTCGCGGTCGTCGTAGAGGCAGAGCTTCACCACGCCCATCACGGCGAAGACGTGATCGGTCTGGCGCTCGTGGCGGTGCCAGTCCGTGACGGCGCCGGCCCACATCTGGACCCAGTTCATCTGGCCGGGGCCGATCGAGACCTCCGGCCAGTCGTTGCGGAAGACCTCGAGCAGTGACCCGCTGCGCGTGAGCACGTTCCGGGCCTCGCGCCGAATCACGCCGGCGATCGGCTTCTCGCCCGCGGGTTCGCCGTCGCGTGTCACCGTCTGACGATCCTTCTGTGCGCCGTCGATCATCGTGCTCCCGTCCCCTCCCTCGCCGCGCCGGCCTACGCCCGCTGCGCCGCGTCCGTCCGGCTGATCCGCCACTCCCCGTTGCCGAGCAGCTCGAGCACGACGTCGTGGAAGTCGAGCAGGGCCGTGCGCGTGCCGACGCTGACCACGTCGATCTTCTCGGCGGCGAGCCGTTCGTAGAGCTGCGCTTCATGGGCCGCGTCGAGGGCGCTCGTGGCCTCGTCGAGGAAGGCGCAGGAGGGGCGGTCGATCAGCAGCCGCGCGAAGGCGATCTTCTGCTGCTCGCCGAGCGAGAGCAGGTCCTTCCACACGAGCTCGGCGTCGAGGCCGCCCACGCGCTCGGGCAGGTCCCCGAGATCGACGCGCGCGAGGACGGCGAGGAGCTCGGCGTCGGAGACCTCGCCTGCGCGCGGGTAGCAGAGCTGCTGGCGGAGCGTGCCGACGGTCATGTACGGCCGCTGCGGCAGGAACAGGATCTCCGCGAGCGGGGGCCGGAAGATCCGACCGCTGCCGGTCTGCCACAGCCCCGCGATCGCGCGCAGGAGCGAGGTCTTCCCGACGCCGCTCTCGCCGACGATCAGCAGGCGCTCGTGCTCGCCGAGCGCGAAGGAGAGGTTGCGGAGCAGCGTCTTGGCGCCGTCCGGCGTCGTCACGGTCAGGGCCTCGGCGGCGATGCGCGGGCGATCGACGATCTCGATGTGCGGCGTCGCCGCGCTCGTCCCGGCCGATGCGCGGGGCTCCCGCCGCTCGCTCGCGTCGACGTAGTCGCCGAGACGCTCCACGACCGCCGCGAAATTGCTGAGCTGGTTGAACTGGTCGACGATGACCGAGAGCGCGCTGCGCAAGGTCAGGAAGGCCGCGCTCGCCTGGGTGATCTGCCCGAACTCGATCCGACCGGCGATGAAGGAGGGCGCGAGCACGACGACCGGCACGAGCGCGAGAAGAAGGTCGTAGGAGTAGGTCAGGAATGCGACGTTGCGTTGCCACAGCACCATGAGCTTCGAGTTCGCGATCACCGCGTAGAGGCGCCGCAGCAGCTCGCTTCCTTCGCGCTCCTCGCCGCCGTAGAGGGCGATCGCCTCCGCGTTGTCGCGCATCCGCACCAAGCCGTGACGGAAGTCCGCCTCCCGCCGGCGCTGGGCGAAGTTGATGCCGATCAGCGGGCGGCCGATCACGACCGTCAGCAGCGAGCCCAGGCCGACCGAGGCCGCGAGCACGGCGACCAGGATCGGCGAGATCAGCCAGAGCACGACGACGAAGGAGACGCCGGTCACGAGCCCCCACATCGTCTGCAGCACGAACGACACCGCGAAGCCCGGAAAGGCGTTCAGGTCCTCGCTGATCCGCTGATCCGGATTGTCGATGCGGGGATCCGCGCTGATGCGGTAGAAGGCCCGGTCGCGCAGGCTGCGTTCGAGGAAGTGCTCGGTCAGCCACTGGCGCCAGTGGATCATGAGGCGGGCCTGGACGTAGCCGTCGATCGCCATGATCGGCGCCGAGGCGAGGCTGTAGAGCACGACCAGCAGCACGTTGTGGAAGAAGACGGTGCCGTCGCGGTCGCTCAGCGCCGTCATCATGTCGCGGTTCACGTAGCTGAAGACGACGTTCCCGGCCTTGATCGAGCCCGTGAGCATCACCGTGAGCGCCAGCAGGCCGAACGCGACCCAGCGCTCCTTCGACACCCAGTACGGTCGGCCGAGCGTCCAGATCCGTCGCCAGAACAGGCGATCGAAGCGGTTCATGCTGCGCGGTGGAGCGGGATCAGGCGGCGTGCTCCGGATTCCGCCCCGTGTACTCGCAGACGACTCCCGGCGCGCTCACCTCGTAGCGGACGTCCTCGAAGCCGGCGTCGCGCATCGCCTGCATGATCTGCGCGGGCGGCACGCACTGGTCGACGGTGTCCCAGTAGTAGTCCATGAGCAGCTTGGCGTCGCGGCTGCGGGTGAAGAGCAGCGTCAGGTTCGGCACCACCGACTGCCAGGCGAAGCGCGTGAGGCGATGCCCGACCGGCGACTCCGGAATGTGCGCCTCGAGGATCCAGACCCGGCCGCCCGGCTTCAGGACGCGCCGGTACTCGCGGAAGGCCAGCACCAGGTCCGGCACGTGGCGGAGCGCGATGCCCATGGTGACGAAATCGAAGCGGCCGCTCGCGATGGGCAGCGCCTGGGCGACGCCGCGCACGACCGGGCCGTGGAAGTTCTTGCGCGCCTCGTTCAGCATGCCGCGGCTCGGGTCCACGCCGACGACCTTGCCCTTCGGGCCGACGATGCGCGCCGCGCCGCGCGACACGGCGGCAGTGCCGATCGCGACGTCCAGCACCTGCATCCCCGGGCGCAGGCCCGCACGTTCGAGCTGCCGGCGCCGCCAATACAGGCCGAAGTTCCCGAAGATCGCCTCGACGGTGTTGTAGTGCGGCGCCGTGCGATCGAAGAGGTCGTTCACGTAGCGAGCGCGATCCGCGTCCTTCCCGTAGTACGCGGTGAGGGGGGCGTGGGGCGGCATGCTGCGCTGCGGGGCGGGGCTCGTCGGGCTCGGGGACATCGGGATCGCACCTCCAGTCAGGGGTCTCGCGCAATGCTGCCCGGCCGACAGCGGGTTTTCAACACGCCTCCCTCGGCCTTCCGTAGAATGCCGCCAGCACGCCGACCCAGAGGTTGCCCCGGATGCCCGCCCGCCTCGCGAACCTGCTGCTGCTGCTCGTCGTCACCCTGCTGACCCTCGCCGCGGCAGAGCTCGGCCTTCGCCTCGCGGGCTTCGATCCGACACCGTTGGGGGGCAACGAGAACTATCGCGTCCACTCGGAGTTCGGCTTCGCGACGTTCGATCCGACGCTCGGCTGGCAGAATCGAGAGGGCACCTCGCTCTCGGTCGAGCCCGGCCACGCGCCGATGACGTTCTGGGCGGAAGGACGGCGCGCGGCGCGCCCCGACCCCGCGCCGACGGCGCGGCGGAAGCTCGCGATCGTGGGCGACAGCTTCAGCCAGGGCTACGGCATCCGGGACGAGGAGACGTACGCCTGGCGCCTGGCCGAACTGGCGCCCGGCTGGGACGTCGAGAACTACGGCACGGGCGGCTACGGTGCGTATCAGTCGCTGCTGCGGATGCGACGCTTCTTCGCATCGAACGATCCCCGGAGCGAGCCGAAGCTCGTCGTCTACGGCTACACCTACTTCCACGCCTACCGCGACGTCGCCGGCGAGGCGTGGGTGAAGACGATGCTGAACGAACAGGGCGAGTACTTCGCACCGCCGAGCGTCACCACGGCGGCCGGAGACCTGGTCGAGCATCCCTTCGAGACCATCCCGCAATGGCCCCTGGAGACGCGCTCGGCGCTGATCGCGCGGGCGAAGCGCGCCTACCTGCGCCGGCTCTTCGGCGACCGCGAGCGCTACGCCGAAGAGGCGACGAAGCTCTTGATCGGCCGCATGCGCAATCTCGCCACCGAGAACCAGGCGCGATTCGTGCTGATGGCGCTGACGCCGATCCCGACCTCGGTCGAGGAGTCGATGCGTTCGCGCGCGATCGACTTCGTGCCCTGCTTCGCATTCGACCCGCACGTCGTGCTGCAGGAGCCGGAGTACAAGGTGGGCGGCGTCGGCCATCCGAACGGCAAGGTCCACGACGCCTGGTCGCGCTGCCTGGCGGAGTGGATGCGGGCGAAGCAGCTGCTCTAGCGCTGCGGCGGCGAGATCGGCAGGCGCACCCGGAACGTGGCGCCTGCACCGGGCGTCGACTCGACCACGATGCGACCGCCGTGCGCGAGGCGCGCCTGGGTGAGCACCGGCGTGGCGGAGACCGAGACGGGGATCACGTCGCGGCTTGCCGCGAGGAGCTTGCCGGGCGTGTCGTCGAAGCTGCGCAGCTCGTCTGCCCCCTCCCAGTCGAGGATCTCGTCCGAGAACTCGCGCGGCGTCGAGAACGTGAAGCCGAAGCGCAGCGCGGTCGCGAGGGCGAGCAGCCCGAGACGGAACGCGCACGACCTCGCCGAACACGTCCGCCCGGACCAGGCGAGCAGCAGGCCGCGCCGAGCGCGATCAGGGCCGAGAGCTGCGTCGATCGCTCGCGCGGAGCCTGAGCGAGGAGGAAGCCGGAGCCGAGCGCCCCGATCAGGGTGCTCGCCGCGAGGAACATCGGGTACGCGTCCACGGCTCAGCGGTCTCGCGAGGGGCGAGCGTGCATCCCGCGTTCCTGGATCGACGGCGCGCCCACGACACACTCGATCGCATCGGCGGGAGCAACGCTTGACCGCCCGATCGATCGGCTGCGACGCAGGGGAGCGTCGGCGGCGGGCTGGGCGGATCGACGGTGACGGTCGCCCGGAGAAGACCCGGGCGCCGCGTCGGACCGACGTCGGCGCCCGGGAACGGGCTAGAAGGGCGCGAACCAGTCGAGGCCGATGTGGACACCACCGCGGTACGGGCGGTGCGGCTGGTGGTAGACGGGCGGACCGTAGACCACCGGCGGCGCGTAGTAGACCGGCGGCGGCGGCGCGTAGTAGACGGGCGGCGCGAAGTAGACCCGCGGGGCCCGGTAGCGCGGCCCGCCGTGGTCGTGCCAGCCGTGGCGGTGGCCGTTGCCATGATGCTTGCCGTGACCGCGCTGGTGGCCGTGGCGGCCGCGACCACGGTGGTCGTCGTCGGCGTGCGCGACGGCGGGCGTGGCGCTGAAGAGCGCCAGCGCGGCGAGCGCGGCGAGAGCGGCGCGAGCGAAGCGGGACCGAGCAGGAGCAGACCAGCGGATCGGAGCCATCACGGCATTCTCCTCGGCGGGAACGACAGTCCCGCCCCTCGCCGGATCCGACGGGGCCACCTGCGTCTTATTCGCGCCGGGGATTCGCGAGCGGAATCGCGGGACGCGCTGGTGATCTGCATCACCAGCGCGTGTCCGCTGCGCACCACTTACGCGCCGAAGAGGTCGTTCGCCAGGGCCTTGCGATGATGCACCGCGTCGCCGAGGAAGGCCCGGCTCCACAGCGCGCGCTTGAAGAACCAGTGGACGTCGCAGTCCCAGGTGAAGCCGTAGCCGCCGTGGAGCTGCACGCCCTTCCGCACGCCGAACGCGTAGGTGTCGCTCACGAGGGCCTTGGCCATGCGCACGGCGACCGCGGCGTTCTCCGGCGCGTGGTCGAGCGCCACCGCGGCACCGAGGGCGTGCGTGCGCGAGAGCTCGACGCCCGTCATCAGGTCCACGATCGGGTACTTCACGGCCTGGAACGCGCCGATCTGGCGGTCGAACTGCTTGCGCGCGATCGCGTACTCGCGCACCAGGCCGAGCACCGTCTCGGCACCGCCGACCATCTCGGCGGCGAGGGCCGCCGTGGCGCGCAGATACGTGCGCTCGAGCGCGCTCGCGCCGTCGCCGGCGAGACGAGCGTCGCGACCGACGCGCACGCCGTCGAAGCGCAGGCGCGCGGTGCGGCGCGTCGGGTCGAGGGGCGACTCGGCGTCGATCGAGAGGCCCGTGCTCGGCGTCTCCACAGCGAACAGCGCGAGCCGCCCGCCCGGCTCGCGGAAGGGCGCGATGACGAGCCCGGCCTGCGCGCCCGCCATCACGAGCGGCTTCACGCCGCGCAGCACGAAGCCGTTCTCCGTGGGCTCGGCGCTGGCGCGCAGCTCGTCGGGAAGCCAGGCGCCTTCGGTCTCGCACAGCGCGAGGGCGCCGAGAACGTCGCCGCTCGCGATCGCCGGCAGCCAGCGCGCCTGCTGCGTCTCGTCGCCTGCGGCCTCGAGCGCGAAGCCCGCGAAGATCGTCGCGAGCAGCGGCGACGGCAGCAGCGCCCGCCCGGTCTCCTCGAGCAGCAGCGCGAGCGTCAGATGGTCGAGCCCTGCGCCGCCGTGCGCCTCGGGCACGACGAGCCCCGTCCAGCCGAGGCCGACGATCTCCTTCCACAGCGACGGGTCGACGCCCGATTCGCTCTCCGCGACGCGCCGCACGTCCTGCAGGGTGCAGCGCTCCTGGAGCAGGCGTCGCGCCGACTGCCGCAGCAGGTCATGCTCGTCGCTGAATCCGAAGTCCACCGGGATCTGGGGATACGAAGCCATCGACCGCTCCTTCGCTTCCATTTCGCCAGCCGCCGGCGAAGCCGGTCGGCTCGAGCCCTGAACGGATGAGCCGCGGCCGAAGGCCGTCGGCTCGATCCGCACCTCCGCGCCTCGCGCTCGGCTACTTGCTCTTCGGGAGCCCGAGGACGCGCTCGCCGAGGATGTTGCGCTGGATCTCGCTGGTGCCGCCGCCGATCGTCATGCCGAAGCTGTTCATGTATGCGCGGGGCCACTCCGCCTTGTCGAAGGCGTTCGGATCGCCGAGCCAGAGCGCAGTCTCCGGGCCGATCATCTCGCAGGCGAGCTCGGCCAGGCGCTGGTTCAGCTCGGAGTACACGAGCTTGTTCATCATCTTGAGCGCCTGCGGGCGGTCGGCGTTCAGGGCGGGGATGCGCGCACGAAGGGACGCGAGGCGGAGGCCCTCTTCCTCGATCCAGAGCTGCACGGCGCGATCGCGCAGCACCGGGTCCTGGGCCGCGCTGCCGCCGTCGCGGCGCGCGCGACGCGCGACGCCCGCGAGGCGCAGCACCGACTCCGCCGACGACGTCGCCTGGCCGCCGCCCGAGCCCTCGGCCGCGCCGCGCTCGAAGAGCAGCGTCGTGAGCGCGACCTGCCAGCCCTGACCGAGCTTGCCGAGCAGCGCGTCCGCGGGCATCGGCGCGTCGTCGAAGATCACCTGGTTGAAGCCGCCCTCGCCGGTCATCTTGACCAGCGGCTGCACGGTGACACCGGGCGCGTTCATGGGGAACAGGAAGTAGGAGAGGCCGTCGTACTTCGGCGCCGCCGGGTCGGTGCGCGCGATCAGGATCATCCACGCGGCCTCGTGGCCGAGGGTCGTCCAGACCTTGTGGCCCGTGACGCGCCAGCCGCCCGCCGGGTCCGCCACGGCCCTGGTCTGGCAGCTCGCGAGATCGCTGCCGGCGCCGGGCTCGCTGAAGCCCTGGCACCAGATCTCCTCGCACGAGAGGATCTTCTTCAGGAAGCGCTTCTTCTGCTCTTCGGTGCCGTAGTGCAGGATCGTCGGTCCGGCCCATTGCAGGCCGATCACGTTCACGAGGAAGGGCGTGCGCGCCCGCGACATCTCCTGCGACACCACGCGCTGTCGCTTCAAGGTGTCGCCGCCGCCGCCGTACTCCTTCGGCCAGTCGAGGCCCAGGTAGCCGGCCTCGTACAGCTTGCGCTGCCAGTCCCGCAGGAACTCGAACTGCCGCTTCGACTCCACCTCGAGGAAGCTCTGCGGGAGCTTGAAGCCGGGGTCCTTGGGCTTGTTCGCGGCGAGCCAGGCGCGGACTTCGCGCCGGAACTCCGCGACCTCCTTGGGCTCGACCTCTTCGCTGGGCTGGCTCATGGGGGTCTCCGTCGGCGGGGTCGCTTGGACTCTGATGGGGGTGATCGACGAATCAGTCGGAGGGCTAGTATACGCGAGGACGGCGGCGGGACAGCCCGGCGCACAGCGCCCGCACCGGCACCGAGGAGCCCCGACCCCATGAATTTCGGATTCACCGAAGAGCAGGAGCTGCTCCGCGCCGAGGCGCGGAAGTTCCTCGACGCGAACGCCCCTCTCGACGAGGTGCGGAAGCACGCCGCCCTGCCCGAGGGCTTCTCGCGCGAGCAGTGGAAGCGAGTGAGCGAGCTCGGCTGGCCCGGCCTGATCGTCCCCGAGGCCTTCGGCGGTGCGGGGCTCGGCTTCGTGGACCTGGTCGTCCTGCTCGAGGAGACCGGGCGCACGCTGTTCCCGTCGCCGCTGCTCTCGACCTCGCTCGCTGCCGCGGTCTGCCTCGACCTCGGGGGCGAGGAGCAGGCGCGGCGCCTGGTCGAGGGCCTCGCCGACGGCTCGCGCATCGGCACCGTGGCGCTGCTCGAGGCGGGCGACCACATCTCGCCGAGCGGTGTCGCGCTGCGCGCGCGCCGAGAGGGAAGCGGCTGGGTGCTCGACGGCGAGAAGCGCTTCGTGCCCGACGCCGACGCCGCCGACCTCTTCGTGGTGGCGGCGCGCAAGTTCGAGGGGCCGGACGACGCAGGCGGCGAGCTCGCGTTCTTCGCCGTCGATCGCAGCGCCGCCGGCGTCACGACCCGCGACCTTCCGGCGATGGACTCGACCAAGCGCCTCGGCACGCTGACCCTCCAGGGTGTCCGCGTGGGCGAGGGCGCGCTGCTCGAGAGCCAGGGCGACCACGCCTTCGAGCGCGTGCTGCTGCGCGGCGCGACCCTCGCGACCGCCGAGATGCTCGGCGCCGCGGACGGCGCGCTCGCGCTCACCGTGCGCTACGCGAAGGAGCGCACGCAGTTCGGCGAGCCGATCGGGAAGTTCCAGGGCGTGAAGCATCCGCTCGCGGAGCACCACGTGGCGATCGAGTCCGGGAAGTCGCTGCTCTACTACGCGGCCTGGGCCCTCGACGAGAGCCCCGACGAGGCGCCGCGCGTGGTCTCGATGGCGAAGGCCTACGTCACCGACGCCTTCGTTCGGCTCGGCCTCGACACCGTCCAGCTCCACGGCGGCATCGGCTACACGATGGAGTACGACGCGCAGCTCTTCCTCAAGCGTTCGAAGTGGTCGAAGCCCTTCTTCGGAGACGCCGACTTCCACTACGACCGCGTCTCGAAGCTCGGAGGTCTCTAGCGTGCAAGCGAAGCCTGCAACGAGCCGCAGGCGAGAGGAGTAGAGCGATGGACTTCAAGCTGACGCCCGAAGAAGACGCGTTCCGCGCCGAGGTGCGCGCGTTCCTCGACGAGAACCTGCCGCCGGGCGCCAACACCGCGGATCCCAAGTTCATGTTCGAGTGGAGCAAGAAGGTGCGCGCGAAGCGCTGGGTCGGCTTCGCGTGGCCCGAGGAAGTCGGCGGCGGCGGCGGCACGATCATGGAGCAGGTGATCCTGAAGGAAGAGATGGCGAAGCGGAAGGCGCCGCCCCTCGGGAGCTGCTTCATGGGCCTCGCCTGGGTCGGCCCGTCGATCATCGCCTACGGCACCGAGGAACAGAAGAAGCGCTTCATCCCCGACATCCTCGACTCGAAGTACCAGTGGTGCACGGGCTACTCCGAGCCGGGCGCGGGCAGCGACCTCGCGTCGCTCCAGTGCCGCTGCGTGCGCGACGGCGACCACTACGTGGTGAACGGCCAGAAGATCTGGACCTCGATCGCGATGTGGTCGAAGTGGATGATCCTGCTGGTCCGCACCGACCCGAACGCGAGCGTGAAGCACGACGGCATCACCTGCCTGCTGGTCGAAATGTCGACGCCGGGCATCACCGTCCGCCCGATCCAGAACATGTCGGGCGGCACCATGTTCGCCGAGGTGTTCTTCGACGACGTGCGCGTGCCCGTCGAGAACAGGCTCGGCGCCGAGGGCGAGGGCTGGAAGGTCACGATCACGGCCCTCGCGAACGAGCGCTCGGGGATCGCCGAGGTCGAGGGCCTGAAGCGCACGCTCGAGGGCCTGAAGGCGCTCGCCCGCGCGAGCACGCGCGACGGTCGGCCCGCCCTCGAGGACGCGAGCGTCCGCCGACGCGTCGCCCGCGCCGAGACGCGCATCGAGGCCATGCGCCTGAACGGCATGCGCTTCCTCACGAAGCAGCTCCGCGGCGAGCCCCTCGGCAGCGAGACCTCGATCAACAAGCTCCACCGCGCAGAGCTCGAGGTCGAGCTCGGCGAGATCGCCCTCGATCTCGAGGGCAGCGCGGGCCCGCTCGCGCCGGGCTCGGCGGATGCGCCGGACGGCGGGAAGTGGCAGCGCTTCGCCCTCAACTGGCCCGAGGTCGTGATCGGCGGCGGCACGCCGAACATCCAGCGCAACATCATCGCCGAGAGGATCCTCGGACTGCCGCATGATTGACTTCGCTCGCCTTCGGCTCGCTGCGCGCGTCTTCGCCGCTTGCGACATCGGATCCACGCGGTGATGAGCGATAGGCGCGGGCGGATCGAGGCGAAGCTGCGGGAGCGGCTCGGGGCGACGCACGTCGAGGTCGTGGACGAGAGCCATCTGCATGCCGGACACGAAGGGGCGAAGGGGGGCGCGGGGCATTTCCGCGCGACGATCGTGTCCGCACGCTTCTCGGGCCTCTCGCGCGTCGCCGCCCAGCGCCTGGTCTACGAGGCGCTCGCCGAGGAGATGGGGCCCGAGATCCACGCCCTCGCGATCCGCACGCTGACGCCGGAGCAGTGGCAGGCGACGGTCGCGTGAGCCGCGCGCGGCGGCCCTCGGCCGCGGCGCGCAGACCCTCGCGCTCAGTCGGTGCCGCCGCCGAGCACGAAGTGGTCGAGCCAGTCGCGCAAGCGCACGCTGAAGCCCGCTGCATTGCGGTGTCCGCCGCCGCCGTAGCCGCGTGCGACAGCCGAGACGTCGAGCTCGCCGATCGAATAGAGCGAGACGTCCACGCGGTCGTCGAGCACGCGGTAGAGCATCCCCCACGGCGCGCCGAAGGTCGCGCGTACGGCGAGCTCGTGGCCGACGGCGCTTCGGAGCACGGGCGAGTTGACGGCCTCGATGCGCTTCGTTCCGATCGCGACCGGATGCGCCGTGCGCAGCAGGCGCCGCACGTCGGATTGGTGCGCGCGCACGATCGGCTCGCCCTCGGCCGCGAGCTCCTCGATCGGCCGCGTCGCGAGGTCGTCCCAGACCTCGTAGCGCCGGGGGTAGGAGCCGATGGCGGCATTCACCTCTTCCGAGCGCGGGAGCTTCCAGCTCCAGAGATCCTGGTCTTCGACGTAGCGCAGGAGCTCGGGCAGCGGGCGGCCGGGATGGAAGTGGGTCCAGGCGAGCACCGCGCCGGAGTGGGCGAGGTCGAAGTGCACGAGATGGCCGTCCGCCGCGAGCTCGCGGGCGAGGGACGGCTCGGCGTCGAAGTGGCGCTTCGACGAGACGTGGTGGTCGAGCAGGACGATGCGCCCCGCCACCTGGCCGAGGCCCCGGAGCGAGCGGTTGTCGAGCGAGATGTCCACCAGGACCACGAGCTTGTCCGCGAAGGACGCGGGCCGGAACGGGTCGTCGTGGCCGCGGGCCACGTAGTCGGCATCGTCGCCCCAGGCCCGCCAGACGGACCAGGCCGCGCCGAAGCCGTCGGGACAGCCCGCGTGGTAGATGCAGACGCGCTTCACGCGCGTGAGCTTATCACGCGGACGGCGCGCGCCCGTTGTCCGATCGCGCCAGGAAGTCCGCAATGTCGGCCGCGAGGCGTTCGGGGATCTCCGACGCGAGGGAGTGTCGAGCGCCGGGATGGACGTGGAGCTCGCAGTCCGGCAGGAGCTCCTGCAGCCGCGCCACACCGGCGCCCATGCCGCCGCCGTGGTCCCGGTCGCCCCGGCCGAGCCAGACCGGCTGGCGGATCTGCGGAGCGAGCGGGAACGAGCTCCGTCCCACCTGGTCCAGAGCCATGCCCCAGTACGTGCGCAGCAAGCCCGGGCTCATCACCTCGCGGTAGTAGGCGCCCGAGCCCCGTGCCGGCTACTTCTTCGCGTCCGGTGCGGGCTGCCGCTTGCTGAGAGTCGGCGCGACCGCCGCGCGCTGCTCCTCGGGCGTGACCGTCGAGTAGCCGGCGTCCGAGCCGTCGCCGACCACGTATCCGCCCTGCTGCCTGCAGTCGAGGCCGCGCATCAGGCGCTCCTGCTCGAGAATGCGACAGCGCACCGGGCGATCCTCGTCGGGGCCGAGCGAGAGCGTGTCGATCACTGCATCGGGAATGGCGGCCTTGATCCGCTCCATCGGCGCCATGGCGACCGCGCCGCCCGAGGAGCCACTGCCCTTCGTGTAGAGCCAGGCGCCGCCGCCGACGGCGGCCGCGATCACGACGGCGAGGACGGTCTTCACGGTCTTGGCCATGGGCGCTCCTGTCGCGGCGCTCGGGGCCGCACCCCCTCCGTTTCGGAAGGACGCGGCGGGGCGCTTGAGGCGCGGGCGGCCGGAGGCACCGGGGCGTGGGGATCGCGAGGGCGCAGCTCGGGTGCAGGCCCGCCCGGAAGGCCGCGCCCGGCGCGGGGCTAGATCCCGCGCTCGCCGGCGGCGCGCGCGCGCTCGAGGCGGGTCGCCTCGTCGCGGGCGAGGTGCCGGCCCGCGAGGAGCAGGAAGACCACGGCGAGCGCGTTCACGAGGAGCCCCCAGAGCAGCGCCTCGCGCAGGCTGCCCAGAGCCACGCTCAGGCGGCCCACCCCATAAGGCCCCATCGCGAGCCCGATGAAGGTCACCACCAGCAGATACGCCGCCGAGGCGCTCGCGCGCATGCGCGGCAGCACGAGCTCCTGCACGGTCGAGGCGCCGGCGCCGATCCACATCGACGAGAACAGGGCGAGCGGGAAGTTCAGGGCGTACGCGAGGGGAACGCTCGGGGTCGTGACCATCGCCACCGCGAAGGGCACCGTCAGCACCGCGGTCGCGATGCCGACGAAGAGCCGTCCGTTCGGGTGGCGCTGGCGCAGCCGGTCCGCGAGGACACCGCCGAGCGTCACACCGAGGAAGCCCGCGACCGCGGCCGTGAGACCGAGCACGATGCCGAGCTCGCCTTCCTTCACGCCGAGGACGCGCAGGAAGTAGGGCGGCGTCCAGAGGGCGTAGGCATAGCCCGTGAAGGCGAGGAACGAGAAGCCGACGCACGAGAGCACGAGCGATGGCGAGCCGAAGATCAGCGCGAAGGTCGCCGGATCGCGGAGCCGCAGCGACTGCGCCCAGGAGAGCGCGGCGTAGCAGCCGATCGCGAGCGCGCCCCACTGCACGGCGGAGCCGACGAGCGTCGTGAGCCCGACGGCTGCGAGCGCGAGCAGCAGCGCGCCCCCGACGTTCGCCGCGAGCGTGCGTGCGTCGCCGCCCTGCCAGCGGAGCGTGAGCAGCGTGAAGGGCGGCAGCACGGCGCCGAGCTCGCGCAGGAAGGCGCGGAACGGATGCGGCTCGCGGGGCGCGACGATGCCGTCGGCCTGGCCGCGCACGGGCTCGCGGAGCGTCGCCACCCAGACCGCGAGCAGGAGGCCCGGCAGGCCGACGACGAAGAACGCGACCTGCCAGCCGCGCAGGCCGAAGGGCGCGCCGGTCGCGCCGTAGGCTGCGTCCCAGCGCTCGACGATCAGGCCGCCGAGGAAGATCCCGATTCCGCTTCCGATGTAGATGCCGCTCGAGTAGAGCGCGAGCACCGTGGCCCGAAGGCGCGCGGGGAACCAGTCCGAGAGCTTCGAGAACGCGGCGGGGCTCGCGCTTGCCTCGCCCACGCCGACACCGATCCGCGCCGTCGCGAGCTCGCCGAAGCCGCGCGCGAAGCCCGAGAGCGCCGTCATCCCGCTCCAGAATGCGAGGCCGAGCGCGATCAGCCGCCGGCGGTCCCACACGTCCGCGAGCCGGCCGAGGGGAATGCCGAAGATCGCGTAGAAGACCGCGAAGGCCGTGCCGTAGAGGAAGCCCATCTGGTCGTCCGAGAGCCCGAGGTCGGCCTTGATGCGCTCGGCGAGGATCGAGAGGATGTTGCGATCGAGGAAGTTGAAGACGTAGACGAGCACCAGCACGCCCAGCACGTACCAGCGATAGCTTCCCTCGGCTTCGGGCGGCGGAGGCAGCGAGGGCGGTGCGGGGGCGGGGCGCGCGTCCACGATCCGGCGATTCTACGCGATGGGGCGCCGCGCCGAGCCACGAAAATGCCGCGTCGCCGTCCGGGCCGCGCTCAAGCGCGCTCGAGCTGCGCGCACAGGGTCTCGGTGGTCTCGACGAGGCGCACGAGGTCCGCCGGGCGCGAGAGCCGGTGGTCGCCGTCCTTCACGAGGGTCAGCGTGACGTCGGCGCTCTCGAGCGCGGCGACGAGCTGCAGCGCCTTCTGCCACGGCACGTCGGGATCGCAGATCCCCTGGAGCAGGCGCACCGGGCCGCGGAACGGGATCGGCGCCGCGAGCAGGAGATGGGCCTTCGCCGCCTCGATCAGGCGCCGCGTGATCGGCGTCGGCTCGTCGGCGTAGGGCGAGGGCTCGAGGTACACGCCGTCGTGGAAGAGTGCGTGACGGCCGGACTCGTCGAGGCCGGCGATCACGTCCTCGGTGAAGTCGGGCGCCGCCGCCACGCCCACGAGACCGGCCACGCGTGCCGGACGCGCGCGCGCGGCGAGCAGCATCAGCCAGCCGCCCATCGACGAGCCGACGAGCACCTGCGGGCCGACCGTGAGGGCGTCGAGGACGGTGATCGCGTCGTCGGCCCAGCGACCGATCGTGCCGTCCTCGAAGCGGCCGCTCGATGCACCGTGGCCGGAGTAGTCGAAGCGCACGAAGGGCCGGCCCTGCGCGACACAGTGCGCTTCGAGGGCGAGGGCCTTCGTGCCCTCCATGTCGGAGCGGAAGCCCGGCAGGAAGACGACGCCGACGCCGCGACCGGCCGTGGCCCGGTAGGCGATCCGCGCGCCGTCGTCCCGGAGCAGGAAGTCCGGCGCGCTCACGCCTTCTTCTGGAGCTTCCCGACCGCGGCGTCGGTGCCCGCGACGAGGATCGAGTCCGAGTCCTTGAGCTTGGCGTCCGGGTCGGGCGGGAGCGCGACCCGGTCGAGCAGCTTGTCGAGCACGCCGATCACGCTGAGCTGCCACTTCTCGCGCGGGTTGATCTCGCGCAGGGACTTCCCGCGCCAGGCCTCGGGCACGACCATCTCCACCGCGCAGAAGCCGGGGGCGATCGGCAGGTAGCGGAGCAGCGAGCGCGAGGCGACGCGATGCGCGAGCCGGAGCCCCGCTTCCTGCTCGGGGATCACGGCTTCGGTCACGCCCAACGCCTCGAGCGCGCGCGCCTCGGGCTCGCTCGCCGCCTTCACGTAGATGCTCTTCACGCCGAGGTCGCGCAGCGCGACCGTCGCCAGGATGGTCGAGGCCAGGTTCTCCGCGGTGCTGATCACCGCGCCGTCCACGTCGCCGGCGCCCGCGGCCTTCAGCACCGCGGGGTCCGTGGCGTCGCCCTGGACCACCTTGGTGGCGTAGTCCGCGAAGCGATCGACCAGCTCGCCGTCGCGCTCGATCGCGATCACCTGGTGCCCGAGCTCCTCGAGCGTGCGGGCCACTGCCGTCCCGAACTTGCCGAGGCCGATCACCGCGTAGCGTCCCATGCCGTCCGCCCCTCGCGCCCTGCGGCGCCGCCTCGACGCTAGCCCACGAGCACGTCCTCGCGCGCGAGACGGATCGGCGCCCGCCCGCTCGAGCGCGAGAACGCCTCGAAGGCCGCGATCGGACCCACGCGCCCGACGAACATGCAGATCACGATCACGATCCGGCCGGCGTCCGAGAGCTGCGTCGTCAGGTTCATCGAGAGCCCGACAGTGCCGAGGGCGCTCTGGGCCTCGAACAGGATGCGCGCGAGCTGGAGGCGGTCGGCGGTGATCCCGGCGTGCACGCCCTCGGTCGCGAGCAACGCGATGTTCCCGAGGGCGAGCAGCACCACGAACGTGAAGGCGAGGCCGACCGCGCGATCGACGGTGAGCTTCGGCACGCTGCGCGTCCCGATCGAGACGTGCTCCTGGCCCCGGATGCGGGACCAGACCAGGAGCACGAGCAGGGCGATCGTCGCGGTCTTGACGCCGCCGGCGGTGGAGGCCGAGGAGCCCCCGATCCACATCAGGAGGATCGTGAGCAGGTAGCTCGCGTTCGTGACGGCGTCGTAGTCGACGGTGTTGAAGCCGGCCGTGCGCGGCGTGACCGCCATGAAGAACGCGTTCGCGACGCGCTCGACGGGGTCGAGCGTCGCGAAGGCGTTGCGGAGCTCGAAGAGCAGGAACGCCGCGCTGCCCGAGACCACGAGCACGGCGGTGGTCACGAGCACCACGCGCGTCGAGAGCGTGAGCCGCTTGCGCTGGCCCGTCCGGACGAGCCGGAAGTCCTCGATCACCGGGAAGCCGATCCCGCCGACGACGATCAGGAGGCCGATCACGAGGAGCGTGAGCGGACTCGAGGCGAAGCCCACGAGGTTGTCGGAGAAGAGCGAGAAGCCCGCATTGCAGAACGCCGAGATCGCGTGGAAGAGCGCGGGCCAGGCGGCGTCGAGCCAGCCGAGGCGCGAGCCCCAGAGCAGCCACAGGGCGAGGGCGCCGGTGACCTCCACTGCCACCGTCACGACCACCACGGAGCGCAGCAGCTCGCCAGGCGTGCTCGCAACCAGTGAGGCGGCGCCGCCCGCCGCCTCCTCGACCTGGAGGCTCGCGCGCCGGCCGACGACGCGCACGACGAGGGTCGCGAAGGTGAGGATGCCGAGGCCGCCGGCCTGGATCAGCAGCAACAGCCAGAGCTGACCCGCGGGCGTGAGCTTCGTGCCGACGTCGATCACCGAGAGACCGGTGACGCAGACCGCGCTCGTCGCCATGAAGAGCGCGTCCACGAAGCGGAGGTCGCCGCCGGTCGCGAGCCCGGGGAGGAAGAGGAAGCCTGCGGTCCCGATCGCGATCAGGCCGGCGAAGGAGATCACGAGCCAGCGCGACGGCGAGATCTCGACGGCCGGCCGCCAGCTGCGGCCCGCAGCTGCGTTGCTTCGACGGCCGGGCTCGTGCACGGAACCTCCGGTTTGCGCGGCGAGGCCGCCGGAGTATAACCGCCCGAGACCCACGGGAGACGCGATGGACTACGAGAAGCTCGGAGCGTTCTACCTCGGACGCGTCTTCGATCCGAAGCTGGGTCGGCCGAGCGACGAGCTCCTGCTCTACGACGCGAAGGACCTGACGACCCACGCCGTCTGCGTCGGCATGACCGGCAGCGGCAAGACCGGTCTCTGCGTGGGCCTGCTCGAAGAGGCCGCGATCGACGGCATCCCCGCGATCGTGATCGACCCGAAGGGCGATCTCGGCAGCCTGCTGCTCGGCTTCCCCGCGCTCCGGCCCGCCGACTTCGCGCCCTGGATCGACCCGGCCGAGGCGACGCGGCTGGGCGTCACGCCGGACGAGCTCGCGGCCTCGACCGCCGAGCGTTGGAAGAAGGGCCTCGCCGAGTGGGGACAGGACGGCGCGCGCATCGCGCGCCTGCACGGCGCGGTCGATCTCGCGCTCTACACGCCGGGCAGCACGGCGGGTCGGCCGCTGCGTCTGCTCGACTCCCTCGCCCCGCCCGCCGCCGCCGTGCTGGCGGACGACGACCTGCTGCGCGAGCGCATCGGCGCCGCCGTGTCGTCGCTGCTGGCGCTCGTCGGTGTGGAAGCCGATCCGCTGCGCAGCCGCGAGCACGTGCTGCTGTCGCAGATCCTCGAGATCGGATGGCGCGCGGGACGCAGCCTCGACGTCGCGTCCCTGATCCAGGCGATCCAGCAGCCCCCGTTCACCAAGATCGGCGTGATGGACCTCGAGTCGGTGTACCCGGCGAAGGACCGCTTCGAGCTGGCGATGGCGCTCAACCACCTGATCGCGTCCCCCGGCTTCCGCGCCTGGACCGAGGGCGAGCCCCTCGATGCGCAGCGCCTGCTCTTCACGGAGAGCGGCAAGCCGCGGATCTCGGTGCTCTCGATCGCCCATCTCGACGACCGCGAGCGCATGTTCTTCGTGACCCAGCTCCTGGCCGAGGTCGTGTCGTGGATGCGCGCGCAGTCGGGCAGCGCGAGCCTGCGCGCGATCCTCTACATGGACGAGATCTTCGGCTTCTTCCCGCCGAGCGCGAACCCGCCCAGCAAGACGCCGATGCTGACCTTGCTGAAGCAGGGACGCGCCTTCGGCCTCGGCGTGGTTCTGGCGACGCAGAATCCGGTCGACCTCGACTACAAGGGCCTCGCGAATTGCGGCACCTGGTTCCTGGGCCGCCTGCAGACCGAGCGCGACAAGGGGCGCGTGCTCGACGGCCTCGAGAGCGCGTCCGCGAGCGCCGGGCGCGGCCTCGACCGCGCGGAGATCGACAAGCTGCTGTCGGGGCTGCCCGGCCGCGTCTTCTTGATGAACGACGTCCACGAGGACGGCCCCGTCCTGTTCCAGACGCGCTGGACGCTCTCGTACCTGCGCGGGCCGCTCTCGCGCGACCAGATCCGGGCGCTCGCGGCGCCCGCTGCGAGCGTCGCGCCGCCCCGCGCGGCGGCGCCGCCGGTCGCGCACACGTCGGCGCCGGCCGCGACGGGCGGCCCGCCGCCCGCGCTCCCGCCGGAGATCGCCGTGCGCTTCCAGTCGCCGACGAAGCCGCGGCCGGCCGGCGCGCGCCTCCTCTACCGGCCTGCGCTCCTCGGCAGCGCGCGGCTCCACTACGTCGACAAGGCGCTCGGCGTCGACGCCTGGCACGAGCTGCGCCTGCGCGCGCCCGTGCCGGACGATGCGATTGCCGACCCGTGGAGCGGCGCGCAGCCGCTCGCCGCCGCGCCGGTCCTCGAGACCGCGAGCGCGGACGCAGACGCGGGCTTCGCGCCGCTCGGCGCCGCGGCGGCAAAGGCGAAGAGCTACGACGCCTGGTCGAAGCAGCTCGCGAGCCAGGCGCAGCGCGAGCGGCCGCTGCGTCTGCTCTCGTGCGCGGCGCCCCGTCGCACGGCGCGCCCGGGCCAGGATGAAGGCGCGTTTCGCGCCGAGCTCGCCCTCGCGCTGCGCGACGAGCGCGACCTCGCGGTGGCGAAGCTGCGCAAGGGCTACGAGGCTCGCTTCGAAGCGCTGCGCGACCGCATCGCGCGCGCACAGGAACGGGTGGATCGCGAGGCCGCCGAGAGCCGCGAGCACAAGCTCGGCGCGGCGGTCTCGATCGGGGCGAGCGTGCTCGGCGCCCTCTTCGGACGTCGCCGCGTCTCCGCGAGCGCGGTCTCGCGCGCCTCGTCGGCGCTTCGCACCGCGGGCCGCGCGATGCGCCAGAGCGACGACGTCGGCCGCGCGGAGGAGCGGGTCGAGGACCTGAACGCCGAGCTCGCGGAGCTCGATCGGCGCTTCCAGGAGGAGGCATCCGGCGTCGAGCGCGGCGCCGACGCCGCGAAGCTGCCCCTCGACGTGCGGGAGGTGCCGCCGCGCAAGAGCGATCTCGCGGCCGAAGTGATCCTCGTCTGGACGCCGCACTGGGTGGGCGCGGACGGGAGCGTCGAGCCCGCCTTCGGCTGAGCGCAGCTCGCAGCGTCAGGGAGCGGCTGGCGCGTCAGGGCCCGGCTGGCGCATCCGCGTCCGGTGTCGCCTCGCCCTCCGAGGGCGCACTCACCGCGGGGGCCGACTGGTCGCCCGGTGGTCCTGCCGGGGTGTGGGACGGCGGCGCGCCGAGCCCGAGCGCGACCACGGGCCGCGCGGCGAGATCGTCGGGCGTCGCCTCGTCGATCGGGACGCGCTCGGCGGCGATCCCGTCGTCGACGATCACGGTCTGGATCACCTTCGCCCGCGCGGCGGCGAGGTCGGCGAGGGCGGAGTCCGGCACGGACTGCGCCTTCACCTTCTCCTCGAACCACGCCGTGTACTCCTCGGGCACCTCGGCGGGCTTGCCCTCCGCGCGGTCGTTCAGCACCGCGAGCACGGCGCGGCGCTCACCGCGCTCCGCGACGTGACGGATCGACCCGAGGACGCCGCTCTCCTCCTCGAGCTGCGCGCGCAGGGCCTGCTCCTGCAGCCAGCGCCGGTCCTCGTCGCTGGTCTCGCCGCGCAGATGGATCGAGAGCGCCGGCGCCGCGGCGAGGAGCTTCGTCACCTCCTCGAGCTTCGCGTCCTCGCCTTCCGCGAGGACGTCGCGGCCCGGCGCGAACACGAGGGGCTGCGGCGCGAGCGACGCGGGCTTGTCGCCGATGCTTGCCACCGCGCCGATCAGCTTCAGCGGAGACGTGACGGCGTTCAGGATCGCCCGCGCGAGCGCGTTGCCGACGATCGTGCCGAGGCCGAGCTTCATGCCCGACGCGTCGCCCGCGACCGGCAGGTCGATCACGATGTCGCCCTGCAGGTCGGTCATCAGCGAGAGCGCGAGCGAGAGCGGCATGCCGAACTGCGCGGCGAAGAGCGAGTCGCCCTCGCTGCCCGTCACGGCGAGCTTGCGCAGCACGAGCTTGCTGCTCGTGTCGTAGCTGCCGGGACCGAGCTTGATCTTCGAGTCGAGCTCCGCGGTGCCTCCGGCGACACCGTATCCGGACGCCGAGGCGTAGGGGTTGAAAGGCGCGAGGGGCAGACCCTGGAGCTTCGCGACCAGGGTCGAGCCCGTCGGCGCCAGGTTGCCCGTCACGGTGAAGGTCGCGCCATCGAGCCCCTTCGCGACCAGCTTCACGTCGCGCGCGAAGGGCCCGGGCCAGCGCACGTCCTTCGCGTCGAGATCCACCGGATCGAGGCGCGAGCGGTAGACGGGTTTCACCGCCTTGTCGGTGACGCCGATCCGCATGCGCTGGACGTCCACGCGGTCCACGCGCACCTGCACGTCGAGGGGCGGCTTCGCGCCCGCGTCGCCCGCGATCGCGCCGTCGGCCGGTGCGGGCTGCACAGGGGGCGTCGCCGCCGGCTCCGCTGCGGCTGTTGCCGCCGGGGGCGCGGTGCCGGCGGCAGCCGTCGCATCGGAAGGCGGCGCCCCGGTCGCACCTTCCGCCGCTGGCGGGGCGATCTCGGGCGGCAGCGCGATGCCGCTCTCCGTCCGCGTCACGTTGATCTCGGGCCGCGTGAGCGTGAAGGTCGAGAGCGCGACCGCGATCGGCCCCGGCTTCGCCTCGGGCCCCTTCGCCAGCACGCCCGGCGCCGTCACCTCGCGCAGCGCGATCGCGAGATCCTTCCAGCGCACGCCGAAGGCCTTCGGATCGTCGCCCACGACCTCGACGCCGGATAGCGAGATCGTGCCTGCGACGCGCGCGCCGTCGGGCGGGGCCTCGGGCATCGATCCCGCGTCCACGTCGAGATCGAGATTCAGCACGGCGGTCTTCAGCAGCTTCGTCGCGGGCGCGCCGGAGATCCGCGCGAGCGGCGGCACGATCAGTCCGCCGGCGCGCACCGTGCCGGCGAAGCCGATCGGCTCCAGCTTGAAGTCGCCCGCCACCGCGAGCGGGCCGCCCGTCGGCGGCACGAGCTGAACCGACAGCGTCGACTTCGTCTCGGGCGCGCTCGCGAGGTTTCCGACCTCGGCTTCGGCGCCGAGCTCGATCGACTCGTTCTCGAGCAGCGCTTTCACGCGCGCGTCGCGCAGCAGGACCTTGCCGACCTCCCACGTCCACGGGGCGGGCGGCGCTTCATTCTTCGCGACGGCCTGCTTCACCTCTTCGCGGTGCTCCGCCTTCGTGTCGTCGACGGCTTCGCTCGCGGACTTCACGAGACCGCGCAGGACCGGCACCGGCTCCGGGCCGGTCGGACGCCCCACGGTGCGCAGTCCGTCGAGCGTCACGGCGTCGACCTTTGCGTGCTGCTTCACGACGTCCACGCTGCCGAGATCGATCGCGAGCTGCTGCCAGGCCAGGGCGGGCTCTTCGAGGCCGTCCACCCGGATCGTGAGATCGCGCAGCGCCACCCGACCCCGCAAGGTGTGGGCGCCCTTCGACTCGAAGCGGTGCACCAGGTCGGTGTCGGCGCGGCCTTCGAGGGTGCTCCACTTCACGTCGGGGATGTACGCGCGCGAGGAGCGGATCGGGATCCCGGTCAGCACCACGTGGGATTCGATCGCGGGGCCCGCGGGCAGGTTCTCGATCGTCGAGTCGAGATGGAGCGTGCCGTCGAGGATGCCTGCATCGAGCACGAGCTTCCCGGGCTCGAGGCCGCCTTCCTTGATGAGCAGCGCGAGATCCTCGGCATCGAGGTTCGGCAGCGTCATGTCGACCTTCTGGGGCGGGTCGCCGACCGCGAAGTCGCGCACTCCGATCGCACCCTCACGCAGCCTCACGTTGCGGATCATCACGCCCCAGCCGGAGCCCTCCGCGGCCTCGGGCTCGGGCTCGGGCGGCGCCTCCGAAGGCGCCGGCTGCGGGAGCACGATCGTTCCGTCGCGCGCGCGGTCGACGTTCACCGCGAACTTCTCGAGCTCGATCTGCTGCACCTCGATCGTCTTCCGGAAGAAGGCGAGGAAGCCGAGGTTCACGGCCAGCCGGTCTGCGGCGAAGACCGGCGCGCGACCAGGCGCGAGGGCGGTGTCGGTGGTGACGGGCGCAGGCGCGCTGCTCTCGGCCGGAGCGGCCGGCGCGGCACCGGACGCGGGCGCCGAAGGCGTCGCGTCGCTGACGCCCGCCTCGGCCGAAGCGGTCGTCGGCGCCGGCTTCTCGTCGGCGAAGACGCGGAGGCCCTTCAAGGTGACGCCGCCCCGGACGAGAAAGAGATCCACGTCGTCGAGCTCGATCCGACCGACCAGCGCCTTGTCGGCCTGGTCGACGGCGACGCGACGGACGACGTAAGGCAACGCGATTCGGACCACCACGAGGAGCACGAGCAACGCGAGCAGCCAGCGATTCCGTCGCCGGCCCCAGAACCGCTCGAGCAGGCCGCGCACGCGGGAATCTGCCATGACATCCCCCGCTAGAGGTCCGGGGTCGATCCTAACACGCGGTGAGGACGGGCCACGGCCGCGTCTCAGCTTCGGCGCTGGCAGACCGCCACGACGGACAGCCCGAAGGGCGGCGGGATCGCCGCCTCGATGCGCCGCAGGAAGGGAATCAGGCGGTTCATCAGGCGGAGCTCGCCCTCGCCGTGAATCTCGCGCCCGAGCAGCCGGTACTGCACGAACCAGCCGAGAGCACCGGGTGCGTTGAAGTAGCGCAGCCGCGCCACGCGGAGACCGGTGTGCGAGAGCAGCACGCGCAGATGCGATCGCGAGTAGCGGCGATAGTGCCCGTCGGTCCGGTCGTAGGGGCCGTACAGCGTGAAGTGCGCTGGCACGAGCAGGCAGAGGTGCCCGCCGGGGGCGAGTGCGCTCTCGAGCCGCTGGAGAACGGCGAGATCGTCCCGCACGTGCTCGAGCACGTTGATGCACACGATCGTGTCGGGACGGAAGGCGGCGAGGCGCGTTGCGAGCGCCGGGTCGGCGAGATCGCCCAGCTCGAGAGAGATGTCGGGGCGGTCGGCGAAGCGGGCCCGCGTCGCGTCGAGCACCTCGGGCTCGACGTCGATGCCGAGGATGGCCTCGCGCCGCCCGAGCCGCTCCAGGATGCCGCCGATCCCGACGCCCACCTCGACGATGCGCCGCCCGAGATAGGGCGCGAACTGCTCGAGCTGCCACGCGAGGTAGGGTCCGTTCGCGCGGTCGAAGGCCGCGTAGCGCGCGACCCGGCTCTCGAGCTGCGCCTCGAGCGTCGAAGCAGGGCCGTGATCGTTCGCCGTCACGCTCGCGCTCCCGACCGCTGGCGGAAGCGCCGCGAGAGCCACCCCACCATCGCCCGGGTGGGCTCCTCGGGCTTCTGGGCGGGAATCACGATCCGGTGCGCGGGGGGCAGGGTGATCGAGCTCGACATGCTTTCCTCCGGAGGACGCGACCGGCCACGCGAGCGCGCAGTATATGCGCGGCGCTTCCGGTCGCTCAGCCCCGCGGCGGGCGGACGAGACGGGGGCCGACGCGCAGGAGCCAGAGCGCGAAGGCGGCGACCCAGGGCAGCGCCGCGACGTGGGCGAGGGAGGCCGGTCCCCGCTCGACACTCGAGAGCCACGGCAGCGCGATCCGCGTCAGCGCCGCGAGCTGGATCAGCACGAAGCTCGCCTTCAGCACGCCGTCGGCCACGATCGGCCGGCCGCTGTGACCGAGCGAGACGCGCGTGCTGATGCCCATCACGAGGGTCGCGAAGCCTCCGACGGCGAGCGCGTGTCGGAGCGACAGCTCGAGGCGCGGCGCGAGGCTCGGGGCGAGGCCCGCGACGGCGAAGCCGGCGAGCGCGGCGACCACCCACGCGAGGCCCGCGTAGAGCACGGCGAGCATCGGCTCGCGCAGCGCGCGGCCGGGCCGCCAGGCGACGAGCTCGCGCGCCAGCAGGAGGGCGAGCGCGGCGTCGAGCAGGGCGACGACGCGGGGGGCGCCGCCGACGCCGGCGAGCAGCACGCGGGCGACGCCGAGGCCGAGGAATGCGGCGAGGGCGCGCTCGGAGCCAGGCGCGGGCGGCCGGCGCAGGAAGTTCGCGGTGAAGAACGGGACGATGCGCCAGGCGACGCCGACCACGAGCAGCAGCAGCCAGCCGTGGAGCGCGGTCTGGATCGCGATGAAGTGCAGACGCGCGTCCGGACGGAGCAGCGCCGCCGCATCGAGGCCGAGCGCGACGGCGCCGAGCGAGAACGCGGCGACGACGAGGCGCGGCTGCGCGCGCCCGGGCTCGCTCGTGCCCGCCCGCAGCGCGCCGGCCAGGAAGACGAGCATCGCGGCGAACGCCGCGAGCTCGAGGCCGAAGGCGAGGGCGAGGAGCTTGGGGGAGAGGACGGCGCTCGCGAGGAGCGCGAGCTGTCCGCCGACCAGGAGCGCGAGCCACGACGCGATCCGTCGCGGTGTCGGCCCGGGCGCGCCGACCCAGCGCGGGAACGCGGTGCCGAGGAAGCCGAAGACGTAGAACGGGAAGGTGCCGAAGAGCGTCGAATGCGCGTGGAGCCAGGCGGGCGGCAGCGCCGTCGCGAGCGCGGCGTCGTCGCCCGCGCGCCAGGCTTCGACGAGGCCCGCCCAGAGCCCGACGGACACGATTGCGTGGAGCGCGCCAGCGAGGAAGAGCGAGCGGTAGGCCGCACCGAACAGGAAGTGCGGCTCGCGCGCTGCGGGCGGAGCGCCGCGACGGGTCATTTCCACGATGCCTTGCGCTTCGCGCCGGCAGCGGCCCGGGGGGCGCGCGCCCGGCGCGCGCACGGAGCCGACGCCGCGCGCGACACGGACGGGGCGGGCGGCGGCCAGGCCGGCGGCGCGCCGCGACGCTGCGGCGGTCGCAGCAGATCGGCGAGGGCGGTCGCGCGGAACGTCTCCTCGACGAGCGCGTAGGCGTCGTCGAGCTTGCGGTGGAGCGCGCACAGCGCGCGCGCGTGCTCCGGCAATGCGAGAGGGCAGCGCTCGATGCGCCGGATCGGATCCACGGCGTCGAGGACGTCGAGCACCGAGATCCGCTCGGGCGCGCGCGTCAGCTCGAAGCCGCCGCCGATGCCGCGTCGAGAGCGCACGATGCCGGCGCGGCCGAGCTGCTGCAGCACCTTCGCGAGGTAGCCGGGCGGCACCCGGGTCGCGGCTGCGAGGTCCTGCGCTGTCCGGGGCGCGCCCGCCTCGCGGGCGAGGCAGGCGGCGGCGCGCAAGGCGTACTCGCTCGTCTGCGACAGCATGTTCTTCCCGAAATCAGGATAAAGATGTCCTGAATAGGCGCAAGGGCGGCGCTGCGGTCCGCGTCGCGGTCGGCGCGCCGGGCGGGGCCGCGCTGGCCGCGGGGATGCGCGGCGCGTGGGGTAGCCTCGCGGCGATGCCGCCCTCGTCACCCCCGTCCCCCGCGACGGCGCTCCACGCCGCGCTCGCCGTCCGCGAGCTCGCGGCGGGCGCGCGCGATCTCCTCGGCGCCTTCGAGTCGCTGCGGCGCGACGGCTATCCGTGGCTCCTCGACAGCGCGTTGCCCGACGGCCGGCTCGGGCGCTGGTCGTTCTGCGGCAGCGACCCCTGGCTGGTGCTGCGAGCGTCGGGCGCGAGCGTCGCCCTCGAGCCGCGACGCGACGTCGGTTTCGATGCGATCCGGGCGCTGCGCGAGGCCGACCCGTCGCGCGGGCCGGCGACGCCGCTCGACGCGCTCCGCGCGCTCCTCGGTCCGACGCCGGAGGGCGTCGGCGGCGCGCCGCCCTTCGCGGGCGGCCTCGTCGCCGTGCTCGGCCACGAGCTCGCGGCCGCCCTCGAGCCCGGCCTCGCCTTCCACGGCGAAGACGAGCTCGGGCTGCCGGACCTCGTGGCGCTCGCCGTGGATCGCGTGCTCGCGCTCGATCATGCGACGGGCCGTGTCGTTGCGAGCGGCCTCGGCTTCGGGACGAGCGCCGCCGCGGCGCGCGCCCGCGCGGAGGCCGCGGCTGCGACGCTCGCAGCGCGGGTCGCGCCCGGCCTCGTCGCCGAGCCGGGGCGCGCGCCGTCGCAGGCCCGGAGCGCGCACACCTCCTCGCGCCGGGTGGGACCGATCGCGTCGCGCTTCGACGTGTCGAGCTATGCGAAGCTCGTCGACGCGGCGAAGCAGCGGATCGCGGCGGGCGACGTGTACCAGGTCTGTCTCACGCATCGCCTCGAGGCGCGCTTCCCGGGCGACCCGTGGTCGCTCTATCGCGCGCTGCGACGCGAATCGCCTGCGCCCTTCGCGAGCTTCCTGGCGCTTCCGGAGGCGACGTTGGTCGGGGCCTCCCCCGAGCGCTTCCTGCGCGTCGAGCCCGACGGCCGCGTCGAGACCCGGCCGATGAAGGGCACGCGTCCCCGGGGCGCTTCGCCGGACGCCGACGCGCGCCTGCGCGGCGAGCTGCTGGCCGCACCGAAGGACCGGGCGGAGAACGTGATGATCGTCGACCTCGCGCGGAACGATCTCGGTCGCGTGTGCGAGATCGGGTCGATCGAGGTGCCGGAGCTCTTCGCGATCGAGTCCTACGCGACCGTGCACCAGATGGTGTCGACCGTGACGGGACGCCTGCGCCGCGATCGCGACGCCCTCGACGCCGTCGCCGCTGCGTTCCCGCCCGGCTCGATGACGGGCGCGCCGAAGCGCGCCGCGCTGCAGATCCTGGACCGCCTCGAGCCGGTCCGGCGCGGTCCCTACGGCGGGGCGCTCGGCTGGCTCGACGCGCGCGGTGGCGCGGACCTCGCGGTCTCGATCCGCAGCGCGATCGTGCGCGAGGGACGCGCCTGCTTCGGCGCCGGCGGCGGCATCGTGGCCGACTCGGACGCCGCCGCGGAATGGCACGAGACGCTCGACAAGGCGCGCGCCTTCGCGCGCGCCCTCGAGACCGAGGCGGAAACCGAGACCGAGGTCGACGCCGGGAGCGCGGCCGCAGGTCAGGGCGCGGGCGTCTTCTCCCGATAGACCTCGGCGCCGCCGTAGCGGTACACGAGCTCACCCCCGAGGTGGCCGGTGCGCAGTGCCGCCGCGCCGAGCGCGAGCGACGCGAGCACCGCGAGCCCGCGCGCCACGCCGCCGGCGCGCCCCGCGAGCAGCCCGGCGGCGCTCACGGGCAGCGTCAGGAACCCGAGCAGGACCATGAACTCGCCGGCCTCCTCGTGCTCGTGGATCGCGTCCTTCGGCACCACGTCCTCGATCTTCTCTTCCTCGTCGTGGCCGACCTCCTCCGCGACCCAGGCCGAGCCCGCGAGGATCACGTGGAGCAGCACGACCAGGGCCCAGCTCCGAACGGGCAGCCAGCCGCGTGCGATTCCGATCGCCCCGGCCAGGCCGAGCATGGGGAACAGCATGGCGAGGGCGATCGGAAGGTGGACCAAGGCGGGATGGAGCGGGCTCGGAAGCTCGGGCATCGTCTATCCTCCGCGAGGCTCGATGCGAGTCTACACGCCGATACGCCGGAAGGGACGGACCGGCCCCATGAAGCTGCTCTACGTCGAAGACGACCCGATCGCGCGCGAGTACATCGAGCGCGGGCTGCGCGAGAACGGCTTCGAGGTCGACGTCGCCGAGGACGGCGAGCGCGGCCTCGCGCTGGCGCGCGCCGGCGGCTACGACCTGCTGCTGCTCGACGTGAATCTCCCGCTACGGGACGGCTTCGACCTGCTGCGCGCGGTGCGCGAGGCGGGCCTGCGCACGCCGGCGCTCTTCCTCTCGGCGCGCGGCGACGTCTCCGACCGGGTGCGCGGCCTCGACCTCGGCGCGGACGACTATCTCGCGAAGCCCTTCGCCTTCGCGGAGCTCGTAGCGCGGCTGCGGGCCGTGGCGCGGCGGCACGGCGGCGACACGCCGCCGACCCGCTACGTGCTGGCCGGCCTCGAGCTCGACGTGCAGCGCCACACCGTCCACCGCGACGGCCGGCTGATCGACCTGACGCCGAAGGAGTTCCAGCTTCTCGAGTACCTGATGCGCCACGTCGGCCACGTGATCTCGCGCGCGATGATCACCGAGCAGGTCTGGGGCCACGGCTTCGAGACCTATTCGAACCTGATCGACGTCCACATGAACCACCTGCGCCGGAAGATCGACCGCGACTTCGAGCCGAAGCTGCTGCACACGGTGAAGGGCGTGGGCTACGTGCTCGACGACCGGGCCGAGACGACACCGGGCGCGGCGCCGGGCGCGCCGCCCGCCGCGCCGATCGCGTCCGGCGGCAGCTGAGCGTGGCCGGACCGCGTCGCCCGCTCACCCTGCAGATGCGCTGGACGCTGCGGCACGGCGCGGCGTTGCTGATCGCGGTGACGATCTTCGGCCTCTACGCCTACGGACGCATGGCGCGCCGCCTCGAGCAGGACGCGGAGCTCCTGCTGGTGCTGCAGGCCGACCAGTCGCTCGGCGATCTCGCGCGCCACCACGACGACCCGGCGGCGCTGGAGGCCGCGATCCGGGCCCGCATCGCGGCGACGGATCCCGAGCTGAAGCTCGGGATCGCGGTCTACGCGCCCGACGGAACGCCGCGCTTCGCCGACGGGGCGCTCGCAGGCTCCCCTCTCGCCGTGCCTTCCCAGGTGCTGAACCGAGCCGACGACCAGGCCTTCGGCGAGGCCGATCTGGGCGGGAAGTACGGCTGGCGCATCGTGACGCAGCGGAGCGACGCGGGCATCGCCCAGGTGGCGCTCTACGGCCGGCGTCTCGATCGCACCGTCCAGGGCGTGGGTCGGATCTTCCTGGTCGCGATCCCCGTGGTGCTCCTGCTGTCGGGCCTCGCGGGCCTCTGGCTCGCGCGCACGAGCCTGCGGCCGATCGGCCAGATCGCGGCGACCGCGCGGCGGATCTCGGGCTCGCACCTCGACGAGCGCATCCCGCGCAGCGGCTCCGGCGACGAGCTCGACCAGCTCGCCGCCGCCCTGAACGACACCTTCGCGCGTCTGCAGGAGAGCCTCGAACGCACGCGAGGCTTCGCGGGCGACGCGGCCCACGAGCTGCGCACGCCCCTCGCGGCGCTGCGCAGCCAGATCGAGGTGACGCTCGAGAAGGAGCGCAGCCCCGAGCAGTACCGCGAGACCCTCGCGGGGCTGCACCACGAGGTCGAGCGCCTCGGGGCCTCGGTCCAGGCGATGCTGCGGCTCGCGCGCTCGGAGGCGGGGCTCGACCCGTCCCGGCGCGTTGCGGTCCCGCTGGCGGAGCTGCTGGGTGACGTCACGGCCTTCTTCGAGCCGGTCGCCGAGGAGCACGGCGTCGCGCTCCGGGTCGGAGCGCTCCCCGCCGTCACGTTGGCCGGCGATCCGGAATGGCTCCATCAGCTCTTCGCGAACCTGCTCCACAACGCGATCCGCTACACGCCGCGCGGCGGCGAGGTCAGCCTCGACGCCGAGGCCGGCGACAGCGAGGTGCAGGTGCGCGTGCGCGACACCGGCCCCGGGATCCCGGAGCAGGAGCAGGCGCGCGTCTTCGAGCGCTTCCATCGCGTGGCGGCGCGCCCCGACCGCCCCGGGACGGGCCTCGGGCTGCCGATCGCGCGGGAGATCGCGCGCGCCCACGGCGGCGCGATCGAGCTCGCGAGCACGCCGGGCTCCGGCGCGACGTTCACCGTGCGGCTGCCGCGCGGCCCGGGCTAGTCTCGCGCCGTGCCGCTCCGCCGCCCGCTGTGCGCCCGTCTCGTCTCGGCGAGCGCGATCGTCTTCACGCTCGCATGCGGCGACGGCGCGCCGGGAATCGCCGCGCCGCCGCTCCCGGGCCCGTCGAGCTACGCCTTCCTCGCCGTCGGCGACACCGGCGAGCCGGCCTTCCTGCCGTCCGTGCGCTCGGGCCAGCGCGCGGTCGCGAACGGCATGGAGCTCGAGGACTCGCGCCGGCGCGTCGACGCCCTGGTGCTGCTCGGCGACAACTTCTATCCCGACGGCCTCGAGGAGGCGACGCTCGTCCCGCAGCTGCGCGAATACCTCGTCCGTCCCTACTGCCGCTTCCTGCGTCTCGACGGCCCGCGCTCGGGCGAGGTCGCCGACGCGTGTCCCGGCGGCGTCGCTGCTGCCCGGCGCCCCGTCCACGCCGTCCTCGGCAACCACGACTACAAGGACGCCACGAGTCCGGCGCGCGAGCGCGAGGCCGTGCCCGCCTTCGTGCCGTCCTTCGACCTGCCGCCGGGCGTCGCCGCCCTGCGTCGCCTGGGCGACGGCATCGACCTGATCCTCGTCGATTCCGAGCTCCTGATGGATGGTGCCGACCCGGCGCCGCTCGGCGACGCGCTGCGCGCGAGCGCAGGTCCCTGGCGCGTGCTCGCGCTCCACCGGCCGGTGGCGCTCGCGAACGGGCAGCAGCGGGATCCGGCCGGCGGCGAGATGAAGCTTCGCGAGACGATCCGGCGCGCGGTCGCGGAGGCGGGCGTGCGCGTGCACCTCACGCTCGCGGGCCACACCCACAACATGCAGGTGCTGGTCGAGGCGGATCCGATGCCGCTCCACGTCGTGGCGGGCAGCGGCTCGACGATGCGCGCCGTGAAGCCGGGCGACGGGACGCTGCGCTTCGGACGCGAGGCCGTGGGCTTCGCGCGCGTCGATCGCGTGCGGACGCCCGAAGGCGAGCGCCTGGTCGCCACGCTCTTCGAGACGCCGCGCTACCCCGCCGTCACCTGCGCGTTCGGGGATCCCGCGTGGGTCGTCGCGAGCTTCTCCGTCGATCTCGAGGGCCACGTGCGCGACGAGCTCGCGGCCGCGCCGGCGCGGTGAGCACGCGCGCCGGCTGGCTCCTCGCCCTCGCGCTCGGCCTCTGGCCGGGGCTCGTGGGCCTGCTCTCGCCGAGCGACGTCGGCACCCACGACCAGGGCAAGCAGGTCATGTACGTGGTGGACGCGCTGCAGGGCCAGTGGCTGCTGCCCCACGAGCGCGAGGTTCCCGCGACGAAGCCGCCGCTCTACACCTGGCTCGCGGCGGCGGCGGGCGGCGTGTTCGGGCTCGGCGAGGTGACGGTGCGTCTGCCCTCGCTGCTGGCGTCGGTCGCGCTCTGCCTCGCCGCCTTCGCGATCGGGCGCCGCACCGTCGGCGCCGAGGCGTCGCTCTACGGCGTCGCGCTGCTCGCGACGACCCAGCACCTGGCGAAGCTCTCGTTCTTCGCGCGCACCGACATGCTGCTCGCGGCCTTCGTGGCAGGCGCGCTGCTCGCCTGGCTCGCGGGGCGCGCGACCTGGTTCTGGCTCTGCGTCGGCCTCGCGGTGCTGACGAAGGGGCCGGTCGGCCTCGCGGTGCCGCTGGTCGCCGTCGGCGCGACCCTCGCCGCGCGGCGCGATCTCGACGGCCTGCGCCGCCTCGAGCCCGTGCGCGGGGTTGCGATCGTGCTCGCCGTGATCGCGGTCTGGCTCGTGCCGGCGCTCCTGCTCCACCGGGACGAGCTGGTCGCGATGGTGCAGGTCGAGCTCGTGGAGCAGATGACAGGGACCGGCGAGTACTCCGACGTGAAGCACCAGCCCTTCTGGTACCTCGTCCCCTATCTCTTCCTGAAGCTCGCTCCCTGGTCGCTGCTGCTCCTCGGCGCCCGCGACGCGGCGAAGCCGTCGCATCCCGCGTTCCCGCTGCTGGCGTGGCTCGCGGGCGGGCTCTTCGTGTTCATGTTCCCGGCGACGAAGCGACCGGACCATCTGCTGCCGATGTACGTCCCGGCGGCGCTGCTCGCCGGCGACGTCGTGGCGCGCGTCGTCGCGGGCGTGACGTCGCCAGGGCTCGCGCGCGGGCTCGAGCTCGGCGCGCGGCTCTGGGCCGCCGCCGCCGCCGCGATCGCCCTCGTCACGCTGCCCCTCGCGGCCTTCGGCCTGACGCGCACGAACACGACGCCGCCCCTCGCCGCGTGGCTCCTGTGCGCGCTGGCGCTGCTACCGCTCCTGCACGCGCTGCGCGCGGTAGCGACGCCGCGCGCGCGCCTCGTCGCTGCCCTCGCCGGCCAGGCCCTCGCCGTCTTCGCCCACGCGCAGGTCGGGACGGCGCCGGCGAAGAACGGCGAGTCGCCGCCGATGCGTGTCTTCGCGCGCGACGTCGCCGCCGCGGCCGGCGACGAGGAGATCGTGTTCGTCGAGACCGACTCCTACCCGCTGCAGTTCCTGCTCCAGCGCAACGTCCGCGAGCGCAAGCGCGACGCGCTGCCCACCCTCGCGCGCGCGGCCGAGCCGACCTGGGTGGTGCTGCCGGAGACGCTCGCGTCCGAGCTGCCGGCGGCGGAGAGCGTCGCGACGAGCCCGCCGCGTCCGAGCCACCGCGGCGAGCGGCTCGTGCTGCTGCGCACGCGCGGCGGCTAGCGCCCGCGTCAGTCGCGCGGGAAGCGCAGGAGCTGGCGCGCGATCACGAGGCGCTGGATCTGGCCCGTGCCCTCGACGATGTCCATCGCCTTCACGTCGCGGTGGAGCTTCTCGAGCAGGTGGTCGCCGCGCGCGCCGATCTCGCCCAGGAGCTCCATGCCGAGGCTCGTCGCCTCGAGCGCGACGGCGGGCGCGAACGCCTTCGCCATCGAGGCCTCGACCTGGTTCGCCCGTGCCTCGTCGGCCATCCAGGCAGCGCGCCAGCAGAGCAGTCGCGCAGCGCGCAGCCGGCGCTCCATGCGCTCGAGTCGGTCGCGCACGCGCGTGTCGCGCAGCAGCGACGCCTCGCGCGCAAAGGCGAGGGCCGCGTCGAGCGCGGCGCGTCCGATGCCGACGGCCATCGCGGCGATCGCGGGCCGCGTGGCGTTGAAGGACTGCATTGCGCCGCGAAAGCCGTCGCCGGTCCGGCTCGAAGGCCCGGCGGCCGCGCTCGCGTCCGGCGCTCCGCCGAGCACGTTCGCCGCGGGCACGCGGCACTCCTCCAACGTGAAGGACGTCGATTCGTACGCCTTCAGGCCCATCTTGTGCTCGACGTGGAAGTTGCCGAGGCCCGGCGTGCCGCGCTCGACCACGAATGCGCGCTGGCCGTCGCGTCCCTTCGCGGGGTCGAGCGTTGCGAACACGACGATCCAGTCGGCGCGGCTCGCGTTCGCGGCGAACGACTTCGCGCCCGTCAGCACGAAGGCGTCGCCGTCGCGCCGCGCGCGCGTGCGGATCGCCGCCACGTCGCTGCCGGCCCCGGGCTCCGTCATCGCGAAGGCGCCCCAACGCGGGCGATCCGGCGCGCGGAAGGGGGCGAGGAAGCGCTCGCGCTGCTCCGGCGTGCCGATCGCGAGCACGGGCGCCTCGCCGAGGCCGGGCCCCGGGAACGCGACGGCCACGCCGCGGTCCCAATAGGCCATCTCCTCGGCGAGCAGCACCGCGAGACGCGCGGTGCGGCGCGGCGCGCCCGGCGCCGTGGCCGTGTCGCCGCCGATCTCGCCGCTCCAGCGCGTACGGCCGAAGCCGCGCGCCACGAGCTCCGCGAAGAGGGGGTGCTCGGGCGGCAGCGGACCACCCGCGCGATCGGCCTCGAGGCCGAGGGGCCGCATGCGCGACTCGCCGAGGGCGCGCACCTCGCGCAGGCGCGCCTCGAGCTCGGCGTCGAGGGTCAGCTCCACGCGCCGCCTCGGACGAGGGCGAGGGGCGGCTCGCTCGCCTGGGCCAGCCTGCGGCCGGCATCCTCGCGCGCGAGATCGACGCCGCCCGCGAGCAGCGAGAGCGCGCGCGCCTCGCGCATCCACTTCTCGACCGGGTGGTCCTGCACGAAGCCGTGGCCGCCGAGCACCTGGACACCGTTCGGCGTGACGAAGAGCGCGGCCTCCGCAGCTTCGACGAAGGCGCCGGCGCAGAGCGCGTCGGCCTCGTCGGTGAGGACGGCGTCGCCGGCGTCGAGAGCCGCCGCCGCCTGCCAGAGCAGGAGCCGTGCCGCGTCGACGGCCATCGCCATGTCCACGAGCAGGAAGGCCATAGCCTGGTGGTGCGCGATCGGGCGGCCGAACGCGACGCGCTCGAGCGCGTAGGCGCGCGCGTACTCGCTCGACGCACGGGCGACGCCGACCAGCGTCGCGGCGTGGTAGAGGCGCGTGCGAGCAAGGACGCGGCGCGCGCCCGGCGTCCCCACCCACTCGTCGAGCACGCGCGCCCCGTCGGCGAGCGCGAGCTCCGAGGCACCGGCGGCGCGCAGCCCCGCGCCTCGGAGCGGCGTCGAGGCGAAGGGCCCGGCCGTGACGTAGACGCGCTCGCGCTCGAGCACCACCAGCAGATCGACGCGATCGGCGGGGACGTAGGGCAGAACGCCGCGCACGACGTCGTGCTCCGTCCGGAGGCGCGGCGCCGCGTCCACCGCGAGCACCGCGCGCGCGCCGGGCCGCACCAGCAGCGGGAGCGCGTGCCGGCGGAGCGCGTCCTCGCCACCGAGCTCGTGGAGCGCGTAGAGCGCGGGGCCCAGCGGATCGAGGGCGAAGGCGGCGCCGGCGTCGGCCGCGGCGAGCTCCTCGGCGACGACGGCGCGCGCGAGGGCGCCGAGGCCTGCGCCGCCGAGCGCTTCGGGCAGCTCGAGCGCGCCGAGGCCGAGCTCGCGGTGGAGCGCGGCGATTTCCGGCGCCACGGCGCGCGCGGTCTCGTGGGCGCGGTCGCGGGGACGCAGCCGGTCGCGCGCGAAGGCGCGCACGCTCTCCTGCAGCAGCACCAGCTCGGGCGGCAAGGCGAAATCGGGCACCGCTCCCCCCGCGTCGCCCGAGCCTACCCCAGCGCCAGGGGGCGCCGTCACGCCGAGCGCGTCGGAAGGCGAACCAGGTAGACGACGAGCGCGGCGCCGATCGCGCCGAGCAGTGCGCGCAGCCACGCCTCGCTCGTGCCGAAGGCGATCGAGCTCGCGAAGGTCGCGATCACGAGCGAGACGGCGAGGATCTTCGCGCGCCGGGGGATCGTGCCGTGGGCGCGCCAGTCGCGGATCAAGGGGCCGAAGCGGGGATGCGCGAGGAGGCGCCCGTAGTGCGCTGGCGACGAGCGCGCGAAGCAGGCGGCGGCGAGGAGCAGGAACGGCGTCGTCGGGAGGAGCGGCAGGAAGACCCCGAGCACCGCGAGCCCGACGCAGGTGCCGCCGAGGCCCGTGAAGACGGCTCGGCTGGCGCGCGAGCGCTCGCGCTCGTCCGCGACCAGCCGGACGGCGTCGCGATCGACGGAGGCTGTGGCCTGCGGCCGGGCTCCTTCCACTCCCATCCCTCCAGTGTGGGACGCTCCGCGGCTTTCACCAGGCCGCGGCCGGGGCTGCGCGCTCAGTCCGGGCTGAAGCGCGCGACCGGCTCCGCCGCTTCGAGTCGTCCCTTGCGCCCGATCGGCTCGTCGTGCTCGAAGCCCTCGAGCAGCGCGCGATCCGGCGCGGTGTTCGCGAGGCAGCGCTTCCCGTCCGGGAGCCGCGCCACCACGATGCCCCGTACGGGCTCGCCATCGCGGCCGTGCGTCACCGTGTAGCTCTCGATCGTCGCGGGCCCGACGGCGTCGCCGACCACCGCGACCGGCGGCGTCGCCGCTGCGCTCGGTGCGAGCGGCTTCGCGCCGCGCGGCGAGGGCGGCGGCGCGGACGCGAAGACGCCGACCGAGTGGCGTGTCATGTACCAGCCGACGCCGGTGAGCAGCCCCTTCGCGCCGGGCCGGGCCCGCAGGGCGTCGGCGAGGGAGGAGAGCGAGCAGAGCGTGTAGGCGTTCCCGGGCCCCCCGGCGTAGGCGAGGCCGCCGGTGACGGTGAGCGGGCGCGGGTCGTCCTCGGCGATGCCGAGCGCCTCGCGCGCCATCTGCACCGCGACGGGGAAGCACGAGTAGAGGTCGAGGACGTCGATCTCGTCGATCGCGACGCCGGCCTCGGCCAGCGCCTGCGCGCCGGCGCGCGCGAGCCCCGGCGCGCGCGAGAGGTCAGGCCGCTCGGTCGGGAACCAGGCCTCCTCGAAGGCGTCGCCCCCGCCCCACCAGTAGACGAAGCGCTCCTCCGGGATGCCGAGGGCGCGCGCCGCGCCGGCCGAGGTCAGGATCGCGGCGGCGCCCTGGTCGACGTCGAGGATCGCGTTCATGTACTTCGGGTACGGGAAGTCGATCATGCGGTTCTCGGCCGAGGGCGTCGCGATCTCGTCCGCGCTGCGCGCGACGCGGAACCAGGCGTGCGGGTTGCTTGCGGCCACGGCCGCGAAGCCTTCCATCAGGCGCCCGAGACGCGTGCGATGGGCGGCGATCGTCTCGCCGCGCCGCGCGCGCAGGGCGTTCTCGAACACGGGATAGACGTGGGGCGGGAGCGAGAGGCCCGCGGCCTCTTCGAGGGGCGTGGTGCCGGGCTTCGCCTCGCCGAAGCGCACGGGCTCGCCCTCGCCGCCGGTCACCCAGCCCGGCGTCACGCCGCTGCGGCGCGCGCGCCGCAGCGAGTAGACGGTCTCGCCCCCGGCGACCAGCGCGACGCGGCACTCGCCCGCTGCGATCCGCCGCGCGGTCTCGTTCAGGAAGCGCTGGGGCATGTTGCCGCCGACCACGGTCTGGAACGCTTCGCGCGGCCGCGCGCCGAGGCGCTCCGCGAGGAGCTGGGGCGCGTTGCGCCCGCGCCAGCCGAGCACGTCCACCACCGCCAGCCGGTCGATCGCCGCGAGCAGGCGCCGACCGCCCCCGCAGCTCTCGGCCGCCTCGCGCGCGCAGGCCTCCATCAGCTCGATCGGGCCCAGGGCCTCCGCCGGCTCTACACCCTTCTGCGTGCGCTGGGCGTTCGCCACCAGGACCGGCGTGGCGTCGTCGAGGTGGCTCGGGGGGGAGGCGGTCGGCATGGGTGCCCTTCCTGGCTGCGGGGTCGGCTCGGCTCGGAGCGCGGGCGGCGGGCGGGCTCGGGCCCGCGCGGCGGCCGCAGCGCCCGACGGTAGCTGGAAGCCCGGACGACCGTGAGCCAGACTGCGCGCCGGCGGTGACCGGGGCTTCCGGACCGCCTCGGGAGAGCCGTCGGAATGACTCGTCCCGCCGCCGTGACCGGCGGCGTGCTCCTCGGCCTGGGCCTGGCGGTGTTCCTCTGGAAGGCCGTTGGCCTCGGCATGCCGGTCCTCCCGACCGATCCGCTCGGGCTCTGGCAGGTCGAGGTGGAGATCAACGCCCGCGGCTCCGGGGGGCGGGGCAGCGTGCGGGCCGCGCTCCCGTCGAGCGACCTCTCCCAGACCATCTTCGCCGAGCGTTCGGTCTCGGACGGGCTCGTGTTCTCGATCCGGAGCGAGCGCGGGCAGCGGACCGGCATCTGGAGCGGCGCGCTGAAGCGCACCCACCAGCTCCTCTACGCCTTCCGGGTGCAGCTCTCCCAGTCCACCGTCCCGCTGCCGCGCGGGGCGGGGCGCACCGTGCCGCCGAAGCTGCGCGCCGAGTACGGCGGCGCCACGGCGGAGTTCCCGACCACGGCGACGGAGATCGTCGAGCGCCTGAACTGGCTCGGCCTGTCGCCGCCCGAGCAGGCGGCCGCGCGACTCGCCGCGGTGTACTCGTTCGTGACGGACGAGGTGGCGACCGAGCCCAACGCCGGCGACGACGTGCTGCTGACGCTCGCGCAGCGCGAGGGCAGCGCGCTCGGCAAGGCGCGCCTGCTCGTGACGATGCTCCGCGCCGCGGGCTTCCCGGCGCGCCTCGTGAGCGGCCTCCAGCTTCGCGAAGGTCTCGCGCCGCAGCCGAAGGTCTGGGTCGAAGCGTGGCTCGACGGCGCCTGGGTGCCGATGTCGCCGACGGACGCCTTCTTCGCGACCCGCCGGCCGGACTTCCTGCTGCTGCGCCAGGGCGGCGACGCCCTGATCGAGGCGACCGGCGTCGAGGCCGAGCTCCACCGCTTCCATGCGCTGCGCGAGCGGCTCCGCCCGGAAGAGCTCGCAACCCTGATGATCCCGACGAACCCGCTGCTCGCGGAGCTCTCGCTCTACCGGCTCCCGGTGCCGACGCAGGGCGCCCTGCGCGTGCTCCTGGTGCTGCCCCTCGGCGTGCTCGTGACGGCGCTCTACCGCAACGTGATCGGGATCCAGACCTTCGGGACGTTCCTGCCCGTGTTGCTCGCGCTCGCGCTGCGCGGCACCACGCTGATGCGCGGTCTCGCCATGATCGCCTTCGTGCTCGCGCTCGGCGTCGTCGGACGTCTCGCCCTCGAGCGTCTACGCCTCCTGCTCGTGCCGCGGCTCTCGATCCTGCTCTGCGTCGTGGTGCTGACGGTCACCGGCCTCGCGCTCACGGGCCGCGGGCTGGTCGAGCGCGACCTCTACGCCGGCGTGCTGTTCCCGATGGTGATCCTCACCGGCCTGATCGAACGCTTCTCGATCTCGCTGGCGGAGGAGGGGCTGCGCGAGGCGCTGATGAAGTCGCTGAACTCGATCCTGATCGCCGTCACCGTGTACCCGCTCTTCACGAGCGAGCTGCTGCAGCACGTGATGTTCACCTACCCCGAGCTCGTGATCTCGGTCATGGGCGCCCTGGTCTGGATCGGCGGCTACACGGGCTACCGGATCTCCGACCTGCGCCGCTTCCGCACCTTCGCGGGCGCCTCGGGGGGCGCGCGATGATCTGGCGCGACCTGCGGACGGCGGGCGTGCTCGGCATCAACGCCCGCAACTCGTCCTACACGCTCAAGTGGAACAACCGCTCGCTCTATCCCCGCGTCGACGACAAGCTCCTGACCAAGGAGCTCTGCGTCGCGGCGGGCATCCCGATCCCGCGGCTGCTCGCCGTGGCGCGCATCCACTTCGAGCTCCGCGAGCTGCGCGGCATCCTCGAGACCCTCGACTCCTTCGTGCTGAAGCCCGCTCACGGCGCGATGGGCAACGGGATCGTCGTGATCCAGGCGCGGGAAACGGGGCCGGGCGAGCGCGGCGACCGCTGGGTGCGCTCGGGCGGCCGCACGCTCGGCGTCGAGGACCTGCTGTACCACGCGGCGGGGATCATCTCGGGTCTCTACGCGATCGCCGGCCAGCCCGACGTGGCGATGGTCGAGGAGCGCCTCGAGCTCCACCACGCGCTGCGCAAGGTCTCGTTCGAGGGCGTGCCCGACTGCCGCGTGATCGTTTTCCGCGGCATCCCCGTGATGTCGATGATCCGCCTGCCGACGCACCGCTCCGGCGGGCGCGCGAACCTCCACCAGGGCGCGATCGGCGCGGGCGTCGACCTCGCGAGCGGGCGCACGACCCACGCGGTGCTGAAGAGCGGCTCGGTGCGCCGGCATCCCGACACCGACGAGAAGGTGGTCGGCTTCCTGATCCCGCAGTTCGACGAGGTGCTCGAGACGGCGGTGCGAGCGACCGACACCACCGAGCTCGGCTACGTCGGCGCCGACATCGTGCTGGACGAACGCTACGGGCCCGTCGTGCTCGAGCTGAACGCGCGGCCCGGCCTCGCGATCCAGGCGGCGAACCGGGCGGGACTCCAGCCGCGCCTCGACGCGGTGATGGAGGCCTGGCGTCCGGGGCTCGACGTCACCGAGCGCGTGGCGCTCGGGCGGGCGATCACGCTCGCCCATCCGCCGCGGGGTCTGCAGTCGTGACGCGCGCGGGCTCGCGTCTCGCCGCGGGGCTGCTGCTCGCCGGCGCGCTCGTCGCGCTGCGCTCGAGCGGCGCCCAGGGCGCGACGGCGGAGGCGGGCGCCTACGAGGCGCTCTTCGACGTGCGTCTCGTCGCGGTGGAGGGCACCGCGCGGGTCGCGATCGAGCTCGGCCCGGTCGAGGGCCGGCTCAACTCGATCCTGTTCCGGGTCGATCCCCAGCGGCAGTTCGGCTTCCAGGGCGACGGCGGCATCGAGACGAAGGACGGCGGCGTCCGCTGGACGCCGCCCCGCAAGGGCGGACGTCTCGCGTACACCGTGCGGATCGACCACCTGCGCGACGAGCGCTCCTACGATGCCCGCTGCGCCAAGAGCTGGGCGGTGTTCCGGGGCGAGGACCTCGTGCCCCGGGCGCGCGTCGACTTCGAGCCCGGCGCCCATGCGCGCTCGCGGCTGCGCCTGCGCCTGCCCGAAGGCTGGTCCGTCGCGACGCCGTACGCGAAGAACGACGACGGCACCTTCGCCGTCGCGTCGCCGGGGCGCGCGTTCGCGAAGCCCGTCGGCTGGTTCGTCGCCGGCCATCTCGGCGTGCTGCGAGAGCGGATCGCCGGCAGCTCGGTGACGATCGCCGGTCCGAAGGGCCAGAACCTGCGGCGCCTCGACCTCCTCGCGTTCCTGCGCTGGACGCTTCCCGACCTGCTCTCCGTCACGGGCCGCCTGCCCGAGCGGATCCTGGTCGTTGCAGCGGGCGATCCGATGTGGCGCGGCGGCCTCTCGGGCCCCGGCTCGCTCTTCCTCCACGCGGACCGGCCCCTGATCGGCGCCGACACCACGAGCCCGCCGCTCCACGAGCTGATGCACACGGTGATGCGCGCGAACGCGGGCCCCGACGGGGACTGGGTGGTCGAGGGGATCGCCGAGTACTACTCGATCGAGCTCCTGGCGCGCTCGCGCGCGATCGGGCGCAAGCGCTTCGAGCGCGCGATCGAGAAGATCGAGGAGCGCGGCAAGCGGGCGCCGCGGCTGCTCGGCCCCCAGGCCGACGCCGCCGCCACGGCGCGTGCGGTGGGCGTGATGCGCGCGGTGGACGCCGAGATCCGGTCCGCGACGAGCAACGCCCGCAACCTCGACGCCGTGGTGAAGGAGCTCGTGGCGAGCCCCGCGCCGGTCACGACGGCGCGCTTTGCGAATCTCGCGTCGCGCGCAGCGGGGCGCGATCTGCGACCGCTCTTGCGCCGGCTCGTGGGCGAGGACTGGGACGAGCGCTGAAGCGCGGCTCTACTTCCAGGCGAAGACCGGCTGCTCGAGGTGCGCGACGCGCGTGTCGCGGCCGTGGACGGCCACCTCGCGCAGCTGGTACAGCAGCGCTGCGGTCGGCGCGTGGATGTGCGTTCCGAGCAGCGGGATCGAGATCACGGGCCGGTCGCTCTCGGGGATGAATCGGAGCCGCGGCACGCCCGGGCGGTCGAGCTGGGCGAGCGGAACGCGGTGGGCGGACGCGACCTCCTGCGGATCGGGACGCAGCTCCGCGACGTGGCCTCCGAGCACGACGACCGGCGTGATCACGAAGCCCGAGCGCGTCTCGTAGTCGTCGAGGACCCCGAGCACGGAGCTCTCGGGCAAGGCGAGGCCGAGCTCTTCGCGCAGCTCCCGCAGCGCGGCCTCGATCGGGCCCTCGCCCGGGTCGAGGCGTCCGCCAGGCAGCGCCCATTGACCGCCGTGGCGCCGGAGCTTCGCTGCGCGCCGGGTGAGCAGGAACGACGGCGCGCCCCCGCGCCCGCGTACGAGCGTCAGTGCGACGGCGGCGGGCCGCAGGGCCTCGCCGGGCTCGATCGTCCGCCGCTCGAAGGCGGCGAGATGTCGCGCAGCGCGCGCGCCGAGCGCCTCGAGCTCCTCGCCTCGCGCATCCGCTTCCGACACGCGCCCACGATAGCCCGTCGCGGGCGGGCGCCTCAGCGCGCGACGAGCGGCATCTCGTTGCTCGCGAGGCCGTTCGGGTTCAGCACCTGCACGGCATGCGGTCCCACCGCCGGCACCGGCGAGATCGTGAGCTGGATCTGGCCGGCCGCCGGAAGGCTGAAAGAGCAGCCGCCGCAGACGGCGCCGTCCACCAGCACCCGCGCGCCCGCGTCCACGTAGGACTGGGCGAGGGTGACGGTGGCGCTCGTGCCGGCGGTCGGCCGCGGGATCTCGGGCGCGCCGGGGTCGGGCAGGAGCGGCGAGAGCAAGGGCTGGCGCGGGCCGCCGGCCTGCACGGTCTCCGGCAGGTCGGCCGTGAGCGTCAGCACGACGCCGAGCTGCACGGCGAGCGCCCGCAGCTGCGCGCCCGTGAGCTTCGTCGCGTCCGCCGCCGTCCAGAGCGCGCTCGAGGGCACGTAGCGGAACTCGCCGATGCTCGCGCCGGTGGCGACGGCGGTGATCTTCCCGACCGCGGCGGCGGACTCGAGCTGGGTCATCGCGGTCACGCTGGCGGCCGCGTTGGCGTTCGCGGGCGTGAGCTCGAGCTGGCGGCCCGTCAGGCCCGGCAGGCCGACGCTCATCTCGGTGATGAAGTCCCAGATCCGCGTGCCGGGCACGCCGTACACCGGCTGGAAGCCGGACGGGAAGGTGCCGAGGAAGCTCCCGCGCTCGGTCATGCCGACCGCCGCGTTCCAGATCGTCTCGCCCGACTGCGACTGCGTGAAGACCAGGCCTTCCTGGGAGCTGAAGATGGCGTTCGAGAACACCATGTAGCGGTCCCACATGCCGCGCACCGACGGCGCGTCGAAGCCGCCGACGGTCGCAGAGTTCGTGATCACGCCGAGCGGCAGCGAGTGACAGCCGGCGGCGTTGTCGGCGCAGGTCAGGCCCAGGAGCCCGGCGCCGTCGTCGTTGGTGAAGAAGTCGCGCGCGCCCTGGAGCGCGGTGGTCGAGAGCGCGTCGGTCGGCCGGCGCTTCGGCGACGGCGGATAGGCGACCGACCCGAGGAACACGGCCATGTCGTCGCGCTCCGCCTGGGTGAGGGCGCCGGCGAGGCCGGAGGGGCCGACCGGGCAGCTCGGCTGGGTGCACAGCACGCCCGCGAGGCTTGCGTCCACCAGGTCGCGGAAGCAGGCGAGGTCGCCGCCCGCGAGGCTGCAGTCGGGCGCGGTGTCGCCGGGGACGAACGTGCCGGCGACCGGGTCGCCGAGGGTGCCGTCCCAGTGCAGCGGCAGCGTGTCGCGCAGGCCGCGCACGGGCATCGTGGTGCGCGGCTCCGGCTCGACGCCGCCGGGATCGGTGCCGCCCGGTGCGGCGATGGTGTTGATCGTCCACAGGAGCTGGTCGACGTTCGCCGCCGGGTGGCACGACTCGCACGAGAACGTGCCGCTGGTCGAGCCGCGCGCGGAGTTGAAGGCGATGCGCCCGCGCTTCACGGCGGTCGGCGTCGGATCGCTGCCGACCGCGATCGTCGCCCGCAGCGTGGGGCTCGCAGGGGCAGACACGTCCACGACGGAGAACGTCGAGTCGACCGTGTTCAGCACGTAGGCGGTCTGGGCGACGCCCGCCGGGTTCGAGCGCAGGGCGACTCCCTGCGGGATCGCGTCGAGCACGATCGATCCGAGCACGTTGCCCCCGGCATTCATCGTGAAGAGGCCGGGGAAGCCCGCCTCGCCGTCGCTGCCGGCGGCGGTCGCGACCAGCACGTTCCCGTCCCCGCTCACGGCGACGCCGTAGGGCGTCGGGAACGTGGTCGCGCCCGGGGCGCTCGCGTCCAGGTCGACGTGGCTCGGCGCCGAGAAGCTGGTGCAGCCTCCCGTGCAGTCGACGATCGAGAGCCGGTTCTCGAATGCGCGGTTGCCCATCGCCGCGAGCCCGTTCAGCTGGTTCCGCGCATGGGTGTTGGTGACGTAGACGCGTCCGCCGCTCGGCCGCGCCGCGAGGCCGTAGAGCAGCGTGCCGACGCCTTCGACCGTCCCGATCGAGGTGAGGGTGCCCGTGTCGAAGACGAAGACGTCGCGGTCGGGCACGTCCGTGTCGTGGATCACGCGGCCGCCGACGTTCGGGCTCTGCGCGAACTGCAGGAAGAACTGCGTCGTGAGCTTGAACTCGCAGCCCTGGTCGTTCGGGTTCGCGAGGTCGAGGCCGCGCGGATCGTTCGGGCCGCAGGTGCCGAACTCGGACTCGTTCCCGGACTCGAAGGAGGCCACGAAGAGCCGGTTGCCCGCGACGGCCAGGGCGCGCGGCGCCTGGCCTGCGATCGCGAGGCGCGTCGCGTTGACGCTCGCGCGCCCCGCTGCGTCGACGTCGAGCACGAGCACCTGGTTCGGCTGGTCGAGCGTCACGAAGGCCCGCGACGACCCGGCGAAGACGATGCCGACGGGCTCGTCGGTGGTGGTGACGCCGTTCGCGTCGAGCGCCTGGATCGTCTGCACGACCGCGCGCTTCGTCCGGGAGACCACGCTGATCGAGTCGGACACGTGGTTCGTGACGAAGACGAGCTCGTCCTCGGCCGGATTGCCGGAATCGAGCTTCGGACGAACCGCCACGCCCACGGGATCGTGGCCGACCTTCACCTGGGCGACCTGCACCGGCGCCGCGGGCGCCGAGACGTCGACGATCGAGAGCGTGCCCGAGGTGGTGTTGGCGACGTAGGCGAGGGTGCCGTCCGCCGAGAGCGCGACGGGATTCGTCTGCGGGCTCTCGTAGAGGGCCGACCCCGAGCCGGGGCGGGCCGGCGGCGTCGGCGGTCCGCAGTCGGCGCCGAGGTTCGGCAGCGCGAGGGCGCCGAGCACGAGCAGGGCGATCCGACCGGAGGCGCCGGCACGGGGCCGGGCATCCGGAGCGTGCTCCGGCGTGTGTGCGGCGTCGCGGTGGCGATCGAGCGGACGGCGCTCGGCGGACGAGCGGGCGGTAGCGCGCATGGGATCCTCCCCAGGAGCCGGCGGCGCGCAGCGAGCCGCCGGCGCGAGGCATTCTACGCGCGATCGAGCGGGAACCGGCGCGGATTTCGCGGGGGGGCGTGCAGGCGGGCTAGGCTCCCCCGGCCCCGCCCAGGAGACTTCCCGCTTGCTCGATCCGACGTTTTCCGTCCCCGAGGTGCTGCGCAGGGCGACCCGTTCGCGCATCCGGCTCGACGACGTGGAGCTCGCCGTGCTCGACTTCGGCGGCGAGGGCCCCTTGGCGCTCCTGCACCACGCGAACGGCTTCTGTGCCGGCGTCTGGGGCCTGGTCGCCGAGCGCCTGCGCTCCCGCTTCCACGTGATCGCCTTCGATGCCCGCGGCCACGGCGACTCGTCGAAGCCCGAGAACCCCGACGCCTATCGGTGGAGCCGTTTCGCGGCCGACCTGGGGGCTCTGGCGCAGCGCCTGCTCGAGCAGCATGGGGCCGACCGCATCGGCCTCGGGATCGGCCACTCCTTCGGCGGCACGAACACGCTGCTCGCGGCCTCCCAGCACCCCGGGATCTTCGAGCGCATCGCGCTGGTCGATCCCGTGATCCTGCCGCCGCCCGACGCCCCCGTCATGCCGGACCGCGAGGCGCGCGTGGCCCGCCTCGCGAATGCCGCCCGCGACCGCCAGGCGGTGCGCGGCTCACGCGCCGAGGCGCTCGCCGGCTGGCGCAAGCGGCGCTTCTTCGCGAACTGGGATCCGCGGGCCCTCGCGCTCTACGCTGCGGACGGCCTGCGCGATCGGCCCGACGGCGGTGTCGAGCTCAAATGCCCCGGCTACGTCGAGGCCGCGGTCTTCGAGGCGGGCGAGGCGGTCGACCTCTTCGCCGCCGCGGAGCGGGTGACGATCCCGGCGCTCCTGCTCCGGGCGCGAAGAGGCGATTTCCCGCGCGCGCTCTTCGAGGGGCTCGCCGCGCGCATGCCCGACGTACGGCTCGAGGACCTCGACTCCGGTCACCTGGCGGTGATGGAGCAGCCCGATCTCGTCGCCGACGCGGTGCTGCGATTCGTGGACGCGCGCTGAGCCCAGACGGACGACGCGGCGGGCACCGCACGAATGCGACGCCCGCCGCGCGAATCGATCCAAGGCACCCTGGCGGGTGGAAGCTCGAGGCTCAGCGGCTCCGGCGGCGGAGGCTCGCGCCGATCACCAGCGCGCCCGCGCCGAACGCGAGGAACGCACCGGGCTCGGGCACGGCGCTCACCTGGGTCCGCGGTCGCGGTGTGAAGATCGACAGCGTCGGACCGCCGGTCGGGAACAGGGACGAAAGCGACTGGCTCGAGCCAAGCGTGATGCTCGAGGTGAACTGGCCGAGCAGCGTGTTCAGGCTCCCGAACAGCGTGCTTCCGGCGGAGGCAGCGGAAGCCGACCCGGGCAGCAACACGGCCAGCGACAGCAACGAGCCGAAAACCAGAGATGAGGCGAGACGGCGCATGGGGGAACTCCTCGGTACCTGCAGCGTCGCACCGGTTCGAGACGAACCTCCCGGGTCGTTGGGGGGGCGTCTCCGATCTGCTGGGTCATAAAACCCGAAGCGACCGCCCCATCATGCCCGCGTGGCCGCAACGCGTCAACCCGGAAAGTGATCTACGTCACCTCCCCAGAACAGGGGATGGCTCGCTGCGGGGAACTCCGGAGCTGCCTGGGGTGGGGTCAGCGCTCCTCGGGTAGACCGCGGCGGGTCCAGCCGGTCCAACCCTCGGCGAGGGACACGACCTGCCCGAAGCCCATGTCCTGGAGCGTCTTCGCGGCGAGGGCGCTCCGATGCCCGCCACCGCAGTAGAGGATCAGGGGCCGGCTCCGATCGCCGAGCCACGGGTCGCGTTTCGGATGCTCCGTGTCCGCCCGCACCTCGAGGAAGCCGCGCGGGAAGAGCCGTGCGCCGGGGACGTGGCCGGCGGCGTACTCGTCGGGCTCGCGAACGTCCACGAAGTGCCAGCCTTCGCGGTCGGGAGCATCGAGGATCCGGCGCGCCTCCTCGGGCGAGATCTCGCGGACCTCGCGCAGCGCCTCGCGGACGAAGTCGGCGAGCTTCTTGGCCATGCCGGTACTATGACACGGTGTTCTCGACCCGCGCCGGCTTCGACCTCTCGGCGAATGCTTTCGCGGCCCGGGTCGAGGCTCGGCGCGCGAGCGGCCGGCCCTTCGTCGATCTCGCGGATGCGAATCCTACCCGCGTCGGGCTGGTCGAGCCCGAGCGCGCGTTGGCCGCGGCGCTCCCGGCTCTCGCGCAGGACCGCCGCGCCTTCGGCTACGCGCCGGATCCGCGGGGCGACCGCCGAGCCAGGGAGGCGGTGGCGGCGTACTACCGGCGGCGCGGGGCGCAGCTCGATCCCGCCCACATCGTGCTCACGGCCGGAACCAGCGAGGCGTACGCGCATCTGTTTCGGCTGCTCGGCAACCCGGGCGACGAGATCCTGGTTCCGCGGCCGAGCTATCCGCTCTTCGATCTGCTCGCTCGCTTCGAGTCGCTGGAGGCGGTCGGCTACGCCACGCGTCGCCGCGCAGCCGGTGAAGACGGCGGGCACGACACCTGGAGCGTCGACCTGGCCGACCTCGCAGAGCAAGCCGGCGCACGGACGCGGGCGCTGCTCGCGGTGCACCCCCACAACCCGACGGGGGCCTACCTCTCGGCCGCCGAACGCGGCGCGCTGCGCGCGCTGGCCCGGACGCGCGGTCTGGCGCTCGTCGTGGACGAGGTCTTCCTCGACTTCGCGGTCGCCGCCCCCCGACCCGAGCCGAGCCTCGTCGCCGACGCCCGAGACGACGACGGGCCGCTCCACTTCGTCCTCTCCGGCGTGTCGAAGACCCTGGCGCTGCCCCAACTCAAGCTCGCGTGGATCGTGGTCGCGGGGCCGCCGGCGTTGCGCGACGAAGCCCTCGCGCGACTGGAGGTGATCGCCGATACGTTCCTCGCCGTGAGCGCGCTTCCCCAGCTCCTGTTGCCCTCCCTGCTCGAAGCCGCGCCGGCGGTGGCGGCCGAGCTCGGGGCACGCCTGCGCGCGAACCACGCCGCGCTCGGCACGGCGGCGGCCGAGAGCGACGGGATCCGGCTGCTCCCGGCCGCCGGCGGCTGGACGGCCATCCTCCGCATCGAGCCGGCGGCCGGCGTCGACCGCGACGAGGACGCGCTCGTAGCGGCGCTGCTCGACGACGACGACGTGCTGGTCCAGCCGGGCTGGCTCTTCGACCTCGAGCCGGCGGAGCACGGCGGCGCCGCCCACGTGGTGCTGAGCCTGCTGGCGGAGCCGACACGCTTCCGCGACGCCGCGCGCCGCCTCGTCGCGGGCTGCGCGCGCTGGAGGCGGGCGGCCGCGTGATCACCGTGATGCTCAACACCCGCAACGGCGAGCGGACGATCGCCCGCACGATCGAGTCGGTGCTCGCCCAGACCTTTCGCGCGTTCGAGCTGCTCGTGGTGGACAACGCCAGCACCGATCGCACCTGGGACATCGTGGAGAGCTACGCCGCACGGGACCCGCGCGTGCGCCTGGTGCACGAGCCCGTGGCGGGCCTCGCGCCCGCGCGCAATCGCGGCCTCGCCGAGGCGCGCTTCCCCTGGATCGCGATCCAGGACGACGACGACGTGAGCCATCCCGAGCGCCTCGAGACGCTGGTCGAAGCGACGCGGCGCGACCCGGGCCTCGTCGTCGTCGGGAGCTGGGCGGTGGTGTGGTCCGAGAGCGAGGGCCTTCGGGCGCCGTTCCATCACGCGCTCACCGACTACGACCTGCGGCTCCAGATGCGGCGTGGGCCGTGCCCCTTCATCGCCGCGAGCACGCTGTTCCGGCGCGACGCCGCCCTCGCGGTCGGCGGCTATCGGGCCGACTTCTACTACTGCGACGACTACTGCCTGTGGGCCCGTCTGCAGAGCCACGGGCGGCTCAGGAACCTTCCGCGACATCTCGTCGTGTACCGGCACCAGGATCCCGCGTCGCGGCCCGACGTGGCGGCACGGCAGGTCGAGGCGACGCAGCGCCTGATGGCGCACTACTTCAAGCCGCTCCGCACGCACGAGCGCTGGTGGCTGCGCAAGCGGCTGGAGCGTCTGAAGCCCATCGCCGAGGCGCGCATCGCCGTCGACTGGCCGCCCGAGCTGGTGCAACGCTACAGGCTCGAGTTGGCGTTCTCGCGCCGCGGAGCGCTTGCCATTCCGCAGCCGGGGCTCACGCCCGCGTGAAGCGGCGTAGCGCCTTCCCGGCGCGCGCGAGCTCGGCTTCGCGCCGCGCGGCGTTCCAGCCGAGCTCGTCGCCCACGAGCGTCGCGGCGCGCTCGAGGGCGCCGCGTGGGAGTGGCGACGCGAGGTAGAGGTCGGTGCGCCGCAGCAGAGCGTCGTCGAGATGGAGCGCCATTTCGTGTCGCGCAGCATGGACGAGCTCGGCGCCGATCGTGGGCCAGGCCGGGACCAGCCGGTCGCCGAGCGCGACGTCGTGCTGCGCCAGGCCGAGCACCGCTTCGAAGCGGGTTCCGTGGCCGCGCATCACGTGAAGGCGCGAAGTCGCGGGGACCTGCGAGACGGCGGGCACGGCCCGGGAGCGCTCGATCCAGCTCGCGTAGTCGTCGATCTCGCCGCCTGCGAGCGGGCGCTCGCGCGTACGTGACGGCCCACCGCGGCCGAGCCGGCGCACGATCGCGTCGATCGCCGCCTGCGCCACGCCGCGCGCGGTCGTCCACTTCACGGCAACGAGCGACAGCACGCCGTCGATCCCGTCCGTCGTGCGGTGGTCGACCAGCGTCTCGGCTTTCTCGAGCTGCACCTCCTCGTCGGCGCGCGTGCCGCGGCGTCGCGGCAGCATGCCGCCGAAGACGCCGATCACCTCGTCCCGGCGCAGCGCCGCGCCGGGCCACGCGCGGTTCACGTCGGCGAGCAGGCCCGCGACGTCGTCCTCGCCGATCGCGAAGGCGTCGGGGTCGCCGCTCCAGGGGACGTGCTTCGTGCCGAGCAGCGTGAGGCCGCGCCAAGGCACGGCGAAGAGCAGGCGCGAGCCCGCGCGCAGCACGGCGTCGCGGTCGACGAAGCCGGCCGGTCCCTCGAGCGCGAGGGCGACCGGCGGCGGTGTGCGACGAACCACGAGGTTCAGCGCCTTCGAGAGCGGGAAGATCTGCTCCGGCGCCGGCCGGCCGAGCGCGGCGGCGAGCGCGTCGGTCCAGGGGCCCGCGCAATTCAGCACCCAGCGCGCGCGGATCTCGACGGCGTCGCCGGTCTCGGCGTCGCGTGCACGCACGCCGACGACACGGTCGCCCGCGCGCAGGTACGCTTCGACCGGCGCGTGGTTCGCGACGAGCGCGCCGGCATCGACGGCGCTGCGCAGGAACGCGAGCAGCAGGCGCTCGGAGCTCCAGGCCTGGGCGTCGGTCCAGATCGCGGCGCCCGTCACGCCGTCGGTGCGTTGGCCCGGCGCGAACGCGAGCAGCCCGTCGCGCGACACCAGACGGCTTCGGGCCGGCCGGCGTGCGGGGTCGCGCGGCCCGGGCACGAGCGCGCGGAGCGCCTCGAAGGCGAAGAGGCCGGCGGCGAGCACCGGCCGGCTGCGCAGGCCCGCGCCCCGCGTCGGCAGCGCCGTCGGCAGCGGCTCGACCAGGTGCGGCGCGATCCGGAGCAGCGCGTGCTGCTCGCGGAGCGACTCGATCGTGCGTCGCAGGTCGCCGTGCTGCAGGTAGCGGATGCCGCCGTGGATCACGCGCAGGCTCTGGAACGAGGTGCCGGAGCCGAAGTCGCCGCGCTCGACCAGCGCCACGGAGAGTCCCCGGGACGCGGCCTCGTACGCAGCGCAGACGCCGTGGATCCCGCCGCCCACGATCGCGAGGTCGTGCTCTCGGTCCGCGAGCGCCGCGAGGTCGCGCTTCATGCCGGCGCCGCCTCGACGTGCGCCCGCTTCCAGAGCTGGAACACGAGCAGCGCCCACAGCAGGTGGCTGTGGTTCGCGCGGCCCGACTCGTGCTCCGTGATGAAGCGCGCGACGGCGCGCGGCTCGAACAGGCCGTCGCGCGCGAGCGCCGCGGGCGCGAGCAGGTCGTGGACGAGCGGGCGCCACTCCTGGGTGAGCCACGTCTTCATCGGGATGCTGAAGCCCTCCTTGCCGCGCGCGAGGATCTCCGGCGGGAGCTGGTCGGCGTAGGCGCGCCGCAGGATCCACTTCCGTACGCCGCGCCGGAGCTTCAGGGCGCTCGGGATCCGGAGCGCGAGCCGGACCACCTCGTCGTCGAGGTACGGCACGCGGGCCTCGAGAGACACCGCCATGCTCATGAGGTCCACCTTCGGCAGGATGTCCTCGGGCAGGTAGAAGCGGAGGTCCACGTTCATCGCGCGCTGCAGCGGGTCGGGGCCGGGATTGTCGAGGTAGGCGAGGAGCGTCTTCTCCGCCTCGCCCTCGACGGCGCGCAGGACGTCCGGGCGGTAGAGCGCGGCGCGCTGCTCGGGCGAGAGGAAGACCATCCAACGCTGGTGCCCGTAGCGCGAAGGCAGCGCGGCTCCCTCGAGCAGTCGCTTCATGGTGTTGCGTAGGCCCTTCTTCGCCGGAGAGCCGGGCACGAAGCCCGCCGCTGCGAGCAACGCGCGCCGCACCGGGAGCGGAAGCGGATCGAGCGCGACCCGCGAGAGCCGGTCGGCCAGGTAGGCGTCGTAGCCCGCGAAGAGCTCGTCGCCGCCGTCGCCGGAGAGCGCGACCGTGACGTGCTGGCGCGCGATCTGGGACACGAGCAGGGTCGGAAACACCGAGAAGTCCGCGATCGGCTGGTCGAGCTGGCCGATCACGCGCTCCACCAGGTCGAGCGCGCGCGGCTCGAGCACGGCCTCGTGGTGCTCGGTGCCGAAGCGCTGCGCGACGAGGCGCGCGTAACGCAGCTCGTCGTAGCTCTTGTCGGCGAAGCCGATCGAGAACGTGCGCACCGGCCGCGCGCTCGCGCGGCTCATCGCCGACACCAGGATCGACGAGTCGATCCCGCCCGAGAGCAGCGCGCCGAGCGGCACGTCGCTGATCATCTGGCGCTCGACGGCGGCGTCGAGGGTCGCGCGCAGGCGCGCCGCCCAGCCGTCGGCGTCGTCCGGCGCCGGATCGCCGCGACGGTCGGCGTCGCTCGGCCACGCGAAGCACGAGCCGGTCTCGATCGTGCCGTCCTGGAACACGAGCCAGCCTCCGGGCGGCAGCTTGTGGACGTCGCGGAAGAGCGTTCGCGGGCTCGCCGTGTACTCGAAGGTCAGGAGCTGGTCGAGGCCGACGAGATCGATCTCGCGCGCGCTGCCGCCGACCGCGAGGATCGCCTTCGGCTCGGAGCCGAAGCAGAGCCGTCCGTCGCGGCGGGCCCAGTAGAGCGGCTTCACGCCGATCTCGTCGCGGGCGAGCAGCAGGCGGCGCCGCGGCGCGTCCCAGAGCGCGATCGCGAACATCCCGTTCAGCCGCTCGAGGAACCCGACGCCGTGCTCCTCGTAGAGGTGCGGGATGACCTCGGTGTCGCTTCGCGTCGCGAGATGGTGTCCCTTGCGCTCGAGCTCGGCGTGGAGCTCGCGGTGGTTGTAGATCTCGCCGTTGAAGACGACGGTGATCTCGCCGGTCTCGTTCGACATCGGCTGCCGTCCGCCCTCGACGTCGATCACCGCGAGGCGGCGCATGCCGAGGCCTGCGCCGGGGGCGGCGAACAGGCCCGAGCCGTCGGGCCCGCGGTGCAGCAGGGTGTCGACCATGCGGCGGAGCAGCGCCTCGTCGGGCGTCTCGTCGCGCCGGCGTCCCTCGAACGCCATGCCGGCGATGCCGCACATCGGATCAGGCGGTCGCGGCGTGGGGTCGGCGGCGCTTGCGGAGCTGCATCGCCACCTGGTTGCGCAGGAAGCGCAGCGGGCCTTCGAGCCGGCCGAAGGGCTCGATCGCCGCGCCGGCGCGCACGGCCCCGCGGATCGACGCCGCCGGCTTCGCGGTGTCGAAGCGCGCGTCCGCGGGCAGCCGCAGCCGGAAGCCGAAGCTGCCCGCGCGCTCGGTCTCGTGCGGGAAGGGGAGGGGATCCGTGCCGGGCAGGTTGCGCACGCCGAGGGCCGCCGCCTCGGCGAGATGACGCGGTTTCGGCCAGAACACGGGCCGGCCGCTCTCGTCGCCGAGGTAGAGCTCCGCGCCGCGGGACTCGTCGAGCAGCGTGCGGAGCAGCGCGCCGCGCGCGAAGAGCCACTTCCCGGCGCCCCAGGGGATCACGGGAAGCGCGCCGGCGTCGCGCGCCCAGCGCAGCACGTCGCGAATCGGGCGGCCGTCGGCGATCCGCTCCGGCGTCGCCAGCGCGAGCACTTCGAGGTCTTCGGCGCATGCGACCTGCCGGCCTGCGATCAGGTGGAGCCTCGAGTCGCCGCGCGACGCCGTCAGCGACTCGGCTTCGGCCGTGGCCTCGAAGCGCCAGCCCCCGAGCGCCTCGCCGCGCGCCGCGAGCGCCCGCGCGCGGCCGAAGAAGTCCTCGCCTGCGCCTTCCGAGAGCAGCAGCGCGCCGCGGAAGGCTTCGCCCCGCGCCGCGGAGGCAAGGTTCGCGTAGGCAGCAGCGAAGTAGCGCGCCGGGTCGTAGCAATCGTGCACGTGGACGTGCGCATCGGCGACGACGAGGGACGGCGTGGCGGAGAGGTCAGCGGGCGAGTCGATCGCGCGGCCAGTCACTCGCGCAGCATACGGGAGCGGCCCGCGATGCGCCGCCGGCGCCGTCGTCGGGACTGCTAGGATGCGCGCGATGTTGTCGAGCCTGCGCGGAACCGACTCGCCCTGGCGTAGCGAGCGCTCGTGCGTGCTGGCGCGCGGTGGAATGGTCGCCGCGAGCGTGCCCCTCGCGGCGGCCGCCGGCCTCGAGATGCTCCGCCGCGGCGGCAACGCGATCGACGCCGCCCTCGCGATGGCCGCTGCGCTGTGCGTGGTCGAGCCCATGCAGACGGGCCTCGGCGGCGACGCCTTCGCGCTGTTCTGGTCGGCGCGCGAAGGCCGGCTCGTCGGGCTGAACGGCAGCGGGCGCTCGCCGGCCGCCGCGACGATCGAGGCCTACCGGGCGCGCGGTCTCGCCGCGATGCCCGCGAGCGGCGCCCTGGCCGTGACCGTCCCGGGCGCCGTGCACGCCTGGGAGACGCTCGCGAAGGGCTACGGTGCGCTTCCCCTGGGCGAGGTCCTCGGCCCCGCCATTCGCGCCGCGAGCGACGGCTTCCCGGTGACGGAGGTCGTGGCGCACCACTGGGGCCTCTGCGTCGCGGGCGGCACGCTGCGAAACGACGCCGCGCGAGCGACCTTCGCGCCGGAGGGCCGCGCGCCCCGCGCAGGCGAGACCTTCCGCAACCCGCGGCTCGCGCGCACCCTGCAGGCGATCGCCGACCGCGGCGCCGCTGGCTTCTACACCGGCCCGGTCGCCGACGCGATCGTCGCCGGCGCGCGCGATGCAGGCGGCCTGCTCGTCCACGACGATCTCGCGAGCCATTCCAGCGACCTCGTCGAGCCGCTCCAGGTCCGCTATCGCACGGTCCACGTCGCGGAGCTCCCGCCGAACGGCCAGGGCGTGACCGCGCTCCAGACCCTCGCGATCCTGAACGAGCTCGATGCAGCGGAGGCGCCGATCGACTCCGCGCTCGATTGGCACCGCCGCATCGAGGCCGTGAAGCTCGCGTTCGCCGACCGCGACGCGCACCTCGCCGACCCCGACGCGATGCGGCTCCCGCTCAAGCGCCTGACCGACGCCGACTACGTCGCGAAGCGCGCGTTCCAGATCTCGCACCATGCGCTGCGGGGCGTCGCTGCGGGCTGGGGCAGCGACACCGTCTACTGCTGCGCAGCCGACGCCGAGGGCAACCTCGTGTCGTTCATCCAGAGCCTGTTCGGCGCCTTCGGCTCGGGGGTCGGCTGCGGTGACACCGGGGTGGTGCTCCAGAATCGTGGCGCGGGCTTCCGCCTGGAGGACGCGCATCCGAACGCCCTCGGGCCGGGCAAGCGCCCGCTACACACGATCATTCCAGGGATGCTGCTGCGCGACGGCGAGCCATGGCTCGCGTTCGGCATCATGGGTGGTGACATCCAGCCCCAGGCGCACGCCGCCTTCGTCGCGAACCTGGTGGACCACGGGCTCAACCCGCAGGAGGCCCTCGACCGCCCGCGCTTCCGCTGGCTCGGCGGGCTCGAGGTGCTGATCGAGTCGCCGGAGCTACGCGTGCGCGAGGGCGGCCGTCTCGCCGACGCGCTCGCGGAGCGCGGGCACGAGGTCGTGCCTCCCGGCGCCGTCCACGCCGATCGCTTCGGGGGCGGGCAGGCGATCGCGCGCGAGCGCGACGGGACGCTCGTCGGTGCGAGCGACCGGCGCAAGGACGGCTGCGCGATGGGGCTGCATCCGTAGCTGCGGCACGTGCGGGCCGCGCGGCGGTCAGTGCACGCCGGGCGTCGCGACCAGCGAAGCGGGATCGAGGCCCAGGGAGCGCAGCACATGCTCCCACAGATCCTCGGGCGCGACGTCGAAGACGTCGTCGGCGCTCGCGTTCGCGAGCAGCCATGCGCCCTGGGCGAGCTCGGCTTCGAGCTGTCCCGGCGCCCAGCCGGCGTAGCCGAGCAGGATGCGGACGCGCGCCGGGGGCGCCGCGGCGACACGCCGAAGCGTCGCAAGCGTGCCCGCGAAGTGGAGCCCGGGCAGGAGCTCCGTTGCCTCGTCCTCGGCCTCGTCCTCGGGGTGGCTCACATCCGCGCCGAGCAGCAGCCAGCCGGTGTTGGGCTGCACCGGGCCGCCCCAGCCGACCTTGGCGTCGCCCCGGCCGGACCACTCGATGTCGAGCGACTCGCAGAGCGCACCGGTCTCGATCTCCGCCTCGCGCGACAACACCAGGCCGAACGTTCCGTTCTCGTCGTGGTGCACGAGGAGCACCACGACACGACGGAAGTTCGGGTCGAGGAGCTGCGGCATCGCCACGAGGAAGCCCGGTGCGAGCGGATGTTCGTCCACGTCGCGATCCTAGCAGGCGCGTCGCACCGCGCGCGGGACCGCGCGGTAGTCTGTCGTCGGAGGAGGGGGTGTGACGCCGAAGGCCGGTCTCTCGCTCGTCGCCGCGGCGGGTGCGCTCGCGACGCTCGTCCTGGCTCCGCGCGTCGTGCTGCCGCTCGGCGAGTCTGCGAGCGGGCTCGCCCTCGACGCGGGGTCCACGTCGCTCTTCCTCGTGCTCGTCGCGGTTGCGTTCGCCGTGCGCGCGCCCGAGCCGCTGCGGGAGCGGCTCGGTCTCGGCCCGGGCCGCCTCCCGCTCGGACGCACCGCGCTCCTCGTCGCCGGCCTCGTCGGCCTGTCGCAGGCCCTGGACGGCGCGATCCGGATCGCCGGTCTCGACGCAGGGAGCGCCCTCGAGCGGATCGACGCGATCGTGGTGGGCGCGCGCGGACCGGAGCTCCTGCTGCTCCTCGCCGGTGCGGCGGCGGCGGCGGGGATCGGCGAGGAGATCTTCGCACGGGGCTGGATCCAGCGCGGGCTTGCGCAGCGATTCGGCCGCAGGGTCGGCCTGCTCGTCTCGGCGTTCGTCTTCGGGCTTCTGCACGGCGACCCGGTCCACGGCGTCGCCGCGTTCGGCCTCGGCCTCTACCTGGGCGCCATGGCGGAAGCGACCGGCACGATCCGCGCCGGGATCCTGGCCCACGTGACGAACAACGCCTTCGCGCTCGCGACGGGCGCCTTCGGGCTCTCGCCATCGAATGGTGTCGGCGCCGCGAGCGCGGCGCTCGCTGGCGCAGCGCTCGCGATCGCCGGCCTCGCGGTTGCATGGCCGGCGGCGACGGCCGCGGCTCCGGCGGCGACCGCCGTCGCCCCGGAGCCGTGAAGCGGCGAGGTCGCTACGCGACCTCCTCCATCGTCTCGATCTTCGGCGCGCCCGCGAGGCAGGGCGTCAGGCGCGGCATCATCGACTTGAAGTGCTCGGACGCCGAGTGCGTCGCGAGCGCCCCGCGGTCCACGTAGCGCTCGAGCATCACGTAGGTGCGCGGCGCCTTCTTGTGGAGCGCGTACATCTTGCAGCCCGACTCGTTCGCCAGCGTCTTCGCCGCGAGCTCCTTCATCACCGCCTCGAACTCGCTCTCCTTGCCTTCCTTCACCTCGAGGGTCGCGATCACGGCCAGCATGCTCATCTCTCCTTGCGGCTCGCGGCGGGAGATTCCACCGGCGGCTCCACGTCGGGCACGTCCACCCAGTCGATCCCGTCCAGCATCACGCCGTCGGGCGTGCGCAGCAGGCGCTCCGTCCGCCCCGTCCCGAGCTCGAGGCGGTGGATCTCCCGCGCGCCGGTCTCAAGGAAGCACGGATCCTCCTCGTTGACGAGGAGGTAGGCGACGCCCTCGGGCCCCGGCGTGACGCCGCGCAGCGAGCCTTCGACCTTCGGCCGGTACACCACCACGCAGCCGGAGCCGGCGGGATCGCAGCGTTGGAGGACGCCGTTGCCGATCCCGTAGATCCCGTCGGGGGCCCACCACTCGGCGCCGACCTCGTTGTAGCCGAGCGCGTCGCTCTCGCGGTTCTCGCGCAGGGGCTCCTCGCTCGA
>Ga0105107_10000051_pt1 | contig 58157 bp, 50 predicted proteins | sample PPLLaktember2015_6_FD_79335 | JGI IMG/M metagenome (GOLD analysis project Ga0105107, IMG submission 79335) | Freshwater sediment microbial communities from Prairie Pothole Lake near Jamestown, North Dakota, USA - PPLs Lake P8 Core (1) Depth... | ecosystem: Environmental > Aquatic > Freshwater >...
CATCCCAGTCACCCCGCTCGAGCAGATGCATGAGGAGATAGCGGCCCACTATCCCAGTGGCGCCAGTGACGAGTGCTCGCATTCGGCGATGTAAAGCGGTGAAGGGTGAGGGCGTGAAGAGTGAAGGGGGAAGGGTAATCCAGCGACGCTGATTGCGCCAGCCTGGCGGGGACTGGGGTGCAGCGCTACCCGCGATAGAACCAGGTCCTGGTCTCCAGTCGCACGCTGGGCACTACCCTTTGCTCCCACGCGTTACCCCTTCAGGCCTTCACCCCCCTTCCCTCGTCGGCCTTCCTTAGTTACCCTTCACGCCTTCACCCTTCACGCCTTCACCCTTCACGCCTTCACCCTTCACGCCTTCACCCTTCACCAGCTTCGCGATGACCAAACACCTCGACCTACTCACCATCGGCGGCGGCAGCGGCGGCGTGGCCGTCTCCAACCGAGCCGGCTCGTACGGCGCTAGGTGCCTGTTGATCGAGAGGGGGCGCCTCGGCGGCACCTGTGTGAACGTCGGTTGCGTACCCAAGAAGGTGATGTGGAACGGGGCCCAGATCGCGGGTGCACTCGAGGATGCGGCCGACTACGGCTTTCGCGTCGGGGCGCACGAGTTCGACTGGGCGACGCTGAAGCGCAACCGTGACGAGCATGTGCGCGACCTCAACAAGCACTACGCACGCTACCTGGCGAGCAACAAGGTCGAGGTCGTCGCCGGCGCTGCCCGCTTCGTCGGCCCGAAAACTGTCGAGGTCGGCGGCGAGCGCTATAGTGCCAACCACGTGGTCGTCGCCACCGGCGGGCACCCAATCGTCCCGGACGTCCCCGGCGCGCGCTACGGCATCACTTCGGACGGCTTCTTCGAGCTGGAACGCTCGCCGCGCAAGGTGGCCATCGTGGGCGCCGGATACATCGCCGCGGAGCTGGCGGGCGTGCTGCACGCGTTGGGCAGCGAGGTGACAATCGTCCTGCGCCGGGAACGCTTGCTCGGCACCTTCGACCCCCTGCTGCGCGAGACGCTCATGGAGCAGATGCGCGGCGACGGCATCGAGCTCGTCACCAGCACGCCGATCATCGGCCTGGAGAAGGACCATCACGGCCATCTGACGCTGTTGTGCGGCAGCGGTACGCGCCTGGGCGGATTCGACACCGTCATTTGGGCAATCGGCCGTGCGCCGTCCACTCGCGACCTCGATCTGCCCGCCACCGGACTGGCACCGGACGAACTGGGCTTCGTGAGCACCGACGAATACCAGCAGACTGCCGTGCCGGGTATTTATGCAATCGGCGACGTAACCGGACGGGTGGCGCTAACGCCCGTAGCAATCGCCGCGGGACGGCGACTGGCGGACCGCCTCTTCGGCGGCATGCCGGACCGCAGGCTGTCCTACGACGACATCCCGACGGTGATCTTCAGCCACCCTCCGATCGGCACGGTAGGGCTTACCGAGCCTGAGGCCGCCGAGCGCTTCGGCGCGGATTCGCTGAAGGTCTACCAGGCCCGGTTCACGCCCATGTACCACGCCTTCACTACGCGCAAGGTGGCGACGGCCATCAAGCTCGTGGTTGCAGGCCCCGAAGAAAGGGTGATCGGCTGCCACATTATCGGCCCGGGCGCGGACGAGATGCTCCAGGGTTTCGCAGTCGCGGTAAAGATGAGAGCGACCAAGCGCGACTTCGACGATACGGTGGCGATCCATCCGACGGTCGCCGAGGAACTGGTCACCATGCGCACCGCTCGGCCGGCGGCGGTGTAACGATTCCCCCGGCGAAACTCGTTCAGGACGCCCCGGCGAGCCGACAAACTCATTTACCACGAAGGACACGAAGGAACACGAAGGAAATCGTCTGGTACCTTCGGCCACATAACGTGGCAGTCGATGCTGGTTGCGGCTTCCTTGTCATCCCCGGCCGTTCGGTAGAACGCGACGTTCCTTGTTCCTTGGTGTCCTTCGTGGTGGCTGCGGTTGGTTGTCAGGCACGCGCAGAGGGTGGAGGGACCGACACGAACACCTCCCCGTCCACCGTCCGCACCGGGAAGGTCCGGACCTCGCCGCGCTCGGGCGGCTCGACCTCGCCGCTGCGCAGATCGATGGTCCAGCCGTGGTCGGGGCACGCGACCTTGCACAGATCGTAGAGCACACCCTGCGACAGCGGGGCGCCCCGGTGCGGGCAGCGGTCCTCTATGGCGTAAAGCACTCCATTCTCGGCACGGAACACTGCGATGCGGCCTGCGGCAGTGTCCAGCGTTCGCGCCCGGCCATGGGGCAGCTCCTCCTCGTTGCAGATGCGCAACCAGGCCATCTCAGCGCGCCCGCGTCGCGGCTGAGGCTCGAGGCGTGCGCCGGCGCGCTGCCCGGGGAAGGGCAAGGAGCGGAAGGGGAAGGCGCGGCGCGCTGGCCGCTCTGCCGGCGAGGTCGGTCATGATCGTGCAAGCAAGCGCGGAAGTTTACCCGTGGTGCATACGCGGGGGTAAGCCGTCTAGCCCGCCCCCACCTTTGGTGATACCTTTGCCAGCTGCCGGAAGTGCAGCCGCGCCGCACGGCTAGCCCGGAGCGCCGTGCGGGGCGTCCGGGCGGATAGCGTCAGGCAAATAGAACAACCATCACGCCCGGGGGAGTCATGAGCAACGCGACCGTCAACGAAGCGGTGGAAGTCCAGAAGGGGCACTTCGATCCGTACCAGCTCGACCCCTCGCACATCCTCGAACCGCCGACCAGGATGCGCGAGATCCTCAAGAAGATCGGCCCGGGCATCATCCTGTCCGCTTCGATCGTAGGCTCCGGCGAGCTGATCGCCACCACTACGCTGGGCGCCGAGGTGGGCTACACGGTGATGTGGCTCATCATCTTCTCCTGCCTGATCAAGGCGCTCGTGCAGTCGTTCCTGGGCCGCTACACCATCGCCAAGGGCGAGACCGGGCTGGAGGCGTTCAACCGCATCCCGGGCAGGATCGGCAAGGTGAACTGGGTGGTGTGGGCGTGGGCGGCGATGGTGCTGGTCACGCTGTTCCAGATCTGCGCCATGTTCATCGGTGTGTCGCAGGCCATGAAGCTGGTCACCGGCATCGAGGTGGTCTGGTGGGTGCTCGCGTTCTTCGTGCTGACCCTGGTGCTGCTGCTCGGCGGCGCCTACCACCGCATCGAGCGCCTGGCCATGATCAAGGTCGGCGTGTTCACCCTCATCACCCTGCTCTCGGCGGTCGTGCTCACGCGCATGCCGCAATACTTCTCCTGGAGCGATGTGGCGCAGGGGATGACCTTCAGACTCCCCGAGAAGGGGCTCGCCACTGCGCTGGCCGTGTTCGGGATCACCGGCGTCGGGGCGACCGAGCTGTACATGTACACCTACTGGTGCGTGGAGAAGGGCTATGCCCGCTACACCGGCCCGCACGAGGACAGCGAGGCCTGGCGGCGGCGCGCGCGCGGCTGGATACGGGTCATGAACGTGGATGTCATCTTCTCGATGGTCATCTACACCGTGGCGACCATCGCCTTCTACCTGCTGGGCGCGGGGATCCTGCACGGCATGGGGCTGGTGCCGGCCACCAGCGACATGATCCCGATACTGTCCAACATCTACACCGAGACGCTGGGCGGCTGGGCGAAGTGGCTGTTCTACGTCGGCGCGATCATCGTACTGTACGGCACCATCTTCGCGGCCACTGCCGGACACTCGCGCATGTTCGCCGACTTCATGCGGCTGCAGGGCGCCTTCGAGCACGACGACATGAAGGCGCGCAACCGCTGGCGAGACATCTTCATCGTCGTGCTGACCGTGATCCCGGTCGGGATGTTCTTCGCCTTCGGCGAGAAACCGGTCGCGATGGTCAAATGGGGCGGGCTGGCCCAGGCATGGACCCTGCCCATCCTCTCCCTCGGCACCGTGTACCTGATCCGCCGCTATCTGCCCAAGGAGATGAGCGCGACCCCGATCGGCACTGCGTTGCTCTGGATCGGTGCGATCGTCATCACCGGATTCGTGCTGATCAGCGAAGCGCGCCGCTGGGGACTGTTCGGCTGACAGACTGGGGTTTCGGGTCTAGGGGCCACAGCACCCAGCTCACACACTGCCCTCGCGGATCGACAGATAGGTCTCGTTCCCGCTTGCGGGAGGGCGTAGCGTGAGGGTTGGCGTCCCCGCCTCGTCACAGGCCGGGCATGTTTTTTTGGTATCGCGCCTCAAGGGCGCATTCAGCGGAGCGACACGCAATGAGCATCGAACGCAAGCACATCGGGCCGCGGCTGTCCCAGGCCGTGATTCACGGCGACACCGTGTATCTGGCCGGTATCGTGGCCGACCATCCCATTCCCGATGCCGCCGCGCAGACCGGCCAGATTCTGGATCAGATCGACAAGCTGCTCGCCGAGTGCGGCACGGACAAGAGCAAGATTCTCATGGCCACCATCTGGCTGTCCGATGTGCGCTACTACGACGAGATGAACTCGGTGTGGGACAAGTGGGTGGCAGCCGGCAACACTCCTGCGCGCGCCTGCGTCGAGGCAAAGCTCGCGCAGCCCAAGTACCTCATTGAGATTCGCGTCGTGGCCGCGCGCTAGCCAGCAGTTCCCTCCGCTCCTGCCCGAGGACGGGTGGCCACGCAGTGGGCGCGGTGGTGGGAGCCTGCCCGTGGCGCGTAGCGCCGGGGCGGTGGGAGCAGGTCCAGGGCTGCCCTGGCCCAAGGTGGAGAGGCAGCTCAACGCCATGCTCTGCTCGCGCCCCTGACCGTTCCACCGGGCCTGGCGGCCTGCGTAGGGCGGCTAGAATGATCGCGCCCACCACTCCGCCCGCTCACAATGTCCCTGCTAGCTCAAGTCGCAATCTTCCTCGCCGCCGCCGTACTGGCCGTCCCCGTCTTCCGCAGGCTTAAGCTGGGCGCCGTGCTCGGCTATCTGGCGGCCGGCGTGATCATCGGTCCCTGGGCGCTGCGGCTGGTCACCGATGTCGAGAGCATCCTGCACTTCGCCGAGCTGGGCGTGGTGCTGCTGCTGTTCGTGATCGGGCTGGAACTGCAGCCCTCGCGCCTGTGGGTGCTGCGCAAGGCCGTGTTCGGGTTGGGCGGCGCGCAGGTCGCGCTCACCGGGGCAATACTGGCTGCGATCGGGCTAGCGCTCGGGCAGAGCTGGCAGAGCGCGCTGGTGATGGGGTTGGGGCTGGCCATGTCCTCCACCGCCTTCGTGCTCCAGGTGCTGGCCGAACGCAGGCAGCTGACCGCGCGACATGGCCGCTCCGCCTTCGCGATACTGTTGTTCCAGGACCTGTCGGTGATTCCACTGCTGGCGCTCATCCCGCTGCTGTCGAGTGCGCCGGCAGTGCAGCAGTCCGGCAATCCCTGGCTTGCTGCCGGGCAGGCGGTGGCAGTGATCGCGGCAGTGATCCTGGGCGGGCGGTTGCTGCTGCGCCCCGTTCTGCGCGTGATTGCGGAGTCGCGCATCCAGGAGATCCTCACCGCGGCGGCGCTGCTCGTGGTCATCGGAGTGTCGCTGCTGATGGTCGGCGTCGGACTGTCCATGTCCCTGGGCGCGTTCCTCGCCGGCGTGCTGCTGGCGGACTCGGAGTACCGCCACGAGCTGGAAGCCAACATCGAGCCCTTCAAAGGCTTGCTGCTGGGGCTGTTCTTCATCTCGGTGGGGATGGCGGCAGATGTCGGCCAGGTGCTCGACCGGCCGCTTCTGGTGCTCGCCGGCGTGATCGGCCTGATGGGCGTCAAGGCCGCGGTGCTCTACGTCCTCGGGCGCCTGAGCAGGCATTCGGCCGACTCCTCGCGCGCCCTGGCCGCTTCGCTCTGCCAGGGCGGCGAGTTCGCCTTCGTACTGTTTGCCCTCGCCGAGGGCAGCCAGGTGATGGACCGTGGCCTGGTGGATCTGCTGGTGGTGGTCGTGACCTTGTCCATGGCTGCGACACCGCTGGCTCTGCTTGCAACCGACATCATCGGGCGCAGGCTGCGCGCCCGCGAGCCGGCGAAGCCGTTCGACACCATCGATGCCGGGGAGCAACCGCCGGTCATCATCGCCGGATTCGGGCGCGTCGGGCAGATCGTCAGCCGCATCCTGCTGGCGCGGGGCATCCCCATCACGGCATTGGACATCGACCCAGCGCAGGTCGAGACCGTGCGGCAGTTCGGCCGCAAGGTGTACTACGGCGACGCGTCCCGCCTGGATCTCCTGCAGGCCGCGGGCACGGAGAAAGCGAAGCTCTTCGTGCTGGCGGTGGACAACGTGGAGAAGTCGCTGCTGATCGCCGAGACGCTGAAGAAGCACTTTCCGCATGTGAAGGTGTTCGCCCGCGCCCGCAATCGTTTCCATGCCTACCGGTTAATGGATATCGGCGTAGAGTACATTATGCGCGAGACGCTGCTGTCCTCGCTGCAGATGGCCGAGGAGGTGCTGCAGGCACTGGGCACGCCGGCGTGGCAGGCCAGGGAGATCGCGGAGCGCTTCCGGCTGCATGACGAGCGCATCCTGCAGGTGCAGCACGCCGTCTATCACGATGAGACGCAGCTTCGGCAGACCTCCCGCGAGGCCATGCAGGAGCTGGACGCGCTGCTGCGCGGCGACCGGGAGGACGCGCAGGCCGACGGCGCGCGGCACACGGTGTTCTCGCCAAGCGACATAAGATGACCCGGGCGTGAGGCGCGAGGGGTCCCTGCTCACCAACTTGGGCCGTTGCGACTGGGCCTCTTGCAGTCCTTAGCGACCTTTGCGTCCTTGGCGGTGAGAGCTTGTAGAGCTAGCCTCGAGCCTCGCGCCCGATCTGTATCCGTTTTGCATAAATCTTGCTTCCCTGGTCCACCGTTTGAGCGCCCGACAGGGCATTCGTGGACCGTACCACTGTGACAGGAGGAAACGCCATGAAGGGGTTGATGGGGCTGATCGGTGCAGCGCTGTTGATGTTCGTGTCCGTCGCCGCGTCGGCGCAGAGTCCGGAGGTGGCCGATGCGAAGCTCGGCAAGGGCGTACAGGACCGTGAGATCGTCGACGAGACCGCCACTTTCGCGGTCAACGAGAAAGCCTATCTGTGGATGCGCGTGACCGGCGGCCCGGGCGACATCAACGTGAACTGGAGCATCGGTGACCATACCGATACTGTTCCGCTGAACATCGGCGGGAGCTCGTGGCGGACCTGGTCCAACAAGACGCTGTGGCAGGCGGGCGACTGGAAGGTGACGGTCACCGGCAGCGATGGACAGGTGCTCAAGGAGATCACTTTCCAGGTGCAGTAGCGTACGCAGCCGGCCGACTCGGGGGCGCAGGAGACTGCGCCCTTTTTCTTTTCCCGGCGTGCGATGATTGCGAGCATGACTCGACTGCTCCTGGTTTTTCTCGCCGCAGTGGTCTGCACGCCGGCCCGCGCCCAGTCCATCGTGGCACTTTGGGACCCCGCGTACGTCGCAGTGCGCCCGGGCGCGAGTGTGCAGATCATGGTCATCGCCGACATCCGGCCCGGCTACGTGGTAGTCGCTCACCAGGCGGCAGACGCGCAGCTGGCGCCACTGACATTGCGCTTTCCGGCGACGCGCGGGGTGGCCGTGGGCGCCCCACGCTACCCGGCGGCGCAGGATGCGAGGGTCGATGCCGATCGGCGCAGGGTCCCAACCTATGCAGGCACCCTGCGGATCGCTGTGCCGGTCACCGTCTCGAAGCAGACGCCACCCGGAGAATTGACCCTGCAAGGTGAGCTGCGCTACCAGGCGTGCGTCGAACTGCGCTGCACCGCGAGCCGGACCTTGCCGGTCAGGCTCACCCTCGACGTCAAGCCCGTCGAGGACTAGTCGACTGTAACAACGCAATGCGGAGCACACGCCCTCTCTCCCTTGCGGGAGAGGGCTGGAGTGGGGTACTACTGAATCGGCTGCTAGAGTCCACTGGCTCGCCCGTGCATCCTCCTGCTGTCTTCACCCAGCCCAGACGCAGCGACGCCGACCGGCAACAGCAGGCGCACCCCGCGTGGCTGGACCCTGCTGCCCGGCCATGCCCGCGCGGAGAAGGTATACTCTTCGCTCCGCACACCACCCCGACCAACCAAGGACCGATTGCATGCGCACCGAGGTACACGTACACGGCACCGTCCCGCTGCGCTCGGGTGTCACCCTGTCGCAGCTCGAGGCGGCGATGCAGCCCTGGCTGGACTATCTGGACGTCGAGGGCATCGACGAGCTGAAGAGCGTGCACCGGGACGAGCCGGGCATGGTGTTCGACCCACGCCGGCGCCTGCTGGAGATCTGCTGGACCGGCGATGTGGGGCGCAACTTCCGCAAAGTCATCGAGGACGCCCTGCAGGCCCTGTGCCGGTATACCGATCAGGCTGCGGAAGTACAGCTGAGCTACTACCACGAGGACGGCCGGGACGAGATCAGCATCGTATTCGTCGGCCCGAGCTCCGAGTCTATCCACGAGGCGCAGCGGCGGCGCATGGTAGAGGACATGTCCAACCTGTTGTCGCGTCACTTCGGGCAGCAGGAAGTGTCGGAGGTCGTGAATCACATCAACGAGCTGTTCGCGCGCAACTGGAGTCAGCGTGGCGCGAGCGGCGAGATCGAGCTGTCCACCGAGCCGATCACCGTGCCCAAGGGCCGGAAGCATCTGCACTGACCCCACGCGCGGGGCTCCAGGTGTCAGATCAGCCCGACGCGGTCATCCCCGGCGAGTACTGGTACATCGACGGCACCGGCGAGGTCCTGTGCTGCCTCGAGCACCGGCAGTGCGAGCGCACCAAGGTGACCGGGCAGACCCAACCGGGCCGGGGCGTCCCGGCCCAGGCGCACGATCACAACGTCTTCAGATACTCGATCAGCGCATTCTTCTGTCCTGCGCTTAGCGCAGTGCCGAATGCGTGGCCCTCACTGCTGCCAGCCCGGTCGCGCGTATCGTGCCGGGTGCCGATGCGCTGTGCCTCGGGTCCCTGAACTACGAAGCCCACGTTCGCCGGGTCGTGCAGATCGTAGCCGCGCCAGAACACCTTGGGCCGCTGCTCGGGTGGCTGCAGCAGATCGCGCAGCGTGGGCACCGACCCGTTGTGCAGGTAGGGCGCCCGCAGCCAGATCCCGTCCAAGAACGGCGGGTTGTAACCGTCGAGCGGCGCCTCCACCAGACCCTTGCGCTCGATACCGAAGCTGCTCACCACTTTGTTGGCGGCGATGGCGTTGTCCGCGTTCCACGTGCCGATGCGCTCGGCGTCGGTCTTGACCGCCGCCAGCGGCATGCGCTTGCCGGTCCGTTCGCTCGCATGACAGCTTGCACAATTGGCCTCGAACACCGGCTTGCCGGCCGCCGCGAGGGCCTGATCGATCGGGAACGGATACGGCGGGGGCTCCTTGGCGCGCAGGTAGTCCTGCAGCCACTTGACTTCCTCCAGGAACTCGCTGTTACGCTTGGGCGGCGCACCGAGCAGCCCGAGGGCCGAGTCGATGATGACCGAATAGGAATCGTGGCTGTCGCCGGCCCAGTTCATCGTCGTGCCCTCGCCATCGTACTTCTTGAGATTCCAGATCGCGGGGATGTCGGTGGGACCGAAGCTGTCGTCCATCGGCAGCTCGATCATGAAGTACTTGGTCAGGTTCATCGCGTCGTCGCGGCCGCGACCCCAGTCGGGGAAGTCCTCCCGGTAGATCCAGGCGAACTGCTGCTCGCGCTCGAGCAGGCGCTTTTTCGTGATCGGAATCAGGACGAAGCGATAGATCATGCTGTCGACGAACCCCAGATCGTAGACCAGGGAGATCTCGCGCATGATGTTGTCGGCGTCGAAGCGCGGATCCTTGGCGCAGTCCACCAGGAAGCGGAAGAACGCCACCAGGTTCAGCGTGTGGCCGTTGCCGGCGTTGACGAAAGTCGGGTTCTCATTGAGAGACTTGCGGTACGTCGCAGTGTGGCAGGCTGCGCAGTTATTTGCGACACGGGCGAAGCCGACGACCTTCTTGCTGAACCCTACCGGCAACTCCTGCCCCTGCTCCCAGGGTGCGCCCAGGGAAGCGTAGCCGCCCGGCCCAGGCAGCTTCTCCGGGAACAGGCGCGGCAGCACGACGAAGATCCAGTACGGAATGCCGGCATCGCGCTCGGCGCCGATCGAGCCGTACCTGAAGCGCATCTCCGGGTCGCTCGTGATCCAGTCCGGTTGCGGCTCCTCGCGGAAGAACTTGTACCAGGTGAAGATGGCGCCCGCTGCGGCGAGCACGGCGAGCAGCACGATCGCGCCGATCAGCTTGCGCTTCCAACTACGCTTTGCGGTAATCGCTGCCATACCGTCTCCTCAGGTGTTGCCGCGGATCAGAAGGTCTTCATATGCTCCACCAGCGCGTCCTTGTCCGCCGCCGGTAGCGCCGTCCCGTAAGGGCGGCCCTCGTGCCCGCGGTTCGAGTTGCCGGGCACCGCAGTGTCGAACAGGAAATGCATGCGCCGGCCTTCCGAGGGGACATCCGACACGAAGCCCACGCGCTTCTGGTCGTACACGTCGTAGCCCCGGTAGAACGCTTTCGGCCGTTGACTGGCCGGTTCGAGCAGATCGCGCAGAGTGGGCACGGATCCGTTGTGCAGGTAAGGCGCGCGCAGCCAGACGCCATCCAGTGGCATGTTGGCGTAGCCGAAGGTCTTGCGGAAGTGCTTGAACCGGTGCTCCTCGTACCCGGTGTAGAGCTGCGCCTGGTTGGCTGCAAGCTCATAGGTGTACGAATCGAGACGGCCCCGGTCGGTGCCGATCTGCTCGATCGCCGTGACCTTCCCAACCCGATCGCCGCCGAAGTCCCGGCCCGTGGCGCCATGACAGCCGCTGCAATACTCGGCATAGATCTGCGCGCCCCGCCGCGCCTTTGCTTCGTCCACCGGGAAAGGATAAGCGGGCGGCGCCAGGTCGAGCAGCCAGTCCTCGATGCGATCCAGCGCGGCGTGATCGATCGTCGGTGGTGTGGTACCCGCGCCGAAGGCAGCGCTCAGGTTGCGCTCCTCGACCTTGACGTTGTTGCCGTCCCAGTGCAGCTGCATATGCGCGTCCTTGCGCGGCCGCTGCAGCCAGATCGACGGGAAATCGCTCGGGCCCTTGAGCTCGTGCTCCGGGATCTGATCCATCGGGAAGTTGAAGATGGCCTTGGCGAAGTTGAAGGTATCCACCCGGCCCGGTCCCCAGGGCGCTTCCCGCCCGGCGAAAGAGAACCGCGCGTCCAGCATGCGGATGCGGTCCTGCATCAGAAACACCGCGAGCGGGTAGACGATGTAGCGGTCGATCAGGTCGAGCTCGCCGCCCGCGCGCTCGACCTCGGCGATCACCCGCTTGGGCGTGAACTTGCTGTCCTGCGCGCAGGCGAAGAAGAAGTTCTGGAAGCTCATCACGTCGAACAGGTTTGCCGGCATCCCCAGCAACAACCGGGGCTCGCTCTCCGGCGTCTCCCGCACGGTGCTCGTGTGACATACCGAGCAGTTCAGGAACACGCGATCCAGGCCGAGCACACGCCGTTTCGATACACCTACAGGCAGGTCCTTGTCCGCCTCGTACAGCAGCCCCAGCGACCGGTACCCCTCCCCCGGCAGCTTGTCTGCGCACAGGCCGGGGAGCGCCTGCCAGATCCAGTAGGGAAATCCGGATTCGCGCTCGCCGCCGAGCGACCCATACTTGAAATGCTCCGCGATGTCGGCGTACGTCACCGGCCGGTCGGTGCCGAAGCGGTTCGCCAGATACACGACCGCGGCCACGCTGATCAGCGCCAGCACCACCAGAATGCGCGCGACCCATCTCACCAACCGTCGTCCAGGATGCGACTGCCTCGGTTCCACGTCGGTCTCCATTGGTTGTGCGCTGACCCGATGTCATGCGCTCTGCGCGGTGCGGCCGAGGTCAGTCGACCGCTGCCGCGGTCGACTGCGCCAGGCAGGGTCGCAGGCTCTCGTAGCCGCCGGCCAGGTGCTTCCCCAGTTCGGGAGGCTGCCCGGATTCCGCTTCCAGCAGCGCTTCCACCTGCTGCACCAGTGCGGTGAGGTCGCTGCTGCGTTGCCAGTCGTCGCTGCCGAGCCCGTGTGGACGCAGAGCCAGCACCGGGGGCATCGGCGTTTTCGCGCGCTGCGCCGCGGGCACGCGCCACATGCTGAGACGCGCATAGATCCGGGGCGCGCAGTGCGCGATCTTTGCTTCGACCTCCTCGAGCGTGCTGCCGTCGAGGAAGTTCGGCGGAGTGAGTTCCCGCGTGCGGTGGCACGACGCACAGTACGCGTAGAAGCGGTCCAGGCGCGCGACCGGTGCGCTGTGCGACTCGGCCGTCGCGCGCACCGCCTCGGTTTCGGCGGGCGGAAGGTTCCCAGCCTGCGTACAGCACCAGTCTCGCGCCGCGAACCCCAACGCTTCGAACAGAGCAGCCAGGCTGGGCGCGCGCCGGAACGGCTTCGCGGAGAACACGTCGCTGCGACCGGCCACAGTGCTGCGATGGAGGTCCGCGACCGCAGCGGCCACAGGCCCGAACTCGTCTCGCAGGTTGGCGCGCACCTCTCCGCGCTCCCCGGACCAGGACATGCTCAGCCGGGTGATCGCTTCGCCACGGTGGGTACGCGCACTCAGCCCGCTCCGGCCGAGCCGGAGATCGGCCCTGCCGCCGGAGGATCCTGCCGCGACGGTCCCGTCCAGGATCTGCAGCGCGGCAAGTGGTCCTGCGCCGGACAGGGTCATACCTTCGATCGAGCCACGCTCCACGCCGCCGGCATGCGCATAGAGCCGGCCGTGCAGGCTCAAGGGCTGGTCCTGCCCGCAACGGACGGTGAGCCTGATCCGGCCTGCTTCGACCGCCTTGCGTGCAAAGTCGCAGCGCGCACGCACCTGGCGTACCGGTGCTCTGCGAGCGTGTGTGCTGAGATGCCGGTCGATCTCGCGCACGTCGCGCTCGCTGAAGAACTCGGACAAGCCGCGCACCAGCCGGTCGAGGTCGGCCGGGTTCGAATGCCGCCAGGTCTCCAGCGGCGCACGCGGGACCAGGGGATCGAAGGGCGCTGCCACGTCGACCGCCGAACCTGCGACGCGCGCGACTCCCGTCTCCTCGCCCGCAAGCGGATTGCGGTTCGGGATGTCGGGATCTGGGATGAGCAGTCCCGCGGGCCAGAGCACCTTCCAACTCTGTGTCAGGCGCGTAAGATAGGCCAGCCGGTAGGCCTCGCTCGCGCGATCGAACTGCGCCGAATCGGTCAGGCGATACTGCAGAGCGAGCATGAAGGCAGCGGCGCGACATTCGGCTCCGGCACTATCGTCGGGTCCGCAGCCGCGCTGCCACAACAGTTGATAGGCGGCGAGCCGATTCGCCCGGTCGGTCGCGTTGTCCACCGCGTAGGGCTCGTCGACCCCGCGCTGGACCGGCACGCCGTAGAGCTTGCTCCCATGCGCCGCCAGGCGTTCCTGCACGCCCGGGTTCGCGTTGGTCTCGTCCCATTGTTGGCGCGAGAAAATCGGCGCGTGGTTCTGATGGCAGGCGATGCACACGGTGCGGTTCGCATAGAGCACCCGAGGACGCGCCCCCGGGCGATAGTCCTTCACGAGCTGGAACTCGAAGCGGGCGGCTGCTTCGTTGTAGCTGATCACCTCGAGCACGCCGGCGCTCTCCTGGTAGCCGATGTAGAGCCGGTCCTTCAGCAGCATGCCCGCGCCCCGTCCACGCGCCGGGACCTCGCCGTCCACGGCGATCACACCGCGCGGGAACTCGAAGAAGGCTGTTCCTGCGGCCGTGCGCTGCAAGGAACGCCCCAGAGGTATGAGCACGTGCTTGACTCCAGGTTTGCCTAGCGCGTCCCGCCCTGCATGCGCCGCCACCGCGTCAATCACGGCGGAGAACGGGAACGGGACGCGATAGTCGCCACCACGCGAGAACAAGTAGTCGAACAGCGAGCGCCCGACGGGAGGCAGATCGGTTCCGGGTGCGCTCGGGTCGACTGCCCATACCCCTTCCGTCCGATCGTCGGGGAACTGCGCAGCGTGAGCCGCAGCAAAGCCCTCCGCCAGGGTCACTGCAAACACACACAGCGCCAGCGCTGCCAATGTCCCATCCCGGGGCGGTGCTCGGTTTGGGTAGCCACGCACGGCTCCGCGGGTAGACCGGACCTCAGCCGGCCACCATCTGAACACGCTGCGTTCCGGGCCAGCAGTCCTCCGCTACGGCACCGGTGCTCTGGAACGCCTCGCCGTCGCGCTTCGCGATCTCCTCGTTGTAGAGCACGAAGTTCAAGAGGAACACTCGATCCGCATATGCACGGCCGAGATACAGCCCCGGCCGCACCATCCGGATCTCGTCGCGGATGCGCAGCCCGCGGCGGCCCGCGAGGAAGTCCGGGTTCTCGCGGTATCCCTCGACCTCGTCGCTGAACGCATAGTCGATGACGATCGACTCGCGCCGGCCATCGAGCAGGCTCTGTCCGCAGTAGAGCTTGGCGGGGAACAGCAGCCAGGCGTCGCGCCCGTTCACCGTGGTCTTCGGCAGCGAGCTGGGCGGGCCGTCGATCAGCGGGCCGAGGAGCGCCAGGTCCTCGATCCGGTTGCGCAGGACGCGTTCGTCGCGATAGAAGACCTTACCTTTCCATAGGGTCTTCCCGACGATCTCGAGCTTGCGGCCTTTGAGGTTGACCACGAAGCCCTTGAGCCCGCCGACGATCTCGGCGAGGCGCCGATCGCCGCTCTCCCCTTTCGGGAAGAACAGGCCGCCATCGAACGCGCCGTCCGGGATCGGTCCGGCCGTGAGGCGCGCATAAATCTGGTCGATTTGCTCCTGATCGAGGACAGCGAGATTCTCCGGCGTGATCAGAGCGCGCTGTGCCGGGGTCAGCGGATGCTTATGCTCCAGGCGCGCGAAGTCGGGCTTGCTGGCGTAATCCGCCCCGTACTCCATGAACGGAATGTCCGGCCCTTTCGGGCCGCAGCCGGTGATCGCCAGCGTCGCCGCCACTGCGGCATGGATGAACAATCTGCGCATCAGCATCTGTCGTCCCTCCGCCTCTAGCCGATCAAAGGGTGGCAAGGAACGCCGTGAGAGCGTTCTTGTCCTGTACCGACAGGTTCTCGCCGAAGCGATGACCTTTGTTCTCGATCAGGTCTGTACAGGAGCTGTAGGCCTCGACCAGCTTCGGCCGTTTGCGCAGCGTATCGATCAATGCAGCCGGGTTGGCGAGAACTTCTTCGGCGACCTGCGCGATCTCCCCGGCCAGCTCCGGCCCGCGCTTCTTCTCGAGTTGCTTGCGGTCGAGCTTCGCCAGCACGAGGTCGACGGCGAACTGCTTGTGCTGGAAGTTGCCCAGCGCACCCGCACTGGCCCCTGCCGGCACCGTCACTGTGAAGCCGAAGAGCTTGCGCTCGTCCTCTCCGTCCATCACCTTCGGTCCGAGATCGAGCACGATGTCGCGATCGAGCTTGGTGATCTTGGGGATGCGCTCCTGCGGATTCAGCAGCATCCGCATCGACTCCTTGTACAGCTTGAAACGCCCCTCCACAGTCGGGTCATATGCCCAGCAGGCCGGCTGCTGGTTGTCGGGCAGCAGGCGGTTCTCGCCGTCGACGTACACGGGACGATAGAACTCGTAAGGCCCCTTGCCGCCCCAGCCGCAGATCTCCGGACCCAGCGCATTGTTGTGCATGAACGGTGCATGCGCCCACACGCTGAGCAGCGAGATGTTGCGATAGTAGCCGCGACCACCGTGCGAGGGTTCCCGGATCCCGGGAACCTGTGCGCGGGCCCGCAGGGTCTGCGAGCCGAACTCTTCCCAGACGTGGCCGCTCATGTGGTTGGAATGCAGCGAACGGCAGCGGAAAGTGTCGACCTCGGCCGCCGGCGTGGACTGATCGTTGCCCATCCAGTCCTCACGCAAACCGGTCGTCGTGGACACCGCACGGAAGTCCCGATTGCGGAACGGCCCGGCCTTTTCCTCCGGAACGCTGGAATGGCAGCGGGCGCATGTCTCGGCGAACACTTCCCTCCCGCGTGCGACCGCACCCGCACCGAACTCGCGCTCCAGATCTTCCACGAGATCGTCGTACTCGTAGCTGGCCGCGGGTTTCCTGGCCTTCAGCGCATTCGCGCGCGCGACGTGCAGATCGGTTGCGTCGTTCTCCTTGGACAGGAAGAACGCCAGGATGTCGGGCAGACGATCCTCGATCGCACGGAAGTTGGGGCAATCGCGCCGGCACTGCCCGATACCGAACGGCGTCTGGCCAAAGTTGCGCTGATTGGGATCGACCTGCCGCAGATCGGTCAGGTGATTCACCCAGCACGCCTCGGCGCAGGAGCCGATGTTGAAGTACACGCGTTGGATTGCGCCGAGCGCACCGATGCTGTCTTCACCTCCTTTGAGGATGTGATGCACGGTCTCGGTCTGCTTGCTCTTGCGCCAGCACTTGGTGCTGCGGCCGGGCTCGCACCAGCACGTCTCGCCCTCGACACTGCTGGCATCGCACGAAGCGACCTTGCGCCAGGCGGTGACCTCCTCGCCTTCGAATACAGGCCGCTGGCTGATGTCGATCAGAGCGTTGATGGTGCCCGGATTGTTGACCTGGTCGGTCGGCACTGCCGAGGTGTCGGAGGTGCCGGGGCGCGCATGCGCGAATATCTGCCACTCCGGGCTGTCGACCGGCATGCCCGACACCATGATCTCGGAAATGCGCAGGTACTGGTTGCCGATCCCGCCCTTGATGTTGCTCCATTCGGGCCGGGCGGGGTCCTTCGGCGGGTTGAGCGGGTCGAAGGCAATATGGCAGGAGCCACACGACACGCCGATCAGGAACGGCGGCTCGATTGAGCCGTCGCCGATCCGGCTGGTGCGGCCGTCGGTGGTGGCATCATCGGACAGCCGGCGTCCGTAGCCGGCCCACGTGCCCACCTTGCCGTCGTTCAACGCCCGCCACTTCTGGGCATCGAAGCGGGGGTTGGGAAACTTGCGATAGCCGAGCGCTCCGGTCGACGTTCCGAACGCGAGATCGCAGGAGGACTGGCGCTGATCGCCGGGTCCATGCACATCGTTCTGCGCGATGGGCGCGTCCTGGAAGTCGCAGGCCGGATCGCGATATCCCTCCTTGCCTACGTGTGGCAGCAGCGCCTCGTCGCCGGCGCAGTAGTCGAAGCCGTAGGTTTCCTCCATGCTCCGCGCCGGGCATCCGGGCGAGCCTGGCGTGCAGCAGTCCGGATCGTTGATCAGGCCCCAGGTCTTGAAGCGCTGAGCACGCTCATCCGCGCGCAGGACCCTGTACCAGTCGATCCACACGCCGAGGCGCTGCTGGAACACGTAGGTGTGGAACCGCGCGTTGCCTGCGGTGGCCTTGTACCAGATCTCGCGCCCGGCACGCTGTGAAGGCGTCAGGCCGCTTTCGCCTAGATAGAAGCCCGATGTCTGGGCCGCGCTGGTTGCCACCGGTGCATCGCGCGCCGGCGCCGATTCGTTGGCGCTGTCGCGGTCTGACGACAGCGCAACCGACAGGGCCGAAACCAGCACCAGCCCCAAGCTCACAAACACGCCTCGCTTCATGGTCCCCCCGGATTGAATCCGGTTCTCGCGGGCACCGCCTGCACCGGTCTGGTGAACGCGGGTCGCGCGAGAACTCGACTTGCTGCGCTGCGTTTGTCGATCTGCCGCCTGTGCAACGTGGAGGCACGTCTACTGTATAGCGCCTTCGCCCGTCCGCGCAAGGTGCCGGAAGGAATATGTCCTTGGTATGACGCGAGAAATGCCGCGGCGAAGGCGGACGATCGCGTGCAACCTCAGCGCTTCATCGGCAGCAGCGAGGCGGTGCACGCCCGGAGTCGGCTGCGCGATTGGGACTGGCGTTCGTACGGGAAGACGGCGCTCGGCGGATGCACGAGCGGATGCAGATCAGGATGCGAAAGATCGCCGCGGGCAGCGGCGATGCCAGCGCCCGTCAGTCGAGAGCGAACTCAGTGTGCCGGTTTGATGCTGACCGGCGCTTCGCCGGTGAGCGCCCGCAGGAGCTGGGTGAGACGGATCTCGCCGTCACGCGCCAGTCCGCTCACCTGCGGCTCGGATTTGGCCTGCGCACGCGCAGACGCCCGCCGGCCGGCGCCCTGCGCCGTGCGCCGCGTGCTCTGCGTTGCCTTACGCGATTTCATGGGTTAATGCCTCCTGCATGCAATAGCGGCATGCCGGGCAGCCGACTTTAGCCCGGAACCCGCCGCTCGCCCACGGCCGCGCCCCGGGAGCGAGCCCCATGTTGTGTTCGTCCGTCCAGCCGTGAGGCGGCCGGCGGGCTTGCCGCTCACCCCGGCTTCGGGCCATGCCGCGCCAGGGTTTCGACCGCCTCGTGGGCGCTGAGGAACACCCGCCCTGGCGCGAGGTTCTGGATCAGTGCGGTATGCTTCAGGTGGTCCATTACCGGCCCTTTGACTTCGGCCAAATGCAGCGTGACGTCGGCCAGGCGCAGGGAATGCGCGAGCTTGCCCAGCATCTCCAGCGCGCTCAAGTCCACACCGTTGATGCTGCTCGCCACCACGACCAGATGCTTGAGGCGAGGTCTGCCTGCCACCCGCTCCATGATCGTCTCTTCCAGGTAGGCGCTGTTGGCGAAGTTGAGGTGCTCGTCGACCCGCAACAACAGGATCTCCGGCCAGGTCTCCAGGTGATCGTAGCGTTTGACGTTGCGGAAGTGCTCGCTGCCAGGCAGCCGGCCCAGTTCCGCCACGTGCGGCCGGGACGCCCGCCACACATACAACAGGAGCGACAACACCACACCGAGTGTCAGGCCCGCCTCGATACCGACCAGCAGCACACCCAGGAAAGTGCCCAGCAGCACGAGTCCGTCGTGGCGGTCGTAGCGCCACGCCTCGACTGCCCCGTGGAAATCGATGAGCCTCGACACCGCTACGATGATGATGGCCGCCAGCGCCGCCTTCGGCACCTGCGCCAGCGCGGGCGTGAAGAACAGTGCGACCGTTCCGACCAGCAAAGCCGTCAGGATGGTGGCGGCCTGAGTGCGCGCGCCGGCGCTGTAGTTCACCATGGTGCGGCTGAACCCACCCGCCACCGGCATGCCACCAGACACAGCCGCGGCCAGGTTTGCCCCCCCCAGAGCGATCAGCTCCTGGTTGGGATCGATGGTCTGGCGATGCCGGTTCGCCAGTGTCTTGGCGATGGACACGCTCTCCACGTAGCCCACCAGCGCGATCAGGAGCGCGGACGGGAACAGCTCGGCAAGCGTCTCCAACCCCGGCACGGCGAAGCCGAAATCGGGCAGTCCTGTGGGGAGGGTGCCGACAACTGCGACACCATGACCGGCGTCGAGCCTGAAGCCTGCAACCAGGAAGGTCGTCACCAGCACCACCGCCAGCGGCGCCGTCTTGCCGATGACCCCTGCATGCGCCGCGGTCATGCCCGCCCGCACCAGCGCGCGCTCCAGCGGTCGGCCGGAAAGCAGAAGCAGCATGACACTGAGGGCCCCGAGCCCGAGGGTCGGCAGATTCAGGTTGCGCAGCGCCTCGAGCGCCAGCCTCGGAGCGTCCGCGAGCGGCAGGTGCTTCGGCATCGTGAGGCCCAGCAGATGAGGGAGCTGGGCCAGGATGATGATGATCGCCGCCGCCGAGGTGAACCCGGACAGCACCGGATGACTGAGGAAATTTGCCAGCACGCCGAGCCGCAGCGCGCCGAGCACCAGCAGCACAATGCCGGCGAGAAACGCCAGCAACAGCGCACTGGAAACATAGTCGGCTCCGGGTGAAAGACCGGCGAGCGCCTGCGCCACCATGATCGCCGCCACCGACACCGGCCCGACAGCGAGTGTCCGGCTGGTGCCCAGGAATGCGTAGACCAACGGCGGCAGGATTGCCGCGTACAGGCCGGCCTGCGGCGGCAGACCGGCGAGCAGGCCGAAGGCCATCCCCTGCGGGACCAGCAGGATGGCGGTGACGATCCCGGCCAGCAGGTCGCCGCTCAGGTCCTCACGCGTGTAGGCCCTGCCCCAGCCGAGGATCGGCAGCAATCGCTCGAGCCGCCCGTGCCGCCGTTGCGCCATGCTCGTTCTGGTCGTCGCTGTCGGGTTTATTGTGGTTGTTGCCGTCGAGTCTGCGACGTGCATTGTATCGGCACCCGCGGCCACACAACAGAATCGGGCGCCGGAGTCACCTCCGGCGCCCGTTATGACAGACCTGCTCTCAGCGGACTACCGCGTGAGGACGCGCGACCGGCAGCCCGGCGGCGGCCCACGCTTCGGTGCCACCGACGACGTTGTAGAGCTGACGGAACCCGAGCTGGTGCAGGCGGTGAATGGCCATCTGCGAGCGAGCGCCCGACTTGCAGATCAGATAGACGGGTTTGTGCGCGTCCAGATGCGCGACCGCCGCGGGATCCATCCGGTCGAGCGGAATGTTCTCGGCGCCCTCCGCGTGGATGGTGGCGTACTCGGCGGGCCCGCGCACGTCGATCAGGTTGAGGGGTGCGGATTGCCGCTTCTCCCAGAGCTGGGCGGGCGTGATGCTGTACATGCTGGTTTCCTCTCGTGGTCACAGGCGCCCGGTACGTCGGGCAGCATGGCACGCGAGCTTAGCGGGCATCGGTCGGGCCGTCGGTGACCAAAGTCCCAGACCGGCTGCGCGGCGAAGCGCCGCCGGCGGAGGCTGGTCAGCTTCGCGCGATATACCCGTAGCGCAGATTGCTGGGCGAAGCGCCGTTGCGCTGGTACTCCGCCTTCGTCATCGCGAGCCGGTCGGCCAGACCGGCGTAGGTGACCGGCTCGATGCCGTAGAGCCGCGCGGAAGTCTCCCCGAAGATCGCGCTCTTCACGCGCCCGGTCGCGGTGCCGAGCGGGGCAAACCCGAACTTCTGCTGCATGTCCTCAGGGATCTCCAGCCGGCGCAGCCCTTCGATCTGCCACTGCGGCGCCCCGGTCCACACGGCGTCCGTCCCCCAGACGATGTGATCGGCACCCAGCCCCTTGACGAGGATGCCCATGATCGCCGCACACAGGCGCGGCTGAGCCACCGTGGTCATGGCGAACACCTGACCGAGATCGCCGTACACGTTGCGCACGCCGAACTTCTCCGGGATCTCGGCAAGATCGCTCACCCAGTCGATGCGCCCGGTCTGCTCGAACTGCGCGAGCGCCTCCTCGGGCGTGCCGCCGCCCGGGAAGCGATAAGCCGAGTGATAGATGATGAAGTTGAGCATGGGCCAGTCTTTCGCCGCCCGGCCCACATCGCGCACGTCGCAGTATTCGCGCAGATGCGGATACTGCTTCTCCACCGAAGGCGGGAACAGGCCCTTGTGCACGCAGACGTTGCGGATGCCGACTTTCCACAGCCGCTCATAGAAGGGATACAGACGCCGCTCGTCGTCCATCCGCCAGGGATGGCGGCTCAGATCCTTGTGCGTGTTGTCACCGATGGTGTAGCCCTTGAAGGAGTCCGGCTTGTCCTCCTCGATGGCCCGATCCACTTCCTCGACCCAGCCGAGCTGCCCGGGTGTGAAGATGGCGTGGCTCAACATCCGGCGCGATCCGGTCATCTCGTTGACACGCGCCCGGGCTTGCGCGGTCATCTGGTTGGTCAGGAACCAGTCCTCGGGGCGTTCCGAGGGGGCGCTGCTGATGATCGCGATCTTGGTGTCGCTGTCGAGGAACACCTCCTTGAAGTAGTTCTCGAACTTGAGGTCCTCGAGGCTCTGGGGCTTGTCCACCAGTGCGGGGTTCCAGCCGGCCTTGCCCACCGCCTCGCGCATGCGCACGAAGCCCTCCAGCCGGGTGTCGTCGCGCAGGAAGTGCGTATGCCCATCGAAGATGAACTGGCCGCCGAGCTGGTTCGCACGCTCGTCGGCCAGCTCCTGTGTGGCGGCCTCGGCCCGGCTCACCTGGAACAGCGGACCGTACACTTCGTTCATGGTGAGATAGGCGGCGGCCATGCCGGCCGCGGTACGGAGAAACTGCCGGCGGGTGATGCCTTGCCTGCGCGCCAGCTCGTCGGCCAGCAGTTCGAGCCGCGCCTCGACCTCGCGCTGCTTCGCCGTCTGCGGGACGGGCAGATATTCGTCGCTGGAGACGATCTGCGTAGGGATGGGGGTGTCGGCGGCGGCCAGCTCGGCGGGGGCGAGCCCCGCCCGCTCGTCATCGGTCAGCAGGTTCACGGGTGGTCTCCGGATGGGCAGGTACGGTTGTGTGAGCGCGCCGCACCGCCGAAGTTCACCGCACAAGGTGACACGTCGATTACACCGTCACGCCCAGACGGGCTGCTCGGAAAGCCGTCGTGCCCTTGATCGTTCCGGTTTTCTTCGTGTCTTCGTGGTGAGCGGTCGAACTAGTGTGTCTCACCACTAGTCCTCGGCTGTAGCCGGCTTCGGCGGCGCCTTCAGCGTGTGCGGCTTGAGCTTGTCCGGCAGCACGCGCCCCATCCGGGCACGGTGTCCGGCGTAGTGGCCCATGTCCTTGCCACGGATGGTGATCTCCTTCTCGCGCCCGCGAGAGATCCCGACAAGCATCAGGCTGGGCTGGTCGGACACGACAACCGCGACGAGCTTTTCGCCTTTCTCGAGGCCCATGATGATCACGCCGCGCCCCTTGGACAACTGCTTCATCTCGGCGACCTGGAACAGCAGCATGCGCCCCTGCTCCGACACTGCCGCGACGTAGTTGCCCGGCACATCCTCGTACATGAACGGCGGGATGGGCGTTTCGCCCTCCTCTACGCTCATGAACTCGCGGCCCGCCTTGCGATTGGACATCATGTCCGCGATCTTGGTGAGGAACCCATAGCCGCCGGAGGATGCCACCAGAACGCTGGTCTCCGCCTTGCCGGCCACCACGTACATGATGTGCGCGCCCTCCTGCACCTCGACCAGGGAGGACGCCGGCGCGCCGTCGCCGCGGCCGGGCGGAAGCTGCGAGGCCTCCACCGTGTAGGCGCGGCCCTTGGAATCCAGGAACACCACCGGGTCGACAGTCCGCACCTGGATCAGCGCGAGCAGACCGTCGCCCTCTTTGAATGACAGCGTGGTCGGATCCACGCCCCAGCCCTGGCGGGCGCGCACCCAGCCCTTGCGGGAGAAGATCACCGTGACCGGCTCGTCGATCACCGGCGTCTCGAGCTCGGCCTTCTCGGCTTCCTCGATCTTGGTGCGGCGCTTGTCGCCGAAGGTCTTGACGTCGTCCTCGATCTCGCTGACCACCAGATCCTCCAGCACCTTGCGGCTGCCCAGGATCTTCTCCAGCTGCTTCTGCTCCTTGCGCTTCTCGGCCAGCTCCTGCTCGATCTTGATGTGCTCGAGCTTGGCGAGCATGCGCAGGCGCATCTCCAGGATGTCCTCGGCCTGGCGCTCGCTCAACTTGAAGGCCTTGATCAGATCGGCTTTGGGATCCTCGGCATTGCGGATGATCTCGATCACCTTGTCCACGTTGAGGAGCACGATCATGCGCCCCTCGAGAACGTGGATGCGGTCCAGCACCTGGCTCAGGCGATACTGAGTGCGGCGGGTAACCGTGGTGAAGCGGAACTGCAGCCACTCCGATAGGATCTCGCGCAGGTTCTTGCCGGTGGGACGCCCGTCCAGCCCGACCATGACCAGGTTGATCGGGACATTGGTCTCCAGACTGGTCTTGGCGAGCAATAGATTCACGAACTCGGTCTCGTCGATCCGCGAGGTCTTGGGCTCGAACACCAGCCGCACCGGATGCTGCCGGTCGCTCTCGTCGCGCGCCTTGTCCAGCATCGACAACACCAGCTGCTTCTCGCGCGTCTGCTCTGGCGTGAGCGACTTCTTCCCGGCCTTGGGCTGAGGGTTGGTGCTGGCGTCGACCTCCTCCAGGACCTTCTTCGTCGATACGCCCGGGGGCAGCTCGTACACCACCAGCTGCCACTGACCGCGCGCCAGCCGCTCGATGCTCCAGCGTGCCCGCACCCGCACCGAGCCGCGCCCGCTGGTGTAGGCCTCCTTCAGCTCCGCGCGCGGCGTGATGATCTGTGCGCCGCCCGGGAAGTCGGGGCCTTTGACGTGCTTCATGATCCCGGCGATGGAGAGCTCGGGATCGCGCACCATGGCGATGGCGGCCTGCGCAACCTCGTTCAGGTTGTGGCTGGGAATCTCGGTGGCCATCCCCACTGCGATGCCCGAAGCGCCGTTCAGCAGCACCACTGGCAGGCGCGCAGGCAGCACGACCGGCTCCTCGCGCGTACCGTCGTAGTTCGGTACGAAGTCCACCGTGCCCTGATCCAGCTCGGACAGCAGCACCTCGGCGAACTTGGTCAGACGCGCTTCGGTGTATCGGTACGCCGCCGCTTCGTCTCCGTCGCGCGAGCCGAAGTTGCCCTCGCCGTCCACCAACGGATAGCGCAGCGTGAAGTCCTGCGCCAGGCGCACCAACGCGTCGTACACGGAAGCGTCGCCGTGCGGATGGTACTTCCCGAGCACGTCACCGACCACAGCTGCCGACTTCGTGCGCTTGGTGCCCGCGCGCGTGCCGTTGTCCCACATGGTGTAGAGGATGCGGCCCTGCACCGGCTTCTGGCCGTCGCCCACGCGCGGCAGCGCGCGGTCCTTCACCGTGGCGATGGCGTACTGCAGATACTGCAACGACGCATACCGTCCCAGCGGCAGCGCATCGCCGAACTCGCCCTGCATCGGCGCGAAGTGCGGCGGTAGGTTGCCCCCGCCGGCGCCACCTGCCACCGGCTGCGTGGCCTGCTTCTCCGGCTTGCGCGGCTCACCGCGATTCGCCGCCGGGCGATCCTTCTCGGCTACTGCCGTGTCCTCGCCGGTGCCGAACAGATCACCGGTGGTATGGTCTGAGCGTTTTTTGCTGTCCATATGCTGTCACCTCACCTCGGCCCTCTCCCGTCAAGGGAGAGGGCCGAAAAACGCGCCTCGCGCGCCTGCCCATCTGCCGTCACCTTCACCCCTGCCCTCTCCCGTCAAGGGAGAGGGGGCCTAAGGCGCCTTCGTGCCTCGCCCCTCACTCCTGACTCCTCACTCCTCACGCCGTCAGGTAATGTCCGCCTCCACCAGATTCCCGAACGTCTCCATCCACTCGCGCCGCTGGGAGGCGTTCTCGCGCGCCATCATCATGTTGAAGATGTCGCGCGAGATGTCCACACCGTCCTCCAGCGAGACCGGCAGCACGCGGCGCGTATCGGGGTTGAGGGTGGTCTCCCAGAGCTGCTCGGCGTTCATCTCGCCCAGGCCCTTGAAGCGGCTCACCGTCCAGCTGCCCTCTCGCACACCCTCATCGACCAGTTTCTCCTGCAGGATGGCGAGCTCCTGCTCGTCCAAGGCGTAGAGCTTGCGCGCCGGCTTGTTCTTGCCGTGCGCGGGCACGTCGATGCGGAACAGCGGCGGCTGTGCGACGAACACATAGCCGTGCTCGATCAGCTTCGGAAAGTGGCGGAAGAACAGCGTCAGGAGCAGCACCTGGATGTGAGCGCCGTCCACGTCAGCATCCGCCAGAATGATGATCTTCTTGTAGCGCAGGCCCGACAGGTCCACGCTGTCGCCCAGCTTGTGGTGATCGACGCCGATGGCGAGCGCGATGGCCTCGATCTCCTTGTTGGCGTACAGGGTCTCGGGGCTGTCCTGCCAGGTGTTCTTGGGCTTGCCCTTCAGCGGCAGCACGGCCTGGAACTCCTTGTCCCGTGCCTGCTTCGCCGACCCTCCGGCGGAGTCGCCCTCGACGATGAACAGCTCGTTGCGGTCCGGGTCGTCCGATGCACAATCGGTCAGCTTGCCCGGCAGCACCGCCACGCCGGAGGCTTTGCGCCGCTCCACTTTCTGCGCTGCGCGGGTGCGCGCGGCTGCCTGGCTGATGACGAGCTCCGCGATGCGCTTGCCCTCGTCCACGTGCTGGTTGAGCCACAGCTCGAAGGGGTCGCGCACCATCTGCGCCACCAGCTTGACCGCATCGCGCGAGATCAGCTCGTTCTTCACCTGCCCCTTGAACTGGGGATCGAGCATCTTCACCGCCAGCACGAAGTTGGCGCGCGACCACACGTCCTCGGGAACCACCTTCAAGCCGCGCTGGCCCATGGCGTGGAGGTCGATGAAGTTCTTGATGGCGTTGTACACAGCCTCGCGCAGCCCGGCCACGTGCGTGCCGCCGTGCCGGGTGGGAATCATGTTGACGTAGCTCTCGGTGACCAGCTCACCGTCCGGAGTCCAGGCCACCGCCCACATGGCGCCCTCGCCTTCGGCGAAGCTGTCGCCTTCGGACTGCGCGGTGATGTAGCGCTCGCCGTGGAAGTGTGTGGCCACCGGCTCCTGGCCGGCAATGGCGGTGCGGAAGTAGCCCTGGATGCCCTCGGGGAAGTGCCAGGTCTGCCGCTCGATCTTGCCCTTCTTCTCCACGCCGAGGGTGAACTTCACGCCGGGCAGGAGCATGGCCTTGGCCCGCAGCAGCGCCGCAATGTCGGCAGCGACGATCTGGGGCGAATCGAAGTATTTCGGATCCGGCCAGAAGCGCACGCGGGTGCCGGTGTCCTTCGGCCCGGCGCTGCCGGTCTTCTTGAGCGGCTCCTTGACCTTGCCGTTGTCGGCGAACACGATGCGGTACTGGGCACCATCGCGCTTGACTTCGACCTCTAGCCGCTTCGACAGCGCATTGCTGACGCAGATACCCACACCGTGCAGGCCGCCGGCGATCCGGTAGGCCGCATCCTTGTCGGTCTTGCGGAACTTTCCTCCGGAGTGCAAGGTCGTGAAGATGACTTGCACCGCCGGGACCTTCTTCTTCGGGTGGATGTCGACCGGGATGCCGCGGCCGTCGTCGACGACCTCGGCCGAGCCGTCCTCGAACAGTGTCACCGCGACGTTACCGGCGAAGCCCGCCAGGCCTTCGTCGGCGGCGTTATCGATGATCTCGACCAGGGCGTGGTTGGGGTTGACCGGATCGGTGTACATCCCCGGGCGGTGCAGGATGGGCGAGAGATCCTCCAGGATCTCGATATCTTCCGCCGTATACTCGGCTGCCTTGCGTGCCATGGTTTACCTCATTGACTGCGTTTGACTGCCGCCGCTGCGGCCCGCCGTTTCTGAACCTGTCCGCCCTCGCGTCCGAGCCTGGCCTGCAGCTCGCGCACCGCGAGGTCCTGCACGTTGCCGCCCCCGGCTCGAATGGCATCTACCAGCGCGAGCAGCTCGTAAAGCTTCGGGTCGCGCCGTGCCGCTTGCGGCACCGACTTGTAGAGCGGCGAGAACTCGGTGCCGCGCACCTCCCCATCCGGATCAGGCCACACCGGGGGGGGCTCTTCCGATTGTGGCAGTATCCCGCTCAGCGGCGGCGCGGCCTCGGCGGTGGGCATCCCCAGCGTCATCCCGCCGCGCGCCGGCGTGAACACATATTTCAGCCCGTGCACCAGAAACTCCCCCAGGGCATCGGCGTCCGCGTAGCCCCAACCGTCGTCGAGCTTCATTAGCGACGCCTCCAGGGCACGCTTGACGGCGGCATGCACCTCCGAGGCCGACATTCCCAGCTCGTAGGCGAGCTGGCTGTAGGACCAAGGCGCACGCTCCAGCGCAACGATCTTGAGCAGGACGAAGACGTCCTGGGGCTTGAGGCTCACGGCTGACGTATCGGCTCCTTGGCGTGGGGCTGCACCCTCGCCAGACCGGATGAGGAGGGAGGGCCTCCGCGATCCCTCCCGTTCAGGCCGGCCGGGGAGTACAGTCTATTCGCGAATCGCGAATAGCGAAAGACGTGCCGGGTGGCCGGCGCCGGGCTGTCGTCCGGCGGCGTCGCCGGGTGGCGCGGGCTTGATCGAGATCATGCCGCGAGCGTAGCGGTAGACTAAGTTGTTCTTGTAATCGTTCGAGATCAACAACAAGGAGATCACATGGCGGCACTGACCCAGGAACAGACCCGGCGCCTGCGGAAGGCGCTCGACGAGCGCTATGCGCTGCTGATCGAGGAGGTGCGCACCGAGCTCGAGCGCTCGGGCGAACAGCACTACATCGACCTCGCGGGGCGTGTGACAGACTCGGCGGACGAGGCGGTGGCGGATGTCCTCGCGGACCTGAACGCGGCCATCATCGACCGCCAGGTCCACGAGATCCGGGACATCGAAGCCAGCCGCCAACGGATGGAGGCCGGCACCTACGGGCGATGCATCGATTGCGGAACGGACATCGGCTTCGAGCGGCTGATGGCCTATCCCACCGCCAAGCGCTGCATCCAGTGCCAGAGCCAGCGCGAGAAGGGCTACGCGCACGGCGGCACGCCGCGGCTGTAGTGTACTTCCAAGGCATGAACCACGGAGGACGTGGTGGACACGGAGGAAAAGCGATAAGCGATAGGATCGAGATAGGTCGGCGCATCCCACGCACCGTTGGCCTAGGGCCCAACAGCAAGTGCGCAGGTACGCTACCGCGCAAGAACCGAAGCGTGCCGTCCCAGCTTCCCGTGGCACCATTGGTCCGTTCTCTTCGAAGTCCTCCGTGTCCACCGTGTCTCCGTGGTTCAATAGCGGTCTCGCAGGAGGGCTCGGAAGCATATGGCAGTAGAAATCGCACTGATTGTGGGCGCTGGCAGCGGCCTGTCGGGGTCACTGGCGCGGCTGTTCGCGCGAGAGGGGATGCAGGTGGCACTGGCCGCGCGCCGGGTCGACAAGCTCGCCGAGTTGTGCGGGCAGACCGGGGCCCGGGCCTATCCCTGTGACGCTGCCGACCCGGCGCAGGTCGAATCGCTGTTCGATGCCGTCTCGCGCGACCCGGGCGAGCCCACGGTAGTGGTGTATAACGCCAGTGCGCGTGTGCGCGGGCCGATCGAGTCGTTGGACCCGGCACGTGTGATGGACGCGCTCGCGGTCAGCGCCTTCGGTGGGTTCCTGGTCGGTCAGCAGGCCGCCCGGCGCATGCTGCCGCGGGGCTCGGGCACCATCCTGTTTACTGGCGCCACAGCGAGCGTGAAAGGCTTCCCGCAATCGGCCTCCTTCGCCATGGGCAAGTTCGCGTTGCGGGGCCTGGCGCAATCCATGGCCAGGGAGCTCGCCCCCAAGGGAATCCATGTCGCGCACGCGGTCATCGACGGGGGCATTGCGTCGAGCTACGCCAAGACCGACGAGGAGCGCGCCAGCGACCGCTATCTCGCGCCCGACGCCATTGCGCAGACCTTCCTCCACCTGCATCGGCAGCATCGCAGCGCGTGGACCTGGGAAGCCGAGGTCCGCCCCTGGACCGAGACGTTCTGAGACCGGCATGCAGCGTAGATTCACATCCTGGAAGCCGAAGATGAACCGCGGAGGACGCAGAGGACGCGGGGTGAATTGATGTATTGCCTAGACCGATCCGCTCTTCATCGGGGTGAGCCCGATCCGATGCAGAAGCCCGTTGTCGCGCCTCCGCGTCCTCTGCGTCCCCCGCGGTGAACTGCTCTGCCTTGATCGTCCTGGCGGCCCTGGCGTTGCCGCTGAGCACGGGTCTGGCCGGCGCACAGAGCGCGGTCATCCCGAAGAAGCATCAGGCGCTTTATCGCCAGCTCGGTGGACAGCTCGCCCAGTTCGCAGCCACAGTCCCGGGAACGGGCAGCGACCGGCCTGTCCTGCGCGGCGCCGCGTGGACAGCTGCCGGCTGCGAGCCCGTGCCCACACTCCTCGACGAGACGCGGCGGGAGCGTGCACTGCGAGAGCTGGACGCCCTAGCGCGGGCCGGCGCACAACTCGTGACGCTGGAGGTGTGCTATCCACTGATCTCCCCGCAGTTCCAGGATTCGCGCCCGGTCCTCGAGCGCTACGCCAATCTCGCCAACGCGGTGCGGTTGCGCGGACTGAAGCTGCTGGTGCGCAGCCGCGCACTGGCGCCGACCGATGGCAGCATCGTCGCACGCCGCTACTACGTGCGCATGGGCAAGCAGCGCTTCTTCCTCGAGCGTTACGAAGAGGCAAAGAGCATCGCGCTGGCGCTGCAACCCGACTACCTCACCCTGGTGGCGGACCCGCTCCGCGACACGGCGGGGCTCAAGCTCACCGCGCGCGATTGGCGCACCTTCCTGCGCAAAGCGAATGCGGATATGAAAGCGGATCTGGGAGACTTCGCGCCCGCGCTGGGCGGCGGCCTGGCACTGTCGGCCAGCGCCGAGCTGGTCGATGCTTTCGCCGCCGTCCCCGGGCTGGACTACATCGACCTGCGCGTGGATCGGCTGGCCACACCGAAGGAGAAGCTTCTGCCGCGTTTGCTGAGCTGGCCGGAGCGGATCCGCGCGATCGATCCCGGCAAGCGCCTCCTGATCGGCGACGCCTGGCTCTACAAGGCTGGCGCGGAGGAGGCTGCCGGCGCACTGCCGCAGCCGGGGATCACGGCGCGAGACGTTTACAGCTTCTGGGCGCCGCTCGACATCGACTTCTTGCGCGTGCTCGTCCATGCCGCCCATACCGGGAACATCGAGGCAGTGGTGGCTTCACAGCCTCGCTACCTGTTCGCCTACCTGGACTTCTTCGACCCGACCACGTTCCGCGCCACACCGCTGCTGCTGATGGAGCTGGCTGAGCGCCAGGCTGGGTATGCGATGGCGGGCGATCGGCTCACAGACACCGGCAAGGCGTTCGGCGCGCTCTAGTACCGAGACACATCAGTAGCGGAACATCGTATGTTAGAGCTGGCGAGCGCCGGAAGCCCTCATAGCCCCTGGCTCCGGTTTTCTTCGTGCCTTCGTGGTAATTAGTGTGTCGCAGCACTAGCCCGCGCGCCGATCACGCGCTCGCACCGCGTCTACCATGTGGTCGCACGCTGCCCCTGGGCGCCAGTGGACGCCACGCATACTTGGCCTATTGTGAACTCCGCCCGTCCCCGGCCTGCAGGCGAGTCGCGCAATGCTGCGCGGGTGCGTCGTGCCGCGCAGCGGACCCGCCGCCCCGCCGCAGCAGGGGCTGGGCGCGGATGCCCGGTGAGCGCGCCCAGCCCCAGTTTGCAAACACCTCGGCCACACGGCCCGCCTCTGTCACTGGAACGAAACCTGCTGACCAACGGGGCAAGGATGGCGCAAGTGCGCCATATGTAAAGGGTTTGTGAAGCGAGGCAGACAATGAGCGCAGACATCGACCTGAAAGCCTGCACGATCTTGGAGCGCCTGAGCGAGCAGCTGGCGGACGCGACCGTAGACTACTGCTGCACCCAAGACATACACGAGTTCATGATCACTCGTGCCGGCCTTACCCACGAGCTTGGTTTTCTGGAGCGGGTGCTGGAGCTGCGGGAGCTTCCCGACATCGAGCAGGTCGTGAACAAGCTGGTGGACGAAATCAAGGGCAGCAGCCAGCCGCGTCGCATCCGCGTCGGGAACAACGCCTCCTGATCCAACGCCCCCTCTTGGCGCCGCATCCCGCAGGCGCCGTCCCCGGTTTTACCCTACTGCGCCACTCCGGCGCGCCGCGTCCTAACAGGCGGTCGAACACAGGGCTGCGGAAGCGCCCGGATGTCTGACCGCCACACCTCGACGCCCTGCGGTCGCCTTTCGGCGCGTTAGCTGCGCTCCAGTTCGCCCACGCGCACGCCCAGGAGCCGAACGCGCCGGTCCAGCTTGACGCGGCCGAGGCATTCGAAGACGGCCTTGCGGATCAGCAGAGGGTCGCGAGTCGGTGCCGGCAGCGTCTTGTCGCGCGTGTGCGTCTCGAAGTCCGCGAAGCGGATTTTGATGCCGACGGTGCGGGCGAGGTAGCCGTCGTCCTTGAGATCCTCCGCCACGCCGCGCGACAGCTCGGCCAGGCGCCGCGCGATCGTCTGCCAGTCGGCCGTGTCCTGTTGAAAGGTGCGCTCGCGGCTGCGCTGCTTGGGCTCCCAGTGGGTCACCAACGGCCGGTCGTCGATGCCGTGCGCGGCCTGGTACAGAAATAGACCATAGGACTGCCCGAACCGCGCCATCAGCTCGTCCAGCGGCAGGGCTGCCAGCTCGCCGATGGTGTGGATGCCCATACCTGCGAGCCGCTCCTCCGTCTTGGGACCGATGCCCGGCACTTTGCGCACGCCCAGCGGCCAGATCTTCGCTTCGAGGTCGCCCGCGCCAATCACCGTGAGCCCGTCGGGCTTGTTCATGTCGGACGCGATCTTCGCCAGCCTCTTGTTGGGTGCCACGCCGATCGAGCAGCTGAGCCCCGTTTCCTCCCGTACGCAGCGCTTGATGTCGCGCGCGATCGCGTCTGCCGGCCGGTCGCTGCCGGTAACCTCGAGATACGCCTCGTCGATGCCAACATCCTGCGTCAGCGGCGAGAAGCGACGCAGAATGTCCTTGACAATGCGCGACATGCGGCTGTACTCGGCATAGTCCACCGGCAGAAAAATGCAATCGGGGCACAGCTTATGTGCGGTGCGCAGCGGCATGGCCGAATGCACGCCGAACTTCCGCGCCTCGTATGAGGCGGTAGAGACCACCCCGCGGCGGGTCGGGTCTCCTGTTGCACCGATCACCAGCGGCCGGCCCTTCAGCTCCGGACGGCGCAGCAGCTCCACCGCCGCGAAGAAGGCGTCCATGTCCACGTGCAGAACCTGGCGGGGCGGTCCGTGCGGCTCGCCCAGTGATTCGGTCGCTTCGATCTTCAATGCCCCGGGAAGCCGTACAATCCCACCGCCGACGCGCATGCGTCCGAACCCGTGAGCCCGATTGTGTTCGACACGATTCTATTCGACCTGGGCGGTGTTCTCATCGACTGGAACCCGCGCTACCTGTATCGGCCGTTGTTCGGCGGAGACGACGCAGCCATGGAGGACTTCCTGGCGCGTGTTTGCCCGCCCGAATGGAACCTCGAGATGGACGCCGGCCGGCCGTTTGCCGAGGCGGTGGCCGAACGCCAGCGCCTGTTCCCCGAGCACGCCGAGCGCATCGCCCTGTGGCATACCGGCTGGCCGCAGATGCTGCGCGACCAGATCCCCGAGACGGTCGAGGTGCTGGCCGCGCTGCGCGAGCGCGGTCACCGCTTGCTGGCGCTCACGAACTGGTCCGCCGAAACCTTTCCGATCGCACGCCAGCGCTTCGCGTTCCTGGGCTGGTTCGAAGATATCGTGGTCTCCGGCGAGGTCAAGCTCGCCAAGCCCGACCGGCGCATCTTCGAGCTCGCCATCCGTCGCGCCGGTCTCGAGCCGAAACGCACGCTCTACATCGACGACTCCGCCGGCAACGTCGAGGCCGCCAAGGCGCTCGGATTCCGTACACACCACTTCGAAAGCCCGGCCGGCCTGCGTGCGGAGCTCGACCGGCACGCTTTGCTCTAGAATCAGGCTGTCACTTCTCTTCAGCCTGGCCGGACCGAAACGAAAATCGCTGTCGCCGGATGCCCGAGTCATACGCCCCGCCCCGCGCTCCCGCGCCGCCTCTGCCCTGGCGGCTCGACGACATCGATCTGAGCGCCATCGACCGGGAACGGGTCCGCGGTGACGAGACCCTGTTCTTTCTGCTTGCAACCTCGTCTTTCGTCGAGATCGCGTCGGCGCTGTACACGCGCAACCTGTCGGCCTACTACACCGCCGACAACGCGGTGCTCGAATGGCTCAACGGTCACTGGGAGCAGGAAGAGGTCCAGCACGGCCGGGCGCTGCGTGCCTACGTGCAGGCGGTGTGGCCGGAGTTCGACTGGGAAGGCGCCAACACCGCGTTCTATGCCGACTATGGGGCGCGCTGCACACTGGACGAGTTCGAGCCGACGCAGGCGCTCGAGCTGGCGGCCCGCTGCGTGGTCGAGATGGCCACGGCCACGTTCTACCGGACGGTCCACGAGTATACCGACGAGCCTGTGCTCAAGACGATAACCGGGCACATCAAGAGCGACGAAGTGCGGCACTACAGCCACTTCTGGCGGTTTTTCGAAGAGTACCGCGCACGCGAGCAGGTCGGACGCATCAGGATCCTGCGGGCGATCATGCGGCGGGTGCTGGAGGTGGCGAACGACGACGGGCTGATCGCCTACCGCCACGCCTTCGCCGCGCGGTATCCGGACCGCAGCTTCGAGCGCCACCACTACGATGCGTTCCAGGCCGACCTGAAGCGCATCCTGCGCCGCCACTTCCCGATCGACATGAGCTTGAAGATGCTGCTCAAGCCACTCGACCTGCCCGCGGGGCTGCAGCGACTGGTCCTGCTGCCGGCGAGAAAGGGTGTCGGGCTGCTGCTGGCCTGAGCGCGTATGGCCGTCTCTCCGATCGGACCGGTCTCCAACGCGACCAACTTCATCCAGGTCGCGCTGTCGCCGCGCCTGCTCACGCCAGCCCAGGCCTTCACCGCGGTGCTGGAGACTTCGTTCAGCGGTCCGCCGACCTCGCCCGTTGCACTGGCCGGCGCGGCACGGCCCGGGGAATTCGCTTCCGCGCTGGAGCAGGCGCTGTTCCGAAACCTGGTGAATACCGTCGACCGCGTCGATCTCTCGACGCTGACATCGGGGCTCCAGCCTCTGTTCGCGGCCGAGCTCAGCTTGACCTCGCCGCTGCCACCGGACGCGCTGCTGCCCCTGCTCGCCGGCGCCTCGCCCGCCGAACGCGCGGTCCTGTCGGCCAGCCTCGCATCCCTGTTCAGCATCATCCAGCTGCTCGGTGCCGAGCCCGATCAGGAACCGCGGTTGGGCGGCCTGCTCGATACGCTCGCCTGAGCGTTGCGGAGGGTGCCGGCTATTCCTGGTTGATCCCGCGCAGGAAGTCGTCCAGCGTCTTGCCCGGCTCATCGGCAAACCCTCTGTCCGAAGCCAGGGCCTTCGAGATGCGATCGACGCGGAAGTTGCGAAAGTCCCGCCGCAGCTCGCACCACGCCGCCAGCGTCCACACCGCACCCCAGAAGTACAGCGCGAGCGGCCGCACTTCCCGGGTCGAGGTCTCGCCATCCTGGCGTCTGTAGTCGAAGCGCAGGACCCGCCGCTAATTGATCGCATCGCGCACGCAGTCCATGGTGCTGGTCACCTGGGCCGGCACGTTGAAGTCGAGCGCGAACAGGCGCGACCGGCGGATCTCCTTTCTCCGATCCGCCGGCAGCACTGCCTCGATCTTCACCAGGGAGCGGCGGGCCGCCTCCGACAGCGCAGTGCCGCCCCAGGCTTGCACGAAGCGCGCGCCGAGCACCAGGGCTTCCAGCTCCGCACGGTCGAACATCAGGGGCGGCAGGTCGAAGCCCTTGCGCAGCGCATAACCCACGCCGGCTTCGCCCTCGATAGGAACGCCGGACAGCACGAGGTCGCGCACGTCGCGGTAGATCGTGCGCTCGGAAACCTCCAGCCGTTGCGCCAGGTGGCGCGCGGTGGTGAGGCGCCGGCCGCGCAGCAGTTCGATGATCTGGAACAGTCGGTCGGCACGGCGCATGGGGTCGGAAGGCTCAGTGCAGCGAATGCATGCCCACGCGGTTGCCTTCGCTGTCGATGAAGTGCGCGTAGTAGCCCACCTCCTCGCTCAGAAAAGTCTTTGGCAATGCGACCTTGCCGCCTGCCGCCTCGACGCGCGCCAGGGGGACCGCCAGGTCCTGTCCGGCGTTGAGATAGACGACGGCGCCATCGGCTGCGGGAGCATAGCCGGGGCCGCTGATGACGCACCCTGAAACCGCCTGTCCGGCGTGGGGGAACAGCGCCATGACGTAGTCGCCCATGCGCTCGTCGGTGAGCTGCACCGAGAACACGGTCTCATAGAAGCGCTTCGCGCGTGCGAAGTCGCGGACGGGAAGCTCGAACCACACCGCCATGTTCTGCTTGGACATCTCGGATCCGGCCATCTTTGCCACTCCTTTCACTGGATATCGTGCGGGATCGCACGAGACACAGCATAGGCAGGGACTGCTGACAGCATCCTGTCAGCAGACTTGGCCGGTCATTCCGCCAGGCGGTATTCGATCATCTCGCCGCGCAGGTCGAAGTGGCCAGCCACCCAGTGACCGTCACCGTCGTACCACAGACTGCCGCGCAGGCGAGGCGTTGCGAAGGCATGCTCCCGCACGGGCACGGCAGCGCCGGCGAGCGTCATCTGCCCGGCCGACCGGGGTTCGGTGGTCAGGTCCAGCAGACTGCCGCTGTGCGCGTCGAGGATCCTGCGCTGGGTGAGGATGGCCCGGTTCCACAGGCTGTCGCTAGTGAATATCTCGTCCGGCAGCAGGGCTTCGCCGGGCGCCTCCAACCGGAAGCCGGAGTCACCGGCTGCGCCCCGCAGTCGAAGCGGCGCGCCCCCGTTCTCCCGCGTGGTCGCCGATAGCCGCGTCAACTTGCCGCGGCACCAGCGCTCCTCGCTCTCGTGATCCAGATCGTATAGCGTGATGAACCCGAGCTTGACCGTCAGAGCCACCCGGGTCAGAGCCTCGAGTTCGTCCTCGCGCTCGCGGAAGGCGACCTGGTGCTCGCCGATCGTGCGTCCCTGCCAGGCAATCAGGAACCGGCGGTCCAGTGGGGTGACCGTTGGTGCGGTCGGAGCTTTCTGGGTTCGCATGCGGCCAAGCTTAGCCGATCTGACCGATCACGAAGCCACCGGACGGCGTCCGCTCAGAGCCGCGCCGCCTGGAACGTATTGCAGCCCTCCAGATCCCCGGTCTCCAGCCCGTGCCGAAACCAGCGTGCACGCTGCTCCGCGCTGCCGTGAGTGAAGGAATCGGGAGAAACGTAGCCCTGGGCGCGCATCTGCATGCGGTCGTCGCCGATCTGGCTCGCTGCATTCAGCGCCTCCTCCACGTCGCCTTCCTCCAGGATCTGGCGCGAGCGGTCTGCGTGGTGCGCCCAGATCCCCGCCAGGCAGTCTGCCTGCAGTTCCATCCGCACCGAGAGCTCGTTGCCCTCTGGCTGTGAGACGCGCTGTTGGGCGCCGCGCACCTTGTCTGCGATGCCGAGCAGGTTCTGCACGTGGTGCCCGATCTCGTGGGCGATGACATAAGCCTGCGCAAAGTCGCCTGGGGCCCCGAAGCGCTCGCGCAGGTCGCCGTAGAAGTCCAGGTCGATGTACAGCTTGCGATCCGTCGGGCAATAGAACGGGCCGACCGCAGCCTGGGCGAACCCGCAGGCCGACTGCACCGCGCCGGAAAACAGCACCAGTGTCGGCTCCTGATATTGCGCGCCGACCTGCTGGAACAACGCGCCCCAGGTGTCCTCCGTGTCCGCCAGCACCACGGAGATGAACTCCTTCATGGGGTCGGGACCGGTCTGGTCGGACTGCGGCGCAGGCGTCTGGGTGTTGCTTTGCGTACCCATGCCCTGAATCAGCAGCCTGGGATCGACGCCGAAGACCAGCGCCAGGACGATGATCACGATTGCGCCGAGGCCGCCCCCGGCCAAGCCCGGCCATACACGCATGCCGCGGCGGTCCTCGACGTTCCCGCTCCTTCTGCCGGATTCCCAACGCATGCTTAGTTTCCCCCTATTTGAAGCTGACCGTTACACTCGGGTCGCCGGGCAGCCCAAGGTACTGCACGGTAACGGTCGTGCCCGGCTTGGTGGGCTGGAACGGCAGGAAGGCGCCAAGGCTGAGCAGGTCCCCTGCCTTCAGGCCCACACCGGAGCGCTCGAGGTCGTGCGCGAGCCACATGGCGGAGCTGAGCGGGTGACCCATGATCGCCGAGCCGGGACCGCGGGCGAGCTCGCGCCCGTCCTCGATCAGCACGACCGTCATGTTCGCCAGCGCGTCGATGAACTCGTCACTGGTCTGCATCGGGATGGGAGCGCCGAGTGCGCCCATGCGCGCACCCACATTGATCGCCACCAGCGCAGGGCCGTTGAGCGTCTCCTTCGAGTCGAGCAGCAGATCCGGCAGCTCCATGAACGGCACGACGAAGGACACGCTCTCCGCCGCCTCGCGGGCCGTGCGCGCGCGCAGCAGCCCCGCAGGATCCTCCACCTCCACGATGAGGTCGGCCTCCCATAGCGGGCGGGCGCCGAACTTCGCCGGCAGCTGTGCCCCGCTTCTCACCAGCATGTCGCGCAGCAGGAAGCCGCGCACCGGGTGATCCACGCCGAAGCGCACCTGCACGGCGGGATTGGTCAGCCCCGCTTTGTACCCTGCGACGGGCCCGAGCGATTCACTCAGTCGTCGCACGACCTTCGACTGTGCGCACAGGGCATCCTGCATGGTCAGGTCGGGACCGAAGCCCCGGCTTACCTGCAGGTCGCGGTAGTCGGACACAAAGGCGGCGACCTGGATATCGTCCGGGCAGGCGGCATGGACGCTGGCCGCGAGGCACGTCAGCAATAGAAACGCAACCGCGCTGCGGTACATGGAGTCCTCTCTTCGTTGACGCTCGCGGCCAAGTTTACTCCTACAGTCAACCGACGCCGCGCGCTGCGCCCGAAGCTCGGCCCAAGCTCTGGCAGCGACATCGACACCGCAGCCGCAAGGCAAGCGACGATGCGGGTGAGCCGATGTGCCGGACACCCGACTGCATGAGCTGGGGGACATCTCACAGGCGCGCCTTGGGTGGTGGCGCCAGCACTTCGTCGAGAACCTCGCGCACGAACGCACCGACTCGCGGCTCCTTGGACGCGCGCGGCCCCGCAACGTTGAGCACATGCGGGCGGTGCGCGTCCAGGAATGCGCGCAGCAGGCTGGGCGCATCCACGTGGGGATGCAAGTGCAGGCAAGGCTTGCGCCGGCGCCTGGCGCACTCACGCGTCTCACGCGACCCCCCGGACAGGCGCTTGGAGAGCGAAAAGATCACAGTGGCGTCGCTGTCGCGCACGTTCCAGTCTGTCCGCTGACGGTACTCGGCCGACGGTGTTTCGGTGAGCGGATAGCGCGGATCCAGCGGACCGTGCTCGGCCCGCCGACCGCGCGGGCACCAACCGCCGCAGCGGAGGCCGTGATCGAGCGCCCAGTCCAGGGCGCAGCGGTCCACACCGGTCTGTCCGCCGGAAACAAGCTTGAGCGCCTGCCAGCGAGCGCGGCTTTCAGTCATCGTGGTCCATCGGGTTTCGCGAGAAAGCGGCATCAGCTTCGCACCAACTCGTGTGAACACCACCGCTCGGAGCACTTTCAGACGTTGGCGCGAGCCGGCTCCACATGGCGGGATAGCCGCAGTAGTATTGTGCACGGCGGGAGATTGCAGCCCCAGACCCATGGATATCCCACATCACAAAATGAGGAGACTGACAGTGAACATCACTCTGACGTGTACGCGGGCATCCGCGCTGGCCCTCGCCCTTACTCATCTGCCCCTTGCCGTATCGCCCGCAAATGCAGCAAGCGCGCAGGAAGAGCACGTCATCATGGCTGAGGCGACGCTGGCCAATTTCCTGCGCGACCCGAACATGTCCTGGCTTCAGGAGAACCTCCACCGTGTGCATGGCCTCATCATCGTGCCCAAAGTCGTGAAGGCAGGGTTCATCTTCGGCGGTTCGGGCGGGCGTGCCGTCTACGTCGCGCGCGACGCCAAGGCGGGCAAATGGGTCGGACCTGCCTTCTACAATGTATCGACCGCGAGCGTGGGCTTCCAGATCGGGGTGGAAGTGGCCGAGGTGGTGGTCATGGTGATGTCCGAGAAGGGAGCCAACTCCCTGCTCGCAACCAGTTTCAAGATGGGCGGGGACGCGAGCGTTGCCGCCGGCCCCGTCGGGGCGGGAACCAAGGCGAGCGTCGAGGAGGACTTCATTTCCTTCAGCCGCTCGAAAGGCCTCTACGGCGGTCTCAATTTCGAGGGTAGTGTGGTGAAGACGGCGGATGACTGGAACCGGGGCTACTACGGCAAGCCGGTGCTCCCACCCGACATTCTGCTCACGCAGTCGGTACATAATCGGCAGGCCGACGACCTGTTGAAGATGGTGGCAGGGGCTGCGCAACCGAGGTAGCGCCAAGAAGCGATTCTCGTCGCCGACCTCGATGGGGCGTGCTGCCAGGGTGGCTGCGTCATCCCGGTGACGAAGCGCTGCGCCTGGTCTCCAACTCGCCGAGCTCCAGTTCGCGCTGCTGGCTGACCACAGCATTCACCGCCTCCGCTGGCGTACCCACGCCTTCCAGCACACGCGCTGCAAGCTGGAGGCTGGACTCGACGGTCTCCGGCACAACACCGGTAGCGCCGGCCTGCAGCAACGTTTTCGCGTGGACTGCATCCCGCGCCCGCGCGAAGACCGGCAGCCAGGGCCATTGCCTGCGCACTGCCTCCACCGTGTGCGAGGCAGCCAGCGGGCTGTCCATGGTGATGACCAGGGCCTGTGCAGACTCGACGTGAGCGCGGCGCAGGATGTCGGCACGGCTGGCGTCGCCGTAGAACACCGGCAGCCCCGCGGCACGCTGTGCACCGACCGCCGGACCGTCGAGATCCAGCGCAACGTAGGGCAGGTTCTGAGCGTCGAAGATGCGCCCGAGCATCTGCCCCACACGTCCGAACCCGGCGATGATCACGTGCCCCTCGAGGCCTTCGATCTCTGGGCTCCCGCCGGCTCCGCCGACGTGCGTGCGCTGCTCGATGAAGCCGGCGAGTCGACGTGCCAGATGCGCCACCCCGGGCGTGATCGCCATCGTCAGGCCGGCGACAATGAGCATGAACTGCGCGGCATCCTCGGCCACCAGCCCGCGCATCGTGGCGATCCCCACCACCACGAACGCGAACTCGCCGGCCTGGCCGAGGAGCAGACCGGCCTCTGCGGCGGTATGCCGGGGAACCCCGAACGCGAGACACAGGCCGGTGGTGATAACTGACTTGGTCAGGAACAGACCGATCACCGAAGCCGCCAGCCAGAGCGGCTCCTGTGCCACCGCCCGGAAGTCGATCGCCATCCCCACCGACATGAAGAACAGGCCGAGCAGGAGACCCTTGAACGGCTCGATATCGACTTCGATCTCGTGACGGAACTCCGTTTCGGCCAACAGCAACCCAGCGAGGAACGCGCCCAGCGCCATGGAAAGGCCCACGGCCCCCGTCACTGCAGCAGTCCCGATGATAGTGAGCAGCGTCGCAGCGACGAACAGCTCCGGGCTGCGCGCGGCGGTCACCAGCCGGAACAGCGGCCGCAGCACCAACCGTCCGATCATCAGGATCAGCACGATCGCGCCCAGCGCCTTGCCGACGGAGACCAGCAGCGCGACGCCGACGTCGCCGTCAAGGCGGGCGCCCAGCATGCCGAGCAGGAACAGGATCGGCACCACGGCCAGATCCTGCAGAAGCAGTACGGCGAAGCTCGTGCGGCCCAGTGTCGTTGCGACCTGGCGCCGCTCGGTCAGGAGCTGCATGACGATGGCAGTCGAGGACAGCGCCAGGCACGAGCCGAAGATGATCGAGGCCTGTGGGCTATTGCCGAATCCCCAGGCAATTGCCCCGATCACGGCCGCAGTGATCACGACCTGCAACGTCCCCAGGCCGAACACCAGCCGCCGTAGCGCCCACAACCGCTCCACGGAAAGCTCCAGCCCGATCATGAACAGCAGAAAGATCACCCCGAGAGACGCCAGGCCCCTGACGCCGTCGATGTCGTCGATGACGGCGTAGCGCAGAAGACCGATGTCCTGTGCGAACAGCCCCAGGCCGTACGGACCCAGCATCGCCCCCGCGCCCAGAAAACCGAGCACCGGACTGACACGCAGGCGGTGGAACAGCGGCACGATCACGCCGGCGGCGATCAGGAACACCACGATCTCGCGCAGATAAGGGACGTGCTCGTGAGCTTCCATCCCGGGATAATAGCAAGCGCGTGCTCGACCCAGGTTCGCGGCTGTGCGCGCGAACGACACGTCTGTGCCGTTCTGCTATAGTCGCCCGCCCCTCCGCCGGCCACGCGCCGGCAGCCTCGCATGGACCAAGCCGCCGCAGCCGCACAGCCCTTGCCTCGCCCGTTGCCGGCGCTGCGCCATGACGCGGACGGACGCCGCCGCGTGGACTACCGGGCCATGGTCGCTCTGGCCGCACCGTTGTTCCTGAACAGCAGCCTGCAAGCGATCCTCAACCTCACCGACACCTGGTTTCTCGGCCGCATTTCCACTCACGCGACCGCGGGGGTGGGGGCGGTGTACTGGTTCGTCATCGTCTTCGTGCTGATCTTCGGCGGCGTGGCCATGGCGGTGCAGACGCTGGTGGCGCAGGCGTACGGTGCGGGCGAACGGGAATCCGCCGCGCGCATCACCTGGAGCGGCCTGTGGGTGGTGGCTCTCATGGCGCCGCTGTTCATCGCTGTGGCGCTGGCAGGCGGCCCGATGCTCGCACCGTTCGGGCTGGCGCCGCAGGTGCACACGCTCGCGATGGAGTTCTGGGGCCCGCGCATGGGCGGGGCGGTAGCCGGTGTGGCACTGTGGACCGTATCGAGCTTCTTCAACGGCATCGGACGCACCAGCGTGACGCTGGTCATGATGATCTGCGTCGCGGTCGCCAACGCGGTGCTCAACCAGATCTTCATCTTCGAGCTGGGCCTGGGCATAGCAGGCGTGGCCTGGGCCACCACCGCGGCCCAGGCGATCGGATTCGCCCTCGGACTGGCGGTGTTCCTGAGCCGCTCGGTGCGTGGGGAGTATCGGTCGCAGCATTGCTGGCACCCGCGCCGCAGGGCGATGGTCAGAGCGCTCACGCTGGGCGTGCCCATGGGACTGCTGCCGGCAGCCGATCTTCTGGGGCTCGCGCTGTTCCAGCTGATGCAGGCGGGGCTCGGCACGGTCGCAGGTGCGGCGACGCAGATCGTGATGATGATGACCTCGCTCGCCTACATGCCGGCGGTGGGCATCGCCATAGCCGGGACCACGCTGGTGGGACAGTCCATCGGCGCCGGCGATCGCGACTGGGCGCATAAGATGGGCAACTCAGCGATCAAGCTCAACGTCGCCTACATGGGACTGGTGAGCCTGGTGCTGGCACTCGCCGGCCCGTGGCTGCTGCCGCTTTTCGTCACGCCCACCGACCCCAACGCCGGCGCCGTGGTGGGGACCGCGGCGATGCTGCTGTGGATCGGCGCGGCGTATCAGGTCTTCGACGGCGTCAACCTCAGCGCCGGGTTCGCCCTGCGCGGCGCCGGCGACGTGCGCGTGCCCACGCTGCTCGTCGTGCTGGTGTCGTGGCTCGGCTTCGTCCCGCTTACCCACATGCTGAGCTTCGCGCCGGGACAAGGCTGGGTGCACTTCCTGCCGCAGTTCGGCCTGGGCACCGTAGGCGGGTGGAGCGCGCTTCTGTTCTACACAGCCGCGCTCGGCGCGGTGATGTGGCTGCGGTGGCAGTCGGGTGCCTGGCGGAAGATCAGGTTGCGCTAGCGCTGCTACCCCCTAGCCCCAACACACAGACGCAGAGAACGCAGAGGAAAACGAGGGCGAGAGGGATTCCAGGGTCACGCGGAGCAGTGAGCTTTGCTGACCGGGTGCGCGACGGACTGAGATCGCCCTCGAGGATCCGGCTCAGCGACGTCGCACTCCTGGAGGTTTTCTCCGCGTCTTCTGCGTCTCCGCGCTGGGTGTAGAGTCCGCGCCATGCCCGGGGTATAGTCTTGGGGTCGACATCACGCGAGGTCCTCGTGCGCCGTGTCCTGCTCTCGCTGGCTGTGCTCCTGCCTGTTCTGTGGCAGAGCCTGGGCTGGGCGCAGCAAGTCGAGCGTGAACCGGTACTGCTCGTGGCCACGCCCGACCTCCTCGACCCCAATTTCGCGCAGACCGTGGTACTGGTGCTGTTTCCCATCGGCGGTGGGCCGTTGGGGGTGATCCTGAACCGCCCGACTCCGCTCACCCTCAAGGAGGTGTTTCCGGACCAGCCGCGGCTGCGGGAACGCAGTGAGGCGCTGTATTTCGGCGGGCCGGTGCGAACCACCGGGCTGATGTTCCTGTTCCGCGGCAGCGCTTCTGCGGAAGGCGTATTCCCCGTCTTCGACGACCTCTTCCTGAGCAACAACGGCGAGGTGCTGGACAGCTTGCTCGACTCGCCGCAGGACGGCGTGCAGCGATACTTCCTCGGTTACGCCGGCTGGGCGCCCGTGCAGCTCGAAGGCGAGATCGCACGCGGCGGCTGGTATGTCCTGCCTGCCGATAGCGACACCGTCCTGAACATGGACCCCAAAGTCATGTGGCGGGAGCTGCTTTCGCGTGCGACGGCGATAAAGACCTGGCTGGACGTAGGACCTAGAGGAAAAGCGGCGTACTGCGCTTTTCGCTACCTCATACGTCCCACGTCCTACAATCGCCGGTGGCCTCAGACCACCGCCGGGAACTCCACCGGCGCGGCCCACCCCTTGAGCGCGAGCAGCCCGCGCCGCCACAGCTCCACGAACGCGTCCGGCGGCAACGGCGGACTGAAGTAGTAGCCCTGCGCCTCGTCGCAGCCGTGACGGCGCAGGAACTCGAGCTGCTCGTCGGTTTCCACCCCTTCGGCCGTCACCACCAGGCCTAGGATCTGGCCCAGCCGGATCACCGCCTGCGCAATTGCGGCGTCGCCCGGGTCGGTCACGATGTCGCGCACGAAGGACTTGTCGATCTTGAGGCGATCGACCGGGAAGCGCTTGAGATAGCTCAGGCTGGAGTATCCTGTGCCGAAGTCGTCGACCGAGAGCTGCACACCCAGCGCCTTGAGTGCGTTGAGCCGTGAGACGTCCTCTTCCGCGTCCGCCATCATCATGCTCTCGGTGAGCTCCAGCTCCAGGCATGCCGGCGGCAGGCCGGTGGCGCTCATGATGTCGGCTATGCGCTGCACCAGATCGTGCTGGTGGAACTGGCGCGCCGAGATGTTCACCGAGATCAGCTTGAGCTCGAGGCCGGCGTCGAGCCAGGCGCGCGCCTGCACGCATGCCTGGCGCAGGATCCACTCGCCCAGCGGCAGGATGAGTCCGGTTTCCTCGGCAAGCGGGATGAAGCGCACCGGCGAGAGCATGCCCTGCTCCGGGTGCGCCCAACGCACCAGGGCTTCGGCGCCGATCAACATGCCGCTGCGCAGTGCGACCTTGGGCTGGTAGTGGAGCTGGAACTCGTTGGCCTGGATGGCCCGGCGCAGGTCGCGCTCGAGCGAGAGCCGCTCGCTCAGAGCGGCGTTGATCTCCGCAGTGAAGAAATGGAAGCCGTTGCGGCCCATGGCCTTGGCCCGGTACATGGCAGCGTCGGCATGCTTGAGCATGGTCTCGACATCGTCGCCATCTTGCGGGAACAGGCTCACGCCGATGCTGCAGGTCGTGGCAAACTCCTTGCCGAGCACCGGGTAGGGCTGCGCCATGATGCTGAGAACCCGCTCCACTGCATGGCTCACCGCCTGCGCGTCTGGTTGCTCGGCCAGCAGCAGCACGAACTCGTCGCCACCCAGCCGCGCTACCGTGTCCCCTTCGCGCACGCACCCGCGCAGCCGCTCGGCGGCTTGCTTGAGCAGAGCATCGCCCGCGGTGTGGCCGAGCGTGTCGTTGACGAACTTGAACTGGTCCAGATCCAGGAACACAACCGCCAGCACGCCGCCCTGACGCTTGACGTGTGCCATCGCCTGCAGCACGCGCTCGTTGAGCAGGTGCCGGTTGGCCAGCCCGGTCAAGGTGTCGTGAGTGGCCTGGTGCTCCAGCCGCTCGCGATACGTCTTGATCTCGGTGATGTCGGAGACGAATCCCTCCAGGCCGAGAAGCTCGCCGTCGGGCGAATACGTCCCCAGCCCCTTCTCCTGGACCCACTTCTCGCGGCCGTCGCGTGTGCGGATGCGGTACTCCAGCGCGAAGCGGCCGCCCGTGCGCAGGGCGCGGTGGATCTCGTCGCGCACACGTGCCCTGTCCTCAGCATGGGTGATGCCCTCGAAGGTGACGGTACGCGAGAGCATCAGCTCCTCCGGGCGGTATCCCGTGAGCTCCAGGCAACCCTCGCTGACGAACTCCAGCGTCCAGTCTGCATCGTCACGGCAGCGGTACACCATGCCGGGAAGGTTGCTCAGCAGAATTTCCATCTGGCGCTGCTTGTCCCGCAGCGCGGCCTCGGAAGCGAAGCGCTCCAGCGCGACCGAGATCTCGCTCGCCATCCGGCTGAGCAGCTCGGTGAGCTGGCCGTCGAAGAAGCCGGTCTCGTTGGCGTAGTGCATGATGGCGCCGACCGGCCTGCCGCTCTGCCGCAGCGGGAACACGGCCACCGAGCGAAAGCCGAACCCCTGCGCCACACTGCGCCAGGGCATCGTCCGCGGATCGGCGTCCAGGTCGTTGCACACGTAGATGCGGTCCTCCCGGAGCGCCACCGCGATCGGGCCGTTGCCGGCGGGCCGCTGCGGGTCCAGCGGCACCTCGATGCTGCGCGCGTACTGCGCGCCTGCCCCGCTGGAGGCTGCCGGCACCAGATGTTCGCCACCAGCGTCGATCAGGCCGATCCAGGTAGCAGAGAGGTGCCCGAGCTCCGCGGCGATGCTGCAGACCTCGGCAAACAGCGCGTCGCGGTCGCGCAGCCGTGCCACAGCTTGACTGGTCCGGCTGAGCGCCGAATACAAGTCCGTCAGCCGAAGGATGTGGCGCTGCGCCTGCTTGCGCTCGGTGATATCGCGCACGAACACCTGGATCGAGATGCTTCCTTCGGCGACCAGGAGGGAGGCGCTGACTTCGAGCTCGACGGCGGTGCCGTCGAAGCGCAGCCAGCGCATCTCGGTGGGCGGGACGCTCTTGCCGCGGAGCAGGCGCTGCAAGCGTGCCTGCGCCAGCTCGCGGCAGTCGGGTGCTACCAGCTCGGCCGGCGCGAGGCCGACAATCCGCTCGGCGCGATCGGCACGCAACAGCTCCATAGCGGCACGGTTGGCATAGACGAGCTTTCCGCCCGAGTGCATCAGGATGGCGTCGGGTGACAGATCGACCAAGGCGCGGAAGCGGCGCTCGGCGCGCCCCGGGCGTGCACCGTTGCGCGGCCGGCGGCTGCGCCGGCCCAGGCCCAGCGCGGCAAGCCCCGCGCACAGCATCGGAGCTTCCGAGCCCTCGAGGCCGGCAGGCGTCGGGATTTCGCCCCTGAGCGCCCCCGCCCCTGCTGTGCACGCGAGCAGCAGAACCAGGGCCACGAGGTGCGCCCGCGACCGGGCACGTTGACGATTCAGGTTCATCCCAGCAGACTCGCGTTCGGGTCAGGGCCCGCGCGGACGTATAATCTGAACGAGAAGCGCACATTCGTCCTGCGCGCGGAGTTTGGACAGCCCGAGTCGGGCTGCCGGGCATGAACCAAGGAGTGGTGCGGTGCTTCCGGTCGCCTGCCCGGTCTTCAGACATGGTTTTCGCAACAACCATGCCACGAGATATTAACGGTCCTGCCGCCTTGTCCTTGAGTCGCTGCCTGAAGGTCCTCGCGGGGCCCGGTCCGTGGCGCTGCCTCGCCGCGCCTTTGCTGCTGGCCGGAGCGCTGGCGAGCGCCCGTGCAGAGGTCAGTTGCCCGGACCAGCTCAGCGTGCAGCAGCGCGCAGAGGTGCCCTCGGGCTGGTCGGTAAGCTACAGCGATACGCCACCGCGCTTGTCGGGCGTCACCCTGTTCGACGGGCCGCCGTCCAACCGCGTCAGCCTCAAGTACGACCGTCGCCGCCAGACCGGGAAGGAGCTGATCCTGTCCTGGCTCCTGCGCGACAGCCCGCGCAGCCACTATCTGCTGTGCAGCTACGAGCGAACCACGGCCCAGATCAACACCGCGCTGCCACCCGGCACGGGCCGCTGCGACGTGGTGTTCGACCGGACCACCACCTACCCGGGCGGCGGGCTGCCGGTGAAGCGGATGGTTTGCCAGTAGCCCATACGGCGGGCGGACCCACCTGGGGTTTGCGACAGAGCAACTGAGCCGGCGCGCCGGCAGGTGGTCGGCAAGAAACCCCCTCTTCCCTCGCGGGAGAGGGCGGGAGTGAGGGGGGATTGTTACTTGGAAAAGGGAGTAACCATGCGGGAGAGCCGCAGGAAGTTTCTGCAGGACATCGGCGCGACCGCCGCCGCGGCGACGGTGTCGGTGACATCGACCGGGGCAGCGCGCGCCGCGCACGAGAAGGACAAGCCGCGCACGGAAGATGCGGACCTGCCGTCTCGGTTGATGGTGGGTCATATCAGACGTGGCGGCAATCTGGCTCTCGCGGTCAAGACCGATCTCGGTGTGCTGGACGTGCACGGTGCAGCGGAAACGCTCAATTACGACGTGCCCCACTCGCTGGACGAGATGCTGCGCGAAGGCGGCGGGCAGCTCGTGAGCACCGTCGTGCTGAAGGCGCGCGGCGCGCAATGGGCGCGCCGCCATTTCTTCCCCGAGGACCAGGTCGAGTTCGGGCCGCCGGTCATGCACCCGGAGAAGATCATCTGCGTCGGACTGAACTACCGCAAGCACGCGGCCGAGACCGGTGCACAGGTACCCGCTACGCCGATGCTGTTCAACAAATACAACAACACGCTGATGGGCCACCGCGGCAAGCTCGCGCTGCCGGCCAAGGTCGCGAACCAGTTCGACTACGAGGTGGAGCTGGTCGTCGTCATGGGTAAGAAGGCGCACGAGGTGAGCGAGGCGGACGCACTCGGGCACGTGTTCGGCTATGCCACCGGCAACGACTTCTCCGCCCGCGACCTGCAGCGCAAGACCTCGCAGTTCATGCTCGGGAAAAGCTGCGACGGCTTCGCGCCGCTCGGTCCCTGGATCGTGGGTGCCGGGCTGGTGCCCGACCCGCAGAAGCTCGACCTATGGTGCGAGGTCAACGGGCAGCGGCGGCAGGCGTCGAACACCGCGGACATGGTCTTCAGCTGCGCGCAGATCGTGAGCTACATCTCACAGCACATGACGCTGATGCCCGGTGACATCATCTTCACGGGTACGCCAGAGGGCGTGATTGCCGGCATGCCTGAAGGCAAGCGCACCTGGCTCAAATCTGGCGACAACCTGCGCTGTGCGGTGGAGCCGCTGGGCGTGCTGGAGTTCCGCCTGACCTGAGACCCCTCACCCGGGGAAGCTGCTCCAGTAGGCTGCATAGAAGCCGACCCAGAGCAAGGCGAGCGCAAGGTAGCGCAACCGCAGCGACATCTTCGGCGCGAGCAGGCGCGAGGTCAGCCCTGCGAGGAGCGTGACGAGCATGAACCGGCCCAGCCGCGCCGGTACTGAGAGCGCGGCGAAGGCCTCCAGGGTGATCCCCGCCGCGTGCGCCTCCACGGCGTAGATCTTGTAAGGCACACCGGTGAAAGCACCAACGATTGTGGCGGCAGCGCCTTGCTCACGCAGCTGCTGCGTCACGCGGGCCATCGAACCGCGGCTGATAGCCGGCACTTTCTCCACCACGGCGGCCGCAGCAGCATGATCCCGTGCTGCCCAGAGGTACATCAGCGTGCCGCCGGCCAACGCACCCAGCAACGTGAGGAAGCAGGCCACCAACGCGGCGCGCAGGTCGCGCACTGCGATCGCGGTAAGCAGCACATCGGGCACGACGAAGAACAGGGTTGCCTCGGCGAAGCCCCAGATCGAAGCAAGCAAACGAAGCTTCATCGACCCATTGTGCCCGAAGGCCGGAACCGGCGGCTGCGCGATCGAGCAGCCGTCGCGTGCAGCACCGGTTGCGCCGGAAGCCGGATGATGCGAGGCTGGCGGGTTTGTCAGCCAGCAGGCGTGAACATGAAAGTGATGGTTCTGGGTGCGGGCGTGGTCGGCGTGACCAGCGCCTGGTATCTGGCCGAGGACGGCCACGAGGTCACGGTCATCGATCGCCAGCCCGGCGCGGGGCTGGAGACGAGCTTCGCCAACGGCGGACAGGTTTCGGTGAGCCAGGCCGAGCCTTGGTCGAACCCGGGAGCGCCGGCGAAGATCCTCAAGTGGCTGGGCGATGAACAGGCGCCCTTGCTGTATCGTCCGATGGCCAGCCTGCGACAGTGGAAGTGGGCAGCGCAGTTCCTGTACGAGTGCCTGCCCGGCCGCACCCGCGACAACACCGTGCAGATCCTGCGTCTGGCGGTCTACAGCGGAGCGCAGCTCAAGCTGCTGCGTGAGAAGACCGGCGTGCGCTACGACCACCTCGAGCGCGGGCTCCTGCAGATCTACTACGACCCGCACGAGTTCGAAGGCGCCAAGCGGCGCGCCGAGCTGATCCGTCAGGGCGGGCTGGACGTGCAGGTGAAGAGCGCGCGGCAGTGCCTGGAGATCGAGCCAGCGCTCGGGCACGGCAAGGTCACACCAGTCGGCGGAACCTATGCGCCGTCGGACGAATCGGGAGATGCCCACCTCTTCACGCGCAATCTCGCGGAGATCTGCGCACAGCGGGGCGTGCAGTTCCTTTATGGCGTCGCGATCGAGCGCCTGGAGGGACACGAGGGCAAGGTGACGGGCGTGCAAGTGCGCCCGCAGGGCGGCGCCTCGGACGTGCTGCGCGCCGACGCAGTGCTCGTGTGCCTGGGCACCTGGACGCCCTTCCTGCTCGAACCGCTGGGCATCCGGGTGCCGATCTATCCCGTCAAGGGCTACTCCATCACCGCCCCGGTCGTGCGAGCCGATCGCGCACCCAGCGTGTGCCTGACCGACGAGGGGCACAAGCTCGCCATCTCCAGGCTGGGCGAACGTCTGCGCGTCGCCGGCACCGCCGAGCTGAACGGCTACGACACCGGCATCAGCGCGGTTCGCTGCAATGCCCTCATCGAGCGAGCCAAGGTGCTGTTCCCGGATGCGGTGGATTTCGACCGGGCGGAGCGCTGGGCCGGGTTGCGGCCTGCGACGCCCGGCAACGTTCCCGTCATCGGAGCTACACGCTACCCCAACCTGTTCATCAACGCTGGTCACGGCACGCTGGGCTGGACGCTATGCGCGGGCTCGGGGCGGGCGATCGCGGACATCATCGCGGGACGCGCGCCGACGGTCGCGTTTCGCTTCCGCTAGCCCGCGGGAAGGGCTTCCGTCCAGCGATGGGGACGTGATACGGTTTATGTCCGAGGAGAGGATCGTGATACGTCTCGACTCTACGAGGCAGTGTCGCTCGCAGCCTGCGTCGACCATTTGCTCGTCCGCGATCTGAGCCTATGCTGCCCGATCTGGTCTCCCTGGCCCTGTTCGTCCGCGTGGCAGAAACGCGGAGCATCACGAAGGCGGCAGAAGCCAGCCATACCGCTCTGGCTGCTGCGAGCCGTCGCATCAGCCTGCTCGAGCACCAGTACGGAGTGAAATTACTGAACCGCACGGCCCGAGGCGCGGAGCTGACCCCCGCCGGCCGGGTCGTGCTGCATCGCGCCCGGCAGATCCTGAGCCAGGTCGATCAGTTGAAAGCGGAGCTGTCCGAATATTCGTCCGGGCGCAAGGGGCACGTACGCATCCAGGCGAGCGCGTCCGCCATTTCCCAGGTTCTCCCGGCGGATCTGGCGAGCTTCGCGACCCTGGCGCCGGAGGTGGTCATCGCGATGGAAGAGCGCTTCAGCGGCGAGATCGTGCAAGCGTTGCGTGAGGGCACGACGGACATCGGGGTGATCATGGAAGGCACGCCGATGGATGGGCTGGAATGGCTCGACTACAAGGCCGACAAGCTGGTCGCGGTGGTGCCGAAGAAGCACCCGCTGCGCAGCCGCAGCGTCGTGTTCTCGGCGTTGCTGGACAGCGATTTCGTGACGCTGGAGAGCGCGACCGCCACTACGCGCCTGCTGATCGACCAGGCGGCAGTCGCGCGCAAGCCGCTGCGTGCGCGCATCCAGGTCCACAGCTTTGCCGCCTTGTGCAAGATGATCGAGGCTGGGTTTGGCATCGGGATCATGCCAGAGGGCGCCGCGCGGCCATTCGTCTCCGCCATGCAGCTTCGATTGGTCCGGCTGAGCGACCCCTGGGCGAAACGGCGCATGTTCGTCTGTGTTCGCGACTATGAGGCGCTGCCGGCCATCGCCAGGAAGCTGGTCGACCATCTGAAGCGGCAGGCGGAAGCGCCGCACAGCTGACGGCGAGTCTTCGCCTTCTGCGAAGCCTGCGTTGACGGATTTGGGATTCCCGCCGGGACGGGATTTCCCCAAGCTAATTGGTTTATGCTGCCTGGAACGCTGCGCCCCCTTGGACTCTGCGGCCCCCGGAACTTTGCGGCCCTTGGCCCGGCGGAAAGGCTGGCCTGATCAGTGTCGACCGGAGGGTGCCGACACGCAGCGCCAACGATTGACACGATAACAATGGAGGAGATCATGTCTGACAACGCCGCAGGGCTGGGGAAACGCCGCCGATTCATCAAAGCCGCGGGTGCGCTCACCGCGGCCGCGGGACTGGGTTTCCCCTTCGTCTCACGCGCGCAGAACAAGCCCATCAGGATCGGCGTTCCCACCATCCTGTCCGGCCGCGTCGCGCAACTCGGGATCTCGTCGCGCAACGCGCTGGCGATGCAGATCGAGAAGTTCAACGCCGCCGGAGGGTTGGGCGGCCGCAAGATCGAGCTCATCACGCGCGACTCGAAGGGCAAGCCCGACGAGGCGGCGAACAACACGCGCCACCTCATCAACAGCGAGGGCTGCGAGATCATCGTGAGCGCAGAGTCCTCTGCGGGTGCCTTCGCAGTCCAGGAAGTCATCCGCGAGCTCAAGGTCCTGTGCATCCACACCAACTCCGAGACCTCGTCGCTGTCGGCGGATCCGAAGATCCGCGTGCCCACCGCCTTCCGCACCGCGCGCCAGGGCATCCACGATGCGATCGTCAGCGCAGCCTACGCCGGCAACGTCGCCAAGGCGAAGGGACTGAAGACCTGGATGAGCTGCTCGCCGGACTACGCCTACGGGCGCGACAACACGTCGCTGTTCCTCGAATACCTCGAGCGCTTCCACCCGGAGATCCAGGTGGTGGGCGAAGCCTGGCCCAAGCTGTTCCAGGCCGACTACACCGAGAACATCACCAAGATCCTGCAGACCAAGCCCCAGGCCCTCTACTCGGCCCTGTGGGCCGGCGACCTGGTGTCGTTCGTCGACCAGGCCAGCATCTACGGTCTGTTCACGCAGACCAACCTGTTCGCGATCAACATGGCCGACTACACCACCCTCACCGCGGTGAAGAACCTTCCCGCGGGGATCCACTCAGCTACGCGCTACCTGAAGACCTTCCCGACCGGCGCCGAGAATGCCGCCTGGGCGGACACCTACAAGGCTAAGCACGGCGACTATCCGACCAACTGGTCCTGGGAGAACGCGCTGGCGATGAGCTTCCTGTTCGCGGCGATGCAGAAGACCAACTCGACCGACTCGGCCAAGCTGGCCGATGCGTTGCGCGGAATGAAGATCAAGTCGCCGTTCGGAGCGGACGGCACCGTCACGATGCGGGCGGAGGACCAGACCACCATCGGTTACGCGCTGGGCTGGGGCACCACCATCCCCAAGGAGCCGTACGTCCCCAACGTGACCCCCGGCGACTGGAAGACCATCCTCGAGCACGAGGCAGAGTGGAAGAAGAAGATGGGGTACGCGTAAGCGGCCCCACTAGTTAGCCCATAGCGCGGCGCCGGACCTGCGGCGGCCGCTTACCACTGCGTCCGCTGCAAGGGGTCTCCTTGGATTTTCAGGCGCTTCTATCGTGCTTCGGGTCTGCCTCGTGCGTCGTCACGCAGGCCACAGGTGGCCTCATCAGCGGCATGCTGCTGTTCCTGGTTGCGGCCGGGCTGTCGCTGATCTTCGGCACGCTGAAGGTGATCAACTTCATGCACGGCTCCCTGTACATGCTGGGCGCCTATTTCGCCTATACCGTCTACAACCTGTCCGGCAACTACGCGCTCGCCGTGGTGGGCGCGACGCTCGGAGTCGGTCTGTTCGCGCTCGTGTTCGAGCGCTTGTTCATGAGCCGGGTGTATGGGTCCGACGTGCTGCTGCAGCTGCTGGTCTGCTACGGCTTCATCCTCATCCTCGACGACGCGGTAAAGATCATCTGGGGCGCGGAGTTCCTGGCGATGGGCATGCCCCCCACCTTCCAGCGGCCACCGTTCGTGCTCGCCGGCGGCGTGCTGCCAGTGTTCTATCTGTTCCTGATCGTCGTCACCCTGCTGGTAGCCGCCGCTCTCGGGTATCTGATCGCCCGGACGCGAATCGGCAAGATCGTCCGTGCCGCCGCGATCAACCCCACGATGACCTCCGCCCTGGGAATCAACACGGCGCTGGTGTTCGGCGGCGTGTTCGCGCTCGGCGGCATGCTCGCCGGCCTCGCGGGCGCGCTCGCGGTGCCGGTGCGCTCGCTGGTCGCCGGCATGGGGTTCTCGATCCTGATCGAATCGTTCATCGTGACCGTGGTCGGTGGGATGGGCTCGGTGCCCGGCGCGCTGGTCGGGGCGCTGCTGATCGGCCTGGTGCGCAGCTTCGGAACGATCGGCTTTCCGCTGTTCACCGAGGGGCTGATGTTCCTGTTCATGACCCTCATCCTGATCGTCAAGCCGAGCGGCCTGTTCGGCAAGGAACGCTGAGCGATGGGACGATCGTCGATCCGACGGGACGCGCTCATCGCCGCCGGCGCGCTGCTCGTGCTGGCTGCGCTGCCGCTGGTGTTCCCCGGGAAGGCCTTCTCGGACTTCGTCATCCGCCTGTCCGCCTTTGCGGTCTTCGCCACGTCGCTCAACCTGCTGGTGGGCTACGGCGGCATGGTGTCGTTCGGTCACGGCCTGTTCTACGGACTGGGAGCCTACAGCTTCGCGCTGCTAATGCAGAAGGCCGGGGTATCGATTCCGACGGCGTTCGCGCTGACGGTTCTGATCAACGGCGCCGTGGCCACGGTCATCGGCGCGATCTGCATCCGCCTGCGGGAGATTTACTTCTCGTTCCTGACGCTCGCCTTCCAGATGCTGCTGCACAGCCTCATCATCGCCTGGACCTCGCTGACCGGGGGCGATCAGGGGTTGACAGGTGGCGTCCCGCGCCCGCCGTTCCTGGGCATCCGTCTGGACGACCCGCATCATCTCTACCTGTTCTGCTGCGTGGTGCTGGTGCTGTCGTTGTATCTGATGTATCACTTCGTGCAGTCGCCGTTCGGCTATACCTTGCGCATGATCCGCGACAACGCGCAGCGCACCGGCTTCCTCGGCATCCAGGTATGGCGCATCCGGCTGCTGGCGTTCGTGGTCGCCGGCATCTTCGGGGGAGTGGGCGGCACGCTCATGAGCCTGTTCGTCTCGAGCGCCTACCCGGACTTCGCCTACTGGACGATCTCGGGCGAAGCCGTGTTCATGATCCTGCTGGGCGGGATGAGCGTGTTCCTCGGGCCCCTGGTCGGTGCGGTGGTCCTGCTGCTGCTGAGCGATACGGTGACGCGGTTCACCGAGTACTTCGGTCTGGTGCTGGGCATCGTCATCCTGTTCTTCGCGCTCGGCCTGCGCAAAGGCCTGCTCGGGTCCGCGCTGGACCTTTGGGCGCGGCGAGCCTCGGCTGCGCAGAGCGAGCCGCGCGCGGCGACCGTGGCCGGAAGGGATTGACGTGCTGCGGGTCGAGGAACTGCGCAAGTCGTTCGGTGGCGTGAGCGCGATGAACGGGGTGAGCCTGAGCTTCGAGGCTGGGTCGCTCACCGCCATCATCGGCCCCAACGGCGCCGGAAAGACGACGTTCTTCAACCTCATCACCGGCGCGTTCCGGCCCGACAGCGGCAGGGTCCTGCTCGAGGGCGAGGACATCGGGGGACTGCCCGCGCCGGAGATCGTGCGCAGAGGCATGGGACGCGCGTTCCAGATCGCGAGCATCTTTCCGACGCTGACGGTGCGCGAAGCGATCCTCGGCGCGGTGCACGCGCATCGGCACTGGCATGCCAGGCTCGGGCGGCGCTTTCCGCTGAGGGAGGCGCAATCGCGGGCCGACGAGGTGATGGAGCTGGTCAAGCTGTCTGCGCGGGCGCGCACGCGGTCGGGCAATCTCTCGCACGGCGACCAGAAGCTGCTCGACATCGCGTTGGCGCTCGCGCTCGAGCCGCGCGTGCTGCTCCTCGACGAGCCGACTGCGGGCATGGGACCGGAGGAGCGCTGGCAGATGATCGCGACCGTGCACGAGCTGTGGGAGCGCAAGGGTATGACGCTGATCTTCATCGAGCACGATATGGACATCGTCTTCCGCTATGCCCAGACCGTGCGCGTGCTGAGCTACGGCACGGTACTCGCCGAAGGCACGCCGGACGAGGTGCGCCGGCATCCGAAGGTCATCGAGGCCTACCTGGGCGCCCATTTCGAGGCGCAGCCGGAATGAGCGGTCGAGAGCTGGTCGCGGCCGAGGGCATCGACGTCTTCTACGGCACGAGCCAGATCCTGTTCGGCGTGAGCCTCACTGTGGCCGAAGGTCAGACCCTGGCCCTGCTGGGGCGCAACGGTGCCGGCAAGTCCACCACGCTCAAGGCGATCGCGGGCATCGCGCCCCCGGTTCGCGGCATCGTTCGGGTACGCGGAAAGCCGCTGCACGGCGTGAAGCCCCATGTCGTCGCGCGCGCAGGGGTCGGCTTCGTGCCGGAGGACCGGCAGGTTTTTCCCGAGCACACGGTCGAGGACAATCTGCTCATCGCCGCCAAGAAGGGTCCGGACGGCCAGGACTACTGGAACCCGGCGCGCGTGTACGAGATGTTTCCGCTGCTAGCGCCGTTGAAGAACCGCATGGGCGGCAACCTCTCGGGCGGCGAGCAGCAGATGCTGACCATCGCACGCACGCTGATGGGCAACCCGATGGTGCTGCTGCTCGACGAACCCAGTGAAGGCCTGGCTCCGGTCATCGTCGAGCGCATTGGCGAGCTGCTGCGCAAGCTGCGGGACATGGGGGTCACGGTGCTGCTCGCGGAGCAGAACATGCACTTTTGCCTGGGCATTGCCAGCCACGCGACGGTGATCGACAAGGGCCAGATCGTGTATCACGACACAATCGAGGCGCTGCGCCACGACGAGGCGGTGAAGAGCCGTTACCTGGCTTTGTAGGAAGCCGGCCGGCTTGCCTCAGGCCGCGCTTGCCACGCGAGAAACGTCTTTCTTCGCTGCATACCGCTCGGGGAGCTCCACTGGCATGAGCCCCACCTCGCAGGCTTTGATCTGCAGGGCCAGGTACTTCGAGAAAATCCGGCACAGCGCGAGACTGCCGGCCGTGAACCAGAGGCCCTTCTGCGCCGTGCGCTTCCACATGTTGCGTAGCTCACCGCCGGCATCGAAGCCCCAGACCTGGCCGATGCGCCCCGCGACCTCGTCCCCGAGCAGCCGGCGTGCGACTTCCTGCTGGCTCTTGTACCCGGTGGCCAGCACCAACAGTTCCGCCGGCACCGTGGTGCCGTCACGCAGGCGTGCGCCTTCGGGCACGAAGCGCTCCATGTCGCTGAACTGGATAAGGCCTACCTCGCCCCGTATGATCAGATCGGAGCAGCCGACGTTAAAGTAATAACCGCCGCCGCGCTCGTGGTATCGGAGCTGGAAGCCGGCGTCGTTCTCCTGGAAATCGAGCTTGAAGCCCGCGGCCTCCAGCCCTTGCAGCAGCTTCTCGTCGTGGCGCCGCATGTCCGCCGTAGAGAGCTGATACGAGCGCAGCAGCACGGGGAACGGCATGGAGGTGGCCAGCAGGTCGCAATCCTCGAACGGCGTGCCGTCGGTGTAGATCGAGTAGACCTTCTGCGCCTGCTTGAGGCTCACGACGTACGTCGGGCTGCGCTGGATCAACGTGACGTGCGCGCCGCACGATTGCAGGTCCTGCGTCACGTCGTGCCCGCTGGTGCCGGTCCCCAGCACCAGGGCCTTGCGGCCACGCCACGCGGCGCCGCTGACATAGCCCTCCGAGTGCATGACGGTCCCCGCGAACGAATCCAGGCCGGGAAGCGGCGGCACATGCGGGATCGGGCTCGCACCCACCGCAAGCACCAGGTGGCGGGGGCGCATGACGCGCTGCGTGCCGTCCGAGCGCCGCAGCTTCACAGTCCAGCACCCCGCGTTGTCGTCGTAGGCACCGCTGAGGAGCTCCGTACCCGTCCAGCAGTTCAGTTCCATCGCCTCGACGTAGCCTTCGAGCCAGTTGGCGAGCTTGTCCTTGGCGATGTACACCGGCCAGCTCGCCGGAAACGGCATGTACGGCAAATGATTCACGAAGACTTCGTTATGCAGCGTGAGCGAGTGATAGCGGTTGCGCCAGTTGTCGCCGATGCGCGCGTGACGGTCCACGACGAGCGTGTCGACCTCGAGCTGCGTCAGACGCGCCGCCAGTGCGAGGCCGGCCTGGCCGCCGCCGACGATGAGCACGGCGGGGTCGCGGTCCGCATACGCCACGGCTTTGCGCCGCCTATCCAGCCAGTTCTCAGCGCCGAAGTCGCGGTAGTCCGACGGACCGGTGGGCCGGCGATCGCCGATGCGCTCCTCGTAGCCCGCCAACTCCTCGAGGGAGGTGGAGAGCGTCCACGCGCACAGCCCGCCCGGCGCACGCGGGTCCGGGACCAGCCGCAGCACGCCACTGCCGCGGCCGACTGCGGTTTCGAAAGCGAAGAGCGCCTCGATGCAATCGGTGCCCGCCCGGCTGACCCAGCGTGGCGGCGTGCGCTCAGGGTCGACGCGAAAGCGTTTCGGCTGAGTTCTGGCCAGCG
>Ga0105107_10000052_pt1 | contig 58129 bp, 60 predicted proteins | sample PPLLaktember2015_6_FD_79335 | JGI IMG/M metagenome (GOLD analysis project Ga0105107, IMG submission 79335) | Freshwater sediment microbial communities from Prairie Pothole Lake near Jamestown, North Dakota, USA - PPLs Lake P8 Core (1) Depth... | ecosystem: Environmental > Aquatic > Freshwater >...
GGCTTTGCAGGCCGCTGCATGACCACTCTGCCACCTAGCCTTCGGGGGCATTAAACACGAAACCCCGGATTTCCGTCCCGGGGTTTCAGGTAAGTCTGGAGCCGGAAACGGCACTTGAAATCCGGCTCCATCTCATTAATTTTACCGTTTTTTCGCGGCCATTCGCCAGAGCTGGAGTACTCATTTGTGTACTTAAGGCCACTTCTGAGAAATACGCGCTGCCGACAGGGCGTCCCGCTGCAAAACGCACGACCACCTGCGCTCTGTTACAGGGTGGAGGCGATTCCTTCAAATTCATCGACGTAATCCGAGCCGCCCAGGCCCTCGAAAATGCCGGCGAGGAAGCAGTCAACGTCGGAGCTCGGTGAGCGAGCGCGGAGGCTGGTCTCAACAGGCGCTAGTGCGTATCTCGTTCAACGCTGAAGAGCCTGCCGTCCTACGAAGTCGGCAATGCTTCACGCGTGCTGAGTCCATTCCAGGTCGAACTTCACGCAGATTCCCGTATTGCGTTCCAATTCGATTGATCTCGCTGCCTGCTGTAGCTACCGGTTGCAGGGATGCGAGTCCCGGCATTTGACTGCTGGAAAGAACTGCGTAAGGCGGACACCGCACCCGGCGACTCCAGCGGAAACAAGCCACGGAATCCTTTCTTCAGCACGGCGTAGCACTCGCAGGACTGTGCTTCGAGCGCCGTGCGATCGAGCACGGTGATCCTGCCGCGATGGTAATCGATGAGCCCGGCGCTTCGCAGGAATCCGGCCGCCGCCGTGACGGCTTCGCGGCGCACGCCCAAATTGTTGGCTATCAGCTCATGCGTGACGCTCAGCTCATTCCCGGACAATCGATCTTGGCGCGTCAGAAGCGCGCGGCAAAACTGCTGCAGCACGGAATGGTACCGGTTGCATATCGCGCTCTGCGCGGTCTGCCCGAGCAAATAAAGCGCGTAGCCCAGCAACAGATTTTGCAGGGCGCCGCTGCGCTCGAATTCTCGGTTCAGCACGGCCGTCCTCAGCCGATAGCTGTAGCCGTTGTTTTGCACCACGGCCCTGCACGCGCCCATGAATACCGCGAACCCGACCATGCCGTCGCGGCCGATTATTGCGGTTTCTGCCGAGCGCCCATCTTTGGTGGCGGCCAGCAAAGAAACGATGCTGGTGGTTGGAAAGTGTACGTGATCCGATTGGCCGGGCTCGTAGATCACTTTGCCGGTCCGCAATCGAACCAGCTCGAGATCGGTCAGCAGGCGGTCGTAATCCGCCGAGGGCAAGACAGCGAGTAACCGATTCTGCCGAGGAGCAAGCGCTGAAACTATCGCATCGGCTCTCATGACAGCAGGTTACCCCCCGCCCAACAGGTTCCGTATGCCGGAAAATACTTAGGACGACGTGACCGCAGTAAAGACAATGGCAATCGGGCTAGTCGTAGCCGGTGTTCTCGGGTTGGCGTCCGGCGGGTTCACCTACACCAAGGGCACCCATGAGGCCAACCTTGGACCGATCAATTTTTAGGTCAGAGACAAAGAGACCGTCAACGTTCCCGTCTGGGCCGGCGTGGTGGCCATCGTGATCGGCGGAAGGCTCCTACTCTTCACCACCAAGAAGCTCTAGTCGCTGCGGCAGAAAGGGCGCTGGCGCGCACCGGCGAATACGAAGCGCTTCCGCGGGCGTGCCGAAGGCCTGCTCGATCGCATCGAAGGCATCGTGTTGCGTGAATCTTGGCCTGTTGGTAGGTTCGCAGCTCCACTGTACGCCCACGAACGAGGATCCCATCAAACCTACCCGGACAGACCGAATGCGACGAGCCCCGGTGGTCGATGCTCCGGTTAGGAACGGCATCCTCGCTGCTCTTCTTGCTACTGAATATAAGCGCCTTCTCCCCAAACTCGAGCGCGTAACGTTGAAACGAGGCGAGGTCGTCTATCGGGCGGATCAGGAGATCGAGCGGGTGTATTTTCCCGAAGACGCAGTGGTCGCCATGATCGACACCACGGCCGATCGCCGCACCGTCGAGGTCGGCATCATCGGCCACGAGGGAATCGTAGGCATCAACATTTTCCTGGGCGGTGCCGTCACCCCCGACCGGGCGATCGTGCAGCTACCGGGCGCGGCGTTCAGCATGACGTCGAAAGACCTGCGGAAAGAAGTGCGTTTCGGGAGTCCGTTGCAGCGGGTGCTGCTGGACTACACGCGCACGTTTCTTGCGGTGATCAGCCAGTCGGTGGCCTGCAGCCAGCATCACGAAATCGAGCAGCGCCTGGCGCGCTGGTTGCTCACCCTGAACGACTATGCCGGTTCGAGCGAGTTTCTGATGAGCCAGCAATCGATGGGCGCGATGCTCGGCGTGCGTCGCGAGAGCATCACGGACGTGGCCGGTAAGTTTCAAGCGGCCGACTTGATCGCGTACCGCCGCGGCCGCATGAGCATCCTCGACAAACTTGGCTTGGAAAAGCGGTCCTGTGAGTGTTATCGATTCATCCGGCAGCAATACGAGAGCCTGTACGGCGAGATACCGCGATTGCTGTCCCGCGTTTAGCAGCAGCTGCGCTCACTACATGGCGAGCATCCTTTCGGTGCGCGCGGCGCAGGGCCACCTTTATCCCGTCCATACTGGTTACGGCCCCGCCCGCGAAGCCTCCAGGATCTGGGGTACATCAAAGGCTACCTGTCCGGCGTACGCGAAAATGGCGGGCAATATACGCATGCGGCCGTATGGTCCGTGATCGCACGCGCGCAGCTCGGTGTCGGAATCTCTGAGCGTGCAGTCTTGTCCGGCGGGACGGGCTTGCCGGACAGCGGTATCTGTAAGCGCCATTGCACATCTCCAGTCCCGTTAGTTTGAGGAGATGTAATTCTGGCGGTGGACGTAGCTCCACCCGAAAACCGATCTGCCGAATGCCCCGATTGTGTGTACTTATTTGTGTACTTGTTTTTCGCGGCTGACAGTGGCTTCCGGTGGGCCTCACCAGACGAACTCAGGAGAGAAAAACCCCTTTGTTCAACCACTTGCGGACCTCAGTGGAAATCCACAGAACTCCGCAGAAATGCAAGATGGAGCGGGAAACGAGGCTCGAACTCGCGACCTCAACCTTGGCAAGGTTGCGCTCTACCAACTGAGCTATTCCCGCACGGCCAGCGCCAATCAGGAGGCGACATTTTAGGAGTGCACCCGGGGGTGTCAAGTTTGGTCGGAGCCGCGTAATTCAGGCCCTGCTGCAATCAGATAGGTAACCATGGACCACAAGGTCAGGACCGCAGCGAGGATCGTGAGCCCGAGCCCGAGCTGGTAGATTGGCAGCCGGAACAGGTCCTCGCGAAACAACATCATCGACAGCCCGACAATCTGCACGATGGTCTTGAACTTGCCGATACCGGACACCTTCATCTTGTGCCGCGCCCCGATTTCGGCCATCCACTCGCGAAGCGCCGAGATGGCGATTTCGCGGCCGATGATGATCGCAGCCGTCAGCGTCACGTACCAGGTCGGATCCTTGCTGACGATCAGCACGAGCGCGGTCGCGACGATCAACTTGTCGGCCACCGGGTCGAGGAAGGCGCCGAGACGGGAAACCTGGCCGAGCTTGCGCGCAAAATAGCCGTCAAAGGCATCGGTGATGCCGACCAGCGCGAATACGACGCCGCAGGCCATGTCGGACCAGTGATACGGCAGGTAGAACAGCAGGACGATCGCCGGTATGAACGCGATGCGGATCGCGGTGAGAAGATTGGGGATCGTGTACGGGTTGGTCATCCGGCTCCCGGGTGCAGATGCTCGAATATAGCCTGAGCGAGTGCCGGACCGATGCCGGGAGCACGGGCGAGGTCCACGACCCCCGCACGCAGCACGCCCTGCAATCCGCCGAACTGCTTCAGCAAGGCCCTGCGCCTGGCCGGGCCAAGCCCGGCGACCGCTTCCAGGATCGAGGTCTGGCGCGCCCGCGCGCGGCTCCTTCGATGCCCGCTGATCGCGAAGCGGTGTGCCTCGTCGCGCGCGCGCTGAATCAGGTGCAGTGCCTTCGAGTCGGCCGGAAGTATAGAGGCCGTCTCACGGCCCAACAAGAAAATGCGTTCCTGGCCTGCACGCCGGTCGGTGCCTTTTGCGACACCTGCAACCACGGGCAGCGTAAGCTCGAGCTCGCTGAGCACGCGCGCGGCCTCGGCGAGCTGGCCCGGGCCGCCGTCAATCAGCAACACATCCGGAAGCGGCGACTCTTCCAGCTTGCGCCGCCGGTACCGGCGCGTGAGCGCCTGTCGCAATGCGCCATAGTCGTCACCGCGTTCGACGCCTTCGATGTTGTAGCGGCGATATTCCGCCTTGAGCGGGCCAGCGGGGCCGAACACAACGCAGGAGGCATTCGTCGCCTCCCCCTGCGTATGGCTGACGTCGAAGCATTCGATGCGCTCGATGGTCTTTTCGAGGCCGAAGAACTCACGCAAGTCGGCAAGCTGTTCGGCGAGGTTTGCCTGGCTCGCATCGCGCATGCGCAGGGCATTCGTCGCATTCTGCATGGCGAGTCCCGCCCAGCGTTGCGGGTATCCGCGCCGGGCCGGGCCGATGCGGACCTTGCGGCCCGAGCGTTCCGAGAGCGACGCGGCCAAAAGTTCCGAGTCCTCAATCGGGTGCGAGAGGTATATGCGCGGCGGCGGGTCGCGCTCGAGGTAATGCTGGGCAACGAAAGCCGACAGGACTTCAGGCGCATCGCTGATCGGTGCGCGAGGATGAAAGGTCGAGGTTCCGAGCAGCTGCCCTCCCCGGATGAACATCAAGGCGACGCAGAACGCACCACCCGATTCGGCAACCGCGAGCACGTCGGTATCGCCCCCGCCCCTCGCACGGGTCACGATCTGCCGCGACTGAATGTCGGTCAGTGCGGCAAGCTGGTCGCGGAGCGAAGCTGCGCGCTCGAAGTCGAGACGCTCCGCCGCTCCCTCCATCTCCTCGCCGAGCCGCGTCGTTACGTCCTGCGCACGGCCCTCGAGCACCATGACGGCAGACTCGACATCGCGGGCGTAGGTTTCCGCATCGATCAGCGCCGTGCAGGGCGCCGAACAGCGTCCGATCTGGTATTCCAGACAGGGTCGCGAGCGGTGGGCGAAGAATGTGTCCTTGCAGCTGCGGAGCCTGAAGAGCTTGTGAAGCTGATTTAGCGTCTCATGGACGGCACTCGCTGCCGGATATGGACCGAACAGGCGACCGGCCAGGCGGCGCGAACCGCGATAGAAGGATAGCCTCGGAAATTCGTGCGCGGACAGGTGTACGTAGGGGAAGCTCTTGTCGTCGCGCAGGATGACGTTGAATCGCGGCCGGTGGCGCTTGATCAGGTTGTGTTCGAGGAGGAGCGCCTCGGTGTCGGAGTTCGTGACCGTCACTTCGATGGAATCGACGACCCGTACCAGCGCCTGCACCTTGGGTTGCAGCTGGTCCGCGCGGAAATAACTTCCGACACGCGACTTGAGGTTGCCGGCCTTGCCGACATAGACGATCGTCCCGTTTGCATCGAGCATGCGGTAGACGCCCGGCCGGCCGGGCAGGCTCTTCACGAAGGCCTGGATGTCGAAGTCGCTCACCGCGACATGGTGTGGGGTTCCTCAGCGGTCAAGCAAGTGGCGCGCACGGACAAAGACGCGATTGAACATCGCCGGGGTCAGGCGGCCGGTATTCGTGTTCAGGCGGCTGCAGTGATACGAGTCGAGGAGCCAGTTGCCGGAAGGCAGGCAGTGTTCAGCGCCATGCGCGAATTTGAACCCAGCAGGCTTCAGTCCGGTGGCGCGCAGCACGGCCGTGTGTGCGATGCCGCCGAGGGCGACTACCACCGCGCCTCGCGGCAGCGCCGCAACCTCACGTTCCAGGTAGCCATTACAGCAGCGGATTTCCTCCGGCAGCGGCTTGTTGCCGGGCGGCAGGCACTTCACCGCATTGCTGATCCGGCAATCGACCAGGCGCAATCCGTCGCCGGCCGCGACCGATTCCGGGCGCGAGGCAAATCCGTTCGCATGCAGCGTGCGATACAGGAGGATCCCGGCATGGTCGCCGGTGAATGGCCGCCCGGTGCGGTTTGCGCCGTGCAGGCCCGGGGCCAGGCCGACCACCAGCAGTCGATGGCGCGCGCTGCCGAATGCCGCCACGGGGCGGCAGTGGTATTCCGGGTGTCGCCGACGCACGTTATCGAGAAATCCCGCGAGCCGCGTGCAGAGGCGGCAATCCGGATCGAACGGCGCGCCCTTCCCGCGCACCCGGGCGCGCTCAGCGCACCTTGAACTGCGCTTCTTCCGTCGAACCTCGCATGGCGGTGATCGATGAAGTCCCGGCGGCGACGGTCTGCGTGACATCGTCGAAATACCCGGCGCCCACTTCGCGCTGGTGCTTGGTTGCCGTGTATCCGTCGGGCTCGGCTGCAAACTCCGCCTGCTGGAGCGCGACGTAGGCGCTCATCTGCGATTCGCGGTAGCCGCGGGCCAGCTCGAACATCGAGAAATTGATTGCGTGAAAGCCCGCCAGCGTTATGAACTGGAACTTGTATCCCATGGCGCCGAGTTCGCGCTGGAACCTGGCGATTGTTGCGTCGTCGAGTTTCTTGCGCCAGTTGAAGGACGGCGAGCAGTTGTAGGCCAGAAGCTTGCCCGGATACTCGCGGTGAATGCCCTCGGCAAACTCCTTTGCCTCGTGCAGGTCGGGCGTGCCGGTCTCGCACCAGACAAGGTCGGCATAGGGCGCGTATGCAAGCCCGCGCGCGATCGCCTGCTGGATTCCGGCCCGAACCGGAAAGAAGCCTTCGTTCGTTCGTTCGCGCGACTCAATAAAGGCTTCATCCCTCTCGTCGAAATCCGACGTGAGTAGCGTCGCCGCTTCGGCATCGGTTCGCGCCACGAGCACAGTCGGTACGCCCGAGATGTCCGCGGCAAGCCGCGCCGCCACGAGCTTGTTGATTGCCTCCTGAGTCGGTACCAGCACCTTGCCGCCCATGTGGCCGCACTTCTTCGCGCTCGAAAGCTGGTCCTCGAAATGCACGCCGGCGGCACCCGCGGCAATCATCGCCTTCATGAGTTCGAATGCGTTCAGTACGCCGCCGAAACCCGCCTCGGCGTCCGCAACGATCGGCTGGAGCCAGTCGACCGTGCTGTCCCCTTCCGCATGGCAGATCTGGTCCGCGCGCAGGAGCGTGTTGTTGATGCGTCGCACGACCGACGGCACGGAATCCACCGGATAGAGCGACTGGTCCGGGTACATCTCCGCGGCCAGATTGGCGTCGCCCGCGACCTGCCAGCCCGAGAGATAGATTGCCTTGAGCCCGGCGCGAACCTGCTGCATCGCCTGGTTGCCGGTGAGCGCGCCGAGGGCATTCACATAGGGCAGATCATGAAGATAGCGCCACAGCTTTTCCGCGCCCAACCGTGCCAGAGAATGCTCAACGTGCACGCTGCCGCGCAGCCGTACCACGTCCACCGCGCCGTAGGTGCGCGTGACGCCCTTCCAGCGCGGACTCTCTTTCCAGTTCTTTTCGATCTGTGCGGCGGACTGAAATGTCATGAATTCTCCCGGGTCAATCGATGTCTTCGTAGGCAGCAAGCGTCAGGAATGGCTCGAAATCGTGGTTCGCAGTCAGGCGGTCGAGGTGCTTCGCCGCAAGCGCGTAATGCCCCGCTTCAAAAGCGGCATCGCCGTTCTCGCGGCGTATCTCGGCCAGGACGGACTTTGCCTCTTCGAGCACGAGGGCGAGCGTGACGGTGTTCCCATCCTCGAGCAGCGTCGAATGCCGCACCCACTGCCAGAGCTGCGCACGCGATATCTCGGCGGTCGCGGCATCTTCCATCAGGTTATGGATCGGCACGCAGCCGTTGCCGCCGAGCCAGGCGGCCAGGTAGCGGATGCCCACGTCGATGTTGATGCGAACGCCCGCACGGGTCACCTTCCCTTCCGGAACCCGCAGCAGGTCCGCGCCGCTCACCTTCACGTCGTCGCGCAGGCGGTCGAGGTTGTTCTGACCCGGCATCAGGCGATCGAAAACTTCGCGCGCGATGCCGACGAGACCCGGGTGCGCGACCCAGGTGCCGTCGTGGCCGTCGCCCGCTTCACGCTCCTTGTCGGCGCGCACGCGGGCGAGCGCCTGTTCATTGGCCTCGGCGTCGTGCTTGATTGGGATCTGCGCCGCCATTCCGCCCATGGCGAATGCCCCGCGGCGATGGCAGCGCTGGATTACGAGCTGCGAATACGAACGCAGGAAATGGGTCGACATCGTCACCGACCCGCGATCCGGCAGCACGAACTCGGCCCGATGGCCGAATTTCTTGATGAAACTGAAAATATAGTCCCATCGCCCGCAGTTGAGTCCGACGATCCAGTCACGCAACTCGTGCAGGATCTCATCGATTTCGAACGCGGCCGTGATGGTCTCGATCAGCACGGTGACCTTGACCGTTCCCCGCGCGAGTCCGAGCGCTTTCTCGCTGTGCTCGATGACCTGGGCCCAGAGCCGCGCCTCGAACCTGTTCTCGAGCTTGGGAAGATAGAAGTACGGTCCGCTCCCGCGCCGCAGGAGTTCCGCAGCGTTGTGCCAGAGATACAGGCCGAAATCGACGAAGGCGCCGGCAATTGGCTCGTTGTCGTGCAGCCAGTGCTTCTCCGGCAGGTGCCAGCCGCGCGGCCGGACGATAAGTACCGCAGTCCTTTCATTGAGGCGGTACTGCTTTCCTTCGGGACTCTCGTGCGTCAGCGTACGACGCACGGCCCGCATCAGGTTCGCCTGTCCCTCGATGAGATTGCTCCATGTCGGACAGAGCGAGTCCTCGAAATCCGCCATGAACACATTGGCGCCGGAGTTCAGCGCATTGATGATCATCTTGCGCTCGGTCGGACCGGTGATCTCGACGCGCCGGTCGAGGAGATCGGAAGGTATGGCGCCTACCCGCCATTCCGACTCACGCACCGAACGCGTGTCGGACGGGAAATCGGGAAGCGCCCCTGCATCGAACTGGCGCTGAAGCGCCGCACGCCGCGTGAGCAGAGCGACGCGTTCCCCGGAGAAGCGGTCCGCGAGATCGTTGACGAAGGCGATGGCCTCGGGCGTCAGGACTTCACGCCACTCGGGCGCAGCCGGCTGCGCACGCACGTCCGGCCCGTCATTATGTGTTAAATTAACTGTCACTCGTAACATGCTGATATCGTTAGATATCAGCTCTCCTCTCGTTGCCGTCCAATCAACATTGCGAGTTCGAGGGACTGTTCGTAGTTCAGCCGGGGGTCGACCGTCGTGTGGTAGGCCTTTGCGAGATCGCCATCGGAAAGGCCGCGCGCACCGCCTGTGCATTCCGTGACGTCGTCGCCGGTCAGTTCGAAATGCACGCCGCCCAGGATCGAGCCGGCGTCGTGATGGATCCGGAATGCCGACTCGACCTCTGACAGGATGTTCTCGAAGCGGCGCGTCTTGACGCCTTGCGGCGTCATCTCGGTATTGCCATGCATCGGATCGCAGACCCAGAGGACCTGCCGGCCGCTTTCGTTTACGGCGCGTATCAGCGCGGGCAAGGCGGTGCCGATCCGCTGCGCACCGAAGCGGTGGATCAAGGTCAGCCGGCCGGGCTCATTGTGCGGATTGAGGATCCGTACAAGTTCGCCGATGGTGGCCACGTCCATCCCCTCCCCGACCTTGATGCCGATCGGATTGGCGATACCGCGGAAGTATTCGATATGCGCGCCGCCGGGGTCCGCCGTGCGCATCCCGATCCACGGCATGTGCGTCGAGAGGTTGTACCAGCGCTGGCGGCGCTTCAGATAGCGCGTCTGTGCCTGCTCGTAGAGGAGATGGAGACCTTCGTGGCTCGCATAGAAGCGTACCTGCGAGGCTTCGTGTACCGGCGAGCCTGAGATCGCCGCGTAGAAATCGAGCGAATCGGAGATCGAATCGATGATCTTCCGGTAGGCATCCTTGAGCTTTGCGTGTTGGAGGAACCCGAGGTCCCAGTACTCCGGATGGTGCATGTCGGCGAATCCGCCGTCGACGAGTGCGCGCACGAAGTTGAGCGTGAGCGCCGCCCGTTCATAGCCACGCAGCAGCAGTTCGGGGTCCGGCTCGCGATCGGATGCCGTGAAAGCCGCCCGATTGACGAGATCGCCGCGATAACTCGGAAGCGTCACGCCGTTTCGCGTCTCGGTGTCCGCCGATCGCGGTTTCGTGAACTGGCCGGCGATCCGCCCGACCCGGATGACGGGTTTCTTGAGCCCGTGCAGCAGCACAACGCTCATCTGCAGCAGGATCTTGAGCTTTCGCGCGATCGTGTCGGAATCGCAGTCGGTAAAGCCCTCGGCGCAGTCCCCGCCCTGGAGCAGGAAACGCTCGCCGCGCTGCGCGGCGGCAAGCTCCTCCTTCAATTGGTCGACTTCCCAGGACACGACAATCGGCGGCAGGCGCGCGAGTTCGCCGAGCACGCGGCCGAGCCGTACGGGATCGGCGTAATGAGGCTGTTGCAGCGCCGGCAGCCGTTGCCAGCTGTCCGGCGTCCAGCCGCTGGTTTCGACGGCGACATTCATCGGTCGAATCATCGTACACGGATTCACCGCACTGCAAAAATTTGCAGTTCAAGGGGTGGTTTATGTAGTGCGGAATGGTCAGAATGCGCCACCCATTTTCAGGCGGAAATCGCATGAATCGCGTACTCGTCCTGGGCGCCGGCAAGATCGGTGCCCTCATCTCCGGACTGCTGGCCGATGCCGGCAATTATCAGGTCCAGCTCGCCGACGTGAATGCCGATGCTGCGCGCTCGGTCGTGCGTGCCCATGGCAAGCGGACCCTGACAGCGCACGGGGTCGATGCGACCGATGCCGCGGCACTCGCCCGGCACGTGGCCGAACATCCCTGCGATGCCGTCATTTCATCGCTGCCGTTCTACTGCAACCCGGGCGTCGCCCAGGTCGCGCGCGACAAGGACCTGCATTACTTCGACCTCACCGAAGACGTCGAAGTAACGCGGGCAGTGCGATCAATCGCCGAGGGCTCAGGCCGGGCATTCGTGCCGCAATGCGGCCTGGCACCGGGTTTCATTTCAATCGCGGCCAATGAGCTGATCAGCCACTTCGACGAACTGCGGAGCATCCGGATGCGGGTCGGCGCCCTGCCCCAGCACCCGAACAACGTGCTCAAGTACTCGCTGACCTGGTCGACCGAGGGCCTGATCAACGAATACGGCAACCCCTGCTTTGCCATTGCCGACCGTCGCCTGGTCGAAGCGGTGCCGCTCGAGGGGCTCGAGGAAATCGAGATCGACGGTACGTTGTACGAGGCATTCAATACCTCGGGTGGCCTGGGCTCGCTCGGCGAGACTTTCGGGGATCGCTGCGAGCAGATGAATTACAAGACGATGCGTTACCCGGGCCACTGCGAGCAGGTTCGCCTCCTGATGAACGATCTCAAGCTGAATCAGGATCGCGCGACGCTCAAGCGCATCCTCGAGAACGCGGTGCCGCAGACCCTGCAGGACGTCGTGATCGTCTATGTCGCCGTCAGCGGACGACAGGATGGCGAGCTGCGGGAAGAGAACTACGTCAACAAGATCTATCCGCAGGAGATCCTGGGCCGGCTCTGGTCGGCGATCCAGGTCACGACTGCCGCAGGAATCACGGCCGTCGCGGACCTCGTGCTCAACCGCCCAGAGGCGTATCGCGGCTTCGTGCGGCAGGAGCAGTTCCGCCTGCCGGAGGTACTCGCAAACCGTTTTGGCGCGTGGTACAGCCATGGCGCGGACAAGTCGGTCTCGGCGCGGATCGTCGTCGAGGGCAAGGCAGGCAGGCAGCGCAACCGCGCAGGAGCGGTACGATGAATACGGAAAGAAAGCCGATGCGTGAGGGCACGACGGCGGATACCGGGCGGATCCTGGCGGGACTCGGATTGCAGGCCGTCAATCCCGGCGCCTGGTCCGGCCAGGAGTGGCACGCCGCGGCCGATGCGCCGCTCATCGATTCGATCAACCCGGCGACGGGAGAAGTCATCGCTCGAATTCGCGCCGCCGGGGCCGACGAATACGAACGCGTCGTGGCAAGTGCCGCAGCCGCTTTCGCCGCCTGGCGCGACGTGCCTGCCCCGCGGCGCGGTGAGGCGGTGCGTCTCCTGGGAGAAGCGTTGCGCGCGAAGAAAGACCTGCTCGGCAGCCTCGTCAGCCTGGAAATGGGCAAGATCAAGGTCGAAGGCGACGGCGAAGTCCAGGAAATGATCGACATGGCCGATTTCGCCGTCGGCCAGTCGCGCATGCTCTACGGGCTCGCGATGCACTCCGAGCGCCCCCGGCACCGGATGTACGAGCAATGGCACCCGCTCGGCGTGGTCGGCATCATCTCCGCCTTCAATTTCCCGGTCGCGGTCTGGTCCTGGAACGCTTTCCTCGCGGCAGTCTGCGGCGATACCTGCGTGTGGAAGCCCTCGCACCACACGCCGCTCTGCGCAATTGCCGTGCAGCGCATCTGCAACGAAGTCATCGCTGCGGCCAAGCTGCCGCCGATCTTCCAGCTCTTCATTCCCGCGGACAATGCGCTTGCGAGCCGCTTCGTCGACGATCGGCGCATCGCGCTCATGAGCTTCACAGGCTCGACCAGCGTCGGTCGGCGTGTGGGCGAGCGCATCGCCTCGCGCCTCGGCCGCAGCCTGCTCGAGCTCGGTGGCAACAACGCGATCATCGTCGACGAGTTCGCGAATCTCGACCTCGTCGTGCCTGCCGTCCTGTTCGGCTCGGTCGGGACGGCGGGACAGCGTTGCACGACGACACGCCGGTTGCTCGTCCACGAATCAAAGGTTGCCGAGGTCGAGCGCCGGCTGGTGACGAGCTATCGCCAGGTCCGGATCGGGAATCCGCTCGATCCGCAGGTGCTGATGGGCCCGCTGGTCGGCTCGTCGGCGGTACGCCAGCACGAGGCAGCGCTCACGGATGCCCGGAGCCAGGGGGGCGAGATCCTCTGCGGCGGGCGCGTGTTGCCAGGCCCCGGCTATTTCGTCGAACCGACGATCGTCCGTGCCCGGAACGACATGCCCGTCGTACGGCACGAAACCTTCGCGCCGATCCTGTATGTCATCCCGTTCAGGACGCTTGACGAGGCGATCGCGATGCATAACGACACGGATTACGGCCTGTCGTCCGCGATCTTCACCGACCGGCTTCAGCACGCCGAGCGGTTCCTGTCGGTCGCCGGCAGCGACTGCGGGATCGCGAACGTGAATATCGGCACGTCGGGTGCGGAGATCGGCGGGGCCTTCGGCGGCGAAAAGGACACGGGCGGCGGCCGCGAGGCCGGCTCCGATTCCTGGAAGACCTACATGCGCCGCCAGACCAACACGATCAATTACTCGAGCGACCTGCCGCTCGCCCAGGGCATCAAGTTCGACGTCACCTGAGCGCAAGCGTTGCGTCGCGGTACAGGATCTGCAGGTAGCGCTCGGCCGTGATGAAGGACCATGAAAGCGTGGCGTCGTAGTCCGCATTCGGCTTCGCCGCAAGAATCTCCTCGAGCGACTTGCCTGATTTGACAAGTTCCCGCACGCGCGAACTGGTGACGGCAAGCATCTCGCGGTAGGCGACGAGCCCCGCCTTGTCGGTCGCTTTGCCGTGGCCGGGGATGATGCGAGTCCGTTCATCGGCCATCGCAAGCATGCCGTCAACTGCGGCCACGAGCCCGCTTACCGAACCGCCGGAGTCCAGGTCGATGAATGGATACATTCCGGCGAATGCCAGGTCACCGGTGTGAATCACGTTCGCCTTCCTGAAATGAATGAAGACATCGCCGTCGGTGTGCGCCTGCGGGGCGTGAATGCCGCGGAGTTCGTCGCCGTTCGCGTGCAGCGAAAGGCTGTCGTTGAACGTGACTACGGGAAGTGCAGCATCCGGCGAAGCCGGCGTCGTTTTCTGGAAGAACTCCGAGAACTGCTCCGCGCTCATGCGAACGCGGACCTGGTCATGGGCGACGATCACGGAACCTTTCGCTGCGAGATTCTCGTTGCCACCCGTGTGATCGCCGTGCCAGTGCGTGTTGAGCACGAATCGCGGCTGCTCCGGGTTGATCTCTGCAAGCGCCGCCGACACCTGGGGCGTCATGACTGCGTATTGGTCGTCGATCAGGAGAACGCCGTCCGCGCCTACGGATACGCCGATATTGCCGCCGCTGCCGTAGAGCACATAGACCCCGGGCGCAACAAGTTCGGAGCGTACCGCGGCCTCCGGCGCATTCTGGGCAACCGCGACATTCATGAAAGCAGCAAGCAGAGCACAAACAATTCCTTTCGACATGCGACCTCCCATTATTCGACTGCGGCCCTCCCTGTTATGATAGCCACCTGAAACGAGGCATATGCGGGTGTCGCCACTTCGATTCTGCGTCGGGCTGCTGGCCGTCCTGGCCTGGATCGCGTGGTTTCAGCCCGCGGCGGGCGACCAGACCGGCAGCAGCACCGTCGTGCTGGTCGAAATCAAGGATGCGATCGGGCCTGCGACAAAAGACCACTTTCTGACTGCGCTGGCGCATGCCGAGGAGACCGGGGCCGGGCTGGTCGTGCTCATGCTGGATACGCCGGGCGGGCTCGACGCCGCGATGCGCGACATGATTAAGGGCATTCTGGCCTCCAGAATTCCGGTCGTGACTTTTGTCGCGCCTTCCGGCGCGCGCGCGGCGAGCGCGGGCACATTCATCCTTTATGCAAGCCACTTTGCAGCGATGGCGCCCGGCACAAACCTTGGGGCCGCCACCCCGGTGCCGATCGGGGGCTCGTCGCCTGCCGACGAGAACGACGCTGCCGCGAATGGCGGCGACAAGGGCAAGGCGGGTGCCGCACCCGCCGGCGGCGCATCCGACCGCAAGGCGGTGAATGACGCCATCGCCTACATCCGAAGCCTGGCGGATCTTCGCAGGAGGGATCCGGAGTTCGCCGAGGCGGCAGTTCGCGAGGCTGCGAGCCTGCCGGCGCAGAAGGCTCTCGAACTCGGCGTCATCGACCTGATCGCGACCGATGTGCCTGAACTGCTTGGGCTGCTCGACGGACGCGAATTCAGCCTGGAGGGCGATACACACGTGCTAAAAACGGCCGGCGCGGTCGTTGAACGCTTTGAGATGAACTGGCGCACATCGTTGCTCGCAGTGCTGACGAATCCGCTGGTCGCTTATGGCCTGCTGATCATCGGCCTGTACGGCCTCATGTTCGAGGGCTACAACCCGGGCGCGGTCTTGCCCGGCGTGATCGGTGCAATCTGCTTGCTGCTCGCGCTATACGCATTTCAGGTGCTGTCCGTCAATTTTGCGGGCCTCGCGCTGGTCGTGCTTGGCGTCGCCATGATGATTGCGGAGTTCTTCGTGCTGAGCCACGGGGTGCTCGGTCTCGCCGGGCTGGTCGCGTTCGTGGTCGGTTCCATCATGCTGATGGACACGGATACGCCCGGCTTTGCGGCGAGTCGCGGACTGATCGGCGGTATCGCGACCTTTGCCGGTGCCGCGATGCTCGCCACGATGTGGATCGCGATGCGCGCACGGCGTCGGCCGGTTGTGACCGGTACGGAGCAACTGGTCGGCGACCTGGCCGAAGCCATGAGCGATTTCAAAGGCGAAGGCCAGGTCCGGATTTATGGCGAGCAGTGGAACGCGATCAGCCGCGTACCCGTGACGCGCGGGCAACGTCTGCGTGTGGACCGCGTCGACGGGCTGACCCTTCACGTTTCTCCCACGGAGTGAAAGGAGACAAGACATGATTTTCTGGGGCGTGGTCGGCGGGTTGACCCTGGTTCTGCTATCCAGCGCGATCAAAATCCTGCGTGAATATGAACGCGGCGTCATTTTCACGCTTGGCCGCTTTTCCGGCGCCAAGGGACCCGGACTGATCATCGTGGTCCCGATCATCCAGCAGATGGTCCGGGTCGACTTGCGCACGATCGTGCTGGATGTGCCGAAACAGGACGTGATCTCGCGTGACAATGTATCGGTCAAGGTCAATGCGGTTGTCTACTTCCGCATCGTGGACCCGGGCAAGGCAATCATCCAGGTCGCGAATCCGTTTGAGGCGACCAGCCAGCTCGCGCAAACGACGCTGCGCTCGGTGCTCGGCCAGCACGAACTCGACGAAATGCTTGCGGAGCGCGAGCGGCTGAATACCGACGTTCAGAAGATCCTCGATGCCTCGACCGACATCTGGGGGATCAAGGTGTCACATGTCGAAATCAAGCACGTGGACCTCGATGAGACCATGATCCGCGCGATTGCCAAGCAGGCCGAGGCCGAGCGCACGAGACGTGCCAAGGTCATTCACGCCGAGGGCGAAAAGCAGGCCGCGGCGATGCTGGTCGAAGCTGCGAAGCTCCTCGGCGCGGATCCACGCGCGATTCAACTTCGCTACATGCAGACGCTGACGGAACTCGCCAGCGAGAGGAGCAATACGATCGTGTTCCCGATGCCGATGGACCTGCTGGCGCCGCTCGTCAAGAAGTTCGGCGGACCCGACTGAGCAGCTCCGAACCGCCATCAGTCGCTACTCGAGGTGTCGCGCCGGGACTGGCAATTGGACTGTTGGGTGGACGGCAGAATCGAAACTCAGCGGCCCGGCAAGCGCAGGCTGATGCGTGCGCCGCCCATCCGGCTCTCGCCGATCTCGAGCGTTCCGGAATAGGCGGCTGCGATTTCGCGCGCGACCGAGAGACCGATCCCCTGCCCTGCGACGCTTTCATCCGCCCGCGCGCCGCGGTCCAGGACCCGTGACCGCTCGGCCGGCGGTATGCCGCTGCCGTCGTCCTCGACATCGAGTACGAGGCCGGGTCGACGCCATTCCGCCGCAGTCCAGGGAGTCGCCCGAACGGCGATCGCGTTCCGGCAGTACTTGCAGGCGTTGTCCATGAGGTTGCCGGCGAGCTCAAGGAAATCGCCGGCATCGATCGGGTACGCGGTACCGCGCGCGACGGCAAGCGTCGCGCGCACGTTCTTGTCGGCGTAGACCTTCGCCAACGCCGCGCGCAGCTGCTCAAGCGGCTCCTGAACCGCCAGGTCGGTGAGGGTCGTTCCGCTTCCGCCGAACACCGCGCGCTTCAACTGGTGCTGCACGATGGCCTGCATCCGGTCGAGCTGCGGGCTGAGCGCCTGCGGGCCGGCCCGGCCGCCCTCGATCAGTCCGCGCATGGCCGCGATGGGCGTCTTCAGGCTGTGCGCGAGGTTGCCAAGGGTCGTGCGGTAGCGCTCAAGCCGCTTGCGCTCGCCGATCAGGAGCGCATTGAGGTTTCCGGTGACGCCGGCGAGCTCGCGCGGCCAGCCTGCGCCAAGCGATTCGCGGCGGCCCGCCTCGATGTCGACGATTTCGCCTTCGAGCCGCCGCAGCGGCTTGAGCGAGACACGCAGTGCGACAGCGAGGCCACCGAGAAGGAAAAGGCCGAGCAGGACCGAGCCCGTGATGAGGCCAGTTCGCACGCGATGCATCTGCTGGTACCAGGGTTCGAGACTCTGCGCGGCCCGGATCACGAAATCACGCGCTTCGCCTTCCGGCGGCTCCCAGCGGATGCCGAGCGAAAGTCCGATCACGCGCGTCCCGTCGGCGAGCCGCGCATGTTCCAGTCGCCGCCCGCCCGGGGACGGCTGTGCGTCGAGATTCAGGCCGCTGCCGAGGGCGGACGGCGAGCGCCAGCTGCCGCGTGAACTGACGATCTCCGCATACAGTCCCGATCCGGGCGTCGCGAGGCGCGGTTCGGCGAGATTCTGCGGAACGAGCCGGCCATCGGCGTCAATCTCGGCCGTGGAAATGAGCGCGATCACCTGCGCATCGAGCACGTCCTCGAGTGCCTGCAGCCCCAGATTCCGGTAAAGGGACTCCAGCGACCAGGCCGCGATCGCCGCGGCTGCAAGCAGCAGCACGGCAAGCGTGAGAAGCAGCCGGATCTGGAGGGATGGGGAAGCAGGCGCCACGGTCAGCCGCGCGCAATCCGGTAGCCGCGACCCCGCAGGGTTTCGATGGGCTGTTGCGTGCCTTCGGGATCGAGCTTTCGCCGGAGCCGCCCGATGAAGACTTCGATCGTATTGCTGTCACGCTCGAAATCCTGCTCATAAAGCTTGTCGGTCAACTCGGCCTTGGACACGACCTGGCCCGCGCGCAGCATCAGGTACTCGAGCAGGCGGTACTCGAATGCCGTCAGTTCGACCGCGGTGCCGCCGACACGGACCTCCTGCGCGCGCGTATCGAGTTCGACCGCACCGCTCTTCAGCAGCGGCTGCGACCACCCGCCCGAACGGCGCAGCAGCGCCTGCACGCGCGCCAGGACTTCCTCGAACCGGAAAGGCTTGGTCACGTAGTCGTCAGCGCCGGCATCGAGGCCCGCGACTTTCTCCTGCCAGCTGTCGCGAGCCGTCAGGATGAGCACGGGAAAGGCCTTCCCCGCCTTGCGCCAGGCGCGAATTGCCTCGAGGCCGGAACGCCCGGGAAGGCCGAGGTCGACGACCGCGACGTCGATCGGATACTCGAGTCCGGCGAACTCACCTTCGACGCCGTCCGCGGCCGCGTCGATCGTGAATCCCGCGGCGCGAAACTGCTGCGCGAGCGTCTCGCGAAGCGCGGGCTCGTCCTCGAGCACCAGGAGGCGCATGGTTCAGTCCTCGCGGCCGGAAGCCGCGTCGACGCGCACCTCGAAGACTCGGCCGTCGTCGCCGAGCAGCCGGATGCGGTACTCGACGCGGTCGCCATGGCGCTTTTCCTCCGCGCGAACGGCACGGGCCTTGTACTGGCGCTCCGCGCGGGCCACCGCCTCGTCGAGCGAGATTGCACGATCCGCAAGTGCGCGCTGGCTGCCGCCCCGGTGACCACGATCGCGGTCAGAGGCGAAGGCATCCATCGCGCCGGAGGCCAGCATCAGGCAAATCACTGCAACTGGGACCGTCCGGTTCATCGCCATCCTGACATTCTAGTGGAACCGGCCGTCCGGGCCGCTTGCGCGGCCCGGACGCTGGTCTCAGCCATTCGTCGGGGTCACGTCCACCCGTACCTGGATGCGTTCGCCTGGGTCGTAAGGCATCTGGGTGACGTACTCGCGCCCGGCGTATTCGTAGGTGACCTCGTAGCCGTCGATGCGCTCTTCATAGTTGTCGCGATAGCGGACATCGCAGCGCTCGTAAACCCGGCGCTGGTCGCCGTACAGCTGCCGCTGCCGGTCGCGCGAAACGTTCGCTCCGATCGCGCCGCCGATGAGCGCACCTGCTACCCGCGCAACATCCTTGCCGCGCCCGTGGCCAACCTGGTTGCCGACAACGGTGCCGAGCGCGCCGCCGATCAGGGTGCCGCCGATGTTGTTGTAGGAAAACGGGCCGTCCGATGCGGGGCTCGTCTCCTGCCAGCATTCGCGTACCGGTTGGCTGACTCGGACCTGGCGGCGGAGCGGCTCCACATGAAGCACCCGTGCAAAGTCATAGTCGCCATTGCGGTTATAGCGGCTGTCGTAGGCGCCGCGATGGTCGTCAGCCAGGGCCGCACTCGACGCGAGGGCGATACCGACGGCTGCGACGAGGTACCGAATTGAGCGTGACATGGTGCGCCTCCTCTGTTGGGACGGTGCCAATCTACGCAGCGCCAAGTGAATGCGTCCTGAACGCCCATGACCGGCCGCAGGCCGCAGTTTTCAGGGATTCTCGGCCTTTGCGGCCGCCCAGAGGCGGTCGAGGAGCTCGGGAGCCGCGCGATCCGCCGGTTGACCCAGCCGGGCCAGGGACTGCTCCAAGTGCCGGTAGCGGCGCGCGAAACGCCCGTTCGCATGCCGAAGCGCCGTTTCCGGATCCACCTCGAGATGGCGCGCGAGATTGACGATCGAGAACAGCAGGTCGCCCAGTTCCGCCTCGCGCCGGGCGACATCGCCGTCCGCCATCGCCCGGTCCAGCTCGGCAAGTTCCTCGTCGATCTTTGCACGGGGGCCCGCGGCATCGGGCCAGTCGAAACCCGCATCTCCGGCGCGCGCGCCCAGCTTGCGGGCGCGCGTGAGTGCCGGGAGCGCGATTGGCACGTCCGAAAGAACCCCGTCATTGCCTGCCGCCGCCCGCTCCTCGCGTTTAATCTCCTCCCATTTGCGGGTCTGTTCCGCTGCGTCGGCCACGACGGCGTCGCCGAACACGTGCGGGTGACGGCGCGTGAGCTTGTCGCAAATGGCGTCCACCACGTCGTCAAACGCAAATGCACCCTTCTCGCTGGCGAGCCGGGCGTGGAACACGACCTGGAACAGGAGATCCCCGAGTTCATCCCGGAGCGCCGGCAGGTCCGAGCGCTCGATCGCATCGGCGACTTCGTAGGCCTCCTCGAGCGTGTGCGGCGCGATGGACCGGAAATCCTGCTGCAGATCCCAGGGGCAGCCCTGCGCGGGATCGCGCAACCGCGACATGATCGCAAGCAGCCGGTCAATCGCCATGAATGCGGGACCCGCCGAGCACTTCCCTGAGCGTGATCAGCATGCCCGCCGTCGCGCCCCAAATGTTGAAGCTGCCCCAGGGCAGGTCGAAGGTTTCGACTTCCTCGTCGCCGAAGCGGTGCCGCCGACGGGCATGTTTCGCCGGATCGAGAAGATGCCGGAGCGGCGCTTCGAAAGTGCCGGCTACTTCCGTCGGGTCCAGTACCAGCTCGAATCCCGGCCGCACCAGACCGACGACCGGCGTGACGCGGTAGCCCGTGATGACGGCATGATCGGGAAGAAAGCCCAGGATCTCGATGTATTGCCGCCGAAGCCCGATCTCTTCCTCGGTCTCGCGCAAGGCCGCCGCAGTCGCGTCTGCGTCTTCCGGCTCGAGGCGGCCCCCCGGAAAGCAAATCTGGCCTGCATGATGCTTCAGGTCGTCGGCGCGCAGCGTCAGCAGCACCGTCAGTTCGTCGCCGCGGTCGATGACCGGAATGAGCACGGCGGCGCGCATCGTCGCGGCGGGCAGCAATTGCGCAAATCGCGTCTTCATCAAACCGGCATAATGGCCGATCCGCGGCTCTGAAGAATCGGGAATGATGCCGGCGAGGCGATTGCGAAGCTCCTCCCGCAGCAACGCAACCGGCAGCCGATGCAGTTCGAGGGCGGTCGCGGCGTTCACGGGCCCGGACCCTCACCGCGCGCCAGCCGGGCTGGATCGAGCAGGCGCGCAAGTTCGTCGCGCGGCAGGCCGGTTTCCTCGACGGCGATTTCCAGTATCGGCCGTGAGTCGGTGGCAGCGCGCTTGGCGATTGCCGCCGCCCGGTCGTACCCGATGCGCGGCGCCAGCGCAGTCAGCAGCATCGGGTTGCGTGCCAGCGTTTCGGAGATGCGGGCGGCGTGGACCGTGAGGCCCGGAATCGCACGCTCCGCCAGCGCATTCGCAGAGTCGCCGATCAGCACGATGGCGTCCAGGACCGCGTGTGCGATGAGCGGCAGCATCACGTTCAGCTGGAAATTGCCGGAAGCGCCTGCCATGCCGACTGCAGCGTCATGCGCCATCACCTGGATTGCGGCCATTGCGACCGCCTCGGGAATGACGGGATTCACCTTGGCCGGCATGATGCTGGAGCCCGGCTGGAGCGCAGGCAGGGAAATTTCCCCGAGACCCGCGAGCGGGCCCGAATTCATCCAGCGCAGGTCGTTTGAGATCTTGAGCAAGGCGACGGCGGCGCCGCGGAGCTGGCCCGAAAGTTCGACCGCCGTATCCTGCGATGCGAGACTTGCGAAACGATCCGGCGCCGCGGTCAGGCCAAGGCCGGTGCGCGAGGCGAGTCGCGCGATTGCGCGGGCCGCGAATTCCGGGTGCGCGTTGACGCCAGTACCGACGGCTGTTGCGCCCAGCGCAAGGCGATGCAGCCTTGGCTGCACGGCATCGATCCGAAGCGCGGATTCCTCGACCTGGGTTTTCCAGGCATGCATCTCCTGGCCCACGGTGATCGGCAGCGCATCCATCAAGTGCGTCCGGCCCGGCTTCACTTGCCCGCCGACTTCGCGGATCTTGGATTCGATCGCCCGCGCAAGCTTCGCGACCGCAGGCAAGAGCGAATCACGCACTGCAAGGGCCGCTGCGAGGTGTATGGCGGTCGGGATGACGTCGTTGCTGCTCTGGCAACGATTGACGTGGTCGTTCGGGTGAATCGCCTCGCCGAGCTTCCGGCTGGCGAGGCGCGCGACCACCTCATTGACGTTCATGTTGGTGCTGGTGCCGGATCCCGTCTGCATCACGCCGAGCGGAAACTGGTCGGCATGGCGGCCGGCGGCGACTTCGAGCGCCGCCTCGGCGATGCGGGCAGCGAGCGGCGCGGGCAGTTCGCCGAGTTCGGCGTTCGTTTCCGCGGCGGCCCATTTGACGAGCCCGATGGCGCGGATCAGTTCCGGCGGCATCGACGAACGGCCAATGCGGAAGTTCTCGACCGCACGCTGCGTCTGGGCGCCCCATAGCGCCGATGCGGCGACGCGGACTTCGCCGAGACTGTCCTTTTCGATGCGGTCCTGGTCGCTCACGGGTAACATGCCTATTCTATCATTCGCACCCCCGCCCATGACTGACTCTCGCCTGACCGCGCTGTCGCCGCTCGACGGACGCTACGCCGAAAAGTGCGCCGACCTGGCCGCGCTCTTCAGCGAGGCGGCCCTGATCGCGCATCGCGTGCGTATCGAAGCCGCCTGGTTCCGCCAGCTGGCGAGATCCGCGAGGTTTCCGGCACTCGAGCGCATCCCGAAATCGGTGGAGGGCCGAATCGAGTCATTGGCTCGTGGTATCGACGAGGCTGGACTCCGTCGCGTCAAGGAGCTGGAGCGGCAGACGAATCACGACGTCAAGGCGGTCGAGTACTACGTACGCGACCAGCTTGCCGCGGCAGGGGCGTCGCCTGCCCAGGTCGAGTTCGTCCATTTCGCGTGTACGTCCGAGGACATCAACAATCTCTGTTACGCACTGATGCTCGTCGCCGCCCGCGAGCGCATCCTGCTGCCTGCGATCGCGGATGTCGCCGACCACCTTGCCGCGCTTGCCACCCGCCATGCCGCGACGGCCATGCTCTCCCGGACACATGGCCAGGCCGCCTCCCCGACGACGCTTGGCAAGGAAGCTGCGAACTTCGCCGCGCGCCTGCGGCGCTCTGCGAACGCGTTGCAGGCGGTCGAGGTGCTCGGAAAGTTCAACGGCGCCGTCGGCAACTTCAACGCGCACATCGCCGGTAATCCCTCCGTGGACTGGCGCACGGAGTCGCGCCGATTTGTCGGGAGCCTGGGTCTCTCCCCGAACGAACACACGACGCAGATCGAGCCGCACGACTGGATTGCCGCGTACTGCGACGCGCTCGCACGCGCAGATACGATCCTCATCGACCTTTGCCGGGATTTCTGGTCATACATCTCGCTCGGCTATTTCGCGCAGAAGCCTGTTGCCGGCGAGATCGGCTCCTCCACCATGCCGCACAAGGTGAACCCGATCGCGTTCGAGAACGCGGAAGGCAACGCGGGTCTTGCGAACGCGATGCTGAGGCACTTTTCCGACAAGCTGCCGGTTTCGCGCGGCCAGCGCGACCTGACTGACTCGACGGTGATGCGGAACCTCGGCGTCGCGTTCGCGCACAGCGCGATCGCCTGGCGCTCGGCGCTCGCAGGACTTGCGCGTATCGAACCCGACGTCGCGCGCATCGCGGCGGATCTCGATGCGCACTGGGAAGTGCTCGCGGAAGCGATCCAGACGGTCCTGCGCGCGCACGGAATCGCGGGCGGCTACGAGAAGCTCAAGGAATTTACGCGCGGGCGCGGCGTCGGTGCGGCGGAGCTGCATTCATTCGTTGCTGGCCTCGGACTGCCCGACGAGGCGCGCAACCGGCTCGAGAGGCTGACGCCGGCGTCGTACACCGGCCTTGCCGAGGCGCTCGCCAGGGCACTCTGACCGTCTGCCATGGCCGACGGCCAATTAGAATGTGTGCTCACGACCTGGGACGCGGATCACGCTGTCCTTGCGCGCATTCGCCGCGAAGTCTTCATCCAGGAGCAGAAAGTCCCCGAATCCGACGAGTGGGACGATGACGATGCCGTAAGCGTTCACGCCCTGGCGCGCCTGAACCGTGAACCAGTTGGCACCGGACGACTGAACCCCGCGGGTAAGATCGGTCGAATTGCGGTAATTGCCGGGCTGCGCGGACGGGGTATCGGCGCACTGATTCTACGCGGCCTGCTCGAAGCGGCGCATGACCGCGGCATCCGCGAGCCATACCTGCACGCGCAACTGCAGGCCGTGCCCTTCTACGAGAAGCTCGGGTTCTCGATCGAGGGCGATGTGTTCGACGAGGCGGGCATTCTTCACGTGAGGATGTCGCACGTCCTGGAGTGACATCAGTGCAGACCCAGCGGCAGAGCGTGACCGGCACGCGCTCTATCATCGGGACTCTCGACGAGGCGCGCGCCGCCACGCAGCAGGTCGCATTCGCCGCGCGCCGGCTGCTCACGATGTACACGCAGGACCTCGAACCGGCGGTCTACGACCAGCCGCAGTTCCTCGAGACGGTCAAGAAACTGGTGCTTGCAAAGAGCTACGCCAAGGTCCGGGTCCTCCTGGCCGATCCTTCGCGCGTCGTCTACGAGGGCAGCAAGTTCGTGCATCTCGCGCGCCGCATCACGAGTCATATCGAGATCCGCCGCGTCAAGTCCGAAAGCCGCGACAATCAGTCCGCCTTCCTGATTGCCGACGACCGCGCCCTCGTCTACCGCCTCCAGGCCTCGCGCTGGGAGGGCATCGTCGAGATGAATGATCCCCTCGTCGCCCGGCGCTACCTGAATTATTTCGACGAGATCTGGATCGCGAGCGAGCCCGAAGCGGAGTCGCGCCAGCAGCACTTGTAAAGGGGACGTTCACCTTTAAAGGGGATCGTCCCCTTTAGCGTCCCTTCAGGTGGGCCCGGCGGCAGCGCCGCTATAATCGGTCCATGTCCCTGAAACTCGACCTCACCGTTGCGGCAATCGCCGAACGCACGGGGCGCTTCCTGTGCGTTCAGGAGCGTGCCGCGCGCCGGGTCGTGCTGAATCAGCCGGCGGGTCACCTCGAGAGCGGGGAATCGCTCATCGACGCGGTCGTCCGCGAAACCCGCGAGGAAACCGGACGCGATTTCGTACCGGAGGCGGTCACCGGCCTCTACCTGTGGCGGGGGCCCGGCGGCCGCACCGTGCTCCGTGTCGCGTTTGCCGGCAGCGTCGGGGAGCGAGAGGACGGGTCCGTTCTCGACCGCTCGATCATCCGCACCGTGTGGCTCGGCCGCGAGGAACTTCAGGCGCGCGCCGGGGAACTGCGAAGCCCGCTCGTCATCCTCTGCATCGAGGACTACCTCCGGGGGGCGCGCTATCCGCTCGACATGTTGAATCACGTGACGCTAGACGGGCTCGCGTCCCGGGCCGCAGCCGGCTGACGGCGATGGCACGCGTCATCGTTGCGCTTTCCGGCGGTGTCGATTCGGCGGTCGCGGCGTCCCTGCTGCAGGACGCCGGTCACGACGTCGAGGCCCTGTTCATGTCGAACTGGGAGGAGGACGAGGACGGCTATTGCACGTCTGCGGCGGATTTCCAGGATGCGCGACGCATTGCCGAGGAGCTCGGAATTCCACTGCACAAGGCGAGCTTCGCGCGCGATTATCGCGAACGCGTGTTCGCGCATTTCCTGACGGAGCTCGAAGCCGGCCGCACGCCGAATCCGGACGTGCTCTGCAACCGCGAGGTCAAGTTCGGCGTCGGACTCGACTACGCGAAGCGTCTCGGCGCAGAGCGCTTCGCCACCGGCCATTACGCGCGGATCGGGTCCTCCGGACAGCTGCTCCGCGGCATCGACAATGCGAAGGACCAGAGCTACTTCCTGCATGCGCTCGACGCGCATCAGCTCGCCTTCAGCGAGTTCCCGATCGGCGGGCTGCGGAAGCCCGAAGTCCGCGCCCTCGCGCGGGAGCGTGGCATTCCGGTGGCGGACAAGCGCGATTCAACGGGCATCTGCTTTATAGGCGAGCGGCCCTTCGGCGCTTTCGTCGGATCCTGGCTGCCGGGACGGCCGGGGCCGATCGAAACGGCCGACGGCGTGATCATCGGCCGCCATCTCGGCCTCGAGCGCTACACACTCGGCCAGCGGAGCGGCCTCGGAGTCGGCGGCCTGCGCGGCCGTGGCGACGAGCCGTGGTTCGTCGCTGCGAAGGATCTCGAACGCAATGCGCTCATAGTCGTACAGGGAAGCGGTCATCCGGCGTTGTTTTGTGCGGGACTGCGGGCCTCCATTCCGCACTGGATTTCGGGCAAGTCGCCCGGCTCATCGTTCGCGTGTACCGCGAAGGTCCGCTATCGGCAGCCGGACGTCGCCTGCCGGGTCCGGAGCGGACCGGACGGAGTCGACGTCCGGCTCGAGGAGCCGCTGCGCGGTGCGGCGCCGGGACAGTACATCGTGTTCTACGACGGCGAGGAGTGTCTCGGCGGCGCCGCTATAATGGCGTTGCAGCCGCTGGAGGATTCATGCAGGACAGCTTCAAAGCCCGCCGCAAGCTTGCCGTCGGCGGCAAAAGCTACGACTACTACGCACTCGATGCGCTCACCGGGCACCCGGTCGGACGCCTCCCCTACTCGCTGAAGATCCTCCTCGAGAACCTGCTGCGGCACGAGGACGGCCGCACGGTGACACGCGACGACATCGTGGCACTCGCGGACGCGGATCCACGAAAGCTTCCGCAGCGCGAGATCGCCTTCACGCCGGCACGGGTCATCATGCAGGACTTCACCGGGGTTCCGGCGGTCGTCGACCTCGCCGCGATGCGCGACGCCATGGCGAAGCTCGGAGGCGATCCGGGCAAGATCAACCCGCTCATTCCCGCCGAGCTCGTGATCGACCACTCAGTGATGGTCGACCACTACGGCACGACGGATGCGCTCAATCTGAACGCGTTGCTCGAGTTTCAGCGAAACCGGGAGCGATATACATTCCTGCGCTGGGGCCAGTCGGCTTTCGATAATTTTGCCGTCGTCCCGCCCGACACGGGCATCGTGCACCAGGTCAACCTGGAGTACCTGGCGCGCGTCGTGTTTGCGGACAGCAAGGGCCTCGCCTATCCCGACACGGTCGTCGGAACCGATTCGCACACGACGATGATCAACGGCGTCGGCGTCCTAGGCTGGGGCGTCGGCGGGATCGAGGCCGAAGCCGCCATGCTCGGCCAGCCATCGACGATGCTGATCCCGGAAGTCATCGGCGTGAAGCTCTCAGGGCGGCTCAAGGAAGGCGCGACGGCCACGGACCTCGTGCTGACGGTGACGGAGATGCTGCGCAAGCGCGGTGTCGTCGAGAAGTTCGTCGAGTTCTTCAGCGACGGGCTCGCGCAACTGCCCCTTGCGGACCGCGCCACGATTGCGAACATGGCGCCGGAGTACGGTGCCACCTGCGGAATATTCCCGATCGATGAAGTCACGCTCGAGTACCTGCGCCTCACCGGGCGCGGCGAGGAACAGATCGCACTCGTGCGCTCATACGCGCAGGCCCAGGGAATGTGGCGTCACGACGGTGCAGCGGACGCCGTCTATACCGACGTGCTCCACCTCGACCTGTCGACGGTGCAGCCCTCGCTCGCCGGCCCGAAGCGCCCGCAGGACCGTGTGTCCCTCGGCGACATGCGGAAGGCGTATCGCGAGGCATTCGCGCGGGACCAGGACAAGTGGAAATCGAGCGGCCCGTCGCGCGTGAAGGACGGCCCGGCGGAGTTCGAACTGAAGGACGGTGCGGTCGTCATCGCGGCGATCACGTCCTGTACCAACACATCCAATCCAGCCGTCATGATCGGTGCGGGTCTCGTGGCGCGAAATGCGCGTGAGCGTGGGCTCTCTGTCCAGCCCTGGGTCAAGACCTCGCTCGCGCCGGGCTCAAAGGTCGTCACGGACTATCTCAAGCGCTCCGGATTGACCGATGACCTGGAAGCGCTCGGTTTTCACACGGTCGGCTACGGCTGCACGACCTGTATCGGCAACTCGGGCCCGCTCAATCCGCCGATCTCGACAGCGATCAACGACCAGAAACTGTCGGTCGCCTCCGTGCTTTCGGGCAACCGCAATTTCGAGGGACGCGTGCACCAGGAAGTCCGCATGAACTTCCTGGCGTCGCCGCCGCTCGTCGTCGCCTACGCGCTCGCAGGAACCGTGGACATCGATCTCACCCGCGATCCCATCGGGAGCGACCCGACCGGGAAGCCGGTGTATCTGCGCGACATCTGGCCGGGTGCACAGGAGATCCATCAGGTCGTCGGGCGCTCCGTCTCGGCGGACATGTTCTCGAAAACCTATGCCGACGTCTTTCACGGTGACGAGCGCTGGCGCGGCATCCAGGTGCCCGCGTCCAAGACCTATGACTGGGACGATCGAAGCACCTACATCCGGAACCCGCCCTACTTCGACGGCATGAGCCGCAAGCCGCCCGGACTGCCGACCGTGCGCGGAGCGCGCTGCCTCGCCTTGTTTGGCGATTCCATCACGACCGATCACATCTCCCCGGCGGGAGCGATCCGGAAGGAATCGCCGGCTGGTCAATACCTCCAGCAGCACGGCGTCGTGCCGGCGGACTTCAACAGCTACGGCTCGCGCCGCGGCAATCACGAGATCATGATGCGCGGCACCTTTGCGAATTCGCGCATCAAGAACCTGATGGTCCCCGGAGTCGAGGGCGGCGTGACCATCTACCAGCCGCACGACGAAAGAATGCCGATCTTTGACGCCGCGATGAAGTACATCGCGGCCGGCGTGCCGCTCGTGGTCATGGCCGGAAAGGAGTACGGGACTGGCTCGTCACGCGACTGGGCGGCGAAGGGGACGAACCTGCTCGGGATCAAGGCCGTGATCGCCGAAAGCTTCGAGCGGATCCATCGCGCGAACCTGGTCGGCATGGGCGTGTTCCCGCTGACCTTCTGTGACGGCCAGACCGCCAGCTCGCTCGGCCTCGACGGCACGGAGATCTTCGATTTCGAGGGCCTGACCGCGGGCAGCCGCGAAGTCACCGTGCAGGCAACCAGCCGCATCGGCAAGACGACGCATTTCACGCTCAATGTGCGCGTCGACACGCCGAAGGAGTGGGAGTACATGGAGAACGGCGGGATCCTGCACTTCGTGCTCCGGCAGCTGGCGGCCTGAGCGTCATTGCCTTGCGGGTCGCGATCTTTGATCTCGACGGCACGATCACGCAGCGCGACACCTTCGCTCCCTACCTGCGCGGCTGGTTGCGACGCCACCCCCGGCCCGGGTCCGCCGGAGCCGTCCTGGCGGCCGGAATTCGCTACCTGATCCGGGGATTCAATCGCGGCCGGCTGAAATCGGACCTCCTTCGTGCCTGCATGTCGGGCGCCACGGCCGACGTCGTGCGTGCCTGGACCGCAGAATTCGTCGCGAGACTCGGTGACGGCGAGTTCTGCCCGGGAGCCCTGGCCGCCATCGCGCGTCACCGGGATGCCGGCGACCGCCTCGTACTCCTGTCGGCGAGCGTCGATCTCTACGTGCCCGAGATCGGGCAGCGCCTCGGCTTCTCTGAGACGATCTGCACGGGCGTCGCCTGGCGGGACGACCGCCTCGATGGCGCGCTCACGACCGCCAACCGCCGCGGAGAGGAGAAGCTCCGTTGCATTGAATCCTTGCGGGGGCGGTTTCCTGGCGTCCGATTCGCGGCCTACGGCAATTCCGGAGCGGATCTCGTGCACCTCCGGGCCGTCGACGAACCCTTGCTCGTGAACGCCGGGGCCCGGCTTCGCCGCTCGGCAGGCAAGTCCGGTATCCGGGCCGAGGATTGGCGTAACAAACCGGCGGGTCAAGCGGTCCAATCGGCATGAGCGACGATTCCCGCACCAGGTCCTCGGAAATCACGCCGGAGTCCGTCTATCGCTCGCGGCGCGAGTTCCTCGCGGGCCTCGCCGGTGCGGGCGCCCTGGCCGTGGCGCCGCCTGCATCCACGCAGGAGCTCATGAACGTCACGCTGGTCGAGCGCCTCCAGTTCAAGCCCAACGCGCGCTATTCGACTTCGGAGAAGGCGAACTCCTTCGCCGAGGTCTCGGGGTACAACAACTTCTACGAATTCGGCACCGGCAAGGAAGATCCGGCTGCCAATGCACACAGGCTGCGGCCGCGGCCCTGGTCGGTCTTGGTCGACGGAGAATGCGGGAGGCCTGGCCGGGTCGCGCTCGAGGACCTGACGGGGCCCCATGCGCTCGAGGAGCGCATCTATCGTCTGCGTTGCGTCGAAGCCTGGTCCATGGTCATTCCCTGGATCGGGTTTCCGCTTGGTGACCTGGTCAAGCGATTCGAGCCGACATCGCGCGCAAAGTACCTCGAATTCACGACGCTCCAGGACCCAAAGCAGATGCCGGGCCAGCGCTACGGCGTGCTTGACTGGCCCTACGTCGAGGGGCTGCGAATGGACGAGGCGATGCATCCGCTCGCGATTCTCGCGGTCGGGCTGTATGGCAAGCCTTTGCCCAACCAGAACGGTGCGCCGCTTCGTCTCGTCGTCCCGTGGAAGTACGGATTCAAGAGCATCAAGTCGATCGTCCGCATCCGCTTCACCGAGCGCATGCCGGCGACCTCTTGGGCGCTCTCCGCGCCGCGCGAGTACGGTTTCTTTGCGAACGTGAATCCGGACGTGGATCATCCGCGCTGGAGCCAGAAGAGCGAAAGGCGGATCGGCTCGTCCAGTTTCCTGACGCGCCAGCCGACGATGAAGTTCAACGGGTACGCGGCCGAGGTTGCCGGCCTTTACCGCGGCATGGACCTCGCGCGGAACTTCTAGCGCGCCATGAACGCGGATTTCCTGGTGCGGCGAATCGCAAAGCCGCTCGTGTTCCTGCTGTGCCTGCTGCCGGCTGCCTGGCTGGTCGCGGCCATCATCGCCTTGCAGACTGGAGGCATCGCGGGCTGGCAGCCGACCTCGCTCGGCGCAAATCCCGTCGAAAAGATCCAGGACACGCTCGGCATCTGGGGATTGCGCTTGCTGCTCGTCACGCTCGCCGTCACGCCGCTCCGGGTGATCGGCGGCTGGCCGAGGTTGCTCGCCTTTCGCCGCATGCTCGGGCTTTTCGCGTTCTTCTACATCGTCCTGCATTTCCTCTGGTACCTGTTCGTGGACCAGGCCTTCGACTGGCCGCAACTGCTCGCCGATGTGGCGAAGCGCCCGTTCATCACAGCCGGGTTCACTGCATTCGTGCTGCTCGTTCCGCTTGCCGCGACGTCGACGCAGGCCGCGATGCGCCGGCTCGGGCGCCGCTGGCAGGAACTGCACCGGCTGATCTACCCCGCCGCCATTCTCGGCTGCGTGCACTTCTGGTGGCAGGTCAAGGCGGACATCCGCGAGCCGGTCGTGTACGCGGCGATTGCCGCCATCCTGCTTGGCTGGCGGCTCTGGCGCCATCGGCGCCTGCGCGCGGCGGCTGCTGGACAGGCGTCGTCAGTCGCTGGGACGCGCCGCCCGGGAGCCGAGCGCAATACCTCCCAAAATCAGCAGCCCACCGGCGCCCGTCCGCCAGTCCACGCCTTCGCCGAGCAGCCACCAGCCGAGCAGTGAAGCGAGGACCGGTTCGCCTACCGAGACGACGGATACGAACAGCGGATTGAGGTGCCGCAACGACCAGTTGTAACCGCTGTGACCGACGAGCTGCGAGATGACCGCCATGCCGCCGAGCGCCCACCAGGTCGTCGAATCGAAGCCGGTCGCCGGCGTCTGCAGGAGAAGAACGGCGAGCCAGAGGATCGCCGCTGCAACGCCGTAAGCGATTCCGAGATAGCTGCGAAACGGCAGTGTCGCCTGCGCCTCGCGCGACAACATCAGGTAGCCCGCCATCGCGATCCCTCCCGCGACCGCGAGCAGGTCGCCGGTGAAAGCGGATTGGCCGCCTGCCCCCCCGCCGCTCACGATCGCCGCGCCGGCAATCGCGAGGGCGAGTGCGATCACGGTCGGGCGTGAAGGCGGGCCGCGCCCTGCCAGGAACTGGAACAGGGCAACCCATATCGGCGAGGTGCTGACGAGCAAGACGCTCCGAGCGATCGTCGTGTGCTCGAGCGAAGCAATCCAGGTCGCGAAATGCAGGGCCAGCAGCGCACCGGCGCCGGCGGCCAATGCGATTGGAGCTGCGCTCGCAGTGCCTGGCCGTGGCGCGAACAGGGCGAGCGGAAGCACCACCAGGGTTGCGAGTCCCACGCGCCAGGCCGCGATCGCAAGCGGCGCCGCGTCGGCAAGCCGCGCAAAGATCGCGCCGTTTGAAACGGCGAAAAGTGCGATCCCGAGCACCAGGAAGGCCGCGGCGCGGCCGGGCACGCCAGGCCTTCCCGTCATCGCATCGCTCAATCGAACGCCCAGGTCGGCACGGTGCGCCATCCACCGGTCAGCGCGGCGTCGAGTTCGCGCCAGCCCGGCTCGAGGCGCTCTACCAGCTTCCAGAAACGGCGCGAGTGGTTCATGTGCCGCGTGTGTGCGAGTTCGTGGATCAACAGGTAGTTCACGACCTGCGGAGTCTGAAACAATAAGCATGCATTGAGACTGATGGTGCCGCTCCGGGAACAGCTGCCCCAGCGCGTGCGCTGGCGGCGGATCTGCAGCCGCTCGTAGTGCAGGCCGGTCGTTGCAGCAAGCTCCGCGAGCCACGGCGCAAGGGTCGCATGCGCTTCGCGCATCGTGAAACGCTGCAGCACATGGCGGAGCAACAGGGGCCGCGCCAGTGACCCATGAAGGAGGAGACTCGAACCATCCACAACGATCCGTGGCGCGCCGGCCGAATCGATCAACTGCAGTTCAAAGCGCCGGCCGCTCGCCGCGAAATGAATTTCGCCCGGCAAACCGCCCGCCGGTGCGGATTCCAGCGGCCGATACAAGGCCAGCTTGCGCTCGATCCAGGTCCGGTGGCGACTCACGAATTGCTCGATCGTCCATGGACGGGTGCCGCGCGGAACGACGATTTCGACGAACCCGCCCGGCAACACGCGAACCGCAAGGCGCCGCGCACGCAGGCTCGCACGCACGCGCCAGGCATCGGCACGCGTTTTCTCCTCGTCCAGGAGCGCCAGTTGCCTGGCTCCTTGGCTGTCGTCGTTCACAGCTTGGCCGCCAGCCTTGATCCGTCGTCGATCGCCCGCCGGGCATCGAGTTCGGTGGCAAGCTTCGAACCGCCGATGAGGTGCGGCCGATAGCCCGCCGCCTCGATGCCGGCGACGAGCTCGCGGCGCGGCTCCTGGCCGGCGCAAATGACGACATGGTCGACTGCGAGCAGCTGCGATTCGCCTTCCAGCTTGATCGCGAGGCCACGGTCGTCGATGCACTCGTAGGCGACTCCCGCAAGCATGCGAACGCCCCGGCGTTTCAGGGCAAGCCGATGCACCCAGCCCGTGGTCTTCCCGAGATCGCGTCCCGGTGGCGTCGGCTTGCGTTGCAGCAGCCAGATCTGCCGCGGCATTTCACGCGCGAGATCCGGCTGGGGCACGAGGCCGCCGCGCGAGGCAAGCTTCATGTCGATGCCCCATTCCCTCATGAAGGCAGGGATGTCGAGGCTCGGCGGCACATGCGAAGGATCGTGGCTCAGGAACTCGGCGACGTCGAATCCGATTCCCCCGGCGCCCACGATCGCAACCGTCTTGCCGACGGGACGCGCGTGCAACAGCACGTCGATGTAGCTCAACACCTTCGGATGGTCGAGGCCGTCGATTTCTGGAACCCTCGGCAGGACGCCCGATGCCAGGACGATTTCGTCGAACTCGCCATTCGTGAGTCTCGCGGCGTCGGCCTGGCGGCCCAGGTGGACCTGAACATTGCGCAGCTCCAGTTCACGCCGGTAATAGCGGAGGGTCTCATGGAACTCCTCCTTGCCTGGTATGACCTTGGCCATGTTGAACTGCCCGCCGATCTGGTCCGCAGCCTCGAACAGGGTCACGCGATGGCCGCGCCCCGCCGCAACCGTCGCGCAGGCGAGCCCGGCGGGCCCAGCGCCGACGACAGCGATGCGTTTCGGCCGAGCCGTGGCCCGGTACACGAGCTCCGTCTCGCGTCCCGCGCGGGGATTGACGAGGCAGGTTGCCACCTCGTTTTCGAAGACGAGGTCGAGGCAGGCCTGGTTGCAGGCGATACAGGTATTGATCTCGTCAGCGCGGCCGCTCGCGGCCTTGAGGACGAACTCGGGATCCGCCAGGAGTGGCCGCGCCATCGATACGAGGTCCGCGTCGCCGGACGCGAGGACTCTTTCCGCCACCGCGGGATCGTTGATCCGGTTGCTCGCCACGAGCGGAATCGACACGGCGCCGCGCAGTCGTCGCGTGACCCAGGTGAACGCAGCGCGAGGCACCATCGTGGCAATCGTCGGAATGCGCGCCTCGTGCCAGCCGATTCCCGTATTGATGATCGTGGCACCGGCGCCCTCGACAGCCTGTGCGAGATCGACCACTTCGTCCCAGCTGTTGCCACCTTCGACGAGATCGAGCATCGACAGGCGATAGATGACGATGAACTCGCGCCCGACGACGGCGCGCGTGCGGGCCAGGATCTCGAGCGGCAGCCGCATGCGGTTCGGCCAGCTACCGCCCCAGCGGTCGGCGCGGCGGTTCGTGCGCGCCACCAGGAACTGGTTGATGAAATAGCCTTCCGAGCCCATGACCTCGACACCGTCGTAGCCGGCTTGCTGGGCAAGTTCAGCCGCGCGCACGAAGGCTGCGACCTGGCGTTCAACGCCCCGGTCCGTGAGTTCGCGCGGCGTGAAACTCGAGATCGGCGCCTTCAAACGCGAGGGGGCGACCGCCAGCGGATGGTAGGCATAGCGGCCCGTGTGCAGGATCTGCATGCAGATCCGTCCGCCAGCCTCGTGCACCGCCCGCGTGACTAACTGGTGGCGGGCGAGATGGCGGCGCCCGCTCAGCGTGCCCGCGAAGGGCTTGGTCCATCCGGCTGCGTTCGGTGCAATGCCGCCGGTGACTATGAGACCCACCCCACCCCTCGCGCGTTCGGCGAAGTACGCGGCGAGCTTCGGATAGTCCTCGGCGCGGTCCTCGAGGCCCGTATGCATCGAACCCATCAGCACGCGGTTCGGCAGCGTCGTGAATCCCAGATCGAGCGGCGCCAGCAGGTGCGGAAACGGGTTCGGCATCACGCGCGCAATCATATACTTCCGTCATGAAGCCGGTGCTCGAGGTCCGCGAACTCGTCAAGCAGTATCCCGGTGTGCGCGCCGTGAATGGCGTGTCCTTCTCGATCGAGCCCGGTGTCTGCTTCGGGCTCCTCGGACCGAATGGCGCCGGCAAGACGACGACCGTGGAGATGATGGAAGGCATTACCGTGCCGACTTCCGGTGAAGTGCTGTACTGCGGCGAACCGCTCGGTGAGCGTTTTCGCGCCGAGGCCGGTATCCAGTTCCAGAAGACCGCGCTCCAGGACTTCCTGACCGTGCGCGAGACACTGCAGCTCTTCAGGCGTCTTTATTCGCGCGGCCGGGAGGTGGACGAACTGATCCCGCTTTGCGCGCTGGAGCAGATTGCCGATCGCGACAATCGCAAGCTTTCCGGCGGGCAGTTGCAGCGCCTTCTGCTCGCGATCGCGCTGGTCAACGATCCGCAGGTGCTTTTCCTCGACGAGCCGACGACCGGCCTGGATCCTCAGGCACGCCATAATTTCTGGGACCTGATCCGCACGATCAAGCGCGAAGGCCGCACGGTCCTCCTGACGACGCATTACATGGAAGAGGCCTACTTCCTGTGCGACGTCATCGCGATCATGGACCGGGGGCGAATCATCGCCGAGGGCCCGCCATCGCGCCTGTTGAAAGAGCATTTCGAGGACGTCGTTCTCGAGCTGCCGCGCGAGGATTTCCGGGGCGATCCGTCAGATTTTCCGCTTCCGGTGCTAATCGCAGACGACCGGGTCGAGATCTCGACGGCCGACGTCGAGCGGGCGTTGCAGGCCCTGCTCGACCGCGGGGTTCCGCTCAAACACCTGAAGATCCGGCCACGCGACCTGGAAGACCTCTTCCTCGAGCTGACTGGCCGGGAACTGCGCACATGAACCTGCGGCGCCTGCTCGCGATCTGGCATGCCCGGAATCTCGAGTTCCTGCGGGACCGCTCGACGCTCGTGTTTAACTTCCTGTTTCCGCTCGCCCTCGTGATCGCGTTCGCCGTCATCTTTGGCAGCGGCTCCCAAGACCTCTTCAAGATCGGCGTTGTCACCCCGCCCGGATTGAACCTCGATGCCGGCCTGCATCCCTTTCTCGACACGCGTCACGTGGATTTCTACCGTGTCGAGGCCGCCGATATCGATTCTGCGGTGCGCAAGGTCGAGCGCCACCAGGCAGACCTGTTGCTCGATCTCCGGGGGGACCCGCATTACTGGATCAACGAGGATTCCCCGAAGGGCTACCTGGCGGAAAAGCTGCTGCTCGAATCGGCGGATGACAAGGCCGAGCGGCAGCCCGTGACAGGTGCGGCGGTTCGCTACGTTGACTGGCTCCTGCCGGGCGTGCTCGGCATGAACATGATGTTCAGCTGCCTGTTCGGCGTCGGCTATGTCGTCGTGCGCTACCGCAAGAGTGGCTTCCTGCGCCGCCTGTCGGCGACACCCGTTACCGCAGCTGAGTTCGGTGCCGCCCAGATCCTCTCGCGGCTCGTGCTGACGATCAGCGTGACGTCGCTCATCTATGGGGTGCTCGCGTTGCTCGTCCCTTTCCGGAACGAGGGGCACGTTCTCGTGCTCCTGGTCATCGCCGTGATCGGCGCGATGTCGATGATCGCCTTCGGCTTCATGATGGCAGCGCGCATCGCAAGCGAGGAGCTCGCGAATGGCGTCATCAATCTCGCGTCCTGGCCGATGATGCTCCTCTCGGGCGTCTGGTTCTCGCTCGAAGGGGCACCGTCATGGCTCCAGCAGGCCGCCAGGGTGCTGCCCCTCACCCAGATGCTCGAAGCCGCGCGCGCGGTGATGCTCGATGGCGCGGGCCTCGTGCAGGTCTGGCCGCAGCTTGGCTGGCTTGCGGTGATGACGATTCTGTTCCTGGCGATCGCTGCTACGGGATTTCGCTGGCGCCCCGACTGATCCTTGTCAAGGCGGCGGCAGACCCCGGGTCTATGGCAGACTCTGCCCCCCGGGGCGCCAGACCGAAAAGAACGCTTGGACAGATCCGAACTGCTCAAACAATTGCGCATCGATCGCGATGCGCCGGACGAGGGATCGTCGCCGCGACGGCGGCTCTGGATCGGCCTCGCGGTCGCCCTCGCCCTGGTGGTGGCGGCGCTTGCCTGGTACTTGAACCGCGACCCGGCGATCGAGGTCACGGTCGCGTCCGCGCGCGCGATGCCATCGACGAGCGCCGGAACCTCGGTGCTCGATGCGACCGGGTATGTGACGGCGCGACGCCAGGCCACGGTGTCCGCCAAGATCACGGGCAAGGTGCGCGAGGTGCGCATCGAGGAAGGCCAGCGCGTCGCAGCCGGCGACATCCTTGCGACGCTCGACGACTCCGAGGCGCTCGTCGAGGTGGAATTTCGCCGGGCGCAGGTCGCCTCGGCGCGCGCACAGCAGACGCAGGCGGAGGCGGAAAGTGCGAATGCGGAACGCGAATTCGTCCGGCAGCAGGAACTCGCGGCCCTCAAGCTGACTAGTACGTCCGCGCTCGACGCCGCACGCACCCAGAGCGAGGCATTGCGCGCGCGGGCATCGAGCCAGAAGAGCGCGGTCCGGGTTGCCAACGAGGCCCTGAATGCGGCGCAGGTCCAGCTCGACAACACGATCGTACGTTCGCCCTTCGACGGCGTCGTGACCGTGAAAGCGGCGCAGCCGGGCGAGATGATCTCGCCGATATCCGCGGGTGGCGGCTCGATCCGGACGGGAATCGGCACTGTCGTCGACATGGACTCTCTCGAAATCCAGGTGGACGTGAGCGAGGCCTACATCAATCGCGTTCAGCCCGGCCAGAAAGTCGAGGCCGTGCTGAATGCCTATCCGGAGTGGCGGATTCCCGCGGAGGTGATCGCGATCGTGCCGACGGCGGATCGTTCGAAGGCGACCGTCAAGGTCCGCATTGCGCTCGGAACCAAAGACCCGCGCATCGTGCCTGAGATGGGCGTGCGTGTGGCATTCCTCGAATCGCAGCCCGCGCAAGGCGGCGCGCCTCCCCCGCCACGCGGCGTCCTGGTGCCGGCGAAGGCCGTCCGTGAGGATGCGGGCAAGGATGTGGTATTCGTGATGCGCGAGGGTCTCGCCGAGCGGCGCGCGGTGACGCTCGGCGGCACGCTCGGCGACAGCCGCCAGGTGCTGGCCGGCGTTTCGATCGGCGACAGCGTGATCGTGGAGGCGCCGGCGGATCTCGTCGAGGGCATGGCGGTCGCGGTACGGGAGGAGCGATGAGCGAAGCGATGGTGCAGGTCCGGGACGTTCATAAGGCCTATGTCCGCGGCAAGCAGACGGTGGATGTTCTGCACGGCCTGACGCTCGATATCCCGAGGGGCGATTTCGTCGCGTTGATGGGTCCGTCCGGGTCCGGAAAGACGACGCTCCTCAACCTCATTGGCGGCCTCGATAGCCCGACCTCGGGCGAGATCCTCGTGGGCGGCGAGCGGATCGACCGGTTGTCCGGCGGTCAGCTCGCGAAATGGCGCGCCCGCAATGTCGGATTCGTGTTCCAGTTTTACAACTTGATGCCCGTGCTCACGGCCGAGCGCAATGTCGAGCTGCCGCTGCTGCTGACCCCGCTCTCGGCCGCTCAACGGCGGAAGTCGGTTGCTGTGGCGCTTGAGGTGGTCGGCCTGTCGGATCGCGCACGGCACAAGCCGAAGGAGCTTTCCGGCGGCCAGGAGCAGCGCGTCGCGATCGCGCGGGCGCTCGTCTCGGACCCGGCGCTGTTGATCTGCGACGAGCCGACCGGCGACCTCGACCGCAAGACGGCCGACGAGATTCTCGGGCTGCTGCAGGTGCTCAATCGCGACCACGGCAAGACGGTCGTCATGGTGACCCACGACCCCAAGGCCGCAGAGTTCGCGAGCCGCACGCTGCACCTCGAGAAAGGCCAGCTCCTCGAGCAGGCGACGTCAGCCGCGTAGGCGAGTCATGACGCGCACCGGCTTCGTACTCGCGAACCTCACGCGCAGGAAAACGCGCACCGCCTTGACCCTCCTGTCGATCTTGACGGCGTTCCTGCTGTTTGGATTGCTGCAGGCGGTCAATGTCCTTTTTTCCGCGGGCGCCGACTTTGTCGGTGCGACGCGGCTCGTGACGCAGGCACGCGTCTCGTTCACGCAATCGCTGCCGATGCGCCTGCTGCCCCAGATCGAATCGGTGCCGGGCGTCGAGGACGTCATGTGGCAGCAATGGTTCGGGGCCGTCTGGCAGGAAAACACGCAGCTCATCTTCCTCGCGGTCGACCCCGTGCGCCTGCGCGCCGTGTACCCCGAATACGTCATGCCCGATGCCCAGTGGAAGGCATTCGCGGAGACGCGCACCAGCATGATCGTCGGCAGGAACCTCGCCGACCAGTACGGCTGGAAGACCGGGGAAAAAGTCCCGATTTCATCGAACATCTTCCCGCAGAAGGACGGCAGCAAGAACTGGATTTTCGACCTGGTCGGCATCTACGACGGCAAGGATGCACAGTGGCAGCGCAACACCAATGTCGGCTGGATCAACTACGACTATTTCGACGAGGCCAACCTGTTTGGTCGCGGTGCGGCCGGCACTTATACGATCAGGCTCGCCAATCCGGACCAGGCACGGCAGGTTGCAGAGACGATCGATGCGATGTTCGAGAACTCGCCGGATGAAACAAAGACCCAGACCGAGAAGGACTTCAATATCGGCTTTTTCAAGCAAATCGGCGACATCGGCCTGATCGTGCGCTGGATCCTTTTTGCGGTGTTCTTCACGCTGCTCCTCGTCGTCGGAAATACGATTGCGCAGAGCGTGCGCGAGCGGATACCCGAGTTCGCAATCCTGAAGACGCTCGGGTTCAGCGACGCCAGCGTGCTCGGCTTCGTGCTGGCCGAAGCGGCTGCCTTGTGCGTCATCGGCGGGCTGCTGGGCCTGGGCCTCGCGACGCCCCTCGGAATCGCCATCGCTGACGCGACCGGCGGAAATCTTCCGATTGCAGTCGATCACCGCGTCTGGCTCATGGGCCTCGCCGCCATCGTGCTTCTGAGTCTCGCTGTCGGACTGCTGCCGGCGCTGCGCGCCGGGCGGCTCACGATCGTCGATGCCCTGGCCGGGCGCTAGGGGGCCGCAGGGATGCTGAAACAGACACTCTTGATCACGCTGCTCGGCCTGCGCAGCATCCCGGAGCGGCTCGGACCCTCTTTCGTGATCATCGTCGGACTTGCAGGCGTGGTCGCGGTCTTCACGGCGCTACTCGCCATGGCAGCGGGCTTCCAGTCGACGCTCAAGGCCACGGGCCGCGCTGACGTCGCGCTGGTATTGCGGGGCGGTTCGCAGGCGGAACTCAATTCCGGCCTGTCACGTGAACAGGCAGCGATCATCAAGGAGGCCCCGGGCGTGCGCGGTGGCGGAGACGGCCGCCCGCTCGCCTCGGCCGAGATGGTCGTCATCGCGGAATTGATCAAGACCGGCGAGAAGAGCGGTTCGAATATCACCGTGCGCGGCATCGAGCCCACCGCCTTCGCGATTCGGCCGCAGTTGCAGGTCGTTGAAGGACGCCAGTTCCAGCCGGGCCTCCGCGAACTGATCGTCGGTCGCGGCGTAGCGCAACAGTTCGACGGCGTCAGGATCGGAGAGACGCTCCGCATGCGGGGCTCCGATTGGACCGTGGTCGGCGTATTCGAATCCGGCGACGCCAACGAAAGCGAACTGTGGGCGGATGTCGAGGTCGCGCAGTCGACATTCAACCGGCAGGGCTTCAGTGCGGTGCGCCTCCAGTTGGACGACCCGACCGCCCTCCCTGCTCTCAAGGACCACCTGGTCGCCGACCCGCGGGTGAACGTGGACGTGGAATCCGAGGAGCAGTACTACAGCGGTCAGACCGAGCAGTTCCGGAAAACGATCGGTGCACTCGCAGGCGTCGTCACCGCGATAATGGCGCTCGGCGCGATGTTCGCCGCGCTCAACACGATGTACGCGGCAGTCGGGACACGGGCCCGCGAAATCGCGACGCTCCGCGCAATCGGCTTTGGTGGCGGTCCTGTTGTCGTATCCGTGATGATCGAATCACTGCTGCTTTCGATCGCGGGCGGACTGGTCGGTGCGCTCCTCGCGTACCTCCTGTTCAACAACATGGCCGTGTCGACGCTTGGCGCGAACTTCACCCAGGTCGTGTTCCGTTTCGCCGTCACGCCAGAACTCGTCCGGAATGGTCTCGTCATTGCGGTCGCAATCGGGATGGTCGGCGGGTTCCTACCCGCGCTACGGGCCGCGCGCCAGCCCGTAACGACCGCGCTTCGTGCCGCCTGAGCCATGACGGGCGCCCAGGTCACGCCGCTCACCCTGATAGACATCGGTGCCAACCTTGCTCACGACAGCTTCGACGCCGATCGCGAGCAGGTCATTGAACGCGCGCGTAAGGCAGGCATTGCCGCGATGGTCGTGACCGGCAGCACGCTTGATGACAGCGACAAGGCGATCGCCCTGTGCCGGCAGTTTCCCGACGTCCTGCGCGCGACCGCGGGCATCCACCCCCATCATGCAACGAGCTTGAAGGCCGGAGACCGGGAACGGCTCGTGGACCTGCTCGCCGACCCGATGGTCGTTGCGGCCGGTGAATGCGGGCTGGATTACTTCCGGAATTTCTCGCCCCCGTCGGAGCAGCGCCGCGCCTTCGAGTTTCAGCTCGGGATCGCCGAGGAGCGGCAGCGACCCGTGTTTCTTCACCAGCGCGCCGCGCACGGGGACTTCATTGCACTCCTGCGGTCGCATCCGCGCGCGGCTTCGCGCGCCGTCCTCCATTGCTTTACCGGCGGACTGCAGGAGCTGGAAGATTGCCTCGCTCTCGATCTATCAATCGGCGTAACCGGTTGGATCTGCGACGAACGGCGCGGCCAGGCCCTGCGCGAAGCGGCTCCCCGCATTCCGAGCGATCGCCTGATGCTCGAGAGTGATGCGCCCTACTTGCTGCCGAGGACAATCCAGCCGAAACCCGCACACCGGAGGAACGAACCAGCTTATCTTCCGGTTATCCTCGAGGAGACGGCGCGCCGTCGGGGCGTGGCACCGGCGGCGCTCGCGGCGGAGACGACGGCCAATGCCTCCCGCTTCTTCGGCATTAGCTTAGATAATGACTATAAACGGTTGATATAAAGGCTTTTTATGGACTTCCAACGCGCGCGGCATTCGACGGAGACGATCTTCAGGGATTCGATCGTTCCGCGGCTGTCCGACTACATTCGCATCCCGAACAAGTCGCCCCTCTTCGACGCCGACTGGCAGGCGCATGGCCACATGGATCGCGCGGCGGAGCTGATGGCCGCGTGGTGCCGTGAGCAACCGCTCGCAGGCCTCAAGGTCGAGATCGTTCGTGAGGCGGGCCGCACGCCCCTGCTCTTCTGCGAAGTACCGGGAACCGGAACCGACACCGTCTTGCTCTATGGACATATGGACAAGCAGCCGGAGTTCACCGGCTGGGCGAAAGGCCTGTCGCCCTGGGAGCCGGTGCTGCGCGACGGCAAGCTGTATGGTCGCGGCGGCGCCGATGATGGCTATGCGGTCTTTTCGTCGCTGACCGCGATCCGCCTGCTCCAGGAACAGAAGATCCCGCATGCCCGCTGTGTCGTGCTGATCGAGGCCTGCGAGGAGAGCGGCAGCTACGACCTGCCCCACTACGTCGAACGCCTTGCAGACCGCATCGGCACGCCGAGTCTCGTCGTCTGTCTCGACGCCGAGTGCGGCAATTACGATCAGCTCTGGTGCACGACGTCGCTCCGCGGCAATCTCGTCGGCGACCTGACGATCGAGGGGTTGACCGAGGGCGTGCATTCCGGTGCGGGCACCGGCATTGCGCCGTCCGTGTTCCGGATCGCGCGCACTCTCCTCGCGCGCGTTGAAAGCGATGTGACGGGCGACCTGCTGGTCGACGAACTGATGGTGCCGATACCTGCTGCGCGCATCGACCAGGCGCGCGCCGCCGCGAAGGTGCTCGGGGACCAGATCGCCGGCAAGCTGCCATTCGTTCCCGGCGCACGCGCCCTTTCCGATTCGCCGGTCGAACTCGTGATCAACAACACCTGGCGGCCGACGCTCGCGGTGACCGGTGCGGCGGGCCTGCCGGCCATGGAAAATGCCGGCAATGTCCTGTTGCCGCGCATCGAGTTCAAGCTCTCTTTCCGTTTGCCGCCCACGGCGGACGCTGCGGCGGCGGCCGTGGCGGTAAAGTCGCGTCTCGAGGCCAATCCGCCCTATGGCGTCAAGGTGCGATTCGAGGTGGGTTCATCACTGGCTGGCTGGGATGCACCGCCCGTCGCCTCGTGGCTCGAGAATTCGATGCGGGATGCTTCGCGCGCGACCTTCGGCAGGGATGCGATGTACCTCGGCACCGGCGGCAGCATTCCGTTCATCGGCATGCTGGGCGAGCGCTTCCCGGAGACCCAGTTCCTGGTGACCGGCGTCCTCGGGCCTCAGGCGAATGCGCATGGACCGAACGAGTTCCTGCACCTCGCTTGTGCGAAGAACCTGACAGTCTGCGTGGCCACGGTGATCGCGGATCACCACGGGCGTAAGGCAGCCTAGCGGCGCGCGAGCGGACTCGGCTCAACCTGGGCCTTCAACTGGTCCCAGTCTGACCGGTAGCGCTCAGCCGGATGGGCCGTGCCCGGTGCCGGCGGCGGGTATTCCTGCTCGAGCAGGTCGAGGCGCATCACGCGGGGCGGACGACCCTTCGGGAACTTTGCGCGATCGGTAAACACGATCCGGCCTTCAGCAGGCACCTCCCCGGCGAGCATGCGTACGGCGGCGACCCGGTCGTACAGCGCTTCCAGCGGATTGAGGAAGGTCGATCGGGCGCTGCCGTTCATGACCGCCCACTCGCGCATGTGCTCGCCACCGAACACGACGCCTTCGACGTCCCGATAGTCGACGACGAGTAGCCCGCGGCCGGTCAGCAGCAGGAAATCGATGTGCAGTTGTCCATCGCTGCCGTCCGGAATCAGCACGTCCGTCAGCAGCCCGGCGGACACCGCCTCGAAGGACTTGATGAGCTGGCGCCGGGCCCGGTAGCGGCGCCAGCGCCGGTGAAGGGCAAGGCAGCCCGCCGCGATGAGCGCGAGCAGCATGACGCCGACAACGACCTGGACGATGAGGTTCTCGGTGCTCATGCGCTTCTCCGCGCGTGCCAGAGGCGAAGCAATTTCGCGCCCCCGGGCAACCTCAGGAGCGCGAGCAGACAGCGGACGGCCATCCGGTCGGTCGTGCTCAGGGAGAAAGGACGGTGAAGGCTGGCATACAACTCCGGTCGGGTTTCGATCCGCTCGACGGCCTGCGCTTCGAAGTCGAAAACACCCTGGTCGCTGGTGAGCTGCCAGGAGTCGCTGCCGGCCTCTTCCCGGCGTTCAAGCGCCGGATGTGTAATCTCGTCCGGCATTGCAGGACCGCTGAAGCCGGCGACCGCCAGATGCTGGATGCGACCACCTCCATTGCTCCTGAGCCAGATGCGATTCTCCGGACCAGCGCGCTGAAAGAAGCGGGAAACTTGCAAGTCGTTCGTGGCGGGCATCCGCAAATGATAATCGGCGGCGGTCGCAGTAACCACCGCGGCAACGATACGGCATGATGCGCAGATGAGTTTCCGCACGCCGCTTGCCGAATTGATCGCCTGCCCCTCCTGTGGTACGCGGCTCACGGGCGCAGGCTGCCTCGCCTGCCGCATTGATTTTCCGTCGATCGGCGGCATCCCGTGGTTGATGCGGGAACCGAGACTCGCGCTTGCTGAATGGCGCGGCCGATTGCATCACCTGCTGACACATTACGCGGCGGAGGCAGCACGCCAGCGTTCCGCGCTTACCGATGCCGGCGTCGGCCTGACACGCAGGAGACTCGAGCATGTTGCCGCGGCGCTCGACGACCAGGCGATGCGCGTGCGCGAACTGATGCAGCCGCTCGGCATCGACCGGCGCAATGAGGCGCACGCGGTTCATGTCGCGCTCGGAACGGAACTGCCGGTCAATCAGGGCCTGTCCTCGTACTATCCGAACCTCCATCGCGACTGGTGCTGGGGCGAAGCCGAGAACCGGGCGAGTCTCGACGCGGTGCGCTCGAGCCTGCCGGCAGGGGCGTCTATCTCGCGGGTCCTCGTGCTCGGAGCCGGCGCCTGCCGCCTCGCTTACGACCTCCACCAGGCACTGCGGCCGGGCCTGACGGTCGCGCTTGATTTCAATCCGCTGTTTCTGCTGGCGGCCTCGCGGATCCTGGCTGGCCAGCCGCTCGCGCTGCATGAGTTCCCGATCGCGCCGCGCACGATCGACGATCATGCCGTGCTGAGACGCCTGGCTGCCCCGGGGCCGGTTGCGCCGGGATTTGAGTTCGTGCTTGCCGATGCGAGCGCCCCACCTTTCCGGCCAGCCGCCTTCGACCTGGTCCTGACGCCTTGGTTCATCGATGTTGCGGGCGAACCGGTGTCCCGTGTCCTTGCGCGCATCAACTCGCTGCTTGTACCAGGCGGCCTGTGGGTGAACCATGGGTCGCTGGCATTTGCGGAGGCCGGACCGGCCGACGCCCTGAGTCTCGAGGAATTGTTAGGGCAGCTTCCAACGAGCGGTTTCGCGCGGGCAGAGACGCGCGAGTCTCAACAACCCTACCTCTCGTCGCCGGCCAGCCGGCATGCGCGCGCTGAGACGGTGATCACATTCAGTGCGCGCAAGGAGCGCGACCTGCCGCAACTCGCGCCCGGGCGCCCGGTCCCGGAGTGGCTTGCGCGCGTGGACCGGCCGGTTCCCCTGCTGCCGCAGTTCCGGGCTCAGGCCCTGTCGATGCGTGTCTACGCCTTCCTGCTCGCAATGATCGACGGCGAGCGCACGATCCGCGACATGGCCCGCCTGATGGAACAGCAGAAGCTCATGACGGCGGAAGACGCTGAGCCTGCGATACGGCGGTTCCTGGCGCGAGCGCTCGAGGATCCCGACCGCCGACCCCAGTTCTGATCCGGCGCTCTTGTCCGGGGCCTGCGCGTCCGCTTATCGTGGCGCGCCCGGATCACTGAGGCGATTGTCCATGGCAGCGAAGAAGCTGGTCGAAGTCGGGACATGGAGTGCGATCGCCATCGCTGGCGCGGCCGCGCTGGGCGGCATCGCGCTTCATCGTGGCGAATCCATCAACGCCATGTGGTTTGTGGTCGCGGCCATCTGCGTTTATCTGATCGGTTACCGCTTCTACAGCGGCTGGATTGCGACCCGGGTGCTCGCGCTCGATGGAACGCGTGCAACGCCCGCGGAAAGACTGGAAAACGGCCGCGACTTCATGCCGACGCACCGCTCGATCGTCTTCGGGCACCATTTCGCTGCCATCGCCGGTGCCGGGCCGCTCGTCGGACCGACGCTCGCCGCGCAATTCGGCTACCTGCCCGCCACGCTCTGGCTGCTCGTCGGCGCCGTGCTTGCGGGCTGCGTGCAGGACATGCTGGTCCTCTTCTGTTCGACGCGGCGCGACGGCCGGAGCCTCGCGCATCTCGCGCGCGATGAGCTCGGCCGCTTCGGCGCTTCGGCGGCCATGATCGGCACGCTGTTCATCATGATCATCCTGATGGCAGTGCTCGCGCTCGTCGTGGTCAAGGCGATGGCACACAGCCCCTGGTCTACCGCGACGGTCTTCGCGACCATTCCGATCGCGCTATTCGTCGGCGTGTATCTACGCGTGCTGCGACCCGGCAAGGTGCTCGAGGCGACGGTCATCGGCGTCGTTTTACTGATGCTTTCCGTGGCGGCGGGCGGCTGGGTCGATCAGAATCCCCTGCTTCATCGCTGGTTCGATCTCGACGAGCGCACGCTCGCCTGGTTCGTGATCGGGTACGGATTGGTGGCGGCGATCCTGCCGGTGTGGCTCCTGCTCGCCCCGCGCGATTATCTCTCCACGTTCGTGAAGCTCGGCGTCGTCTTCCTGCTGGCGATCGCGATCTGCGTCCTGCAGCCTGAGGTCCGGATGCCGGCGCTGACCCGGTTCATCGACGGCACGGGACCGATCTTCAGCGGCAAGCTGTTTCCCTTCCTGTTCATCACGCTCGCCTGCGGCGCCATCTCCGGGTTCCACGCGCTCGTATCGTCGGGGACCACCCCGAAGCTGATCTCGAAGGAAACCGACGTGCGGATGGTCGGCTACGGCTCGATGGCGCTCGAATCATTCGTGGCCATCATGGCGCTCATCGCAGCCTGCGTGCTGGACCCCGGCGTTTTCTTCGCGATCAACACGGCCGCCGGTGTCGTGGGCGCCGATCCGGTGACGGCCACGGCGACGATCACGGCCTGGGGTTTCCCGGTCGACGCGGCGCAGATGCAGGAACTCGCCCGGAGCATGGGGGAACAGACGCTCTTCGGCCGGACCGGCGGCGCGCCGTCGCTCGCGGTCGGCATGGCGCATATCTTCGGGAGCGCATTCGGCGAGGGGCTCTTCGCCCTCTGGTACCACTTCGCGATCATGTTCGAGGCCGTGTTCATCCTGACGGTGCTCGATGCGGGCACACGGGTTGGCCGGTTCATCATGCAGGACGCGCTCGGCGCGGTGTGGGCGCCGCTTGGACGCACGTCCTGGTATCCCTCCGTCTGGCTCGCGAGCGTGCTCGTGGCGGCCGGCTGGGGTTACTTCCTCTACATCGGCGTCATCGACCCGAATGGCGGAATCAACATTCTCTGGCCGCTCTTCGGCATGGCGAACCAGATGCTGGCTGCGATCGCACTGGCGGTCGTGACTGCGATCTTCGTCAAGTCAGGCCGCCAGCGCCATGCCTGGGTCCCCGGCCTGCCGCTCGCCTGGCTCGTGACCGTCACGACGACGGCGGCCTGGCAGAAGATCTTCAGTGACGATGCGCGAATCGGCTTCTTCGCCGCGGCCCGGGACATGGCTGACAAGCTGGCCGCCGACATGCTGCCGCCGGAGCGCGCGGCCGTTGCGCCGGAGCTCATTTTCAACCAGCAACTCGATGGCTGGCTGACGGTGTTCTTCCTGCTGGTCGTCTGGACGATCGTCATCGACATGGCGCGCGGTTGCTACCTGCACCTGTCGGGACGGCGGGTGGCCCCGAATACGGAGACGCCGTACGTGGCGACGCAACTCGCATGAGCGCACTTACGACGATCATCCGGCGCCTCTGGAGCGGTCTGCGCGCGTTTTCGGGCGACGACGCGTACGAGCGCTATCTCGAGCATCACCGCCGCCGGCACCTCGATGCCGTGCCGCTCGAACGGGCGGAGTTTCATGCAGCGGAGGCCGAGCGCCGCTGGTCGCAGGTAAATCGCTGTTGCTAGGCACCGGACCTCAGGCCATTTTCCGGATCAGGAACCGTCCGCTTTCGATGACTTCGGATTCCGTCTCGGCTTGAACACGCAGGTCGCAGGGTTCGACTGCGTGAAATGGCGCCATCACGAGAACGCCGGTCATGGACAGCCAGCGTGTCCAGCTGGGCATTTCCTCGGTTGCATCCAGACGATCCGGGTTCGCGCCAAGGGTGGCAAGCACCTGTTCGGCCCGCATGACTCTGAGGGTCAGCGTCCCGAATGGCCGATCCTTCGGAGTCCGGACGTAAACGAACACGCATAACTTCGGGAGGGTAATCGGAAACTGCGGCACAAAGAGGTCCGTGCCATAGCATCCCATCAACGCGAACTTGTTCCCGATCTCCTGCCGAAAGTCGTCGCAAAACTGCGCAATGACAGTGCGATTCTCGATCATGCCGGGGTCTCCGTCCTTGGAGGTGGTGGGCCGTGGTGGGATCGAACCACCGACCAACTGGTTAAAAGCCAGATGCTCTACCACTGAGCTAACGGCCCGCAACAGCGGCGCGAATGATACCTGATTGATCTGAGTCAATGCGCCAGGCCGGCGACCTCGCCTACCCTCGAGTCATGCCTTCTTTGTCCGCCGGTTCCTACCCACCGGTATCACGGTTTCATCGGGGCATCGGCGAGGCCGAGTTTCGCGATGCGATCAGGCTGAGCAATGACGATCCGATCCCGCGTCAGCTTTCCCTTTGTGTGCGTGTACCGGCCGGGCAGGGCCCGGAGTTCGAATGCGACATCGCACGCCTCGAGCGCGAGATCGACCTCGTCTCCCGGCTGGTGGATCGCGACCGGGAGGTCATGGAATTACGGGTTACGGCTGGCGTAAGCGATCGATCGCCGCCCCTTGCGGCAGTGCGCGACTTACTCGATGTCCTGCGGCACCAATTCCATTTTTCGCCGGAGGCATTCAGCGAATTGCCGGTCGCCGTCGACCCGCAGAATGTCGCGGCGGACCGGCAGGGCCCGCTGCAACGCGGCCGCCCCCGATTCACGACGTGCACGGACTGCGATCTGCTTGGATTCGGAGTCGGCTCCATCAGCCAGGTCCGCGGGTGTCTGAGCCAGAATGCGGTAGCCGTCGAGACGTGGCGACGCGCGATCGATGCCGGCCGCTTGCCCGTGCTGCGCGGTTTGCGCCTTTCGGCGGATGACGAAATTCGGGGTGACGTAATACGCCACTTGCTTTGTCGCCGAAGCATCACGATCGGCGAACTCGAACGCAGCCACGGCATCGAATTTCGAAGCTATTTCGCGGCCGAGCTGGCGCGGCTCACCCCCTGCTTCCGGCTGGGCCTGCTTCAGGATTTCGGCGACCGGATCGAGGTATGCTCACAGGGATGGACGTCGCTCCGCAGGATTGCCCGATGCTTCGACGCATATGCGCACAACGAAAGGCCGCGGCAGGAGGCCTGGCAACGACATTGACCCGGCGGTCGACGGCCACGTGAGCCGCACGGTATTCCCCACGGTCGCCAAGAATGTGCTCGCCGACGATGGCGACATAGCCCGCTTCTGTTCAACCTGTGTTTTCTCGCAGGCATGTCTTGACGAAGGAATGGACAAGAGCGCGTTGCGCGAGCTGCATTTGCTCATCGAGCACGTCGGCCCGCTGCGACCCGGCACATTTGTGTTTCGCGAGGGTGATCACTTCGATGCGATCGCCGCCGTGCGGTCCGGCACGGTCAAGACGAGCCGGGTGGACCGCGAAGGGCGCGAACAAGTCCTGGGCTTCCATCTCCCGGGTGAAATCATCGGCCTGAGCGCCATCGACGGCGAGCGCTTCCCTTGCAGTGGCGTAGCCCTCGACAGCGTGCAATTGTGCCGGTTCTCGTTCCCGAAGATCGCAATGCTCGCGACGCGATTGCCGGGCCTGCAGAAGCAGCTGTTCCGGTTGTTGAGCCGCGACATCGGCAACGCCGAGCGATTGTCGGGAGATCATTCGGCTGACGAGCGGATTGCCGCGTTCCTGATCGGCATGTCACGCCGGCTCGCCGCACGTGGCTACTCGGACACCCGTTTCCAGCTGTCGATGCCGCGCACCGACATCGCCAACTACCTTCGACTTGCGCCAGAAACCGTGAGCCGCGTGCTCCGGAAGTTTCAGGATGAGGGCAGGATCCGGGTGCGCAGGCGCGAGGTGGAATTGATCGACCACGCTGGGCTGGAGGCCCTCTCGGAGGCCATGCTCCGGCCGTGATCGAGTTCTACGCCGAAATCAGGTTGGTTCACGTCACCGCTGTCATTTCAAGCGGCACGCTTTTCCTCCTGCGCGGAGTTTCTGTCTGGGCGGGGCGCCAGGCCTGGGCGCTGGCTCCGTTGCCGCGTTACCTGAGCTATCTGATCGATACAACGCTTCTGGCAGCGGCCATCACGCTGTTGACGATCCTCCCTTCCGCCGTTTTTTCCAATGGCTGGCTCGTCGCAAAAATTGCGCTGCTGCCCGTGTATATCGGCCTCGGGATTCTTGCACTCCACAGCACTTCCGGAAGGCAACCGGCCCTGTTCGCGGGCGCCCTGCTCGCTTATGGCTGCATCTTTTCCATCGCGCGAACCCACCATCCACTCGGCCTGCTCCCGCATTACTGGTAGTGGGTGGGGTCCGGGATCCCCGCCGCGTTGAAACCGGCGCGGCGCAAGCGGCAGCTGTCGCAGCGCCCACAGGCGCGTCCCGCCGGGTCCGGCTGATAGCAGGACACCGTGATCGCGTAATCGACACCGAGCGCGATGCCCTTCCGGATGATTTCCGCTTTCGACAGCTCTGCCAGCGGCGCGTGGATCCGCATCGGGCGGCCCTCGATCGCCGACTTCGTCGCCAGATTGGCCACCTGCTCGAATGCACGGATGAATTCCGGGCGGCAGTCGGGGTAACCCGAATAGTCAACGGAGTTCACGCCGATGTAGATGTCCTCCGCGCCCAGGACTTCTGCGAGCCCCAGGGCGCAGGCCAGAAACACGGTGTTGCGCGCGGGTACGTAGGTGACGGGAATGCCGGGTGTCGGTTCCTCCGGCACCGCAATCGCCGGGTCGGTCAGGGCCGAATGCCCCCACTCCCCGATGGGCATCGCGAGCACGCGGTGCTCGACCGCACCCAGCGCCTTCGCGACCCGGCGGGCAGCCTCGAGCTCGATGCGATGCCGTTGGCCGTAGTCGAAAGTGAGGGCGTGGCAGGTATGCCCGCACTCGCGCGCGATCGCGAGGACCGTGGCCGAATCGAGTCCGCCGGAGACCAGCACAACCGCAGGCGTTCCCGCGCGCCCTGCGGCCTCAGCGACCAGGGGCGTCTCCCCAGAGGATCTTGTGGAGTTGGATCTGGAACCGGACCGGAAGTCGATCCGCAAGGATCCAGTTCGCGAGCTGGCCAGCGGGGAGTTGCTGGTAACTCGGCGAGAAAAGCACCTGGCAACGCGCCTCGAGCCGCTCCGTCCTGACCCGTTCGCGGCACCACTCATAGTCGGCGCGGTCGCAGATCACGAATTTCAGCTGGTCGCGCGGCCGGAGATTCTGGAGCGCAAGATCCAGGTTGCGCTGCGATTCGCCGGAGCCGGGCGTCTTGACGTCGATGACGCGAGCGACGCGCTCGTCAACCATGCTCGCGTCGATTGCGCCACTGGTTTCGAGCGATACCTGGAATCCCCCTTCGCAAAGCACGGTCAGGAGGGTGAGGCACTGTCTCTGTGCAAGCGGCTCGCCGCCGGTCACGCAGACGTGGCGCGCACCCGACTGTCGCGCTTCGTCGACGAGCCGCGCGATCGTTTGCCATTCGCCGCCGTGAAACGCGTAGGCAGTATCGCAATAGCGGCAGCGCAGGGGGCATCCCGTCAGGCGGATGAAAAACGTCGGCCACCCGACCGTATCCGCTTCGCCCTGAAGCGACAGGAAGGTCTCGGTGATGCGCAATCGTGCCGCCGCGGGGACGGCGGCGATTTCGGCAGACATCCCCTCTCCTAGCGTCTTTCGGCGTCCAGGCGCTCGAGTCGCACCTTGCCCTCGGCGGCGGCTGGCGAGTCCGGGAAATCCTGAACGAGCCGGGCGAGCGACGCGCGGGCCGGTCCATAGCGCTGCAGCTCGTACTGGCAATAGCCGATCTTCAACAAGGCATCCGGCGACTTTCTCGCGCCAGGATAGTCCCGGAGCATCCCCTCGAATGCCGCAAGCGCCGCAGGGTAATCGCGCCTGACGTAATGCGCTTCGCCGAGCCAGTACATCGCATTGGAGGCGAGTTCATGCTGCGGGTGACGCGCCAGGAAATCGCGGAGCGCGGCCGCCGCCTGGTCGTATTTGCCTTCCTTGAGCAGGTTGAAGGCCGCCTGGTACTCCGCCTCGGGTCCCCCGGGTGCGACGCTGGCCTGGGCCGCCGTCAGCGCCGTTTCCGCGGCGCGCAAGCGCGTATCGAGATCGACGTATTGGTCGCGTTGTTGCGCGCGCGAGCGCTCGAGCTCGTGCTGGACCTGTTCGACCTCGCCACGCAGTTTCCGAAGCTCCGCGGTCAATGTTTCGATCTGGCGCGCCATCTCGAGCAAACCCTGATTCTCGAACTGACGTTCGACCGCGCTCATGCGCGATTCCAGCATGTCCAGGCGTTCGTTCTTGGATTGTGCGAGCGTGGGCGTCGTGACGACACCCGCGAGTACCACCGCGACAAAGGACCGCAATACGGTCATCGTCAAGTCGTCAGCGGCCGTAGACCAGTTCGACGCGCCGATTCTTCTCATACGCCGACTCGTCGCTTCCCGGAGCCGCCGGCCGTTCCTCGCCGTAACTGACCGTGGTCAACTGGGCATCGCCTGCGCCCTGCAACATCAAGGCGCGGCGTACGGCCTGCGCCCGGCGTTCGGCCAGTGCGATGTTGTATTCGCGGGACCCGCGCTCGTCGGTGTGGCCCTCAACGCGGACCTTCACGCCGCCCGCCGATGCCAGGTGTTTGGCATGCGTGTTGATCAGCGTGGCGTACTCGGGCCGGATATCGCTCCGATCGAAGTCGAAGTAGATGATGTTGGCGACGCCCGCCGGGCCGGGGCCAGCGGCACCCGCTAATCCGCCCTGGAGATCGCGGCCGTCCCCAACCTGGCCCTCACCTTGCCCGCTCCCTGCGGCGCCCTCTTCGACCGTCGAGCCGGGACCATCCGGGACCGTGGTCGACTTCTTCCCACAGCCGCCCAAGATCAAGGTGCACAGGATCATCAACAGGACAGGCAACGATCGCATCTTTCGGACTCCTAGGTTCGACTGGCCTTTGGTCACGTGCCGCGCCCTTCTAACACATGGGGCTGCGGCGCGTCACGCGGGATCAATTGAGAAACGGTGACCAGGCTGGCTCCCGGACTTCGCCGCCACTCGCGGAGATCCGTTGCTGGATTCGGCCGTCACTGGAGACAATGGCGAGCGCGTCGCGACCGCGCTCACGCGTCGTGTAGATGATGTCCGCGCCGTTGGGCGCGATCGAAGGCGATTCATCGAGCTGGCCGCCGCTCAACACACGCAGGGCGCCGCCATTGGTATCGACGGACCCGATCCGGAACGCGCCATGATCAAGCGTGACGACTGCGAGCTGGCGGCCGTCGGGTGAGACCCGCGGCCGCGCGTTGTAACTGCCCTCGAAGGTGATCCGCCTCGCCCGGTCGCCGGCGGCGAGGCCGACGTTGTAGATCTGGGGTGCGCCGGCCCGGTCCGAGGTGAAGTAGATCGACCGCCCGTCCGGCGCCCAGGCCGGCTCGGTGTCGATGGCATCGTCTTCCGTCAGGCGCCGGAGCTCCTGTGTCGCGAGCGTCAGCACATAGATGTCGACATTCCCGTCCTTGCGCGACAGGGTCAGAGCCAGCTGACTTCCGTCGGGCGAGAAGCTCGGCGCGCCGTTGATTCCCGACTTTGCCGAAACGCGCACCTGCTCCCCGGTCCTGAGAGTCTGAACGTAAATCGACGCCAGGCCGGTGTGAAACGACACGTAGGCGAGCGACCGCCCGTCCGGGGACCACGCGGGCGACATGATCGGCTCCGGCGATGCGAAGACCACGCGTTCATTGGCGCCGTCGGCATCGGTGACGATGAGGCGATAGCTGCGCTTCGTCGTCGGGCCATCGGCCGCGACATAGGCGATGCGCGTCGCGAACGCGCCGCGGACGCCGAGGATCTTTTCATAGATGGCGTCAGAAATCCGGTGGCTCGCGAGCTTCAGTGCATTGCGGTCAGCGGGCATCGCCGTGCCGAGGAGGCGCTGGCCATTCGCGACCGATACGAGTTCATATCGCACTTCGTAGCGTCCGTCAGGCAATGGCGACAGGCGGCCGACGAGCACGTAGTCGACCTTGAGCATCCGCCAGTCTGCGGCATCCACGTCGCTCGCCGTGTGCGGCAACTCGAGCATTTGCGCGCGCGGCAGCGGCTTGAACCGGCCACTGCGCTCAAGGTCCGCGTGGACCGTCGCGGCGACATCCCAGGGCGCCACGCCTGTCGCCGTGTCCCACGCGAGCGGCACGATGGCAATCGGCACGGACTCGGCCATGCCACGAAGGATCTGGACGGTTAATTGTGCGCCGGCCTGGCCCACGGGCAGGGCCAGGGCAGCCAGTACGAGAAGTGCACGGCGGATCATCAGCGACGTGACTCCTTGGGCGTGAATACGAGTTCGACTTCGCGCTCGAACAGCGCCGGTTCCGGCGGCGCGGGCAAGGGTGAGGCATTGCGCACCGCCGTTTCGATCGACTGGCGCACCGCCGCGCCGCCGTTGCAGGACCCGAATCGCATGCCGACCACCTCGCCTCCTGGAATCTGCATCACGTAGATCGTACAGCTTAGCCCCTGCGCGATGCCGGGTGGTTCAAACCAGCGTTGCTCGACATGCAGCTGGATTGCCCGCACATAACTCGCCTTCAGACCCTGGAATCCGGCGCTGGTTTGCGTCTCTTCGTCCGCGAGACGGGCACGCAGATCTGCTTCGCGCTCCTGCCGCAGGCGAGCCTCCTGGTCCGCGCGCTTCTTTTCCGCGACGGCCTTGTTCTTTGCGTCCTGCTCGGCCTTGCGCTTGGCGTCGGCTTCCGCCTTCAGTTTGGCCTCGGCCTCAGCCCGGGCCTTCTTTTCGGCCGCCTGCTCCGCCTCGACGCGCTGTTGCTCCGCCTGACGTATCTCTTCTTCCTGCTTCTGAACCTGCTCTTCTTCGAGCCGGCGCTCCTCGGCCAGGGCTTCCTCCCGCTTCTTTTCCTCGGCCTCGACTTTCTCAATGTCGCGCCGCTTCATTCCTGCTGCCTGGAGAACCGCATCGTCGACGACGACCGCGTCAATCGGCAGCAGGATCGCCTGCGGCTCCTGGGTCGGCAGCGTCAGGCCGAGATACAGCAGCCCCGCGAGCACCGCATGCAGCGCGATCGACCAGCCGACTGGCGCGATGGGAGCACGCATTCCCTCCTTCATCGCTTTCGCTCAAGCTCCTCGAGCGCGCGCGCCGCCTTCGGGTCCGTCAGGAAGCCGATTTTCTTGGCGCCCGACTGCTGCAACAGCACCATGCCTCGCACCACGCTTCCGTAAGGCACGCGCTCGTCCGCCTTGACCAGCACCGGCGTTGCGGCATCACGCCCGAGGACAGCCGACGCGCGGCGCGCGACTTCGGCCTCGAGGATGGGAGCATCCTCGTCCCCGCCGACATTGAGGTAGTACCGGCCGTCGCGATCCACCGACAGCACCAGCGGCTCGCGGTCTTTGAGCAATTCCGGATCGATCGGCAGCGCGTCGGCGTCCGGCAGCTCGACCTGCACGCCCTGGGTCAAGAGCGGTGCCGTGATCATGAAGATGATCAGGAGCACCAGCATCACGTCGATGTACGGAACGACGTTGATCTCGCCCATCAGTCGCCTGCGGCGCGGGTTCGCCGGCACCTCAGCCCCTCGATGCCGCGTGACGCTGCAACAAGGTCGAGAACTCGTCCATGAACGCGTCGTAACGCAGTTCGAGACGATTGACCTTGTCCGCGTAGCGGTTGTAGGCCACGACCGCGGGAATCGCGGCAAAGAGCCCGGCTGCGGTCGCGATCAGCGCCTCGGCGATGCCCGGCGCCACCATGGCGAGGGTCGCCTGCTGGACGTTGCCGAGCCCCTGGAACGCACCCATGATGCCCCAGACGGTCCCGAACAGGCCGACGTAAGGGCTTGTCGAGCCGATGGTCGCGAGCGTCGCAAGGTTCGCCTCGAGCCGGTCGATCTCGCGCAGCTGCGCGACGCGCATCGCGCGGCGCACGCCCTCCAGCAGCTCCGGTGCGGGAACACCGGCCTGCGTGCGCAAGCGCGAAAATTCGCCGAACCCCGCCTCGAATATGCTTTCCAGCCCGACCGTCGCCTTGCCGCGTGTCCCGATTTCGCGATAGAGCTTGCCGAGGTCGCCACCGGACCAGAATGTGCTCTCGAATCGATTGGCCTCGGTCTCCGCCTGGCGAATCAGCCGGCGCTTGCGGAAGATGATCGACCAGGAGACCAGTGACGCTCCAAGCAGAATCCCGATAATGGCCTGCACGACCGGGCCGGCCTGCAGGATGAGCTCAAGTACCGAGTGCGATGAATTCAATGCGTTTCCTTCAAAGTTGCCCGGTTAAGGCCGCTGGCAACGGCCGGGGCCGCAGACTGTCGGACGCCAGGCACGCGGCTCGTACCGACGCGCTCACCAGGAGTTCGCCAAGCTGCGAACCCCGGCGTATCTCCTGCTGAAACACGACTGAGGCGCTCCGGAGCTCGTCGAGTCGAACGGACACGACTAGCTCATCGTCGAACTTTGCCGGCCGATGGTAACGGATGTTCGCTTCGACCACGACGAATTGAAGGCGTTCGTCGCGCAGCATCGACGCCTGGTCGATGCCGAGCGAGCGCAGCCATTCGCTGCGCGCGCGCTCCAGAAAACGCAGGTAATTTGCGTAATAGACGACGCCGCCGGCGTCCGTGTCTTCCCAGTAGACCCGCACCGGGAACGTGAAAGCTTCCACGGTCCCGTGCCTTAGCCGCGAAAGAGCGGCAGGCTTCCGCCCGTCGCATCCGGCTGCGGCGGCTCGCGCCCGAAATGACGCCACGCTGCGGGCGTCGCAAGGCGGCCACGTGCCGAACGAATGAGAAATCCCTGCTGGATCAGGAACGGCTCCACGACATCCTCGAGCGTATCGCGTTCCTCGCCGAGGGTCGCCGCGAGGCTGTCGATTCCGACCGGCCCGCCTGCGAATTTCTCGATGACGGTCAGCAGCAGTCGCCGGTCCAGAATGTCGAAGCCTTCGAGGTCGACCTCGAGCAGGTCAAGCGCTTCCTTCGCAACCGCGGCATCGATGTGGCCGGCGGCGCGGACTTCGGCGAAGTCGCGGACGCGCCGCAACAGACGGTTGGCGATGCGCGGCGTTCCGCGCGACCGCTGGGCGAGCCCGACGGCGCCCGCATCGTCGATTCGAAGTCCCAGGATGCCGGCGGCGCGCAGCACGATCTGGCGGAGTTCCTCGCGGTCGTAGAAATCGAGCCGCTGCACGATCCCGAAGCGGTCGCGGAGCGGCGATGTGAGAAGACCGGCGCGTGTCGTCGCACCGACCAGCGTGAACGGCGGCAGGTCGAGCTTGATCGAGCGCGCGGCGGGCCCTTCCCCGATCATGATGTCGAGCTGGAAGTCCTCGAGCGCCGGATAGAGGATTTCCTCGACCACGGGACTCAGGCGGTGGATCTCGTCGACGAACAGCACGTCGCGCGGCTGGAGGTTCGTCAGGATCGCGGCAAGATCGCCCGGGCGCTCGAGCACCGGGCCCGACGTCTGCCGCAGGTTGAC